>CXWF01016762.1_pt1 | contig 18684 bp, 19 predicted proteins | sample 468421 | NCBI WGS metagenome assembly CXWF01 (sample SAMEA2620812, study PRJEB7988) | marine metagenome | biome: marine biome (ENVO:00000447); feature: surface water layer (ENVO:00002042); material: "saline water (ENVO:00002010), including plankton (ENVO:xxxxxxxx)" | depth 5 m
AGTCGCGTATCGCCGACCCACCTATCGGAATTAATAACCGACGCCGCCGGAGAAGAAGCCGCCGCCCGTCGCGGAAACTTCCTCGTTCTTTTCATTCTTGCGGATGAGAACTTCCGCATAGGCGAGCCGCGTGGCGGCAGGCACCTGCGAATAGCCATAGTCGCGCTGCTGCGGCACACAGGCGAGCATGCCGTTCGAGCCGTGGCGCAACGCTTCGCCAGCATGACACTCGATGACATAGCCGCCGAGATAATCCGGCTTCGCATTGTCACCCTTGCCCGTCATGCGGCCGATGGTGGCGACGAGCATGTCGCCGGCAACGCAATGGAACAGTTCCACATCGTCTTCCGGCCCGACCTCGCTCACATTCGTGCTCAGGCGCGCGGCCTCTTCGAGCCCCTTGGCGCTGACACAGACCGCCTTGACCGGCTTCACGACATTCGCCGTGCGCACCACCACATTGAGCGCGCCCATCGGAGCGGCCTGCGGCGCGGAGACATAATAGTTCGAACCGCCGCCGCCATAACCGCCGCCGCTGCCATTGCCGATGGCAACAGAGCTTGTGCGGTCGAGAGCGGAGGCTGCGCTATCCGCCGCCGCATTCGCATTGGCGATGGCGGAAGCCGTCGCCGTCGACGACGAGGAGGAGTTGGCGTTCACGTTGACGTTCACGTGGACGTTGTTGTTGTTCGTATTGTTGTTGGTGTTGGTATTATTATTGATGTTCTTGTTGTAGTTGATGTTCTTGTTGTAATTGAAATTGTAGTTCTTGTTGTAGTTCTTGTTGTAGTTCTTGCCGCCGCCGTGGCCCTTGCCACCGCCATGCCCCTTGCCGCCACCATTGCAGCCGCAATCATCGGCCGGGGGCGGAGGGGCGCAACCGCCGCCGCAGGCCGATGCCGGATCGGCCCCGCCCATCGCATAAAGGAAGACTGCGGCACCGAAGGCTGCCGCCGTGAAAGCCAGCCTGCTGCCGGCAAAAGAAATGTTCATCTGCTTCATCCTGACACTCCCGGTCCATATGGACACGTTGGCCTGCGTCTTTTTCGGACCCTTTCGGGCTCTCGGCCCTGACGATGCGAAAGCCGTGCCGCGAGAAAGAACCCGTCGGAAACGGGCGGGCACCGGGACCAGCGCCTCACAGCGGGACGGGCGGCACAGGGCGCGCGGCCAGGCCCGTTAACCGCCAAGCCTCTCCCTTGCAGGCCCCATGCCTGCGCAAACCATTGAACTTTCTTGGAAATTTCATCCGCCCGCGCGAGCCCCGCATGGGCCCGCCTGTGCCATTAACGACTGGCACGCTTTCTGCTCCCTGCCTCTCGTCCCCGCCCGGCGCGCCGGCGGCCCGTACCAGATTAAAACGGCGGGCGGACCGGGGACGAAAAGACGGGAAGCTGACCCGAAACGGGACGGCCGACCGGGAATGAGTTAGGATTTCCGCCTGGGGCTGCATTGGGGGCATTCCCCTGCCAGGCGACAAGCGCGGCAGGGGATGATGGCTATGAAGCACAAGAACAATCAGGCGCTGTTCGATTACTGGAACGCGATCCGCGCCGGGCGCCCCGCGCCGCGCCGTAGCGAGATCGAGCCCGGCGATATCCGCCGCATCCTGCCTTATGTGTTCATTCTGGAACGCAAGGACCGCGACACCTATCGCTTCCGTCTCGCGGGCACAGGGCTGTGCAGCACCTATGGCATGGAGTTTCGCGGCCACAACATGCTTTCCATGTGGTCCGGCGACTGCGCCGAGAACCTGAAAGAGGCGTTGGACGACGTGGCCGCCAATGCGACTGTCTCAGTGGTGGAATATACGGCGGCGACGAATGACGGCCGCGAAGTCACCTTCGAGATGATCCTGCTGCCACTCGCGCATGAAGACGGGTCGATGACCCGCGTGCTTGGCGCGGCGGTGCCCGTCGACCAGTTTGCCTGGATCGGCGACCATCTGCTCGCGCGCCAGTGGATCGACCGGCTGCGCCGCCTCGACCCGGAACGGATGCCGAGGGCGCCCCGCCCGGCGGAAGTCGTTGCACGCCGCATTCTCGCGGAACGGCCGCCGGTGGCGATTGCCAGCATTGCGAGCCATGCGAGCCGCAAGCCGCCACTCCGCAGTGAACGCTCCTATCTCCGCCTCGTGAAAACGACGACCGCCGCCAGGGAAGATCGCGGCTAGAGATCGCAACCGCGCAAAAAGCTCAAATAAAAAAGCCGGTGTCTCATGGACACCGGCTTTTGTTTTGTCCCGCGCGCGGGGATCAGGCGGCAGTGCCGACCCGGTCTTCCGCGATGGTGACGTTTTCGGCCGGCAGTGGCGCCTTGCCGAGAATATCGTCCGAGATCTTTTCGGCGATCATGATCGTCGGCGCATTGGTGTTACCGCCGACAAGTGTCGGCATGACCGAGGCGTCGATGACGCGCAGGCCCTGAAGCCCGTGCACGCGGCACTTCGCATCGACCACGGCCATCGGGTCCGTGCCCATCTTGGCCGTGCCGACCGGATGATAGATCGTCTCCGCCGTTTCGCGGATCCAGTTATCGATCTCCTCATCGCTCTGCACGCCCGCGCCCGGCCAGAACTCGGGCCCGCGATAGGGATCCATCGCACGCTGCGCAATGATGTCGCGCACGATCCTCACGCCCTCGCGCATCACGACGCGGTCATATTCCGCTTCGAGATAGTTCGGCTGGATGAGCGCATGATCGGTCGGATTCGCCGACTTGAGCCCGATATAGCCGCGGCTCTCGGGACGAAGCTGGCAGACATGAACCGTGAAGCCATGCCGGTCCGACTTCGTGCGCGCATGGTCGCGCATCATCGCGGCCACGAAGTGAAGCTGAATGTCCGGCACTTCAAGTTCGGGGCGCGTCTTCAGGAAGGCACCCGCTTCGAGCCCGTTCGAGGTCGCAAGGCCCGTCTTGAAGAAAGTGTACTGCATGCCCGTCACAAGCTGCTTCAGCGGGTTGGCGACCGTGCTGTGCAGCGTGACCGGCTGCGTGCATTCATTGATGACGGTGCAATCGAGATGGTCCTGAAGGTTCTGGCCAACGCCGGGCAGGTCCGCCACCACGTCGATACCGAACCTCTTGAGGTACTCGCCCTTGCCGATACCCGACAGCAGCAGCACCTGCGGCGAGTTGACGGCGCCGCCCGATAGCAGCACCTCCTTGCCCGCACGTGCGGTCTTCGTTTCGCCCTTCTGCGTGTATTCGACGCCGATGGCCCGCTTGCCCTCGAAGAGAATACGCGAGGTGAGCGCTTCGACTTCGACCGTCAGGTTCGGACGGTTCAGCGCCGGAACGAGATAGCCCTTGGCCGCGCTGCAGCGCTGGCCGTCCTTGATTGTGAGCTGGTAAGGGCCGACGCCTTCCTGCTGCGGACCATTGAAATCCTCTGTATAGGGATGGCCGGCCTGCTTGCCCGCTTCAACGAAGGTATCGAAGAGCACGTTCGTCTTGCGCGCATTGCTGACGCCGAGCGGGCCTTCGCCGCCATGAAAAGCACTGTCACCGTTCTCGTTGCCTTCCGAGCGGCGGAAATAGGGCAGCACATCCGCAAAACCCCAGCCTTCGAGGCCGAGCTGGCGCCACATGTCGTAGTCGCGCGCATGGCCGCGAATATAAACCATGCCATTGATCGAGGAAGAGCCGCCAAGCACCTTGCCGCGCGGCCAATAGAGCTTGCGATTGTTGAGGAAGGGCTGCCCTTCCGTGTCGTAGCACCAGTTGACGAGGTCCGTGCCGATCAGCTTGCCCACGCCCGCAGGCATGTGAATCATGAAGTTCGAATCCTTCGAACCCGCTTCCAGCAGCAGAACCTTGTTCGACGGATTCTCCGACAAACGGTTAGCCAATACGCAGCCAGCACTGCCGGCACCGATAATGATGTAGTCGAACTCGCTCATAAGCTTTGTTTCCGGTTCTTTGTTGTATGGCCGCCCGGTTTCGCCTGCGCGGAAAACCCACTTTCTGCGCGGCTTGTCGTGACGGACGGCACCCGTTCCTGGCTGATTCCAGCCGTTTCTTGGCCCATTACCCTGTTTGGTCGGAATGTGGCGCGATTGTCGGGAATTGCCGAAGCTGACGCAAGCGTCAATTTTGTGCAGTAAAGTACGAAGTTTCTCTCCATATCGGTCGCGAAACAGCGCCCAAGGACTGTGACGGTAAAAATTCATTAACTGTGTCACATTTATTCTGGCAATGAAGTTTTGGCGCCCCCGTGCGCGTCTACTGACAGGCAATGCATAAGATGCAACCCGAACACGACGAACGCCGCCGCCATGAGCGCGTCGCCTTTGAAGAGAAAGGCCGCTTCCTCGCACCCGACGGGTCCGAACACCCCTGCTCGATCCGCGACATGTCGCTTGGCGGCATTGCAATCAGCTCCGATGTGCCTCTCGATGTCGGCGCCCATATCATCGTCTATCTCGACGAGTTCGGCCGTTTCGAGGGCGATGTCGTGCGCAGCTTCGATGGTGGTTTTGCTATCGAAACGACGATCAGCGGCCCGCGCCGCGAACGGCTGCGCCAGCGGCTCGAAGCCCTCGCCCGCGGCGAAAAGATCGAGGTTTCAGCCCGCCGTGCCTTCGCACGTTATGCACCCGGCGAAGCAGGCCTGGAGGAAAGCTCCGTCCTTACCCTCGCCGACGGCCAGACCATGCCTTGCCGCATCATCGACATGTCGCTCGGCGGCGCCCAGGTGGCTGTCGAAAACCGCCCGCCCGTCGGCACCGATGTCTCCATCGGCCGCATGACCGGCCGCGTGGTTCGGCACACTGAAGAAGGCGTCGGTCTCCAGTTTACCGAGGTTCCCGAACGGGCTACGGCCTTTTCCCGCCCCTTCGGCTGATGCAATAGCTGTTGCGGCCGGGCCCTGTTGCCCGGCACGCCCATCCCTCTAGACTGCTGCCCGCAACCGCCGCAAACGGCAAGAACAGGGGGCCAGCTTGTCCGGGACCATTCTCTCCACCAGCATCGAAAACGATATCGCCATTCTCAACATGGATGATGGCCGCGCTAATGCTCTCGGCAACGCCATGATCGGCGAGTTGAATGCCGCCCTCGACCAGGTGGAAAAGGAAGCGAAAGCCGTCCTCATTGCCGGCCGGGAAAACCGCTTCTGTGCTGGTTTCGACCTCGAGGTAATGGCCTCGGGCCCGGAAAATGTCCGCCAGCTTGTCAGCTCAGGCGCCGAACTCCTCCTGCGCCTCTATGAATACAAGCTTCCGGTCGTCATGGCCTGCACGGGCCACGCGCTCGCAGCAGGCGGCCTGCTACTGCTCTCCGCCGACGCGCGGATCGGTGCGGAGGGCAAGTTCAAGATCGGCCTGCCGGAGGTCGCAATCGGCATGACCATGCCGATTTTCGGCATCGAACTCGCCCGCGACCGCCTCGCCCGCAACCGCTTCACCGAAGCCGTCACCCAGGCGAAGACCTATAGCCCTGCCGAGGCCGTCGCCGTCGGTTATCTCGACACCGCCGTTCCCGCCGCCACACTGATGGAAGTGGCAAAGGCCCGCGCCGCTGAGCTCGCCGCCCTGCAACAACCTGCCTTCGCAAACACGAAACGCAAGGAACGCGCCTTAACAATCAGGCATGTCCGGGACACGCTGGAGAGCGATTCTGTCACTTTCGACGGCGCAAAATAGCGGCTGAAAGCAGCTAATCGCATTGTTGCTGTATTTTTTTCAGACGATTTTCCGGAGTCCCTGAATGCACCACAGCGGCAACGCTGTGCGTCCCCTCATGGTTAGCGGATGCACATTAGAGAGGCGCCAGACGTTGATCTGCCTGCGTTTTTCAGTGTGAATTCTTGTCCGCAATTTTAATCAAACGAAATCACTTCGAATTTTAGGTAAATCTCGGTCGAGTTTGATCCGTATTAGGATCAAATCTGGCTCACACGCTTAAACCGGCACCAATCCCCGCCTGTCAAAGTGCACTCAAGTTAGTGACAAATGGGTGGGCTTGATCATGAATTGGCGGAAGAAATTCGTCATTTGGGCGGGACTGGCGGCAGGTCTGGCAGGATGCCAGTCTTCCGATTACGTGGGCAGCATCGACAGCTCTTTTTTTGACAACAATGCCCGCGTGCATTGGGTTGCAGCGTCGATGGAAACGGGACAGCAGGTTGCGCCGCCCTTCGGCTATGTCGGCTTCTGCGTCCGCAATCCACAGGAATGCGAAGGCGGCACGGACGCGCCGCGCGACATCGTGATGTCGCCGGAGAAGTGGTCCGAGCTCAACAGGATCAATGAATACGTCAACGCCTCCGTTCCGCAGGTATCCGACGCCGCACTCTACGACCGCGACGAATGGTGGGCCTATCCCGATGCCCGCGGTGGCGATTGCGAGGACTTCGCGCTGATGAAGCAGAAGCTTCTGATCGAACGCGGCTGGGCGGCGGAGAGCCTGCTCATCACCGTCGTGCGCGAGTGGAACGGCGACGGACACGCGGTCCTTCTCGTGAAGACCGACCGAGGCGAGTTCGTGCTCGACAACAAGAATTGGGAAGTCGTCGCCTGGCAGGACGCGCCCTATCAATGGATCAAGCGCCAGTCCCGCGAGCGGCCTTTCATCTGGGTCAATCTCGACAGCCGGACGATGCGCACCGCGTCCATCGACGTGCCGCCACTGGGCGAACCGGTGCCCTTCCTCGCCGCTATCGGGAAGAAAAATGAAAAGGCGGGCCTGCGCCCGTCCATCGAGAACGGTCAGACCGCGAGCCGCAGCCCCCGGGACAAACCCACGGCCGCGATCAACTGACCTGCCGACCGGATCCCCGCCCCCCCATTGGATCCGGTCCTGTCGAGGCCGGTCCTGCCGCTCCCCCCGCGGCAGGGCCGGTTCTTTTTTGGGTGCGGGCCTATTTGCCTTTCCACACCGGTTTGCGCTTTTCGGCGAAAGCCCGCGGCCCTTCGATCAGATCCTCGCTCTTGAAGAGCGCGGTCACCGCCGGGTACTTGCCTTCGATCGCCTTCTTCAGGTTCGCTTCGTCGAGGCCCTGATAGACGGATTCCTTCGACGCGCGGATCGACATCGGCGAGCATTCCGCAATGAGCCCCGCCCAGCGCTTTGCCGCGGCCAGAAGCTCGCCCGCCGGCACGACTTCATTCACGAAACCGAGTTCCTTGCCTTCTTTCGCCGGCACCTGACGGCCCGTCAGAATCATGCCCATGGCCTGCTTGGTACCGATCTGGCGGGGCAGACGGTGCAGACCGCCCGCAAGCGCAGCAAGGCCAACCTTCGGCTCTGGCAGCGCGAACATCGCGTTTTCGGAGGCGATGATGAGGTCGCAGGCCAGCGCGATTTCGAAGCCGCCGCCCATTGCCACACCGTTCACGGCCGCAATCACCGGCTTGTTGAGGTCGTAGCGCGCTGTGAGGCCGGCAAATCCCGATGCCGGAACTTCCAGCTTTCCGCCTTCGGCCTGGAAGCGCAGGTCATTGCCCGCACTGAAAGCGCGTTCGCCCTCGCCCGTGATGATCGCAACCCAGAGATCGTCATCGGCGGCGAAATCGTTGAAAACCTTCTCAAGCTCGAAATTGGCAGGCGGGTGCAGCGCATTCATGCGTTCCGGCCGGTTGATGGTGACGACGAGGATGTGCCCGTCGCGTTCGGTCTTGCAGAATTCAGTCATCGGCATTCCCCGTTAATCCGCGTTAATATCCGCGTGTTTTGTCGATCAGGGCGAGACTTTGCCCGCTCGTTTCGAGCTCCGCAAGCCGCCGGCTGTTGACGTTGCGGTAACCAAAACCATTTAAAAATGTAACGAAATACGTACCAGTTTGCCGCTTCACGCGGTTTCTCATGTCGGACGTAGAGCCATGGCGCAAGCAAACGAACGATTCGCAACCTCGCCCAATGAGATCACCGGCATCCCCAAGCACCGCTGGGTGCTGAAATATGGCGACAAGATCTATGGGCCTTATAGCCTGGAGGCGATGAAGGCTTACGTTGCGGAAGGCCGCGTTGCCGAGCACAGCCTCCTCGCGCCCGAAGGCACACCCGCAGGCGCGAGCATGTGGCAGCGCGCAATCGACATTCCCGTCATTGCCGCCCTCTTCGGCGTGCCGATGCAGGAAGAAGAGACACCGCAAGCCGAGCAGCCTGCGGAACCGGCGGAAGAAGTCCGCAAAGAACTCCGCGCCGGAGAAGCCGAATCGCCCGAGGACCTCACCGCAGCCGAGGTCTACGAGGCTGAAGAAACCACCACCGCCGCCGAACCCGCGCGCAAGCTTCAGCCTGATAAGGCCGGGGATCGTCCGGTTTATGGCTCCGGCAAGGGCCAGATCGACCGCCGCCGCCAGCCGGACACCGCGAATTTCATCATCGTCATGGACATCAAGACACGCTTCGCTGGCCCGCTCGAACAGGCGATCATGTCGCTCGGGCCCGCCTACAAGCTCGCGCCGAATGTCTGGTGTGTGAATACGGATACGACCGCCGCCGGTCTTCTCAACACTCTGAGCACCCATATCGGCCGCACCGACACCATGTTCATCGCCGACACGACGCGCGACCGCACGGCCTGGAGTTCCATGGGCCCGGAAGTCGACGCAAAGATCCGCCGCGTCTGGCGCCGAACCTACTGAAGCGCGGCTTTCCGCGATTAATTCACCGCCTCGGGTGGCGATCCCCACCTTCAGGTGTTAGGCTTTTCCCCGATGATGATTTGAGGGCTTTCAGGTGAAACACCTGAAGGCCCTTATTCTTTACCGGTCGGTGTTTATCGGCTGATCTTTATGAAAACGCGTGGCGCTCGCCCCCCGGGTCAGTCGCCGCCGCGCAGAAAGGCAAGGCAAATGGCAGCAGCACAGAACGGCGACCGGGTGAAGGTTCACTACACCGGCAAGCTGAACGACGGCACCGTTTTCGACACCAGCCAGCAGGGCGACCCGATCGAATTTGCGATTGGCAGCCAGATGGTGATTCCCGGTTTCGAAACCGCCGTGGTCGGCATGGAGCCTGGCGACAGCAAGAGCTTCACCGTGTCCTCCGGGGAAGCCTATGGCGAGCATGATCCGCGCCTCGTGCAGGAAGTGCCCCGCAGCGAACTCCCGCCGGAACTCGAGCCGCAGCCGGGCATGCGACTGACCGCGACCGGACAGGACGGTCGCGAGATCAGCCTCGTGGTGACGGAAGTGAACGAGCAGGCCGTTCGCCTCGATGCGAACCACCCGTTGGCAGGCGAAGACCTGACCTTCGAAATTCAGCTCGTCGAGATCGCCGCCTGATCTAGACTGCTTTCGGGCAGATAAGCGGCGGGCAGTTTTCACGGCCAGACGAGAAGCGCAAAGCGGTTCTCTCCAGCCCGGTCTGCCCTAAGGACGTGCAAGCGGCAGGCGGTGATCTTTCACCGCCTCCGCCTTCGTTTCTACCTCCGCCGCTAGCGGCGGAGCATCGGGTTCGAAATCCGAAACCATATCTTTCTCCCCGCCCGGACGAAGCAAGGGAACGGGTGCGTTCAATGCGCCCGGCAACGCCTCTTCCGCAACCGCATCGGCAGCGCTGGCATCCTGTGCTTCCTCGCCTGGCTTCATGACGGGCACCGCATCGGACGACGCAGCCTCTTCTTCCCATTCAGGCACCGCAGACTGGCCGGCAAGTTCGCGCATGATCGCGTCGGCACGGCGCCAGCGCAAAATGAGCGGCGCGCCGAGCGCGCTTACATCGGCGCAACGTGCAGCACCCGTCTCGCCGCGGTCGCAAAGCACCGTCGCCCGGATCAGTTCGAGCTGGAACTGCGAGCGACGGAGAAACTCGGGAAAGAGACCGCTCGCCTTTGCCCGCTCGACAAGGGGGAGATATTGCTCGCAACCAAGCTGCTGGCGCTCTTCCATGTCGGCAAGACGACGGTCTTCGAGCGTTCCCTCCTCGGGCGCCGCCTCGCAAAGCCGCCACATCAATTCCGCCGTCGCATGATCGTAAAGAAGGATCAGCGCGCGTTGCGTTTCAGGCAGGCCCGCGAAGAGCCGCGCCGTATCGTCCGGCGACCAGCCGCGAAAGCCGTCGAGAAAAACGAGAATGTCTACCGGCTCGCCGGGGGCGGGCTTGTAGCGCGGTCGCGCCTCTTCCGTAAGAGTTGGACGCACACCACGTTTCAAAAAGGAAAATTCGTTCGATTGCGCAAGATCCGGCTCGCCATTGGCCGTCGCCGGAATGAAGAGCAGTTGCAGCCCGAGCGGGCGTTCCTCGATGTGAAAGAATGCGCCAGCTTCTCCGCTCCGCCCAGCTTCCCCGTTCCGCAAGGACAGCGCGCCCTGCGCCGTCCCCGACGCAGCCGCCTCGCGCTCGCCATTGAGCGTGTAGGTGGCACCGCCTGAAAAGACCATGCTGCCGACGACGCGCTTTTCCACCTGCGAAAGCGTGAGCGACATGCCCGCCGCATTGCCGATCCCCTCATAGCTGCCGTTGAAAGGCGCAGCGCGCAACGAATGGGGAAATCCCGCAACCAGAACGAACAAAAGCAGCGCGGACAAGGCCCGCACTGCTTCCTTCATGTCGAATGCCGCGCGTCGCGCGGCGAGCCCCCATATCATTCCAGTCGCTTTCTCCAGCCCCACGGAGAGAGCAGATATTACCTGCCCTTGAAGTCGGGCTGCCGCTTTTCCATGAAAGCCATCATGCCTTCTTTCAGGTCTTCCGTCTGCATGAGCGGCAAGAGCTGCAAATAGACATGATGCACATGTTCCGGGAAGGGCTCGTTGAGCCCCATGCGCATCATCCGCTTTGCAGCGCGAACGGCGAGCGGCGCGTTGCCTGCGATCTCCGTGGCAACGGCGCGCGCACGCGGCATCAGTTCCTCGTCGGCGACCACTTCCGAAGCGAGCCCCCAGGCGACGCTCTCATCCGCATTGAGCGTGCGCCCCGTGAAGATCAATTCTGCCGCCTTCGACCAGCCGATCAGACGCGGCAGATACCACGTCCCGCCCGATTCGGGCACCAGACCCCGCTTGCAGAATGCAGCCGCGAGTTTCGCCGATTTTCCCATGATACGAATATCGCAACCGAGCGCGGTATCCATGCCGTAACCGGCGGCGCCGCCATTAAGCGCGCAGATCGTCGGCGTCTCCATTTCCTGCATCACGGTGGGCGGCGTGTTCTTGAGGTCGAGGCTCGTCGATGTAACACCGCCGCTCGAACCGATGGAAAGCCCCGCCCCTTGCGTCTGCGCACGAAGGTCGAGACCGGCGCAGAAGGCACGGCCCGCGCCTGTCAGGATCACGCAGCGCACATCCGGGTCCGCATCGGCTTCCTTCAGCCGCACGGTCAGCTGGTCCAGCATGGTTGCCGAAATCGTGTTCATGCGCTCCGGCGCATTGAGCGTGATTGTCGCGATATGGTCCGCAACCTCGTAAAGAACTTCCTGCGGCTCCGCCTCAACGGCCTTTGCCTGGCTCATCGCACCCTCCCTGAAGGAAAAAGCATTTGAATAATGTCGGTAGCCGGACTGTAGCCGAAAAATTCAGCCGCAAGTAGCCTCGCCCCCCTCACCGAACCAGGGATGGCGGACGAAATCGCCCTCCTCGATCCCCAGGCGCCCCGTCAGCCCGCCCTGCACTTCGAGGACGCCGTTTACCGGCACCCCGGATTCATGAACGTCCAGTGTTTCAGGCGCGGTCATTTCAGCGATCCGGACGATCCGGCCATCCGCCTCGATGAAGATCATGTCCAAGGGAATGAGCGTGTTCATCATCCAGAAGCTCGCAGGCGTGCAGGACGGATAGAAGAAGAGCATGCCGCTCTCTTCCCCGAGCGCCGTGCGGTACATGAGGCCCCGGCTCTGCTCTTCCGGCGTCAGCGCCATCTCGACGGTAAAGCCGTAGTGTGCGCCATCGCGCGTCTCGACGATGACTTCGCTTTCGTCTGCCTGCGCGCAAGCGCCGAAAACAAAAAGAAGCGCGAGCGCAAGCGGCGCGAGACGCATCAGTCGATCCGCTTCATCTCGCGCGCATAGCGCTGCCAGTTCTGCACATAGTGATCGGCGGACAGAGCCAGCGCCTCCGCCGTTTCCTTGTCCAGCGTCCGCACGATCTTGCCGGGCGAACCCAGCACCATCGAATAATCGGGAATTTCCTTGTTCTCCGCGATCAGCGTATTCGCACCGATGAGGCACCCCTTGCCGATCTTCGCATTGTTGAGAATGATGCTGCCAATGCCGACAAGACTGCCCTCGCCAATGGTGCAGCCATGCAGCATCACCATGTGCCCGATGGTCACGTTCCGTCCGATATTGAGCGCCGAGCCCGGATCGGTATGGAGCACCGAGCCGTCCTGCACGTTCGAGTTCTCGCCGATGGTGATGAGCTCGTTATCGCCGCGCAGCACCGCACCGAACCAGACGCTTGCATTCTTTTCGAGCTTCACATTGCCCATGACTTCCGCATTGGGCGCGATCCAGTAGTCGCCTTCGCCGGGCAAAATCGGCTTCTTGTCGCCAAGGGCATAGACGGGCATCCGGTATTCCTCCTCGATTCAATGTCTTTGCCGGATAATGACACGGGCGGACCGCCGATACGAGACTTGCGGGAAGGGGCGGAAACAGGCTGTCATCGCATCGTCAAGAGCGCCGCCTAGGCTGGAGCGATGGCAGAAAACGGGAGTGGCAGGGGCATGATGGAACGCAAATCCTTCGGCGAGGAACTGGATGCGGCGGACGAGAGGCCGGTCAAGCGCACAACTTCGCCTTCCCTTTCAAGCCTCTGGCAACGCCGGATCGCGCGCCGCGATTTCCTGAAAGGCGCGGGCAAGGCCGCGCTGTTTGCCGGTGCTTCCACCACCATCCTCTCTCTCGCCGCCTGCGACGACGCACCGGAGACACGCCCGGACGCGATCTTCGGCTTCGAAGAGGTGCCGCGCGGCATCGACGAGACGCATCACGTCGCGGCCGATCACGATGCGGACATATTGATCCGCTGGGGCGATCCTGTCCTGAAGGATGCGCCGGATTTCGACCCGACAAACCAGAGCGCCGCCGCACAGCTTGCCCAGTTCGGCTACAACAACGACTTCATCGGCTTCGTGCCTCTTCCTGCCGGATCGCAATCGAGCGAGCGCGGCCTTCTCTGCATTCATCACGAATATACGAATGACGACCTGATGCGAGCCGGTCTCCCCGATGGCGCAACGCGCGAAGAGACCCTCGCCTTCTATACGCGCGACGTGGTGGAAACCTCGATGGCCGCCCATGGAGGCACCATTATCGAGGTTGCGCGCGGCGAAACCGGCAAGTGGCAGGTGGTACAGGACAGCGAATATAACCGCCGCATCACCCCGCTCTCCACCGCCATCCGGATTTCAGGCCCCGCCGCGGGCCATGAGCGTTTGCAGACGAACGAAGATCCGACCGGCACCCTGGTCATGGGTACTTTCAACAATTGCGCTGGCGGCATCACGCCCTGGAACACATGGCTCATGTCGGAAGAGAACATCAACTTCTATTTCATGGGCAAGAACAGCGACCCGCGTGAAGCGGCCAATCATGAGCGCATGGGCGTGCCCGGCAGCCGCTCCTATCCCTGGGGCTACTATCACAAGCGCTTCGATCTCTCGCAGGAACCGCGCGAGGCGAACCGTTATGGCTGGGTGACAGAAGTCGATCCGCTCGATCCCAATTCGACGCCCGTGAAGCGCACCGCGCTGGGCCGCTTCAAGCATGAGGGCTGCGAGAATGCGCTGACGAAGGATGGCCGCCTCGCCATCTATATGGGCGACGATCAGGCCTTCGAATATCTCTACAAGTTCGTGAGCGCGGAAAAGGTCGCCGATGACCGCGCGGCGAACAGCTCATTGCTCGATAGCGGCACTCTTTATGTCGCGCGCTTCGAGGAAGATGGCAGCGGCAAGTGGATGCCGCTGGTGCATGGCGAAAACGGCCTTGACGGCGCAAATGGCTTTGCATCGCAGGCAGACGTTCTGATCGAGACGCGCCGCGCCGCCGACATTCTGGGCGCAACGCCGCTCGATCGCCCTGAAGACGTGACGCCGAACGACGCGACAGGTCACGTCTATGTCGCCCTGACCAACTCGAAGGAGCGCGAAGAAACGGACGCCGTGAACCCGCGCGCGACAAACCTCTGGGGACAGATCGTGGAACTCACGCCGGAAGGCGGCGACCACGCGGCAGAAACCTTCACCTGGACATTGCTCGTGAAATGCGGAGATCCCCTCTTCCCGTCCATCGGCGCCGAATGGAACGCAGAGACGGGCAGCGATGGCTGGTTTGCCTGCCCGGACAATATGGCCGTCGACCCCTCGGGCCGCCTCTGGGTTGCGACCGACCAGGGCTCCAACTGGAAAACCGCAACCGGCTTCGCCGACGGGCTTTATGCACTCGCAACGCAGGGCGGCAAACGCGGGCTTGCAAGACGCATCTTCCGCGCACCTGTCGGTGCGGAAGTCTGCGGCCCCTGCTTCACGCCGGATGGAAAAACGCTTTTCCTCGCCGTGCAACATCCCGGTGCTGATGGAACCGGGAGCTTCAAGGGCTTCGAGCGCGCCTCCACTTTCGCCGACCCGGCAACGCGATGGCCCGATTTCACGGATGGAACCCCGCCGCGCCCCTCCGTCCTCGTCATCACCGCGAAAAATGGCGGCCCTGTCGGCGGTTGAGTTCCCTCTTTACTCCGTCTCCCGATATTTGCTCCGGGTTGCACCATGCGGCGCGATGGCCCAAGCTTGTCCTTGCGGCATTGTGAAGGCGGGCGCGAACGCAACCGTCACCATGCGAAGAGGGCATTCTTCATATGCGATTTCTTTTCAGTCTCGTCGTCTTCCTTCTCGTCCTCCCTTTCGCCTTCATGGCTCTTTATGAGCGCGGCCTCCTTGATGAATATGTGCCGGAGGATGCGATCCCGGCCGACCCCTTCATCAAGGCCGAGCTTGTCGAAACGACAAGCGGCGCAGACCTCGCCCGGCGCATCGGCAAGGCGCTTGATAAAGACAATTACGACGACGCGGTGATGTATGCCGAGATCGCGGACTATGCGGGCATGCCACTCGATCCCGACACCAGAGCGCGGCTCGATGCCGAGAACGCATTTTCGCGCCGCGTCACCCGCAACACCGGCAGCTTCGTCAGCGGTTTCGTCACCGGCGAAGGCGGCGATACCCCCGCCTTCATGGGCGCAATGGCATCGGACCTGACAGTCGTGGGCGACGTGCGCGACATCGGCGCCGAAGGCACCAAACTGGTGAGCGGCGAGGAATATTCGAAGATGATCCTCGGGCTTTCCGTTGTCGGCCTTGCCGCAACCACGGCGACGGTAGCGACGGGCGGCGGCGGCCTGCCCGTCCGTGTCGGCGTCTCGATTCTGAAAGTGGCAAAAAAGACAGGCACGGTAACCGCCGCCTTTACCCGCGACATTGTTCGCGTTCTTCAGGAGGCCGTGAACTTCGAGAAGCTGGGCTCAACGCTGCGTGCCGCCGACCTGTCGAACACTCCCGCAACGCGCCGCGCCATCACCGAATATGCAGACACCGTCTCGCTTGCGAAGGTGACGCCCGTGCTGAGCGATGTGGCCGCCCTCGAACGCGCCGCCGGCCCGGCCGAAACGGTGCAGCTGATGAAATTCGTCAACAACACCGGCGACCTTGCCCGCGTCACCCGTATGAGCGGCAAACTCGGCACCAAAACACGCGGCGTCATCCAGCTCACCGGCAAGACGGGCCTGCGCGCCTTCAAGACGGCGTGGAACCTGGCGCTGATCGCGCTTCAATATGTCTGGGCAATTGCCGGTGGCATCGGTGCGCTCTTCGCGACGGCGCTTGGCCGCCGCGTGGTCCGCCGCCGCAGGGTTTGACGGTCGTCAGACCGTGAGGAGAACGCCAAGAAGAAAGATACCGGAAAGAAAGCTCCACATCGTCGCGATGCAGCCTGAAAGCAGCATCCAGAATGGCGGACGATTCTCGAACACCTGTGCGCGTAGCGCGTTGCGCAGGATCACGGTCGGCCCTGCAAATATCAGCGTGAACACGCCAATCAATTGCCACGTCACCGTCTCCGCCGTGAGCTGGAAGCTCGGTGGCTTACTGGTCACGAGCCGGTAGAAACTGCTGGTAAGCCCTGCCGCAACAAAGCCCGTCGCAATCGAGAAGAAGAATGCCGCAAACTCGCTCATATACCCCGCCGCCCTGCCCTGCTTATTCGCCCGCACGCGCCGTGCCGGCGCCCGCGTCGATCCCCGCGATGAATTGATTGCCCACGGCGGCGAGGCGCGTCTGCGCCGCCGCAACCGCAAATTCCGGAATGACCCGATAGTCGAGAAGTCGCGTGAGCTCCGGATCTGCGAGCCCATGCTTCAGATCCGTAACCGGCGTTCCCTTGGCTCTTGCCGCGATCTCCGCCAGAAGCGGCGAACGCTCGCCAACCGCGAAATCCCTCTCGCCGATGCGGCATGACGCGAAATCCGCCTCGCAGGAAACCTGCGGGAGAATGAACGCGCCGCCGCCAGGCCCTTCAAGGGATGTGTGCCCCCCGAAGAAGACGACGGCACCTACGACAATCAGCGATTTGAAAACGAAACTGGTCATGCCCGCCTTGTCCGCAAGCGCCATACCAGCGCAGGCAGACACAGGGCGGAACCGGGCGAATTTGAAATGATCTTTTAATTTCAGCAGGTTATAAGAGAAGAAGCAGGGTACTTAGGCTCTGCCGTCCGGTTTCGGGCGGGGGCGGCTCGTGCCGGTTTGTACCGGGCCTGTATCAATGCGAAACAATCTTGGCGAACCGGGGGGCGAGCCGTGGCACGAAACAATCGATCCGGCGACGAACTGGTCAAGGAACGCCCTGCCTGGATCATTCCCCTCCTGGTGCTGAGCGGCGTCCTGATCTTCTCGGGCATCTTTCTCTATTACTATTTCGGGCCGACGCCGGGCGAAATCCTCGGGCGCGACCCGCGCGCCAGTGCCGCCGATCAGAACATCGAGATCATTGTCGGCAACAAGCGCTTCATGGTGCCGGAACATTACACGCGCTATCCCAACCAGCGCGCCGGCGGCCGTCAGGATGTACTGGACATGCATGCCCTGCTCCCCGGCCTCACGCCCTGGTCGCCGGAGCAGCAGGAGGCATTCAACGACAATTCGGCCCGTTCCAACGTCGTCTATTTCTCGCTCCGGCAGACTGCAACACCGCTGAATTCCGTTCGCCGCTTCAAGACGATCTATTCGAAATATCTTTCCGCGAAAGAGCCCGAAGCAGGCCCTGACGGGCTCCGCCTTTTCGCCTTTGACGGCGACTCGGGCTATGCGGGGCAGGATTTGCTGGTCGGCAAGGACGGCGAGGAGCGCATGACGCTCATTCTCTGCGACCGCCGGGGGCCGCTCGTCGAAAGCCCGAACTGCACCCGCTCATTGCTGCTCGGGCCCAGCCTCGAACTCGGCTACCGCTACAAGCGAAGCCATCTCGAAGACTGGCGCGCTATCGACGAAGCCGTCCTGTCGCTCGTACTGGGCTTTGAATCCATCGAAGCCATGGACGACCTTCAGGGGCCGATACTGGACTGAAGCCGGGGCGCCTTACGGCAGATCGATATCGAGGATCGCCATGTTGAAGGCGTAGGACGTCTCGCCCTCTTCCTCATCCTTGAAGATCACACCGATAAATTCATCGCCGATATTCACCTCGACGGAATCGTCTTTCTGCGGCCGCTGGCGCAGTTCGATCGTGGCCAATTCGAATTTCTGGCGCAGATAGGCCTCGAGACGCTGAATTTCGCTCTTGTTCAAGAAGCTCTCCCATCGACGCTGAATTATGTGAGCCCGGGCCGCTCAAAGCGGCCGGGGCGCTGCACGGAGGTTGTAACCATTTGCCCCTCCGGGTGCAAACCCGGCGCGCATACCTCCCCGCAACCTGCGTCGCTTGGTCCAATTTGCGGCCTTCCCGGCCTGTGCAAATCTTCCGGCGGGGTTCAGGAGAGGAGTTGAGCGCTATGCTGAGGCGCGCACGGAAGTTTCTGATATTCGCCGCCATCGCCCTCACGATAGCCGCCGTGATCGCGCTCGCGCAGTCGCGTTTTCCGCCTGAGCCCGGCCCGAACGGGGAACAGCGTGCCATCCTGCTCCCCGATCCGCGCTAGACCCTTTTCCGACATATCGAAATCCGCCGGCTCACGAAACGCTCGAGATTACAAACGCCTAGCGCGCCGTGTAGCCACCATCGGCCACGAGTTCCGACCCCGTCATGAAGCTCGATTCGTCGCTCGACAGAAAGAGAACGGCGTTGGCGATCTCGTCGGCAATCCCGAGGCGGCCCACCGGATGCAGCATGATGAGCAGTTCGCGCATCTCGTTCGGCCCCACTTTCTGCCCCTGCACAACGCCGCGATTAAGCGTATCGCGCACCAGCGGCGTGTCGATATAGCCGGGATGAACCGAGTTCACGCGGATATTATATCCGGCCTCCGCGCATTCCAGCGCCGCCGATTTGGTCAACAGCCTCACGCCGCCCTTGGCCGCATTGTAGTCGCTTGCACTAGGTTGGCCGACCAGCCCCAGAATCGACGAAATGTTGATGATGGAGCCGCCCGCCCCCGCCTTCGATGTATATTTCTTGATCGTGCGAATGCCGTGCTTGCAGCCGAGGAATACGCTGTCGAGATCGATGGCAAGCGTCCGGCGCCACGATTCGAGCGTCTTGTCCTCGATGGGGCCGCCCTCCGGCGCGATGCCCGCATTATTGACGAG
>CXWF01028263.1_pt1 | contig 18662 bp, 11 predicted proteins | sample 468421 | NCBI WGS metagenome assembly CXWF01 (sample SAMEA2620812, study PRJEB7988) | marine metagenome | biome: marine biome (ENVO:00000447); feature: surface water layer (ENVO:00002042); material: "saline water (ENVO:00002010), including plankton (ENVO:xxxxxxxx)" | depth 5 m
GAAGCGCCGGAAATGGCGCGGCGGATGGCAATCCGCTCCGCAACGCTCGCGCCCGCTCTCGTCAATGCCTGACAGGTCAATCCCGTTTCAACGTCACTCGGCCGCCACGCGCGCGAGCGGTGACGGCTTGTGCCCGCGCACGAGCTTGCCGGGGAGCGCCCCTGTCGGCCTGCCTTCGCGGTAGATCACCTCGCCGCTGACGATGGTCGCGACATAGCCTTCCGCCTCCTGCATGAGACGGCGCGCGCCCGATGGCAGGTCATAGACCATGTGCGGCGGCAGGAGCCGCAGCCTCTCGAAGTCGATCACGTTCACGTCGGCCTTCATGCCCGGCGCGATGAGGCCGCGGTCGAGAAGACCGATCGCTTCGGCCGTATCCCGCGTCTGGCTTTTCACGACGAAGGGCAGGTCGAGACGCTCGCCGCGCGAACGGTCCCGGCACCAATGGGTCAGCATATAGGTCGGTACGCTGACATCGCAGATGACGCCGACATGCGCGCCGCCATCCGAGAGCCCGAAGATCGTGTTCGGGTTACGGATCATCGAAAGCGCGTTTTCGAGGTCGAAGTCGTAATAGTTGTGGAGCGGGAAGAAGAGGAAGTTCCGCCCGCCATTGGCCGTCAGAATATCGTAGACGATCTCGTCCGGTTTCCGGCCCTCACGCTTTGCGCGCGCGCCGATGCTGTCTTCCGGCGCGGGCTCGTAGTTCGGCGGATCGCCGAGTTCGAACATCTTGTGGTAAGCGCCCGCCAGCGAATTCAGGAAGGGATGGCCGGGCTCAAGCTCTTCGGAAAGAAGCTTCGCGCGGAAGGCGGGATCGCGCATGATCGCGGCACGTTCCTCCAGCGGCTTGTCCGCAATGGCGCGGTAGCTCGGGCGCGTGAGAAAGGGATGCACGGAGCCCTGAAGACCGAGCATGAGGCCGACGGGACGACCCTGCACCTGCGCCTTGATGGGGAGCCCCTTCTCCACCGCCTTGTCGAGACGGGCGAGGAGATCCCGCCACTGGTCCGGCACCACATCCGCCTGCACGAGTGAGAAGCTCAGGGGACGGCCTGAAATCTCGACCAGCTTTTCGACCAGCGAAAACTCGTGCTCGATCTCGCGGAAGTCCGACACCCATTGGAGAACGCCTGCGCCCGCTTCCTTCAGGCCCTCGGCAATCGCCATCATTTCCTTGTCGGCCGCGCCGATGGTGGGGGTGAGGTCGCCATCGCTGGTGCGGTGCGCAACGGTGCGCGAGGTGGAAAAACCGATAGCGCCCGCCTTGATCGCATCGCTCACGATATCGCGCATCTCGGCGACCTCGGCATCCGTTGCCGCCTCGCGCTTCGCGCCGCGCTCGCCCATCACATAGACGCGCACCGCACCATGCGGCACCTGCAATGCGACGTCGATGTCATGCGGGCGTTTCTCGATCGCGTCCATGTAGTCGCCGAAGCTTTCCCACTCCCAGGAGAGACCTTCGTGAAGCGCGGCGCCCGGAATATCCTCGACGCCCTCCATGAGACGGATCAGACGATCATGGTCGTTCTTCTTCACCGGCGCGAAGCCGACGCCGCAATTGCCCATGACGACGGTGGTGGAGCCGTGGATCGAGGAAGGCGTCATGCGCTCGTCCCATGTCACCTGACCATCATAATGGGTGTGGATGTCGACCCAGCCCGGCGTGACGAGAAGACCGGCGGCATCGATTTCGCTTCTTCCCTTCGCGTCGACCTTGCCGACCGCGACGATCACGCCCTTGTCGATTGCGACATCGGCCTTTTTGGGCGCGCCGCCCGAACCGTCCACGACCGTGCCGCCGCGAATAACGAGATCCACTTCCGCCATCTCTCCCTCCTCATATTTATTTTCTTGTTGAGGGCATTGTAGCGCCGGCGGCGCGCGATCCCAAACGGGGCTCAGCGCCGGTCATGTTGCGGCGCGGTCAGGCCGCGAAAGGCTTGTTGCAGCGCGTCGCGACGTCGCGTTTGCGCGAGGAAACCAAACTGAATAGACTTCGCGCTTAGGGTAATCACCCTAAATCGGGATGAGGGAGGATGCGTGGCGGGGAGCCGCGCATGGAAAACCCGCCGGGAGGAAACAAATGAAATTCACATGGTTCAACCTGATGCCGTGGCCTTATCTGCCGGATGATTTCCGGGAGAAGCACCGGTCGGTCTGGGTCGATATCGACTCGCGTCTGTTCGATCCGGCCAAGGGCCACGAAGTCTATAATTCCTACATGGACATGCTCGAATATGCGGGCACGCTCGGTTTCGACGGCATCGGCGTCAACGAGCATCACCAGAACGGCTATGGCATCATGCCCTCGCCGAACATCATCGCGGCGGGACTTGCGCGGCGCACATCGGATGTCGGCCTTGTCGTGCTCGGCAACTCCATCGCACTTTACAACCCGCCCACGCGCGTCGCGGAAGAGTTCGCGATGCTCGATTGCATTTCGGGCGGACGGCTCGTCGCCGGTTTCCCGGTCGGCACGTCGATGGATACGAATTACTGCTACGGGCAAATCCCGGCGCTGACGCGCGAGAAGTACCAAGAGGCGCATGATCTGATCCGCCGCGCCTGGTCGGACCCTGACCCCTTCGCGTGGAACGGGCGCTACAACAAGCTGCGCCATGTGAACATCTGGCCGAGGCCGATACAGGACCCGCCGCCGATCCATATTCCGGGGGGCGGTTCGGTCGAGACCTATGACTTCTGCATCGACAATACCTATTCCTATTCCTACCTCTCCTTCTCCGGCTATATCCGGGCGAAGGCGCTGATGCAGGGCTATTGGGACCGCGTGGCCGAGCGCAACGCGCCGGACGAGAGCCCTTACCGTGCGGGCTTTGCTCAGACGATCTGTGTGGCCGATACCGACGAGGAGGCCGAGCGCCTTTATTCGGAACATGTCAGCTATTTCTACAATCGCTGCCTGCATGTCTATGGCGGCTTCGCGGATGCGCCGGGATACCGGACGATCAAGACGATCCAGACGGGTGCATTGTCGCAATACGCACCACCCGTCGGCGGCTATTCGGAGCTGACCTGGAAAGACCTCATCGACCAGGGCCACGTCATTGCGGGCAGCCCCGAAACGGTTCGCCAGCGCATGGAAGACCTCATCAAGGGGCTCAATGTCGGTAACGTCTTCTGCCTCATGCATGTCGGCAATATGCCGATGGACAAGTGCATGCATTCGACGAAGCTCTTTGCGGAAAAGGTCATGCCACATCTGCGCGACATGTTCCCCGACTACAAGGACGACGACCGCTTCTGGTGCAAGCCTCTCGCCAAACAGGTGAAGCCAGGCAGCCTGCCAGTAGAGAAGGAAGTCGCCGCACTTGTGGGAGGAAAAGACTGATGGAAACGAAAACCGTTCAGACCCATCACGTTCCGGTCCGCTATTTCGAGGGCGGCCCCTCTTCTGGAAAGGGGGGCGAACCGCTGGTCTATCTGCATGGCGCGGGCGGCATCACGGCGGAAGACCCGTTCCTCGCGAAGCTCGCGGAGAGTTATCACGTCTATGCGCCTCTCCTGCCTGGCTATGGCGACTCTGAGGAATGCGGCGAGCTGCGTGAGATGCTCGACATCACACTCCATAGCTGGGACGTGGTGGACGCCCTCGGGCTGAAAGACCCGATCCTTGTCGGCCATTCCATGGGCGGCATGATCGCAGCGGAAATGGCGGCCATCGCGCCAAACGATGTGAGCCGTCTCGGGCTCATCTGTCCGGCAGGGCTGTGGCTCGACGATCATCCGATCCCGGATATCTTTGCCATGCTGCCTTACGAACTTCCGGCAGTTCTCTTCCATGATGTGGAAGCGGGCACGGCGCTGATGACGGCGGGCGTGACGCTCGACGATCCGGAATGGCTGAAGGGCTTTCTCGTACAAAACGCGCGGCAGATGGGCATGGCAGGCAAGATCCTGTTCCCGGTGCCGGATCGCGGGCTTTCACAGCGGCTTTACCGCGTGAAGGCGAAGACGGTTCTCGTCTGGGGCGATGGCGACAAGCTGATCGTGCCGGCCTATGCGCATGCCTGGAAAAAGGCAATCGGCGGCGCGGAGTTTGTCTCGATCCCGGAAGCGGGGCATCTCATGACGCTCGAAAAACCCGAGCATGTGGCGAAGGCGATTTCCAGGCTCGCCTAGACAAGGCTGTTACGAACACAGAGATCGGCGTCCAAAAACAAGAAACGGCGCGGATAGGAGCGAAAGGCCATTCCCGAAAGGGAGTGGCCTTTCTGCATTTCGGGCTGCATTCCCGAACCTTACGCACTGCGCGCGGAAATGCGCGCAAGCGTGCCCGCAATGCTCACAACCGCGATGGCGATGGCCATCGGCAGCGCCGTGCCGTCATTGAAGGCGCCGACAAGGCCGCCGACGACGGCCGCGAAGGCGAACTGGAGAATGCCGGTGAGAGCGGAGGCGGAACCCGCACTCCGCTCCGCGCGCGCCATGGCCGCGGCGGTCGCGTTTGCGCCGACAAATCCGTAGGAACCGACAACCACGAAGATGCAGACGGCGAGCGGATAGAAGGCTTGCGGCACAAGAAGCGTCACGGCGAGAAGTGCGAGCGCGGCAAGGAGATGAACGCTCATGGCGATGCGCAGGATCGCGCGGCTCGAATAGCGCCGCAGCAGGAGAGCATTGACCTGTGCAGCGGCGACGAGCCCTGTCGCATTGATGCCGAAGAGAATGGCGTAGCTTTCGGGCGCGAGGCCATGCAGCTCGATGAAGACGAAGGGTGAGCCCGTGATATAGGCGAACATGGCGCAGGAGATGAGCGCATTGGCGAGCGCGAAGGCCATGAAGGGCTTGTCCATGAGGAGTGCGAGATAATCGCTGCCGACAAGCGCGAGGCCGCCGCCATGCTCGCGCTTTTCGGGGGGCAGGGTTTCGCCGAGACCGAACAGGACAGCGGGGATACAGACAAGACCGAAAGCCGTCAGTACCCAGAATATTACCGGCCATTCGTAATGCGCAATGAGAACGCCGCCGATCACCGGCGCGAGAATAGGTGCGAGGCCCATGACCAGCATCAGCATTGAATAGACTTGCGCGGAGGTGCGCTCGTCGAACAGATCGCGCACCATGGCGCGCGAAGCGACAATGCCTGCACAACCGCCCAGCGCCTGCAGCAGCCGCGCGGCGGTGAGGCTTTCGATATCGGGCGCAAAGGACGCCCAGAGCGAGGCTGCGACATAGACCGCAATGCCGAGGAGCAGCGGACGCAGGCGGCCCATGCGATCCATGACGGGGCCGAGAATGCCCTGCCCGACCGCGAGACCGATGAAGAAAACAGCGAGCGTCGTCTGCACCGCGCCTGCCGTTGCGCCGAAATGTTCCGCAATGGCGGGGAAGGCGGGCAGATACATGTCGATGGAGAGCGGCGAGAAGGCGATCAAGGTACCGAGAATGGCGATAAACTTGATCTGGCTGAGGCGGGTCTGCGGAACACTCATGTCTTGCGCCTTTATCCCATCTTTCCGGCCACAGCGTCTCGCCCGCGCGCCTTATAGGTGAAAGGGCGCACAAGCGAAAGGGCCGCCCGGTGTGAGCGGCCCCTGGTTGCTACATGCGCCGTGCGCTCAGATCTTCTTGTCGCCCTGCCAGTAGCGATCGCGAATGTTGCGGCGAAGCACCTTGCCCGACGGCATGCGCGGAAGTTCGGTGACGAAATCGACGGAGCGCGGACGCTGATAACCTGGAAGGCTCTGCGCCGCGAAGTCGAGAAGCTCCTTGGCCATGTCCTCATCCGGGCGAAAGCCCTCGTTCAGCTCCACCACGAGTTTTACTTCCTCGCCCCATTCCTCATTCGGCACACCGACGGCGGCGGCATCGGCGACGGCGGGATGTTTCAGTACTTCCTGATCGATTTCGGCGGGGTAGATATTCACGCCGCCGGAGATGATGACCTCGGCGCTGCGGCCGGTGAGAAAGAGAAATCCGTCCTCGTCGATGAAGCCCATATCGCCCATCGTGTAGAAATCGCCGCGATAAGCGCTTTCGGTTTTTTCGGGCGCCTTGAAGTATTCGAAGCGGCCCTGCTCGGGCGCCTTGAAATAAACCGTACCGACCTCGTTCGCCGCGAGCGGTTTTCCCTCCTCGTCGTGAATCTCGACAATGACGCCGGGGAGCGGCTTGCCGACGCTGCCTTTCTTCGCGGGAAATTCGTGGCTGTCGATGAAGATGCCGCCACCCTCCGTCGCCGCGTAATATTCATAGACGACGGGACCGAACCATTCGATAGCGCCTTCTTTCACGTGGACAGGGCAAGGCGCGGCGCCGTGCAATATCCAGCGCAAGGAGGAGGTGTCGTATTTCGCTTTCGTCTCGTCGGGCAATTGCAACATGCGATGCAGCATGGTGGGGACGACATGGGTATGCGTGATGCGATGCTCGGCGACGAGACGAAGCGTTTCCTCCGCGTCCCAGCGGTCCATCAACACGCAGCCAACACCTGCATTGATCGGAAAGGAGAGGTTCAGCGCAAGGGGCGCGGCGTGATAGAGCGGCCCCGTGACGAGGGCGAGGTCGCCTTCGCGGAAAGCAGCTGTCTCGGTGAGCTTCACAAGGAGCGGGGTGACGGGCGCGGCCTGCTTGCGGAAGACGCCTTTCGGGTGGCCGGTGGTGCCGGAGGTATACAACATCTGCGAGCCCATGACGGGATCGGGAAGATCGCTTGCCTCTTCCGCGGCGAGCGCATCGTCATAGGAGGCGAAGCCCTCGATCTCACCGCCGACCGCCAGCTTCGCGACGAGCGCAGGCGCCATGGAAGCGGCTTCAAGCGCACTGCCGGCAAAGCGCGCATCGGCGATGAAGGCCTTTGCCTCGCAATTATCGACGATATACCCCACTTCCGAACCCTTGAGATGCCAATTGACCGGCGTCATGCGGAAGCCACCGCGCTGGCAGGCGGCAACCGTCTCCACGAATTCGGGCCGGTTGGAACACATGAGCGCGACGGCGTCGCCCGCCTTCAGGCCTTCCCTGCGCAGGGCGCGCACGAGACGGTTCGCGTTCGCGTTGAGTTCCGCATAAGTGCGGTTGCCCGCTTGCGAGATAATCGCCGGACGATCCGGCGCCTGCGCCGCTTGCCAGGCAAGCACCATTCCCGTGGCCGCCGCTTCCTCACGCGTCCAGCTTTCCGCAGTTTCGACAACAGACATTCTCGATCTTCCTCTTCACTGTTCTTTTTTGTGTAGCACCTTACTGGTGCCTTTCTTGATTTGTAGTCTGAATTATTGTTATTGGACAAGCGGGACATCCCCCACGTCAAGCCGTTCACCTAGTCAACATCCGCGCTTCATTCGAGGGCGGTTCGCTCAAGGAATATCCCCACAATGCGCCTTCACCTTGCGGCTGCCTTGCTGGCCGGCCTGACGATCATCGGCGGCACCGGGGCGGCAAGGGCCCAGAGCTTCGCGGGCGGGGACCGGGAGTTTATTACCCTCCAGACCGAAAACGATCTTTTTGCCAATGTCACGAATACGGACCGGCATTACACCAACGGGCTTCAGGCGGCCTGGCTTTCGAGGCCGCAGACGGACCTGCCGGAATGGCTGATGGATTTTTCCTCGCCGCCCGTCTATTCGCTGCTCTTCCCGACCGGCAATTTCGACAAGAAGAGCCATCGCATCGGCGTTGCGCTCGGCCAGGCTATCTTCACCCCCGACAATACGCAGACAACCGCCTATCAGCCGAACGACCGGCCCTATGCGGCGTGGCTGCACATGACCTTTTCGCTGCAAAGCGTACGCGCGAGCAGCGTCACGGGCGAGGCGTGGCAGGATCAGTGGAAGCTCGATGTCGGCGTGGTAGGCCCGGCGGCGCAAGGCGAGTTCGTGCAGAACAACTGGCACAAGCTGATCGGGGTGGAGGAGGCGAAGGGCTGGCGGCACCAGCTTCAAGACGAGCTGGGCATCAATCTGAGCTTCGAGCGCGCGTGGCGCAGCTCAACCTTCGACACGCCGAGACTGTTCGGCCTGCAGACGGACTTCATTCCCTACACACTGATCTCGCTCGGCAATGTGCAGACTCATGCGGGCCTCGGCGGCACCTTCCGCCTCGGCTTCTCGCTGCCGGACGATTTCGGACCGACGCGCGTCTATCCCGGAACGGGGGCGGAGTGGTTCGAGCCGAGGGGAGAGGGATGCAACTGCTATCTTTTTGCCGGTGTCGAAGGCCGCGCGGTGGCCCGCGATATTTTCCTCGACGGCAACACGTTTCGCGACAGCCCGAGCATCGACAAGCGCAGCTTGGTCTACGACGCGAAGCTCGGCGCTGTTTTCGTGATCTGGGATACGCGCGTTTCCTACACGCATGTCTTCCGCAGCCGGGAATATGACGGCCAACCGAAGCCCGATCAGTTCGGGTCGATCACGTTCAACTTCGCACTCTAGACAGATCGCGAGAGAGGCCGCAGTTCACTCCGGCTTCGTTCCATAATGCGATTGATCTTGTCTTTGCCGCGCGGCTTCGCATGATGGGCGCAACGCCTGTCTTATTGCAGAAGAAGAAATTTCCATGACCCTGCCGCTGATATCCGCCGACAATACATTCGGCCTGCTATTCGCCTTTCTGGGCCTCGCCGCTTTCGGCTTCTGGTCAGAGCGGACAAAAGCCGGTCAATGGATATCAGGGGTGATCCTGACGATCCTCGCGGGCACGCTGGCGGCCAATCTGCGCATCGTGCCCTTCGCATCGGATTTTCACGACATGGTCTGGACCTATGCGGTGTCGCTCGCCATTCCGCTGCTGCTCTTCAAGGCGGACCTGAAAAAAATCCTGCCGGAAAGCGGCCGCATGCTGATCGCCTTTGCCCTCGCGGTCACGGGCACCATCGCGGGCGTGCTTGCAGGCTTCGCGCTGATCGACATGGGGCCCCAGGGGCACCTCGTCGCGGGTGCGCTCGGCGCGAGCTGGATCGGCGGGTCGATGAATTTCGCCGCTGTCTCCCAGGCGACCGGCCTCAGCGAGAACGGCGCGCTGACGGCGGCAACGGCAGCGGCAGACAATGTGATGGCGACGTTCTTCATCGCGCTGCTGCTGATCCTGCCGGGCTGGAAACTTCTCACACGTCTCATTCCTTCGAAGATCATCGCGGCGGAGGAATATGAGCATGCGCATGAGGCGGAAGAGGAAAAACACCCGCTGGACATGGGCGCGCTGACCCTTCTGCTGTTTCTCTCCGCAGCCTGCTGCTTCGCGGGCTTCGAGGTGGCGGCGCTGCTCGGCATACCGAAATTCGGCGTCCTTTTCGTTACCATCGCGGCGCTTCTCGTCGCCAATGTCTTTCCGCGCCAGATGGAGCGGCTGCATGGCGGCTTCGATCTCGGCATGTTTTTCATGTATGTGTTTTTCGGCGTGATCGGCGCGGCGGCGAATGTCGTCCTCATGGTCGAGACGGCACTGCCTATCTTCGGGTTTGTCTTCGTCATGGCGGCAGTGCATCTCGTCTTCGTGCTGACAGGCGCGAAACTCTTCCGTATCGACCTTGCCGAAGCACTCGTCATTTCAAATGCGGTTGCCGTGGGCCCTGCGACGGCGGCGGCCATGGCGGCGGGGCGGCGCTGGCGCGCGCTCGTCACACCCGGCATCATGCTCGGCGTGCTGGGCTATGCGATCGCAAATTTTGCCGGTGTCGCGCTGGCGCAATTTCTCGGCTGATCCGGGACTGATCCGGGGGCCGATTGCGAGCCCTCCCCAATCCCGATAGAACGGCGGCACCGCCATTCACGCCAAGTGGAGAAAGCCCATGTCCGAGCCCGTCATTCTCGTCGAGAAATCCGGCGCTATCGCGACCGTCACGCTGAACCGTCCGAACGCGATGAATGCGCTATCGCGCGACCTGCGCACGGCCATTGCCGAAACATTCGAGCAGCTCGAAGCGGATGAAAACATTCGCGTCGCGATCCTGACGGGCGCGGGCAAGGCCTTCTGCGCGGGGCTCGACCTGAAGGAACTGAGCGGCGATGCAAGTGTGGGGGGCGACGTCAACTCGACCGTGAACGACAAAGACCCGGTAACCTCCATCGGCCGTTTCTCCGGCCCCGTTATCGGCGCGATCAACGGCGTCGCTATCACCGGCGGCTTCGAGCTGGCGCTGGCCTGCGACGTGCTCGTCTGTTCGGAGAATGCACGGTTTGCGGACACGCATGCGCGTGTCGGCATCCTGCCGGGCTGGGGTCTCAGTCAGAAACTCAGCCGCGCCATCGGCATCTATCGCGCAAAGGAGCTTTCGCTCACGGGCAATTTCCTCAACGCGCAACAAGCCGAGGAATGGGGCCTGATCAACCGCGTCGTGACGGCGGAAGAACTTCTGCCCGTCTGCCGCAAGCTCGCCGAGGACATGCTCTCTGTCCTGCCGGAATGCCTGCCCGCCTACAAGAAGCTCATCGATGACGGCTTTGCCGAGAGCTTCGGCGACGGGCTGAAGACGGAACGCACGGTGTCGAGCGCGGCAAACAAATCGGTCTCGCCGGACGCGATTGCCGAACGCCGCGCGGGCGTTCAGAACCGTGGCAAGCAACAAACATCCTGAGGTCAGCCGCGCCCGATAAGCTGCGCTAGCTGGCGTGAGATCGTCATCGCGTCGTAAGGCTTGCGCACGATCGGCATGGAGATGAACCGTTCAGGCAACATCGAGCGGTCGCCATATCCGGTGGCGAATGCGAAAGGTATGCCGCGCTCGAGAAGTTCTTCGGCGATACCGGCAGATGTGCCCTTGCCGAGATTGACGTCGAGAATGGCGGCATCCGGCCGGAAATTTTCGAGACGCGCCAGCGCCTCTTCCACAGAGGCAGCCGTTTCCGTTCTTTCCACGCCCCTGTCGGCGAGGATCTGTTCAAGGTCGAGCGCAATCAGCATTTCGTCCTCGACAATGAGGACATGCGTTCCTTCGAGAACGCGCTCACCCACGGGAGAGACGGGCTCTTCCTGCGGGCGCACGGGCGCCGGTGCGCCGCCTGCCAGCAGATGACGGCCGGGGATCAGAAATCTCGCGTGCAGACCGCCGGGATTGAACTCGGTATGGCTTTCCCCTCCGAGATCGAAGGGGATGCTCCGCTCGATCAGAACGCTGCCGAAGCCACGCCTCGAGGGCGGCGAGACTTCCGGTCCGCCCTCCTCTTTCCACTCGATCACGCAGGCACCGCTCTCGTCGAGCGACCATGCGACCGTGACCTGCCCGCCTGCCTGTGACAGGGCGCCATATTTGGCGGCGTTGGTCGAAAGCTCGTGCAGCATCAGCGCCATGACGGAAAAGGCACGGGCATCGAGCCAGACAGGATCGCCTTCGAGACGGATCGAATTGGCTTCCCCCTCATATGGCGATAATTCCGCTTCAAGCAGCCCCTTCAGTCCACCGCCGCCATCGCTGCGCACCACCTGATCATGCGCGAAGGCCAGGGCCTGAATCCGGCCGCGCAAGGCATTGACATAATTTTCGAGCGTCTGGTTCTTCCCGCCAGGGTGAGTGATCAAGGACTTGATGACTGCGAGGATATTTTTTACCCGGTGGTTGAGTTCCTCGTTCAGCATCCGCTGGCGCAGATCCGCCTTCGAACGCTCATCCGTGAGCAGTTCGTTGTGATGAAGCACGATTTCGACAAGCGCGGCGCGAACAGCCTCGGCAATGTCCCGATCCTCGTCAATCCAGGGACTCGACTGGAGGCGGACGGTCTCCTTCCAGATATCGAAGCTCTTGCGCGGCGTCAGCCGGTCGCCCAGCGGTCCCGTTTCGTAGGATTTTTCCGGGTTGCCCGCCCAGTCGAGCGTGTGGACGATTTCCTTGCGGAAGAAAAAGAGATAGTCGCGGGGACGCTGCGAAAGCGGCACCACCAACATGCCTGCGCCTTGGGCCGCATAGGCTTCGGCGTTCGGCAGTTCGTCAGCCAGGCAATGGGTGGACCAGATGCGGCCTTTCGCCATTTTCTCGGCCAGCGAGACGATGCCGGACACAGCACCGTCGGGCGGCGCCGTTCCGGTTGTGCTCCAGCTGCCGTTGAACCATATGCCGACACCATCGCAGGGCATGAGACGCGCGAAATCCGGCAGATTCTCGCGCAGCGTCTTGCCTATGTCGGTTGTGCGCGATGCAATCCGCAGAAACCTGTCGAGCGAGGCGCGGGCATGCGTTGCCGCTTCCAGCTTTCGCTTCTGCTTGAGCGTGTTGAGATGCAGGGAGAAAAACTCGCCGAACATTTCGGCGGCGACGCGCTCTGCCATGGCCAGCACACGGGGGCTGTAATGATGGCAGGCGATCAAGCCCCAAAGCTTCCCGTCGACGATGACGGAAATCGACATGGACGCTTCGACGCCCATATTCCGCAGATACTCGCAATGAACGGGCGAAACGCTGCGCAGATGCGCGAAGGAAAGATCGAGCGGGTTTCCCGCCGCGTCGAATTCCGGCTCAAGCGCAACGCGTATGCAGTCCGCATCGGAGATGATGCGGATCGTGTTCTTCACGTAAAGTGCGCGCGCCTGCACAGGAATATCGCCTGCCGGGAAGAACTGCCCGAGGAAGCTCTCCAGATCCGAACGCTTCGCCTCGCTGACGACCTTGCCTGCCCCGTCCTGCTCGAAGCGATAGACCATGACGCGGTCATAGCCGAGCAAGGCGCGCACGATGCGCGAAGTATTGCGCACAAGATCATCGACATCGTTGATGGAGATGATCCGCCCGATGAGATTGCGCGCGATGTCCAGCGGCTGGAGCGGCGCGGCATCATCGACCGGCTCAAACTCCACAATGACCCCTTCAGTACCCCGATGAACCGCAACGTCATATGTACGGCCGGAGGAAAGCCCCAGCCCGAAGACAAGCGCGGGACGCGACGTGTCCCCACCGGCATTGGCAAGCGCATTCCTGATGGTGTGCAGGGCTTCCTCGCCGATGACATCGGCAAGCGGCAAACCGTTCGGATTGCCCTCGAGCGCAAGGAGGTCCGGCGCATTCAACGAGTGCCGCATGATGGTCATCACGGCAGGATCGCAGGCGAGCAGACAACCATGCGGCTGAATGCTGCCTGGTATATGGATCGGCTCACGATCGCAATTCGTCAGATTAACGGTCTCGTCGGGTCTCATGCTTTTTTCGCCAGATCCTTCGACAGTTCTTTCGTCAGGCGCCGCTCCGCGAGAGCGAAGGCCAGAAGGGAGGCGTTTCCCGCCTCATCCCTGTCCAGCTCTTCCTTCTCCAGCTCCTGGCCCGCGCGCTCCATGATATTCACGAAGTTCCGCCAGCTTTCCCTGTCCTGCGTTTGCAATGCGAGGTGGCGGGCGCCGAATTTTTCGTCCAGCCCGAGTTCTTTTGCCCTGCCGAAAAGAAGGCGCGCGCCGAGCGCGGATCCTTCAAGCACATAGAGCGTACCGAGCAATGCCGCCGCATTTTCCAATGCATGACCAAGATCGTGACGGCGATAAGGCGCTTCCGGCGCGTCCATGCCGAGATCGCGCAAATCCGCACGAAGCGCCGGGGCGATCCGGCAGGGACGCCAGTCTCCGAACCAGGCAGGATATTCCGCATTCATCACGGCATCTTCCGCCGCTTCGCGGAAGGCGAGCATGCCCGGCAGATAGCGCCGATAGGCCTCGCGCGTCTCAAACCCGCCAATCGAGCTGTCCAGACGCGCATGCATCTCGGCCGTGCGCTCACGCAGATGGAACCTTATGGAATTGCTGGACAAAACGACCGCCTCCGGGAGCAGCTCATAAATGGAGCATCTCCCGTGGGTTCTCCCCGGGGTGGACGCGCAAAAAACACTATCTCAAATGATCGTTTTAGTCATCCGTATGCGCTGGCGTGTGCGCCGGGCGGGCCTTGCATCGCGGATTCATGGCCGGTATTAGCCGGCGCGCATCCGGACCTCTTCCCCATAAGTCCGAGGGGAAATCAGCGGGGACGACAAAAGAACAGGCAGATTGCGGGTAAAGTTCCTCACTTCGCGTCTGCGCCGGAAATCCGCTATTATCCTTCCCGAAGCCATCAGAGCATTCCGGGAGGAAACCCTTATGAGCAGCACCGCGAGCCAGCATGACATCGTGATCCGCGGCGGAACCGTTTTCGACGGGACGGGTGCCGCTCCCATCGAGGCGGATGTCGCCATCGACGGTGGCACCATTGTCGCGGTCGGCAAGGTGCCCGGCTCGGGCGCGGAAGAGATCGATGCGAAGGGCCAGATCGTGACACCCGGCTTCGTCGACGTGCATACGCATTATGACGGACAGGTAACCTGGGACCCCTATCTTCAGCCCTCGACCTTTCACGGCGTCACCACCGCCATCATGGGCAATTGCGGTGTCGGCTTCGCGCCCTGCAAGCCGGAGCAACGCGACTGGCTGCTGAGCCTCATGGAAGGCGTCGAAGATATTCCGGGTACGGCGCTTGCCGAAGGCATCAAGTGGAACTGGGAGAGCTTCGCGCAATATATGGATGCGGTGGAAGCCTCGCCGCTGGCGCTCGATGTGGGCCTGCAAATTCCGCATGCTGCCGTGCGCGCCTATGTGATGGGCGAGAGGGCGCCTGCGCTTGAGCCTGCCACGGAAGCGGAGACGGCGGAGATGGGCCGTCTCGTCGTCGAAGCGCTCGAAGCGGGCGCACTCGGCTTCTCGACCTCGCGCACGGTAAAGCACAAGGACAGCAAGGGCGGCTCGACGCCGACGCTCAAGGCCGAAGCGATGGAGCTGCATGGTATTGCGCGCGCCATGGGCAAGGCGGGCAAGGGCGTGCTGCAATTGATCGCCGACTTCAAGGAGACGGACGAGGAGTTCGCGATGCTGCGCGGCATGGTCGAGCTTTCGGGCCGGCCGATGTCGATCACCATCGAGCAGGACGACCGCTGGCCGGCAGTCTGGAAGCGCGTGCTCGACAATATCGCGGCGGCCAATGCGGACGGGCTGCCGATCCGCGGCCAGGTGCCGCCGCGCGCGACGGGGCTGCTGCTGGGGCTGACCGCCTCGCTCAATCCCTTCATCATGCACCAGACTTTCCGGCAGATCTGGGGCGCGCCGCTCGACCAGCAGATGAAGGCGCTGAAGGATCCCGAGTTCCGCGCAAAGCTGCTGGCCGAAGAACCGGACTATCCTGCGGGCGAGATCATCGAGATGATCTGCACGGCCTATCACAAGATGTTTGCGCTCGGCGAGCGGCCCAACTACGAGCCCGAGCCGGAGACGAGCGCCAAGGCGGTCGCCGAACAGACGGGGCGCAATCCGCGCGAGGTCGTACTCGACTGGATGCTGGAGCGCGACGGCAAGGCGCTGCTCTATTTTCCGCTGATGAACTACACTCACGGCAGTCTTGCCGATGTCGAAACGATGCTCACCCACCCCAATACCGCCTTCGGGCTTTCGGATGGAGGAGCGCATTGCGGCATCATCTGCGATGCGAGCTTCCCGACAACGCTGCTGACGCATTGGGGCCGCGACCGCACACGCGGCAAGAAGCTGCCTCTCGAATGGCTGGTGCATGGCCTGACGGGCCGCAACGCCGCGCTGGTCGGCATGGGCGATCGGGGCGTTCTCGCGCCCGGGATGAAGGCGGATGTGAATGTGATCGATTTCGACCATCTGACGCTCTATTCGCCGCATATCGTCAACGACCTGCCAGCAGGCGGAAAACGGCTGATCCAGAAGACGGACGGCTATACGGCCAGCATCGTTTCGGGAACAGTCAGTTTCCGGAATGGAGAGCCTACCGGCGCGTTGAAGGGCAAGCTGGTGCGCGGGGCGCAACCGCGGCCGGAAGGCGCGCAGATCCCCTCAGCCGCAGACTGATTGAAGCTCGCTCACACAGAGACTTTCCGGGTTGTGCGTGAGCCGAGACACCTGCCCTAATTTGGTCACGGTGACAGATCAATAAGAGCCGCTTCGCAGGTTCGCCCGCGAAGACGACGGGGCTGAGCCGTCCAGACTACGAGATGTTTTTCCCGGTTCTCTGTGCCTGACGGACGATAGATGGACAATCACGAGCCTGCTTCCGAGACCACTTCCAATCCGCGCTCCTGGCGGCACTCCGTCTTCGTGCGGCAGGCAGCCTTTCTGTTTCTCGTTCTGCCGCTTGTGATCGCAGCGAACCTTGCGATATGGGCCGCGTTCAACCAGCCGCATCACGCGGAAGCCTGGACGGGCGAAATCGTGGGGCTCAGCTACAGCCCTTACCGGCAGGGGCAAGACCCGACGCAAAACAAGCATCCGAGCCTTTCGGAAATCGAAGCCGATCTGAAGCTGCTCGCCGGCACAGTGCAGGCGATCCGCACCTATACGGTGGTGCGGGGGCAGGACCATATTCCCGAACTTGCCGCGCAATACGATCTTTCCGTTGCCGCCGGTGCGTGGATCGGGCCGGACCTGGAGCGCAACGAGCGCGAGTTGCAGGCGCTGATTGCGCTGGCGCCGCGCCGCAATGTCGTGCGGGTGCTGGTCGGCAACGAAGTGCTGCTGCGCAACGATATGCCGATGAACGAGCTCATCGGCTATATCGAGCGCGCGAAGCAGAAAATCTGGAAGCCGGTCTCGACCGCCGAGCCGCCCCATATCTGGTTGAACAATCCCGAGCTGGTGAAAGCGGTCGACTATATTGCGGTGCAGATTCTGCCCTATTGGGAGGGCATTCCGATCGACCATGCGGTCGATGCCGTATTCGAGCGCATCGACGAATTGCGCGCCGCCTATCCGGGCAAACCCATCGTGGTTTCGGAAGTGGGCTGGCCGAGCCGCGGCAAGGTCATTCCGCGCCGTGCCTATCCCGGCCTCTCGGATGCAGAACTCAGAACCGAAGCCGTGCCCTCGCTCGTCAACCAGGCGACCTTCATGCGCGAGTTCCTGAACCGCGCGAAGGCGGAGGACATCACCTATTACGTGATGGAAGCCTTCGATCAGCCGTGGAAGGCCGCGGAAGAAGGCGCGGCGGGCGCCTTCTGGGGCATCTACAATGCCGACCGCAAGCCGAAATTCCCGATGGCGGGCAGCATCTCCGAGGCGCCGGAGTGGCGCTTCTGGGCCTCGCTCGCGGCGGGCCTCGCGCTCGTGCCCGCCATGCTTTTCATGCTGCGGCAACGCCATGTGCGCCCGGTCGGCGTCGTCATCTTCGCGGTGCTGACACAGCTCGCGGGTTCGGCCATCGCCTGGGCGGGGCTTTCTGTTACCGGGCTCTACTTCACATGGGTCAGCGCGACGATCTGGAGTTTCCTCTTTTTCGCGCAGGGGTTGCTGCTGATCGTGCTGCTGGCCGAAGCGATCGAGTTCGTGGAGGTCATCTGGACGCGGCATGGCGAACGGCACTTCAAGCCCTTCGACGAAAACGCCGTGAACCCGACGGTGAAAGTCTCGATCCATGTTCCGATTCACAACGAGCCGCCGGAGATGGTGGGCGAGACGCTGGCCGCGCTGGCGAAGCTCGACTACGACAATTACGAAGTGCTGGTGCTCGACAACAATACCGTCGACCCGCAGGTCTGGGAGCCGGTGCGCGATTATTGTGCGCGGCTCGGGCCTCGTTTCCGCTTTTTCCATCTCGAAAACTGGCCGGGCTTCAAGGCAGGCGCGCTCAATTTCGGTCTGGAAAAGACGGCGGAAGATGCGGAGATCATCGCCGTCATCGATAGCGACTACCAGATCGAGCCGAACTGGCTGAAGACGCTCGTCCCCTATTTCGACAAGCCGGATGTCGGCTTCGTGCAGGCGCCGCAGGATTATCGCGACCGCCACGAGAGCATGTTCAAGAACATGACCTATTGGGAATATGCCGGCTTCTTCCATATCGGCATGGTCCAGCGCAACAATTTCAATGCCATCATCCAGCACGGCACCATGACGCAGGTGCGCAAGAGCGCGCTGAAACGCGTGGGCGGCTGGGCGGAGTGGTGCATCTGCGAGGACGCGGAACTCGGCATCAAGCTCTACCGCGCGGGCTATGACAGCGTTTATGTGAACCATTCCTTCGGACGCGGGCTCACGCCGGACACGCTTTCGGGCTATATCAGCCAGCGCTTCCGCTGGGCCTATGGCGCGGTGCAGATCGTCAAGCATCACTGGGATGCGCTTGCACCCTGGGCGCGCAAGAAGAGCGGGCTTTCCGGTGCGCAGCGTTACTATTTCCTGGCCGGGTGGCTGCCCTGGTTCGCGGACGGACTTGCACTTCTCTTCACCACGGCGAGTATCGTCCTGTCTGCCTGGGCGCTCTACCAGCCAAACATGATTTCGCTTCCCGTGGCCGCGTTCCTCATTCCGACCATTGGCAGTTTCGTGTTCAAGTTCGTGCGCTCGCTCTGGCTTTATGCCGTGCGCGTGAAGGATTGCAGCTTCCTCGAAAGCCTCGGCGCGGGCGTCGCGGCACTCGGCCTTACGCATACGGTCGCCAAGGCCATGCTCAACGGCATGATCACCACGAGCAAGCCCTTCATCCGCACGCCGAAATGCGAGGACAAGCCACCGCTCGCGGCTGCCTTCATCCAGGTGCGTGAGGAATCGCTGATGCTCGCCGCGCTCTGGGGTCTTGCGATTGCCCTCTTCGTCAGCCCCAATTTCGCGGACAGCCATTCGCGGCTATGGATTGCGGTGCTGCTCGTGCAGTCCGTGCCTTATGCTTCGGCAGTGCTGCTGTCGCTCATCAATGTGATGCCGTCACTCTTTCGGCGCGGCAGGAAGAGCGAAGTGGCGGG
>CXWF01062096.1_pt1 | contig 18657 bp, 19 predicted proteins | sample 468421 | NCBI WGS metagenome assembly CXWF01 (sample SAMEA2620812, study PRJEB7988) | marine metagenome | biome: marine biome (ENVO:00000447); feature: surface water layer (ENVO:00002042); material: "saline water (ENVO:00002010), including plankton (ENVO:xxxxxxxx)" | depth 5 m
GCGGATCTCGGTCATCGGGTCGCTGGAACTGGTGGACGACCCGGAAACCTGGCAGGCCGCGATCCTGCGTGCAGCGAAGCTGGTCAAGAGCTAGGCGCTCCCGCCGCCACCTCCGGCAGGACACGAAAAGGGCCGCGCGGTCACCCCGTCGCGGCCCAAGTCCTTTCACATGGACGGAGCTGTCAGAGCACCTTGGCGTCCATCGTGATCTCACAATCCAGAAGTTGCGAGATCGGGCAGCCCTGTTCGGCCTTCTTGGCGGCTTCCATGACCTTGTTCTCATCCGCCGGTGCCTTGATCGTCACGTCCAGATGGGCCTTCACGACCTTCGGACCGCCTTCCATTTCAAGGTGAATGGTCGACCTGGTCTCGATCTTCTCCGGCACGATGTCGTCCTCGCCCAGAATGTTGGAGAGCGCCATCGAGAAACAGGCGGCATGTGCCGCGCCGATCAGTTCCTCCGGGTTCGTCCCCGGCTCGTCCCCGAACCGCTTGTTGAACCCATAAGGCGTCGCGTTGAGCACGCCGCTCTCGGTGGATACGCTTCCGGTGCCGTCCTGAAGCCCGCCGCTCCACTCTGCGGATCCGTGTTTCTTGATCATGGCTGTCTCCCTTGCCTGTCACTGTTGCGGTCCAATCCACAACGTCGGCAAGGTTCGACATGTTCCCCGCACATTTCTTGACCTTTCCCGCAAGGCGGCGTAGACCACGGCCCACAGGATGTTCGGCAATACGGTCGAACGGGCCGCGCGGGGATTAGCGGCCAGATAGCCGCTCAATCACGCGAAGGACCCCTCGTTGACAAAATTCTCTGAACTGAACCTCAGCCCCAAAGTACTCAAGGCCGTCGAAGAGGCGGGCTATGAGACGCCCACCCCGATCCAGTCCGGCGCCATTCCGCCTGCGCTGGAGGGCCGCGATGTCCTCGGCATCGCCCAGACCGGGACGGGCAAGACCGCCTCTTTCACCCTGCCGATGATCACCATGCTGGCCCGGGGCCGCGCGCGGGCGCGGATGCCCCGCTCGCTCGTGCTCTGCCCGACGCGGGAACTCGCAGCCCAGGTGGCCGAGAATTTCGACACTTACGCCAAGCATGTGAAACTGACCAAGGCGCTGCTGATCGGCGGCGTTTCGTTCAAGGAACAGGACCAGCTGATCGACCGGGGCGTCGATGTGCTCATCGCCACACCGGGCCGCCTGCTCGACCATTTCGAGCGGGGCAAACTGCTCCTGACCGGCGTGCAGATCATGGTGGTGGACGAAGCCGACCGGATGCTCGACATGGGCTTCATCCCGGATATCGAGCGTATCTTCGGCCTCGTGCCCTTCACCCGCCAGACGCTCTTCTTCTCGGCCACCATGGCGTCCGAGATCGAGCGGATCACCAACACCTTCCTGTCGAACCCGGCCCGCATCGAAGTGGCCCGTCAGGCCACCGCGTCCGAGACGATCGAACAGGCGCGCGTGATTCTCAAGCCTTCGCGCCGCGACCGTGCGGCGACCGAGAAACGCGACCTGCTGCGCGCGATCATCGACAGCGAGGGCGAGGCTTGCTCCAACGCGATCATCTTCTGCAACCGCAAGACGGACGTGGATATCGTCGCCAAGTCGCTGAAAAAGTACGGCTATAACGCCGAACCGATCCACGGCGACCTCGACCAGTCCAAGCGGATGGAAGTGCTTCAGGGCTTCCGGGACGGAACCATCCGGTTCCTGTGCGCCTCCGACGTGGCCGCGCGCGGGCTCGACATTCCGAACGTGAGCCATGTGTTCAACTTCGACGTGCCGGGCCATGCCGAGGACTACGTCCACCGCATCGGCCGCACGGGCCGCGCCGGACGGTCCGGCAAGGCGTTCATGCTGTGCGAGCCGCGCGACGAGAAAAACCTCGACGCGGTGGAACGCCTGATCGAAACCACGATTCCCGTCATCCCCGATCCGCGCGGCGAACAGCCGGCGGCGGCAGAGACGGCCGAGTCGGAGACGAAGCCCGAGCGCAAACCTTCGCGCAGCCGGTCGCGCTCCAGGTCCGAGCCGCGCCGGGACGACGCCCCCAAGGCCGAGGCCCGCCGCGACGACACGCCCAAGGCCGCGCCTGAACAGGCCCCCGCGCCGGAAGAAAAGGCCGAGGCCCCGCAGGACCGCCCGTCCGAGCGCCAGAAATCGCAGCCCGATCAACGCAACCGCAAATCGTCGGGCCGCGGTGGCCGCCGCGACGATGCGCCGGTCGGCATGGGCGACCACCTGCCGGACTTCATCGCCAAAAGCTTCGAGGAACGCCGCTCCTGACGGCCCGGCGGCGCGGGCTCCCCTGCGCCGCCCCTTGACCCCCATGCCCCGACTGTCCAATATCGGGGTGAGCGTAACGCTCGCATTCCCAAAATCACTGGAAAACCCATGCTGACAGATCGTTTCGACGACGCTCTGAGCCTTGCCGCGCGGCTGCATCGCACGCAGACCCGCAAAGGCTCGGGCATTCCCTACATCTCACACCTGATGGCCGTGTCCGCGCTGGTCATCGAAAACGGCGGCGACGAGGATCAGGCCATCGCGGGCCTGCTGCACGACGCGGTCGAGGATCAGGGCGGACAGGAAACCGCCGACATGATCCGCGCCACCTATGGCGACCGGGTGGCCGACATCGTGCTCGCCTGCTCCGACGCCGTGGATCAAAGCCGGATTGCGTGGCGCGACCGTAAGAACCGCTACCTCGCCTCACTCGCCACCAAGGGCGAAGACGCGCTCCTCGTCACCTCCTGCGACAAGCTTCACAACGCGACCGCGATCCTGACGGACCTGCGCGCCCACGGCCCGGCCGTCTTCGACCGCTTCACCGCGCGCCGTGACGGGACCCTGTGGTATTACCGCCAGCTCGCCGACACGCTCACCCGGGTCCGCCCCGGCCCGCTGTCGGACAGGCTCGCGGCGACGGTCGCTGCACTCGAAACGGCCGCCTGACCCTTCTCTGTTTCCGGAAACCTCAGGGGGCGGACGCATTCGGCCCGAATGCGTCCCGGGGGACTGGTCCCCCGACCGCGGCGACCCGGCAAAGCCGGGGCGGCGCAAAACCTGCGCGGGGCTTCAGCCCCGCACATTGTATCAGCGGCTATTCCTCGAGGCGTGAGATCACCACCGTCACCTCGGCCTTCTTGCCGATCTCGTCCTGCGTGACCTTGCGCGTGATGCGCCGCAGCTCTTCCTCGAGTTTGTCGTCGTCGCGCAACGTCTTGCGCCCGGCCCGGCCCATGAACTGGCCCAGGTCCTCTTCCAGAACGTCCATCAACGGCGCCCGGCTCTCGCCCGTTTCCGGCAGGCCCATGATCTCGACCCAGGGGTCGCCCAGAGCGGCATCGTCTTCGAGGATGACGTTGACGATCACATGGCCGTTCATCGCCATGCGCAACCGGTCGCGCACGATCCCGTCCAGCGCACCGATCAGGACCTTGCCGTCAAGATAGACGCGGTCCGCCTCGACATGCTCCACGACATGCGGTTCGGCCCCTGTCAGGTCCACCATCGTCCCGTTCACCGCGACCACGGACTTGAACCCGTTCGCTTTCGCGAGTTTCGCGTGTTCGCGCAGGTGGCGGTGTTCGCCATGCATCGGCACGATCGTCTCGGCCCCGACGATCCGGTGCATCCGCTCGAGGTCGGGGCGGTTCGCGTGCCCCGAGACGTGGTAGCGGTCGTCATCCGACACGATGTCCACGCCCATTTCCGAGTAAGCGTTCAGAATCCGGATCACGCCGCGCTCGTTGCCCGGAATGGTCTTGGAGGAGAACAGGAAGGTGTCGCCCTCGCGCATCTCCAGCCCAAGGTACTTGCCCCGGCTGAGTTGCGCGCTGGCCGCCCGGCGTTCGCCCTGGCTGCCGGTCACGATCAGCATAAGGTTCTCGCGCGGGATGTCGCGCGCATCCTCCGGCGGGATGGTCGGTGGGAAATCGGCAAGCACACCCGTCGAGACCGACGCATCGATCATCCGCCGCATCGCCCGGCCCAGAAGGCAGACCGACCGGCCCGCCGCGCGTCCGGCCTCGGCCAGCGTCTTCACCCGCGCCACGTTGGAGGCAAAGGTTGTCGCCACCACCATATACGGCGCCTGTTCTACCAGCTTGGCGATCTCGGTTCCAAGCTCGCTCTCCGACCGGCCGGCATGAAGCGAGAACACGTTGGTCGAGTCGCACATCAGCGCGCGCACCCGCCCGCCCGTGGCTTCGGCCCAGAGCGCCTCGTCAAAGGGTTCGCCGACCCCCGGTTCGAGATCGATCTTGAAGTCGCCGGTATGGGCGATGCGCCCCGCCGGCGTGTCGATGACCATTCCGGAGCTTTCCGGGATCGAGTGGCTGATCGGCACGAAGGCGGCCTTGAACGGCCCCACCTCGATGGTCTCGGGCCAGGCATCCGCCGTGATGACCTCATCCGGGTCCTGCCCGGCTTCCTCCATCTTGCGCCGCGCGTGATGGGCGGTGAAGGCGCGGGCATAGACCGGCACGCGCAGTTCGGACCAGAGCCGCCCGACGGCGCCCACATGGTCCTCGTGTGCGTGCGTGATGAAGATCGCCTCCAGCCGGTCGCGGTTTTCCACCAGCCAGGACACGTCCGCCATGATGAGGTCCACCCCCGGCGTCGTCTCCATATCCGGGAAGGTCACGCCGAGATCGACGAGGATCAGGCGTTCCTTGCCCGGCTCGCCGTAGCCATAGACGTAGGCGTTCATCCCGATCTCGCCCGCCCCGCCAAGGGGCAGGTAGATCAAACGGTTCTTGCTCATAGGGTCCCCTGTCGCTCGTTATGGTCATAGATGACCTTGAGCCCATGCATGGTCAGATTGTCCTCGAACCGGTCGAATACCGGCGCGTGGGATTGAAACAGCGGCGCGAGGCCCCCGGTTCCGATGACTTTCATTTTGCGGCCGCGCTCGTCCATGATGCGGCCGGATATTTCCTTGATGAGGCCCACATAGCCCCAGAAGATGCCGGACTGCATACAGGCGACCGTATTGGTGCCGATGACCTTGTCCGGGTGCGTGATGTCGACATGCGGCAGCGCGGCGGCGGCCATGTGCAGCGCTTCGAGGCTGAGGTTCACACCGGGCGCAATGACGCCGCCGATATAGGCCCCGTCGCTGTCGGCCACGTCGAAGGTGGTCGCGGTGCCGAAATCCACGATGATGAGGTCGCCGCCGAACTGGCTGTAGCCCGCCACGGTGTTGACCAGACGGTCGGGGCCGACCTGCGTGCCCGCATCCACGCGCACGTCGATGGGCAGAAGGCAGTCGGGCCGTCCCACCACGAGCGGGCGCAGGTTGAAGAAGCGGTCGGTGAAGACGCGCAGGTTGAAGACCACGCGCGGCACAGTGGACGAGATGATGACCCCGCGCACGTCCGGCTCGATCCCGTGGTGTTTGACCAGCGTCGAGAACCACACCCAATAGGCATCCGCCGTCCGCTGATGGGCGGTCGAGGTGCGCAAGGTGCACTTGACCTCTTCCCCGTCCCACAGCGTGAACACGGTGTTGGTGTTGCCACAGTCGATGGTGAGCAGCATGGCGGCCTCCCTTGGCCCGTCAGAAAAACACGTCCCCTGCCGCGATGCAGCGTTCGCCGTTGGGCGTTGATAGGACAAGTTGGCCGTCCGCGTCCACCGTGCGGAAGGTGCCGGTGATCGTCTCGGTCGGCAGGCGGGCGGTGACGGCCTCGCCCAGCCGCGCCGCGCGGGCGAGCCAGGCGGTGCGGATCGGCGCGAAACCGTAGTCGATGAAGCGGGTCTCCCACCGCGCGAAGGCGGGCGCGAGGGTTTCGAGGAAGTCACCGGGCGTGACCTTGAGCCCGGTTTCCCCCATGAGCGACACGGGCGCGACCGCCCCCGGCTCCAGCGTGCCCGGGTCCGGTGCCTCGGCGAGGTTCACGCCGATCCCGATGGCAAGTCCGGTGAACCGCCCACGCTCGGTCAGGCTTTCAAGCAGGATGCCCGCGACCTTACCCCCGTTCAGGAGCACGTCATTCGGCCATTTGAGCGCGAAGGCGGCGGGACGCCCCGTGAGGTTGGTGAACGCCTCGTCCAGCGCCAGCGCGGCCACGAAGGATCGCAGCGCTGCCTGCGCCGGGTCGGTGATCCGGGTCAGAACCAACGTGCCCGCGAAGTTGCCCTCGGGATTGGACCAGGCCCGCCCGCGACGGCCGCGCGCGGCCGTCTGGTGCGCCGCCGTGATCCATGTCGGCCCCGGCAGCTCGCCCCGCCGGGCGCGCGCCTCGTCGGAAGTCGACGTCACCGTGCCGAGCGGCAGGTGTCCATAGCCATGGGGCCAGTCACCGCTCATGGGCGCGAGCGGATTTCGTGACGCAATCCGATCCCCCGGCCCCACCGGCGGGTCCCGGAAACAGCGACTGTTTCCGGCACGAATTCACTGCATGAATTCGTCTCCACCGTCGGTCAGTTGACGAGGGCCTGCGCCGCGGCGGCGGCTGCCGTCTCGATGCCGAACAGGTTGATGACGCCCAGCACCATCACCGCAGCCGAGCCCATCAGGGCGACCCAGGCCGCCGGCGACATCGGCGCTTCCGCCGTGCCTTCGGTTTCGCCGAAATACATGTAGTAGACGATGCGCAGGTAGTAGAACGCCGAGATGACCGAGGCGATCACACCGCCGATGGCGAGCCAGGTGAGCCCCGCATCGACCGCCGCCTGCAAGACATAAAGCTTGCCGAAGAACCCGACCGTCGGCGGCACGCCTGCGAGCGAGAACATGAGCACCAGCACCGCCAGCGCCTTGAGCGGCTCGCCCTTCGCGAACTGGTTCAGCGAAGCGATTTCCGTGATCGGCTTGCCGTCACGCTCCATCGACATGATGAAGGCGAAAGTGCCGACGTTCATGGTCAGATAGATCGCCATGTAGACCAGCATCGCCTGCACGCCGAGCGCGGTGCCCGCCGACAGGCCCATCAGCGCGAACCCCATATGCGAGATCGACGAATAGGCCATCAGGCGTTTGATGTTGGTCTGACCGATCGCCGCGACGGCCCCCAGGGCCATCGACAGGATCGCCATGAGCGAAATGATCTGCTGCCAGTCGCCGACAGCGCCGCCGAACGCGTCGAACAGAACGCGGGCAAAGAGGCCCATCGCGGCCAGTTTCGGCGCGGTGGCGAAGAAAGCGGTGACCGGCGAGGGCGCACCCTCATACACGTCCGGTGTCCACATATGGAACGGCACCGCCGAGATCTTGAACGCCAGACCCGCCGAGACGAAGACGAGGCCGATGAGCAGACCAAGGCTCACCTCACCGCCCGAGACCGCGCCGATGATGCCCGAGAACAGCGTCGTGCCCGCATAGCCATAGGTCAGCGAGGCCCCGTAAAGCAGCAGGCCCGAGGACAGCGCGCCCAGCACGAAATACTTCATGCCCGCTTCCGTCGACTTCACGCTGTCGCGGTTCATCGCGGCGACGACGTAGAGCGCGAGCGATTGCAGCTCCAGCCCCATGTAAAGCGACATCATGTCGCCCGCCGAGACCATCATCATCATGCCCACGGTCGCCAGCGCGATGAGGAGCGGGTATTCGAACCGGCCCAGCCCGCGGCGCGCCACGGCCTCCTGCCCGGCGACGAGCACGACTGCGCCCGCCAGCAGGATCGCCACCTTGGCGTATTGCGCGAAGGCGTCCGAGATGAACAGGCCGCCGAACGCCTCGGTCGCCGGGGCCGCGCTGGTCCCGATCCAGATCGCGAGCACCGCCATCAGCCCGGCCGTGAGCCAGGTGATCACGCCGGTCAGCGCGTCCTTGCCGGTGTAGACCGCGCCCACGAGCGCGAGCATCGCGTACACGGCGAGGATGAGTTCCGGCAGGATGGTTTGAAGATCAGTCGTCATGTCCGGGTCCTCAATGCGCGGCCGCCTGGGCCACTTCGGTCGCGGAGCCGCTGTCGGGCAGAGCCGCGTGGTACTGGTTCAGAAGGTTCTCGACGGAGGGGCCGATGATGTCGGTGACGAGGCTCGGATAGACACCGAGCAGGAGCGTCATCGCCACGAGCGGGGCGAAGATCCATTTCTCACGCCGGTTCATGTCGGTGATCGCCTTGAGGCTCTCCTTGATGAGATCGCCCATGACAACCCGGCGGTAGAGCCACAGCGCATAGGCCGCCGACAGGATCACGCCGCTGGTCGCCACGGCGGCGACCCAGGTGTTGGCCTGGAACATGCCGACGAGCGTCAGGAACTCGCCCACGAAGCCCGATGTGCCGGGCAGGCCGACGTTGGCCATCGTGAAGAACATGAAGATCAGGGCATAGGCCGGCATCCGGTTCACGAGGCCGCCGTAGGCGTCGATCTCGCGCGTGTGCATCCGGTCATAGATCACGCCGACGCAAAGGAAGAGCGCGCCGGAGATGAAGCCGTGGCTGATCATCTGGAAGATCGCGCCGTCGAGGCCTTGCTGGTTCGCCGCGAAAATGCCGGCGGTCACATAGCCCATATGCGCGACCGATGAATAGGCGATGAGCTTTTTCATGTCCTCCTGCACCAGCGCGACGAGCGAGGTGTAGACGATCGCGATGGCCGAGAGCCACAGAACAAAGGTCGCCATCACGTCGGCCCCCACGGGGAACATCGGCAAGCTGAAGCGCAGGAACCCGTAGCCGCCCATCTTGAGCAGGATCGCGGCCAGCACGACCGAGCCTGCGGTCGGCGCCTGAACGTGCGCGTCGGGCAACCAGGTGTGGACCGGCCACATCGGCATCTTCACCGCGAAACTCGCGAAGAAAGCGATGAACAGGAGCGTCTGAGCCCCGCCCGTAATGGTGATCCCCAGAAGCCGCATGGTCGAGCTGTCGAAGGCGTGGTTGAGCAGCGTCGGAATGTCCGTCGTCCCAGCCTCCATATACATGAAGACCATCGCCACCAGCATCAGGACCGAGCCGAGGAAGGTGTAGAGGAAGAACTTGAACGCTGCATAGATGCGCGCCTTGCCGCCCCAGATGCCGATGATGAGGAACATCGGGATCAGTCCCGCTTCGAAGAAGAGGTAGAACAGCACGAGGTCGAGCGCCACGAAGACGCCGATCATCAGCGTTTCCAGCACGAGGAAGGCGATCATGTATTCCTTCACCCGCGTCGTCACGCCCCAGCAGGCCGCGATGGTGAGCGGCATCAGGAAGGTGGTCAGCATGACGAAGAGCACGCTGATCCCGTCCACCCCCATCTTGTAGCTCAGGCCCATGAGCCAGTCGGCCTCTTCCACGAACTGAAAGCCCGTGTCGGACGGGTCGAAGCCGAAGAGCACGCCCAGCGAGATCAGGAAGGTGGCCGAGGTCGCCGCGAGCGCGAGCCACTTGGCGTTGCGCTGCGCCGCCGGATCGTCCCCGCGCAGGAACACGGCGAGGATGAGGGCTGCCACCATCGGCAGGAAGGTAATGATCGAAAGCAGGTTGTTCATCAGTTCGCACCGCCGGTCAGCGTCATGAGGGTCACGAAGGCGACGATGCCGAGCACCATCGCGAAGGCGTAGGTGAAGAGGTAGCCCGACTGCCAGCGGCCCGCGAGCTTGGTGAACCAGGGCACGATGCCCATCGACAGCCCGTTGATCGCCCCGTCGATGGTCGCCCCGTCACCGCGCTTCCACAGGAAGCGGCCGATGGACTTGGCGGGCCGGACGAAGACGAAGTCGTAGATCTCGTCGAAATACCACTTGTTTAGCAGGAACTGGTAGAGCTGCGGCTGGTTGGCGGCCAGCCGCCCCGGGATCGTCGGGTTCACGATGTAGAAGAGATACGCCGTGCCGAGCCCGATCAGCATCGCGAGGAAGGGCGAGAGCTTGACCCAGGCGGGCACATGGTGGGCGTCGTCGATCACCGTGTTGTCGGGGCCGAAGTAGACGGCCCCCTGCGGTGCCGCATGGCTGTCGGCCATCGCGTGATCGGCGGCCTCTTCGCCTTGCTCATCGGCAGGGGCGGCGTCTTCCGTCGCCGCACCTTCGCCTGCTGCCTCCCCACCGTGGGCTTCCGCCTCGGCGTGGTGGACCGGCAGACCGAAGAAGCTGTTCATCCGCTCGTGGTCGTAGAAGAACGAGTTGTAGAACACCATGCCCGAAAAGATCGCGCCCACGGCGAGCACGGCGAGCGGGATCGTCATGACCTTGGGGCTTTCATGCGCGTGGTCGTGGGTGTGCTTGTCGCCTCGCGGCTTGCCCCAGAAGGTCATGAACATGAGCCGCCAGGAATAGAAGCTGGTGAACAGCGCCGCGATGACCAGGAGCCAGAAGGCCACGCCCCCGTCGGTGCCCGCGAAGGCCACCTCGATGATCGCGTCCTTGGACAGGAAACCCGCGAAGCCGATGGCGGTGAGCGGGATGCCCACGCCGGTGATGGCGAGCGTGCCGATCAGCATGGCCCAGAAGGTCAGCGGCATCTTCTTGCGCAGGCCGCCGTAGTTCCGCATGTCCTGCTCGTGGTGCATCCCGTGGATCACGGACCCCGCTCCGAGGAACAGCATCGCCTTGAAGAAGGCATGGGTCAGCAGGTGGAACATGGCGACCGGATAGGCCCCGACGCCAGCGGCCACGAACATGTAGCCGAGCTGCGAACAGGTCGAATAGGCGATCACGCGCTTGATGTCGTTCTGCACGAGGCCGACGGTCGCCGCGAAGAACGCGGTGAAGGCGCCGATGTAGACGATGAAGTTGGTCGCGGCGGGCGCATATTCCATCACGGGCGACATGCGGCAGACAAGGAAAACGCCCGCGGTCACCATGGTCGCCGCGTGGATCAGCGCCGACACCGGGGTCGGGCCTTCCATCGCGTCGGGCAGCCAGGTGTGCAGGAACAGCTGCGCCGATTTGCCCATCGCACCGACGAACAGCAGGAAGGCGATCAGGTTGGCCGCGTTCCACTCCTGCCACAGAAAGGTGATCGAGGTCTCGGCCAGACCCGGCGCGGCCGCGAACACCTCGTCAAAGCGGATCGAGTCGGTCAGCAGGAACAGCGCGAAGATGCCGAGCGCGAAGCCGAAGTCGCCCACGCGGTTGACCACGAAAGCCTTGATGGCGGCGGCGTTGGCCGTGGGTTTGCGGAAGTAGAACCCGATCAGGAGGTAGGAGGCGACGCCCACGCCCTCCCAGCCGAAGAACATCTGGAGCAGGTTGTCCGAGGTCACGAGCATGAGCATCGCGAAGGTGAAGAAGCTCAGATACGCGAAGAAGCGCGGCCGATAGCTTTCCTTCTCGGAGAACTGCGAGTCGTGCGCCATGTAGCCCATCGAATACAGGTGGACGAGCGACGAGACCGTCGTGATGACGATCAGCATGATCGAGGTCAGCCGGTCGAGCCGGATCGACCAGTCGGTCGACAGCGTGCCGCTTTCGACCCAACGCAGGATCTGGACGTGCTGCACGACCGCCGGGTCATGGGTCAGGAACACGATCCACGACAGGAAGGCCGCGAGAAACAGCAGCGCGGTGGTCAGAACCTGCGCGCCCTTGTCGCCGATGATCCGGTGGCCGAAGCCCGCGAGGATCGCGCCGATCAGCGGCGCGAAGAGGATGATGGTGGTCATTTCTTAGTACTCCAATCCATCAGCACCGCCCTGACAAATCGGGCATTTCCGCAAGTGGGTGTCAGAACCGTTTGCGCCATACACGTTTCCACACTCCGAGCAGGCCATCTGATAGATTTTCTGCATGTGGTCCGTCCCCTTCTTATCCGTACACCTGATCACGACCTGACCTCTGTCGTTAACGAAACCGGTTCTTGTTGAGTAGCCCGGCTCCATCCCTCAGCCTTTCATCACGTTGACGTCTTCGACCGCGATGGTGCCGCGGTTACGGAAGAACGAGACGAGGATGGCGAGGCCGATCGCGGCCTCGGCGGCGGCCACGGTCAGCACGAAGAGGGTGAAGACCTGCCCGACCATGTCCCCGAGGTAGGAGGAGAAGGCGACGAGGTTGATGTTGACCGACAAAAGCATCAGCTCGATCGACATGAGCAGGATGATGACGTTCTTGCGGTTCAGGAAAAGACCGAAGATGCCGATGACGAAGAGTGCCCCCGCCAGTCCCAGGTAGTGTTCAAGTCCAACCATGTGTCCCTCTGGGCCTTTGCCCTTGGTTTGTCGTTCGCGGCCCCGAAGGGCCGTATCTTGCGGGCGGGCGGGCCGCCCCGGTTCTTACAGGCCGCAAATACAGGAGTTGCGGTCGAAATTGATCTGGCGCGCGGTCCAGTTGGCCTCCTCGGCGCGGCGCACCACGTCGGCAAAGGAAAAGCTCTGCGCGCTTTCGGCCATGTCGCGCACGATGTCCTCGAAGTAGATGCGCACGCCGCCGGTCTGCCACGCCTCGATGGCGCGGCCCGCGCTGCACGAGACGAGGTATTCCTTGCCCGGTCCGGTGCCGTCCTCGGCATAGGCGAAGATCACGCCGCCCGGCAGCACGTCGGCCTGATAATAGTCGCGGCCACCCTCCGAACACACAGGGTCCAGCGCCGGGGTCAGCGCGAGCGCCGCCGCCGGCAGGGCCGCGAAAGCCGCCGTTATGAGCGGGCGAAGGATCACAGCCCCTGCCCCGGCTTCACGTCGACGAGCTCCAGCGCCTTGGCCGGGTCGCGGTACATCTGGGCGAGCACATCCTGACGCTTGATGTCCTTGCGGTGGCGCAGGGTGAGCACGATGGCCCCGATCATCGCGACCAGCAGGATCAGGCCCGCAAGCTGGAACAGCAGGAAATAGTCGTCGTAGATCAGCATCCCGAGGGCCGCGGTGTTTTCCACCTGATTGATGTCCGGCGTCACCGCGGCGCGCGCGGCCTCGACCCCGTCCGAGAACTGCCACGTCCCGAGGATCAGGCCCATCTGCATCAGCAGCACCACCGCAATGAGAAGCGCCACCGGCATGTATTTCGCCATCCCCGCCTTAAGCTCGGCGAAGTCCACGTCCAGCATCATCACCACGAAGAGGAACAGGACGGCGACCGCGCCCACGTAGACGATCATCAGGAGCATGGCGAGGAACTCGGCCCCCAGCAGCACGAACAGCCCGGCAGAGCCGATGAAGGCCGAGATCAGCCAGAGCACCGAGTGAACCGGGTTGCGCGCCAGCACGGTGAACAGGCCACCGACCAGCGTGGTCAGCGCGAAGGCGTAGAATGCGAAATCGGCAACGCTCATGCGTCCCCCTCCTCGTCGTCTTTTTCGTCGAACACCTCTTGAGCGAGCTCAAGTGCGTGGTTCATGGCCGGAAGCCCGCCGAGCATGGACATCTGATAGATGACCTCGGCGATTTCCTTTTGTGTCGCGCCGGCCTCGATCAGGTGGCGAACGGTGTACTTGATCTGCGGGTCGGCGGTCGCGCCCACGGCCACGAGGCCCGCGAGCGAGATCATCAGCCGCGTCTTGGCGTCCAGCCCGTCCTTGTTGAAGGCGTTGCCGAACATCGCCTCCATCCAGTCGCGCGGCATGGTCGGCATGAGCTTGTCGAACCCTTCGGGCTGGAACGTCTCCAGCGCCGGGTTGAAGGCTTTGAGCATCGCCGTGCCCTGCTCCATCATCCGGGCATATGTCTTGGTGAAATCGCTCATCGCAGCCTCCGTCGAAGATCGTTCATGGCGGCGACCCAGTCGGACTGGGCGTCGCTCTCCATCCACAACTCGTGAAGCTCGGAGTTTTCCGAAATCAACCGGTCCAGCGCCGACGTGGCGCGGGACTTGATGTTCGGCATCGCCCGCACGTCGGAGCCATGCGCGTTGAGCAGGTCGAGCCGATCCTGCGACACCCCCGTCGGCAACTCGCCATGCGCCACGGCCACGACCTCCGCCGACGCCCGCGCAGCCGCGCCCTGATCCACGTCGAGATAGTCGGTCACGGGCGTTCCGGCCGCCGTGTCGAGCGCGGACGCAACGGCACCGGCCCCGGAAGAGCGGTACTCTTCCAGCCAGTCCATCGAGGCGTCATCCTCGAACACGTTTGCGCCCAGTGCGCCCATGCGCCCGTCTCTCCTTACCGATACGGCGCGTCGAGCTCGAGATTGCGCGCAATCTCGGCTTCCCAACGCTCGCCGTTGGCCAGAAGCTTGTCCTTGTCGTAAAACAGCTCCTCGCGGGTTTCCGTCGCGAATTCGAAGTTCGGCCCCTCGACGATGGCATCCACCGGGCAGGCCTCTTCGCAGAAGCCGCAGTAGATGCATTTCGTCATGTCAATGTCGTAGCGTGTGGTCCGGCGGCTGCCGTCCTGGCGCGGTTCGGCGTCGATGGTGATCGCCTGCGCCGGGCAGATCGCCTCGCACAGCTTGCAGGCGATGCAGCGCTCTTCGCCGTTCGGGTAGCGGCGCAGCGCGTGTTCGCCGCGGAAACGGGGCGAGAGCGGCCCCTTTTCATGCGGGTAGTTCAGGGTCGCCTTGGGCTTGAAGAAATACTTGATGCCAAGCTGGAAGCCTTTGATCCAGTCGACGAGGAGGAAGTATTTCGCGGCGCGCGTGTAGTCGATGGCCATGATTAACCTCCCACGGTCCAGCGCGCATAGGTGCCCCAGAACGCGCCGTATTGAGCAAAGAAGGCCACCAGAACGACCCAGACCAGCGACAGGGGAAGGAAGACCTTCCAGCCGATGCGCATGAGCTGGTCGTAGCGGTAGCGCGGGGTGATCGCCTTCACCATCGCGAAGATCGTGAAGAAGAAGAACATCTTGATGACGAACCACAGGGCCCCGTCCGGCAGCGCCTCGATGGGCGACAGCCAGCCGCCGAAGAACAGCAGCGAGACGAGCGCGCACATGAGCACGATGGCCACATATTCGCCGATCATGAACAGCAGGAACGGGGTGGAGGAGTATTCCACCTGGTAGCCCGCGACCAGTTCGGATTCAGCTTCCGGCAGGTCGAAGGGCGGGCGGTTCGTCTCGGCCATCGCCGAGATCAGGAACAGGAACACCATCGGGAAATGCGGCAGCCAGTACCACGAGAAGATGCCGGCCCCGTCCTGCGCGCGCACGATGTCGCCGAAGTTCATCGAACCGGTCGAGATGATGACACCGATGATGATGAGACCGATCGAGACTTCGTAGGAGATCATCTGCGCGGCGGACCGGAGCGAGCCCAGGAACGGGTATTTCGAGTTCGACGCCCAGCCGCCCATGATGACGCCGTAGACCTCGAGCGAGGAGACCGCGAAGACGAACAGGATCGCCACGTTCACATCGGCCAGCACCCAGCGGTCGTTGAACGGGATCACCGACCACGCGATCATGGCGAGCACGAAGGACAGCATGGGCGCGAGGAAGAAGACGAACTTGTCCGCCCCCGCCGGCACCACGATTTCCTTGAGCACATATTTCAGGAAGTCCGCGAAGCTTTGCAGCAGGCCGAAAGCGCCCACCACGTTCGGGCCCCGGCGCAGCTGCACCGCCGCCCAGACCTTGCGGTCGTAGTAGAGCAGGAAGGCCAGCGCGACCAGAAGCGGCACCACCACGAGGAGCACCTGCCCCACGATCGTCAGCGCGATCCCCAGATTGGTCGTCGTGAAGAATTCATACATCAGCGTCTTGCCTCAGATCGTCGGTATTCCGTTTTCCTTGCAGGCCGCGACCGCCACTTCAGCGTCGATCTTGGCCAACCCATCGGGGAGCGCGTCGGAGATCACGTATGTGGCGTCCCCTTCCCACACTTCGCCGCGTTTATCCACCGCTGTTCGCACATGCCGGGCAAATCCGTAGCCCCGGATCAACGCATATTGCGAGGCGGCGCATTCGGCGTATTGCGCGACGTCGTCATTGCCGCGCGCGCCGGTCATTTTCACGTCGAACGCCACGAGATCACCGTCGAGAAGCCGTGTGCCGATTCCCAGGTACTCGGGCGAGAAGGGCCGCGTGGCGGCTTCAGCGCTTTGCACGGCCCGGCTCACCTCGACCTCCTGGTCGCAGGCAGCGAGCGCGGCCACAGCCGCGCCCAGATATGCGAGGCGCAGGGTCACTCGGCCGCCACCGACGGCTGGTTCATGGACTTCGCCATCGCCGACAGCTCCGCCATGACCTCGCTCGCCCGCGCGATGGGGTTGGTGAGGTAATGGTCGGCGAGGATCGGACGGAAGCTCGCCTTGCCCATCGCCTTGACCTCGAGCGGCTGCCATTCGTTTTCCGGCACCGTGTCGATGGCGGCAAGATGCGGCACCGCCTCGACCATCGCGCGGCGCAGGGCCGCCTGCGTGTCCCACGGCTGGGTCGCGCCAAGCTCGCCCGACAAGGCCCGCAGCACCGCCCAGCCCTCTTTCGCCTGACCCGGCGGGAAGGCCGCGCGCAGCGCCAGTTGCGGGCGCCCCTCGGTGTTCACGAACAGGCCCGATTCCTCGGTATAGGCGGCGGCAGGCAGGATGATGTCCGCCCGGTGCGCGCCCCGGTCGCCGTGGCTGCCCATGTAGATCACGGTCGCCCCGGCATCGATGTCGACCTCGTCCGCGCCCGCGTTGAAGATGACCTCGGCGCCCTCCGTGGCCGCCTTGACGCCGCCCTCTGCGGTCGCGCCCACGTCCATCGCGCCGACCCGGCCCGCAGCGGTGTGCAAAACCATGAAGGTGCCGCCGGTGTTCTCGGCCAGCTTCATCGCATGGGCCAGAACGGCGGCCCCGTCGGCCTCGTTCAGCGCGCCCATGCCGACGATGACCAGCGTTTTCTTAGCCTTGGTCGCGTCCGAGATGGACTTGGACGACAGCTCTTCGACCGCCGCGCGGTCTTCGCCCACATGGACGTAGTCATAGGTCAGGTCCGCACCCGCCGGGCCGACATAGCCCACGGTCGCGCCGCGCAGCCACGCCTTGCGAATGCGCGCGTTCAGGACCGGCGCTTCGTCGCGCGGGTTGGTGCCGATGAGCTGGATCATCTCGGCGCTGTCGATATCCTCGATGGTCGCCGTGCCGACATAGCCGGAGCGGTTGCCCGCAGGCAGCATCGCGCCATCCACGCGGCATTCCACCGTGCCGCCCTGCCCTTCGATGAGCTGCTTGAGGCTGAAGGCCACCTCGGCCGAGACCAGATCACCGATCAGACCCGCAACCTTCTTGCCCTTCATCGCCTCGGCGGCCGCTGTCAGCGCCTCGGGCCATTCGACCCGGGTCAGCTTGCCGTTCTTGCGCACATAGGGGGTGTCGAGCCGCTGGCGGCGCAGACCATCCCAGACAAAGCGGGTCTTGTCCGAAATCCATTCCTCGTTCACGCCGTCATGGTTGCGCGGCAGGATACGCATGACTTCGCGCCCCTTGGTGTCCACGCGGATGTTCGAGCCGAGCGCGTCCATCACGTCGATGGTCTCGGTCTTGGTCAGTTCCCATGGACGCGCGGTATAGGCATAGGGTTTCGACGTCAGCGCGCCCACCGGGCACAGGTCGATGATGTTGCCTTGCAGGTTGGAATGCAGCGTCTGGTTGAGGTAGCTCGTGATCTCGGCATCCTCGCCGCGCCCCGTCTGACCCATCTGGTGAATGCCGGCGACCTCGGTCGTGAAGCGCACGCAGCGGGTGCAGGAGATGCAGCGCGTCATATGCGTGCCGACCAGCGGGCCAAGGTCCAGATCCTCGGTCGCCCGCTTGGGTTCGCGGTAGCGGCTGAAATCGACGCCGTAAGCCATCGCCTGATCCTGAAGATCGCATTCGCCGCCCTGATCGCAGATCGGGCAGTCGAGCGGGTGGTTGATGAGCAGGAACTCCATCACCCCCTCGCGGGCCTTCTTGACCATCGGGCTGTTCGTCTTGACGACCGGCGGCTGACCTTCCGGCCCCGGACGCAGGTCCTTGACCTGCATCGCGCAGGAGGCGGCGGGTTTCGGCGGGCCGCCCACGACCTCGACAAGGCACATGCGGCAGTTGCCCGCGATCGACAGGCGCTCGTGATAGCAAAACCGCGGAATTTCCACCCCGGCCTCTTCGCAGGCCTGAATCAGGGTCATCGCCCCGTCCACTTCGACCTCGTTGCCGTCGATGACGATTTTCTTCAGATCGCTCATGCGTTTCTCACTCATCCTGCCGGGCGTGCCCGGCCTTTCGTATTCCGTTTCCGCGTCCTAGTCGCAGATCTCCGAGAAGACCACCGCCCCGTCCTCGACCACGGCGGCGTCGCCGAAGATCGTGTCGCGACGGAACTGCGGGTTCTCGCTGCACCAGGCCTTGGCGACGCCGCGCGCCGCCAGAATGTCGTCACTGGTGAGCGGCGTGCCATCGGCCCGCGCCACCGTGATCTGCGGAGCGCCGACCTCGGCCCCCGCCGCGCCGCTCGCATCGCGCCACAGCCCGTGGCTGCGGTATGCGAGCGCGTAGTCCACGCCGCCGGCGCTCAACTGCCCGCGCGTCTGCGCCGCCGCATCCACCCCATCCGCCGGACGCTCCGCCTGCCCCGCCGCCGCCATCCGGCCGGTGAGCTGGCTGACTGCGCCGCAGCCGGTCAGGGCCAGACCGGCGGTCAGCAGGATGAGGTAGGGAAGCGCGCGCATCGGCCTTACTCCGCCGCCACGGCCGCGCTGATGCGCCCGGTTTTCTGCGCCTTGATGCGGTCCTCGATCTCGCCACGGAAGTTCTTGATGAGACCCTGGATCGGCCAGGCCGCCGCGTCGCCAAGCGCGCAGATCGTGTGTCCCTCGACCTGCTTGGTCACGTCGAACAGCATGTCGATCTCTTCCAGCTCGGCCTCGCCGCGCACAAGC
>CXWF01042307.1_pt1 | contig 18564 bp, 18 predicted proteins | sample 468421 | NCBI WGS metagenome assembly CXWF01 (sample SAMEA2620812, study PRJEB7988) | marine metagenome | biome: marine biome (ENVO:00000447); feature: surface water layer (ENVO:00002042); material: "saline water (ENVO:00002010), including plankton (ENVO:xxxxxxxx)" | depth 5 m
GAGCCGTAAGGTAGTGATAGCCGTCGGGAAGCAACGGGGTGGTATAGGACCAGTCTCCCGAACCGTCCGCCGTCGTCTCGCCCAGGAAGGCACCGCCGCGATATACACGCACAGTCGCGTTCGCATCTGCCGTGCCGGAAATCGTCGGTGTAGTGTCGCTCGTATTGTTGTCGAATGCCGAGCTACCCGTATCCTCCGACATGCCCGTAATAACAGGCTGCCCGGGCGCAACGCTATCGACCGTCAACTCCAGAGCCGCCGAGGGATCGCTCGCGGTATAGCCGCCCGGCGCCGTTGCCACGGCAGTAAACTCGTGGTCGCCCTCGCCAAGCGCCGCTGTGGTGAAGCTCCAGTTGCCCGCGCCGTCCGCCGTCGTCGTACCGAGAGATGTCACACCATCGAAAATTTCGATGGACGCATTGGCGCTCGAAGTGCCGTAAAGCGTGGGCGTCGTATCGTTCGTGATGCCGTCTCCCGCCGTGCCTGAATCCTGCCCGAACGAGGTGATGAGCGGCGTCGCGGTTGCGGGCGGCGGTCCGCTCTCGATAGTGATATCGAGCGCGGCGGATTCAGCACTCACATTGCCGGCATTGTCTGTTGCCGTCGCGGTGAAGCTGTAGCTGGCTTCGGCAAGCTCGGATGTGGTGAAGCTCCAATTGCCGCTGCCATCTGCCGTCACTGCGCCAAGCGAGACACCATTGGCGAATATCTCGACAATACTGTTCCCGGCGGCGCTGCCGGAAAGCGTCGGCGTCGTATCCGAGGTGAAGCCGTCGCCTGTGGGCAGGCTGTCGTCGCTGAAGCCCGTTATAAGGGGCGCGGCTGGTGCGGTCGCGTCGATGATGACCCTTGTCGATGCGCTATAGCTGCTTTCGCGGCCCGCAAGATCGGTCGCCTTGGCGGTGAAGAAATAGATACCATCCGTGAGCTCGCCCGTTGTGTAGGACCAGTCGCCATTGCCGTCCGCCACGACCGTGCCGAGTACGATGGAGCCGTTGCGAATGGTGACGGTTGCGTTCGCTTCCGCCGTGCCGGTGAGCGTCGGCGTCGTGTCGGAGGTGTAGAAGTCGCCGGATGTGCCGGTATCGTCGCTCATCGAAACGATGACGGGCATTGCGGGCGGCGTCAGGTCGAACGTGAATTCCGCGCTGTCGCTCGGGTCGCTTTCATTGCCGACATAATCGCGCGCCACCGCCGTGAAGCTGTGTGTGCCGTCGGGATTGGCCGAGGCAAGGTAGGTCCAGGAACCGCCACTCGCCGAAGCCGTGCCGATTTCCACACCGTTGCGATAAATTATGATAGTCGAGGTGCCCAGCGCGGCGGTGCCGGAGATATAGGTCCAGTTGTAGGAGCTGATGCCGTCATCCGGTGCTGCACCATTGTCGTTGCTGAAGCTGGTAATAGCGGGCGCGTCCGGCGCCACGGTATCCACGTTGACAACGAAATTGCCCGACTGGGCGCTCTGATTGCCGGCAGCATCTACGGCTCGGGCGTAGAAATAATGGAAACCGTCGGAGAGAACCCCCGTCGATGCCGACCAGTCTCCATTGCCATCGGCGACACCGGTGGCGACGAGCGTTGCACCCAGATAGACGTTGACGGTTTCGCCCGCGTCGGCTGTGCCGGTGAAGATCAGCGTATTATCGGATGTCTGGAAATCGGGATTGCCCGTGTCGTCGCTATAGCCGGTGATGACGGGTGCCGCAGGCGACGTCTTGTCGAGCTCGAAATCATGAGTCGCCAGCGCGGACTGGTTGCCTGCCGCATCGCTTGCGCGGGCCTCGACGGTGATCGTACCTTCCTGAAGGCTGGAAATATTGGCGTTGGTCAGTATCCAGTTGCCGCTGCCATCGACAATCGCGGTACCGGTGACGGTCGCATCGAGGCTGTCACGGAAGGTAACCGAAACGCTCTGTCCCTCCGTTGCCGTGCCGGAAACCGAGAGCAGGCTCGCGTCGCTGCTGCCGACGAGATTATCGCCGCTGACGGGGTCTGTGATCGCAACCGTTGGCGGGGTCGCATCGACCGCCACATTGAACTGGTTCGAATAGGTGCTTTTGATGCTGTCCGGCGCGGTCGCTCGCGCATGGAAAGCGTAACTTCCATCCGCAAGTTCTCCGGTGGTGAAGAACCAGTTTCCGGCGCCGTCGGCCGTCGTCGTCCCTATCGGCACACCGCCGCTATAGATCTCGACGGTCGCATCCGCCGCACTCGTTCCTTGGATGGTGAGCGTGGTGTCGTTGGTACGGAAGTCGCCTGCGATGCCGCTATCCTCGGAGAAGCCGGTAATGGTGGGCGCGGGCGTGACGGAGAGCGAGATTGTGACGTCGAGGCTGCCGCTCATCGCAGAAACATTGCCCGCGGCGTCGGCCGCGCGGGCGGTGAAACTATGTTCGCCCTGGTTGAGCACACCGGTATCGTAGCTCCAGTCGCCATTGCCGTCGGCAACCGTCGTGCCGAGGAACGAATCCTGGTTGAAGACGCTGATCGTTGCATCCGCTTCCGCCGTGCCCGAAACGGTCAGCGTCGTATCGCCGGTGATACCATCGCCCGCCGTTCCGGTGTCGTCCGAAAAGCCGGTGATAACTGGCGCCTCCGGCGCGGTCGCATCGATCTTTACATCGAGCGCCGCGGACTGGCCGCTTTCATTGCCGGCAAAGTCGCGCGAGGCGACAGTGAAACTGTGGTCCCCGTCCGCAAGCTCACCCGTCTGATAGCTCCATGTGCCCCCGCTTGGCTGGGCCGTTCCGATCTCCACGCCATTGTCATAGATCACGATGCGCCACACTCCGGCCGGCACGGTGCCGCTCAGCAAGAGATTCGAATCCGCCGTGATGCCGTCGCCTGCCGGGGCGGTATCATTGGAATAGCTGTCGAGCGTGGGAGCCGCAGGCGCTACCGTATCGATGATGACAATATAGGTGTTGGAGCTGCCGCCTTGATTGCCTGCGCCGTCCACGGCACGCGCCGTGAAGCTCGAATAGCCATCGGAAAGTGTGCCGGTGGTCGCCGTCCAGTTGCCGAGGCCATCCGCGGTCCCGGTCGCAACGACCTGCCCCGCGAGATAGATATTCACCGTCGTATTCGCGTCGGCCGTGCCGGTAAATGTCAGCGTGTTGTCTGCTGTCTGCTGGTCGCCGGGCGTGCCCGTATCTTCGGAGAAGCCAGTGATGACGGGTGCCGCCGGTCCCGTATTACTGAGCGTGACGGGGGTGCTCACCATGCCGGACTGGTTCCCCGCCTGATCGACCGAATAGGCTTCGACGGTGATCGTACCATTCTGAAGTCCGGAAATATCGGCTCCTGTCAGCGTCCACGCGCTGCCGATGACGATGGTCTCGCCGGTCACGAAGGCACCGCCTTCATCGGTAAAGGTCACATAGACGCGCTGACCGCCCGACGCCGTGCCCGAAACGGAAAGCGATCCGTCTTCCGCGGCATTGACCACGCCGTCCGTGGCGATCGGCGTCGTGATCGTGATACCCGGCGCCGTGCTATCGATAACCAGATTGAGGCTGTCCGAGGCACCGCGATTGCCCGCCTCGTCCACGGCGCGCGCCGTGAGGCTGTGGCTGCCCTCGGCAAGGATGTCCGTGGTAAAGCTCCAGTTTCCAGCGCCATCGGTATCCGCCGTCCCGAGCAGTGTGGCGCCGTCGAGAATTTCGACCGTCGTCCCCGCGTCCGCCGTACCCGTCAGCGTCGGCGTCGTATCGTTTGTGCGGCTGTCGTCCGGCGTTCCCGTGTCATCGGAAAAGCCGGTAATCACCGTAGCGGCAGGCGCTACATTGTCGAGGGAGACCGTTTCGCTTGCCGTGCCCGACTGGTTGCCCGCCTGATCGACCGCATAGGCCTCGACGGTGAGTTCGCCGTTCGAAAGGCCAGAAACGTCGAGGCCGTTGAGCGTCCAGTTGCCTGCCCCGTCCACGAGAGCCACGCCATCGACACTGGCACCCATTTCATCGGTCACGGTCACATAGACACGCTGCCCGCCGGCTGCGGTGCCGGAAACGCTGAAGAAGCCGTCTTCACTCGCGTTGACGAGACCGTCACCCGAAATCGGCGTCGTAATCGCAATGCCGGGCGCCGCGGTGTCCACGGTAACGGCAAAGGTATCCTGGAATGCGCTCTGGTTCCCCGCCTCGTCTCTCGCGGCTACGACAAAAAAGTGGTTGCCATCGGCGAGCTCGCCCGTCGTAAAGCTCCAGTCGCCGCTGCCATCCGCCTGGGTGGTGCCAAGCAGGGTCGCGCCGTCGTAAACCTCGACCGTCGTTCCCGCATCCGCTGTGCCGGTCAGCGTCAATGTGTTGTCATTGGTGAGACCGTCACCGGCCATTCCGCTATCGTCCGAGAAGCCGGTGATCGTGGGAACCGCTGGTCGCACGCTGTCATGCGTGAAACTCGCGGTTGTGGCGCCGGACTGGTTACCCGCCTGATCGACCGCATAGGCACTGACGGAGATCGTTCCCTCATCGAGACCCGAGATGTCGATATTGGTCAGCGTCCATTCGCCGGTCCCGTTCACGAAGGCCATACCCGTCACCGTCGCGGCGCTTTCATCTGTCAGCGTCACATAAACGCGCTGGCCGCCTGCCGACGTACCGGAAATGGAGAGCGCGCCGCCTTCGGTCCCGTTCACCAACCCGTCATCCGACACGGGCGTCGTGATCGTGATGCCGGGTGCCGTGCTATCGATGCTGACGTTCAGGCGCGAGGACGCGTCGCTCAGGTTGCCCGCTTCGTCAGTGGCTCGTGCAACAAGCAGATGCAGGCCCTGGCCAAGTTCGCCGGTCGTAAAGTTCCAGTCGCCATTGCCGTCGGTGGTGGCCGTACCGAGCAATGTCGCCCCGTTATTGTCGTAGATGCTGACTTCTGCATTGGCCTCTGCCGTGCCGGTAAGTGTCAGCGTCGTGTCGGAGGTGAGGCTGTCGCCGGGCGTACCGGTGTCATCGGAATAGCCGGTAATCACGGGCGCCGCCGGGCCCTCATTGTCGAGGGTGACTGTTTCGCTTGCCGTGTCCGACTGGTTGCCTGCCTGATCGACCGCATAGGCCTCGATGGTGATCGTGCCGTTGTCGAGGCCGGAGATATCTCCCGTTATCGTCCAGTTGCCATTGCCATCGACAAGCGCGCTGTCCGTCACCGTCGCGCCGCTGCCATCGCGAAAAGTTACGAAAACCTCATAGCCCCCTGGCGAGGTGCCGGAAACGGAAAGAGATCCATCCTCGGCGGCGTTGACGAGATCGTCGCCGGACACCGGCGTCGTGATCGTGATACCGGGCGCGCTCGTATCGACGGTCACACTCACCGTTGCGGAGGCTTCGCTCGTGCCGCCTGCGTTGGTCGCCGTGGCCATAAAATCATGCGCGCCATCGGCAAGTGCAGCCGTGATGAAACTCCAGTTGCCGCCGGCATCCGCGGTTGTCGTGCCGAGTTCGGTTGCGCCATCGAAGATGGTGACGGTTGACCCCGCCTCCGCCGTGCCGGTAAGCGTCAGCGTGGTGTCGGCGGTGACGCTGTCGCCCTGCGTCCCCGTATCTTCCGACCAGGACAGAATGGAAGGCGCATCCGCTATAGGGGTCTGTTCCGGGTCGTTGGAACTGTCGAGAGACGGCGGCAGGTTATCGGTGGCGGACGAAAACGTGCGTGATCCGCCGCTGCCATCAAACCCGTGATATTCACCGGAACCGGAATCGGACATATCCGTCCATCCGAAAAACCGGAGAAAGCCGTCCGGCAACGGTCCGTCTATTCCTGCTCCCTCAATGGAGGCCGTCTGGGCGAGAAAATCAGCGCCAAGTCCCGCAATGCGGATCGTGCCGTCGCTGCCGCTCAACACGAGCTCGTCGCCCTCGACACGCAAATCGTCCACACCCTCGAGTGAGACGAGTTCTACCGTCGCGCCGTCGGGCACAGTGAAGTTGGCCCCCGCTTCGACTGTGACCAGTTGCACCGTTCCATCGAGACTTGTCAGTCGCAGGGTGATCTTCATCGCTCGTTACTCCACTTGAAACCATTTTTGTGTCCTGTCCCGCATGTCCTGTGCAGGTATCGGGCCACTTCGAAGCGAGGGGCTGATCGAATATTCGCTACTCGTCGCTGACAGATGCCAGAGAAGTGAGTTCTCCCATCGCCGCGATCACGCCATAGGCCGAGCGCAGCTTGGCAAAGCGTGCATCGAGTTCGGCGCGGCTTGCTGCCCGTTCTTCGTTCAGCACAAAGAAGAGATCGAGGAGATCGCGTTGTCCGCCGATAAACTGCGCATCATAAACGCGAACAAGTTCGCTTGCGGCGGCTTCGCGGCGAAGCAGAACCTGGTGCGTATCCCGCACGGAACGGTAATTCTCCAACGCTTCGAGAACACCGAGACGCACCTCGCGCGCAACGTCGTGAATGCGAATGGCGGCCGCCTGTTCGCGATAGTCCGCCGCGCTGACATCGTAGATGTTGCGGCCGCCGGTCGCGAAATTATAGGTGAGCCGCAGGCCGATATAGTAGTCATCGTCAGGTCCCGAGATACCTTCGATGTTACGTCCGTTGCGTGCTCTCACTTCGGCATCCAGCTTGGGGAAGAGCGCGGAGCGGGCAACATCGCGCTTGCCATCGGCGGCCTGCGCGCGGGCACGCGCGGCGGCAAGAGCCGGGTGATGACGTTCCGCGCCGGCAACGGCCTCATCCGTCTTCATGTCGAGCAGGCCTGTGGGTTCGAGCGGCGGCGCAAGTGCTTCTGGCGCATCGCCGATCAGTTCGCGATACCGTGTTTCCGCCAGAACAAGTTCCCGCTCCGCATTGAGAACGAGGTAACGCGCTTCCTCCGTCTGGCTGCTGCCGACGACAGTGAGCGAACGCAGACCGGGATCCATTTTCGCCCGGCGCTCGATCCGCCCTGCGATCTCCTTTGCGCGTTCCTCGTGTGTGCGCAGGAGGGCGAGCCGCTCGCGGGCTTCGAGAACGGCGAGATAGGCATAGGCTGCATCAAGGGCGACATCATTGAGCTTCGCCTGGGCTGTGAGTTTCTCCGCTTCCGCATCCGCTTGCGCTGCCGAGACGCGCGCAGGTGTGCCTAGCCCGTCGAAGATCGGCTGCGTCACGGTCAGCGAATATTCTTCCGCCGTCATCGTGCGTTCGAATGTCGGACGGTCCGTCTTCTCGCGCCGGACGGAGCCATCCAGCGAAACTGTCGGAAAATATCCCGACCGCGCAGCGCCGATTTCGCGCGTTGCCGCTTCCGCTTCAAGCCGGGCCGCCTTGGCGCCGGGATGGTCCTTGAGCGCCCGGGACATGGCTTCTTCAATCGTCAGCGCCCCGGCGCCGGATACCGTTCCGATTATTGCGCAGAACGCGACCGCAGCTCCGAGCCTGAAGCGGGTTGTTGCGCGCTGCTCCTGGCGGCGCGCGTCGTCTTTCGTGTTCATTTTGGGATACCCTTCAGCCGCCCTGTGTACCGGAAGTGCATCCAAATGAGAATTCGATCAAAAAACAATCAAATTTGATCGAAATCATTAATAAAGCGGCATGAATTCACAAGACTTATAAGAACTCTTGAGCAGACGTCTGTTTATTTTCTTTATGAATACTTGTTATTCACGATATGAATGATCGTATATGGTGGGGCCAGTCGCGGGCGATCTGGAAACAACATGCAAGATACAGTTTTTGAACTCGTGATTTTATGTAAGGTGTGCGCCTTACCGCTCCGAAGAAGAGGCCGAATAGCGTGAACATCCGCGAACTGGATCTGAACCTGTTGCTCGTCTTCAATGCGATCTACACGGAAAGAAGCATCAGCAAGGCGGCAAAGAAGCTTGGCATGTCGCAGCCGGCGGTCAGCAATGCGCTTCGACGTCTCCGCCACTTCACAGGCGACACTCTATTTTACAAAGCCGGTACTGGCGTCGCGCCGACACGCGCTGCCATGACCCTCGCCATCCCGGTCAGCCACGCGCTCGATACCGTCGAACGAGGTCTTTCATCGGTGCGCAGCTTTGACCCTGCCACCTCGACACGCACCTTCCGAATTGGAGTCAACGACCTCATCCACGACACGTTGGTACCCGCCCTTGTCGGTCTTGCGAGGCGGGAAGCGCCCAACCTCACACTCGAATTTATTCTTCAGACGGGCGATATGGCGCAAGACTCGCTCCGGAATGGCTTTCTCGACCTGATTTTGATGCCGGGCTTCGCCATCGGAGATGATGTTGCTTCTGCAAAGGTCTGGGAAGAGCCTTTTACAATTATCGTTTCGCGGCAGCACCCCCTCGCCAAGCGGAACCGGCTGACCATTGAAGATATCCAGTCGATGTCGTTCGCCTTCACGACACACCTTCCGCGTTTGCGGCATTATGTGGATGATATCTTCAGATCCCATGGGCTTGAGCGCGCGGTTTCGTGTGCTGTCGCAGACACGCGCAGCCTCTACCCCCTTGTCGCCGTTTCCGACCTTGCTGCATGCGTTGGCCGTCACTTCGCCGATCAGTTCAATACCAATGACAGCTTGGTCATGTTTGACGCGCCCTTCGATCTTCCGACCATCAGCGCCCACCTCGTCTGGTCGCTCGACGCGGAAGACGACGAGGGACACCGCTGGGTCCGCGAACGTGTTGTGGAAATTTTGGCGAGTGCCTTCCGGCTGACTCGCCCGGCCGCTTGAGAGACCGGCGGGGAAAAGTTTCCGGGTGTCCGCAGCCCAGGACATACGGCCGGGAAATACCCACCCCGACGCCCCTCTACTACAATCGAAATATCCGGTTTTTATCCCCAACCCGGAACTCGATGACGGTCTTGTGACGTTTCGATGACAGTCGGGCCGGGTTATCCCCGGAAGGCGTCTTCAATGAAGCGGGGGAATGGTGCCCAGGGGCGGGCTGAGGTAATTTAGCGAAAACAACACCTTGAGCGAGTATGATAACTGCTCGACAAGCATTGTTTTATTAGGCTTTTTTGGACGTTGTTATCACTGGTATATGCTGCCTCCTCACGATGGAAGCGCCTCATGACCGATAATACATTTGCCCGAACCATTCCTATCGCCCGCTTCGACGGGAGGCAGATCCTTCCATGGCGCCGCGAATGCGGCCTTGGCACGATCACCTTTCATCAGGCCACGCGCAAGACCGGCGCCACCCGTATCCTCGATGCCGGCGGCTCGCTTGCCGATGCCCAGCTCTCGCTCGGCCACAAGGATATCCGCACCACCATGCGCTACCTGAATGTCGGAAGCGGCACGGCACGGGCGGCTAAGAACGCCGCCGCAGATTGGTACGAAGAACAACGCGCAGCCGCATCACAACCGCGAAAGGAAAAGGCATGAGCGACCTCGGCGATACGCGCATCAGAGTGCTGCGCAATGATGATCATTATGAGCGTGTGGAAGGCTCGCCGGGCTATTGGATCGAGAAATTGAGCGGCAGGCGATTTCACTACACTGCTTTCGTTGTCAGACCAGAGCATTTCTCATTTCCCTGCCCGGATTGCCTTGCGCCGTGCGACGTGCAGCGCGGCGATCACCGATTGAGCGGCAGCCGGGAACTGTTTCAAGAGACCTGGTTTCGCTGTGATGGATGCGGAAACGAAGCCCCGCTCGGCGCTTTTCGCGGCAGTGCCTATGTCCGGGTGGAAGGGGAGGAATGCGCGACATCCCTTCCGTCGCGCAGCGTGACACAACTGCGTCACAGCGAGCCACATCCGGAGCCGGCAAAAGCTCGGGCCCCCGGTAAAAGATCTTCCAAATCAGTAGGTTAAATGGTCGGGGCGGAGAGATTCGAACTCCCGACCCTCTGGTCCCAAAGCGGAGGGCGCCGCCCCCCTCGCCCTTGTGAACCGCAGGTTTCCTCGCCTTTTCGGCAAGCCCCAAAACGCGAAAACGGGAACAGACGGTGAAAGACGGAAGCTATCGAGTCACAACTGCGTCACAGTGACGGCGACGATGTTCGCGCTATGATCTCCCGGCCATGCCGCACGTCTTTCCCAACCTCGCCCCGATTCTCACCATCGGCCAGCTCGCCGCCGAGGCGCCGGGCTGGGTCCGGCTTTACTGCGACACGCCCGGATGCGGCCGCCACAGGGCCGTGCGGCTCGCGCCGCTCGTGGCGCGCTGGGGGCCGGATGCACCCCGCGAATGGATGCTGACGCGCTTCCGCTGCTCGAATTGCGGCCGCACGAATACCTCGATCCGCATGCCCTCGCATAATGGCAGCCACAGCGCCGAGCCGTTCCCAAAAGAAACTTCCGAGCCCTCTTGAATGTGCGGATTATCCGCACTATATTATTTTTATGAGGCCGACGCAGGGTTGGCCGAAAAGCCGAAAGGGCTCCGAAATGAACACCACCTTCACCATCGCCGATTTCCGCAATGAGGACGTGCTGTCCGGCCTCTCCGCTCGGGAAGCCGCGGCTGAACTTCTCGGCCATGACGGCGCCGAGTGGGAAATCCGCGACAATGGGGAAACCGGATTTGATCTTTGGCACCGCAAGCCGAACGCGGGAAAGCCTTGGACCCCGACCGTCATCTACTCGATCGAGGATGATCGCGAGGCCGCCGAAAACGAGATTTTCGAAAAAGTGATCGCTTCCGGCTACTGGGACCGCGACGATATGTTCAGCGGCACGGATGATCAATACCGGCAGATGCTGGCCGATCGGGAAAACGAATGACCCCCTTTTCCGCCCTTCAATCCCTCTGCGGCCTCTCCAATCGGGAGGCCGCTTCCTATCTCGACGTGCCGGAAACCAGCGTCGAGAAATGGCGGAAGCCACTCGGTTCGAAGAGTGCGCGGAATGCCCCACCCGGCGTCCTCCGCCAGCTTGCCGATCTCTGGGGCGTGATTGACGCCGAGGCGGGAGACACGGCGGACGAGATGTTTGCGAGCGGAATCATCGCCGTGGCGGATGCGGATATCGAAATCGGCTTTCCCGCCGACGATATCGAGGCAGACCAGCTCGGCTTTCCCTGCGTCGGTGCGTGGCGGCAATACCTTGCTCGCATCATCGACGAGCTCATGCAATGCCGTGAATTCGATCCCGCCCGCATTCGCCTCGTCCCGCGCGGATCGACGCTCGCAAGTGCAGGAGCAATAGCCGGACGGGAAAAAAAGAAGCTCTCCGGCCAATAAAAAAAGCCCCTCCCGAAGGAGGGGCCGAGGCGGACGCATGCTCGCGTCAGGGAGGAACGGCAGACGGTAAGGGAGGCCGCCCCTCGCGGCCCTATAGGGCCGCGAGGGGCTTGAGGTCAGCCCTGCAGGTTGAGCCCTATGGCCGCGCCGTGAAGCGCCCGTGCCAGGTCGATTTCCCGCTCGAGCCCGGCGATGGAGCCGACCGCACCATATCGATTGCCAGCCTCGATAGCGGCCGCCGCTTTGTCCGCCTTAGCGGCGGCCGCTTTGAGCGTATCCCGAAGGGCAACGATGTTGGCGGTGATCGCCGGGTTGATTTCCTTGATCATGCTTTTCTGTCCTTTCCTGATGACACTGGACAGATGGAGCAGGTGCGCACCGGTTCAAGCGAATATCGCTCTGTGTAGAGATTATCTCTGCGAGCGCCTCGCAGCGTCTAGATCAGATTGCCCTGCCCCACCTGAGACCCTGCCGGACAAGGGCAGTCCGCAATAATCAACTCGGCGGCCTGCTTGGCGCCAGCGCCCGTGATCGTGTAGGTGAGATGCACCTCCTCGAAGTCGAAACCCTCGAAACACTCCCGCACGCCGGGCGTATCGTTCAGGCTCAGCAGGAAGTGCCCCTTCAGATTTCGGAGCCGGTTTGCCAGCCGCCCGAAATCGTCGCGGCAGAATGCGCCCTTGCCGTAATCTCCTTCCGAGCCCCAATAGGGTGGATCGAGATAGAAGAGCGCACCCGGCCGGTCGTAGCGGTCGAGAAAGGCCTCGAAGTCCAGACACTCGATCGTCACGCCGGAAAGACGTTCGTGGATGTCCTGCAGCTCGGAGGCGAGGCGAACGATGTTGAACCCCGAAGGGCTTGAGCTGTCGACCCCGAAGTTCCTCCCCGCCACCTTCCCGCCAAAGGCGAGCTTCTGCAGATAGTAGAAGCGGGCGCTGCGTTCGAGATCCGTGAGCGTGTCGGGGTCGACGTCCATCAGACGCTGGAACTCGGCACGGGAACCGAGCTTCCACTTCATTTCGTCCAGGAAGGCCTGATGGTGGCGCTGCAGGACACGAAAAAAGGTGGCCACGTCCCGCGAGCGGTCATTGATGACCTCGGCCTTGGGCGCGAAGCGGCGACGGAAAAAGACCCCGCCCATGCCGACAAAGACCTCCGCATAGACGGCATGAGGGAGCGATTCGATCCGTTCGATGATCCGGCGGGCCAGCATCCGCTTGCCGCCGATATAAGGCGCAGCGCCCTTTCCGGGCGCTACGCGTCGATAATTTGACTCCATATTCTGGGACACTCACATTTCACCCGCCCTGATCAGGGTGGCGGGCTGGCCTCGGATAGGCCATTCGGGGACGGGCGAGTGGCTGCTCGCGGCTCGGGGCGTTCGCGCGCCTCCTGCTCCCGCCGATTATGTGGCGGGGTCTTTAGTCGCCCTCAACCGCTTCCACGAGCGCCCTGTGCTTGCGCTGGCAGGTGCGGTAGGCATTGCCCGCCGCCACCAGCGCGCGCGTCAGGGCCGCCCCTGTGACGCTCTCAGGGGGCATCAGGTCGGGGCATGGGGAGGTGAGGTTCGGGGGCAGCGGCGCTCTCTCCGGTAAAAGCGGCGCGGATGAGGCGCAGCCCGTCAGCATCGGCGCAATCAGCGCGATAGACAGGGCGAGCCGTGACCTCGGCCAGCGCCCCGGACAGCGCGGCCTCTCTCTTCTCGGCTTCCGCATTCTCCACCTCCAGTCCGGCGGCCGCGCCATGCGCCCGCACCCCTTCATCGTCCTTGCGTTTTTGCGAATCCCCGGCCTTCTCCGCTGCCGCCGCCTCGCATAGCGCGCCGCGCCAGTTCCAGGCGCTGCCGAAGCCCGCCGCGAAAAGGCCGGCCGCCAGCGCCAGAATGATCCATGGGTTCGGCATCACGGCAGCCCCTTCGTGTAACGGCCCTTGGCATAGGTCAGCACCTCGCGGCGGTGCCGGCCGGTGAGCGTCGCCGAAACGTGAACCCACCCGCTCGACGGGGTGACGCCGTCCCAGGCTTCGAGGATCAGCTGGTCGAAATCGAGATTGTCGCGCACGAAACAGGCCAGCTCGACATTGGAGATCCCGCGCACCTCCACATCTACAGCTTCGCCCGTCATGTGCTGCGAATCCGCCGCGCCGCCCACTGCCCGGTTGAGCGCCGGGCAGCGATACCAGGACAACCCGCCATCGAAGACGATCGGGATCGCGTAATGCGCGCGGATGCGCTCCAGCACCGTCTCGGCGACGAAGCGCAGGCGCGGGATAATCGCTACCGGCGGCCTGTTATCGATGCCCTCCACACGCGCAGTGTTGGAGGCCATGGCCTCGGCCAGCGTGAAATGCCGCGTCAGCTGCATCATCCTTTTCTCCCCTGAAGGTAGCGGTTCAGGATCGCCTGGCAGCCATCCGGGCTGAGATAGGAGACGATCAGCACAAGCCCGCGCGCCCCGTCCCCATCGAGCCCGATGATCGCGGCGAGTCCCAGCCCGGCGATATAGCCGAACAGCACCCCTGAAAACTCCATGCCGAGCGCCGAGGGCTCGAAGAAGCGCCGCTCGCCCTTGTTCACCTGCCGCAAATGCCAGACGAGGCGGCCGAGTGCCGCAGCCGTCAGCGAATGGTTGAAGAGCGTCCAGATGACGCCGGTCAGCCCCGCCACCGCCGTCTCGTCATGCTTGATCATCATTTGCCGCCCCCGATCAGGTTCACCAGCCAGAAAAGAATGAGCAGCGCAGCCAGGATGCCCGCAACAAAAAGCGCCAATGCGGCATACCCTTTCCAACCCGCGAGCGCGGAGACAAACTTGCTCATGCTGCTTGCCCTTTCCGGCCGCGACCGTCGAGGTCAATGATTGAGAGCGTGACGATTTCGCAGGGGATCGCCTCCCCGATCATCGGATAGACGCGGCGATAAGCTGCTGTCGAGTTTGTGACCATGTAGTGGCCACCCCCGTCGCGCGCCCAGCCCGTGCCGAGCAGCAGGCAACCCGCTGTGTCGCCTTGCGTATTGCCGATATGGATCAGGATCTCGGTGAAACCCGGCACATCAAGGAGCTGGATCATACCCTTGTGAAAAGCCCGCCCGAACTTCGCCTGATAAGGCGCGTCAAACCGGCTACTGCCGATCGGCTTCAAGCCAAGCCGGTAGGGCTTGCCGGGTCCGGTTGCCGGGATGCGCGTCTCGCCCGGCACCTTTTGCTTCCGGAATTCGTCCTCGCAGACGTAACAGAGGAAGGCACGGCCGCCGCCGAAGACGTCCTCAAGATAGAGCTTGCCGAGCGTCGACTCCTCGTCGCTCGCGATCCGTTCAAGAATGAGCTTCATGCCTAACCCCTTGAGCCCCTTGTGCTCCACCAGTTCCACACGGCGACCAGCCCGGCCTGAATGCCGCCCGGTCCGAAATAGGCGATCACGGCCGCAATGCCCGGCGCGATAGCGGCCGCAACTTCGTCCGGGAGATTGAGGAAGGCGCCAACGCCTGCAATCGCCGATTGCGCGACATAAAAAAGAAAGAGAACGGTGATGCCCTCGAACACCATTTCCTTGCCGAAGAAATTGCGCTCGCCCTTCTGAACAAGCCGCGTATGCCAGGCGAGCCGACCGGCAATCGCGGCCGTGACGAGCGATGCGAATATCGCATTCACGGTGTCGCTCAGCAGGCGCAAGGCCTCCGCCACAAAGCCCCAGAAATTCATATCGCCCCCAGCAATTTCAGAATGACCCCGACAAGAATGACCCCGACCACGACGACGTGAATCGTCCGGTCCGTCCACTTTTCTCGGTTCATGGAACCTCCAGGCCTGCCAAGCATCGCCGCGAGCACAGCCCGCGGCGATGCAAATGAAAGCCCCCGGATTTTCAGGAAGCGGCGCACACCGTGCGTCTCACGCAAGATTGCGCGCAGCAGCGAGGTTCGGAGCGCCGCCCCCCCCCCGCACCGGGCACCCCACAAAGGTCCGCGGCCGAACGGCAAGCGGGCGCTTTAGCTCCCGCCCACAAAAGCGCCGACGCGCAGGTCGTATTTCCAACTACCCGCGTTCCATTGCATTCCGCAGGGCCACCCGCGAAGCGGACTGCTACCGGCCTGACACCCGTGAACAAACCATTCTTCTCGCAGAATGATGCGGCCGCCTAGAATCAGCGGCGTCAGCGTATGCACCGCCGCCGCGATGCGTGGATAGACGGGATAGCCGCCGTAAAACTCGGCGGTATTGCGCCACCACGCAGCGCCCAGCTGGACGGTTCCGCTGAAGTCCTGCCGTGAGCCGTCACCCACCGTGATCCAGCCCAAAATCCGCTCCGCCCCGAGCGGCGCGGCGCCGATATCGTGATCTTGCCTGTGCATGACATCGACGCCGCTCGCAGGCGCGGGATGGACCTCGCTCGTAAATGTGCCGTCGAACATCGCGAGGACAGCGACTTTTGCACGATGGGTGTCGAAGACCGCCTCTCCGTCAGCATCGCGCAGCAGGATGCGCTCGGGCGTAATGATGCTCTCGATCACAGGTCGACCTCCGCTCCGTTAACGTGATGGTCACCCTCCGGCGGCGGCGCGGGCCAGCCCCCCCACGACGTTGCATTGGTCCATGCAGAGCAGGTTGATGGAATAATGAAGTCCGTCTCCCCGTCCGACCCATCGGTGAGGCCGTTCTCCCTGAGCAGAAGTGTCTGCGTTCCACCGAGAAGGCGCAGCTCGCCCGCGCCTTCCGCCTGCGAGAGAAACCGATACTCAGACGACACTTTTCCGATTTGTTCGCCGTCGATTTCTTCTGGATCGAGATAGACCATGTAGTCGCTGCCGCTGCGAACCTGGAACGCTTCATTGAGCAGCCAGACCTCCCAGTGGAGAAGCATTGCAGGCGCATAGCCGCCACGGATGCGCAACATCACATTTGTGTCGTCAACAGCCAGCGAGCACATACGCCAGTTTGTTTTTGTATGATCGCCGCCGGGGAGAGGCGTGACGCTGCCCGCCAGCGGTTGTTTGTACCCGCCTGTCTCCAGCGTGCCAATAACGAGAGGCGGCGGGTCCATTTCATGCGCAAAGAGCACATCCGATCTGTCGATTAGTGTCTCAGAGCCTGTTGCCCCAACAGTAATTGGAGACCGTCCTGCGTCCCTGCTGCTGACCTTCCGGACGAAGCGCGGATAGTCGAAGTCGGAATGGAAGCGCACATCACCGAGATTGTTGAGCGGATCGATCGCCGGTGCGAAATCCGTCGCGGTCGCGCCGCGCCATTGCGCGATCGTCCCTTTGCGGATGCCTTCAACGGGCAGGTCGGCGGCCCCGGCGGAGAGGAAAAAGTCCCAGCTCATGGCCCCGGCTTCCGCATCAAAATGTACGGCGCCTGCGTGTCGATGACGAGTTTCGCGTCGTCGAGCGTTTCCCCCTCTCCCAGTGGGCTCGCAAGGCTGAGCGCGAACAGCGTACCGGCTTCGATCAGCGCCGCGTAAATATTTTCGGCGGTGACGGTATTGGCGACCAGATCGTTCACCTTCACCACGCCTTCCTCAACCACGAAGGCCGGGAAGGGATCGCCGTCATTAACCGAAGGATGGGCGATCTGGAACCTGTCGACCAGCCAGCCCGCCGTGACCGTCTCACCCGTCTCGCCTTCCTGCACGATCGCAACACCCGCGATGCGGCCATTGGCGTCGAGGCGGACCACCCACTCCCCCTCCAGCGCCTCGGCATTCGCAAGTGCCTCGACCACCGCTGCCGAGAAATTCGCTGAGGTCAATTTCTGCGGCGTGACCGAAATCTCGCTCGACCAGTTGAGACCCGCCTCGCCAAAGACGTTGTAAGCGGCAACGCGGATATAGGTCGGCGAGGCGATCAGCGGCACGAGGAGGCGGGTCACCGCAGGCTCGTGCCGCACGGTGAAGACGGTGTCGTCCAGCGCCTCCCCGTCTGCAGGGTCGAAGCCGGACGAAGCGGAATATCGGGCCAGCACGCCTCGCAATCCCTCTTCCGTGCCGCCATTCGCCCTTGGCAGCGCAAAATCAAGCATGACCTGCTCGGCGAGCGGGTGTGGCGACAGCCCGGTAACTTCGCCGGGTGCGGCCTCCGTCACCGTCAGATCACGGAAGGCTTCCTTGCGGTCCCGGCCGCCCGGCCCGATGACCGTGCAGGCGATCCAGACTGTTGTCGGGCGCACATCGATTTCGCCGCTTGTTCCTTCGCCGCCTTCCTTGATCGCCGTCCAGGTGATGTGATCGTAGGAAAGCGACCAGAGATAGTCCGTCGCGCTGGCGGCCGGGCGCGCGCTATAGGCAAGGCGCGGCGCATAGACCGTGCCGATATTCTGGGAGACGACGATCGGTTGCAGGACAGGCCTTGCCGGAATGGAGGGCGGGGCCGGATTGTCGTTCGCGGCGGGCGGTTCGCCCTCGTCCGCCGTGTAGACGCGAGGGTCGTCATTGTTGAAGGCCAGCGTGACCCGCTCGCCGGCGGCGGGCGCCGAAGTCACGACAAGACAAGCCAACGGGCCGTCCGCCTGATCAGCGTCGCCGCCCGCCTCGCCAACTACTGCAACCGTGCGCTCGCGGGTCTCGTCCATGACGACGAAGCTCGCCGGGCTGCCGAGCGAGGCAATATCGTCCTCGTGCAGCACGAGCTGCTTTGGCGACGGCCCGGCCTCGACGCGGCACGGTCCCCACGGTTTACCCTTGCGATTGCGCAGGGTGATCCAGTTCTGCCCCTCGCCGAGCCTGACCTTGTCCTCGACGCGGAGGAGCCGCGAGTTCGCTGTGTAAGAGACAACTTCGACGGAGGCGCCCCACTCCGGCAGCGGATGAGAGATCAGCACTTTCTTGCCGCGCGACAAGAGCCGGCCTTCGAGGCCGCTTGCAAGATAGGGGAAGGTGCGGCGATATCGGTTGCAGGCGGCGAGATACATGCCATAGCGCCAGGCGCGCGCGCGATCGGTGACCCCGAAGAGCGATATGCGTGCCGGGTTCTCGGCGGTCGAGCCCGGCAGATTTGCCAGCACCTCATCCGGACCCCAGATATCCTCGTTCCAGAATTCCACAATGACAGCATCGGGTGTATCGGGATCGGCAAACACATAGTCGATACCGAAGCTGCCCGCCGCGATGTTCTCCGGCGAAAAGACGGCGCTTGTGACGCTGCGCGGTTCGTCGCGCTGCACCGTCAGCACGTCGCCCGCCATCTGCGGCTCCGCGCGGCCGGCGCGCAATACATCCTGAAGCGCTGCCCAGCAGCTCGTTTTCGTGTCGAAGACGCCATCGAATGTATCGCCTCGCGCTTCCCAGGTCGCCTCCAGCGATGCCAGCTTGTCGAGATCGATACAAGCATCCGGCAGCCCACCGCCATATTCGCCGTTACGCGCGATATCGGCCGCCGCCGCGAAGATGCTGCGCGTTTCCTGCGGTCCGCTCCATTGCGGTTCACCCGCTTCGTCGCGGCCCTGATAGACCGGCAGCTTCGC
>CXWF01006583.1_pt1 | contig 18537 bp, 18 predicted proteins | sample 468421 | NCBI WGS metagenome assembly CXWF01 (sample SAMEA2620812, study PRJEB7988) | marine metagenome | biome: marine biome (ENVO:00000447); feature: surface water layer (ENVO:00002042); material: "saline water (ENVO:00002010), including plankton (ENVO:xxxxxxxx)" | depth 5 m
CACTTCCCACGCCCGCGCGACACGGGCCGGGTTCAGGAGGTCGATGCGCGCCCGCGTGGCACTGTCGAGGTCCGCGATGAGCGCGTCGGGACCTTCGTTCGCCAATAACGCCTCGCCCTCGGCCCGGATCGCGGGCGGGGTGAGCGGGATGTCGGCGAGCCCCTCGGTCAGGGCCGAGAAATAGAGCCCCGTGCCGCCGACGATGATCGGCCGCGCCTCACCTTTGAGGATCGGGGTCAGGTCGCGCAGCCAGTGGCCGACGGAATACTCGCGGTCGCCTGGAATGTGGCCATAGAGCCTGTGGGGCGCGACCTCTTCTTCCGAGACGCTCGGGCGCGCGGTCAGGATACGCCAGTTTTCAAACACCTGAAGCGCGTCGGCATTCACGATCACGCCGCCCGCCGCCCGTGCGATGGCGAGGGCCAATGCCGACTTTCCGCTCGCCGTTGGCCCGGCGATCAGGACAGGGCGGTCCGGGGCGAGCCCGTCCAGGTAGGGAGCAACGCGTTCGTCCGCCATCATCCGCTCGCATGTGCCGGGCCGTTTCGCACATTGCGCCCGGTCCCGATTTCCGACATTTTGCGCGCGATCCATACATGACCCGCGAGGACGACGCAAAGCCATGACCGAGCCCGCAACCGCAGCCGACGCCGAGATCCCGAAGCCGAAATACACGCGGGTGATGTTGAAAATCTCGGGCGAGGCGCTGATGGGCGACGGGTCCTACGGCCTCAACCCGCCGACTGTCGCCCGCATCGCGCAGGAAGTGAAGTCGGTTCACGACATGGGTGTCGAGATCTGCATGGTGATCGGGGGCGGCAACATCTTTCGCGGGCTTGCGGGCTCTGCACAGGGGATGGAGCGCACCACGGCGGACTACATGGGGATGCTCGCCACGGTCATGAACGCGCTGGCCATGCAGTCGGCGCTTGAGACGCTCGGCGTCTATACCCGTGTCATCAGCGCGATCCCGATGGATCAGGTCTGCGAGCCCTACATCCGCCGCCGCGCCGTGCGCCACCTTGAGAAAAAGCGTGTCGTGATCTTCGCGGCCGGCACCGGGAACCCCTATTTCACCACCGATACGGCGGCGACGCTGCGGGCCAACGAAATGGCCTGCGAGGCAATCTTCAAGGGGACCAAGGTGGATGGGGTCTATGACAAGGACCCCAAGAAGTTCGATGATGCGGTGCGGTATGACGAGGTGAGCTACGACGAGGCGCTGGCCAAGCGGCTGGGCGTCATGGACGCCTCGGCCATCGCGCTGGCCCGCGACAACTCGATGCCGATCATCGTCTTTTCGCTGGACGAGCCGGGAGGGTTCAAGGGCATCCTTGGCGGGCAGGGGACCTATACCAAGGTCCACGGCGGCAAGTCCGTCAGCTGATCGCGCGCCGGTGACAAGTGCCGTGCGGGCAGGGCCGATCCGGGCCGCCCGCGTGGCGCGCGTCTCTATACAATCCGGCGTAAATGAGAGTATATGACGCCAATCAACGGACCCGGGGTCCACCTGCAGGAGGTTTGAGGCATGGCTGACCAGGATTTCGACATCGACACGGACGACCTTGAGCGTCGGATGGAAGGCGCGATGGCGTCGCTGCGCACGGAATTCGCATCGCTGCGCACCGGGCGCGCGTCCTCGTCCATGCTGGAGCCGATTTCGGTCGAGGCCTACGGGCAGCGCACGCCGATCAACCAGGTGGGCACGGTGAACGTGCCGGAGCCGCGCATGGTGACGATCAACGTGTGGGACAAATCGCTCGTGAATGCCGTCGAGAAGGCGATCATGGAGTCGGGCCTGGGCATCAACCCGCAGACCAACGGCACGATCATCATGCTGCCGATCCCCGAACTCAACGAGGAACGGCGCCGGGAACTGGCCCGCGTCGCCGCGCAATATGCCGAGACCGCCCGCGTCGCGATCCGCAACGTGCGCCGCGACGGGATGGAGCAGCTCAAGAAGGCCAAGAACGACGGCATGAGCGAGGACGACAACAAGATCTGGCATGACGAGGTGCAGGCGCTGACCGACAAGTACATCGCCAATGTCGACAAGGCGCTCGAGACCAAGCAGGAAGAGATTATGCAGGTCTGATCCGAAAGGATCGGACCGGTCGCGCACAGCGGGGCGAAAGGGCAGGCCGTGAACAAACAGAGCCAGATCGCCACGGAGACCGGAAACGGTCTGCACGTTGCCATCATCATGGACGGCAACGGACGCTGGGCGAAAGAGCGCAGGCGGCCCCGGCTGTTCGGCCATCACGCCGGCGCCAAGCGGGCGCGCGAGATTGTCGAGAGCTGCCCGGACCTTGGCGTCACACACATCACGCTGTTCGCCTTTTCCACCGAGAACTGGAAGCGCACCCAATCCGAGGTGGCCGGGCTGATGAGCCTGTTTCGCCGGTACATCAACAAGACCGCGCAGGAACTGAACGACGAGGGGGCCTGTGTGCGCTTCATCGGGGACCGCATCAAGCTCGACCCGAAACTGCGCAAGCTGATGGACGACCTCGAGGATCTGACCAAGGACAATTCGCGCGTCCATGTCACGGTCGCCCTGAACTACGGCGGGCGTGACGAGGTGGCGCGCGCCACCCAGCGGCTTGCCCGCGACGTGAAGGCCGGCTCGCTCGACCCCGAGGAGATCGACGAGGAAACGCTGCCCAAGTACCTCGACACCTGTATGCTGCCTGACCCGGATCTCGTGATCCGCACGTCGGGGGAGGCGCGGGTGTCCAATTTCCTGCTGTGGCAGTCGGCCTATGCGGAATACGAGTTCATCGACACGCTGTGGCCCGACTTCGATCGGGCGAAATTCGCCGAGGTCCTGGACCGCTTCGCGGCCCGTGATCGCCGGTTCGGTGCGGTGAAGAATGCCTGAAACCGCCGTCAGTTCGAAATGGTCCGACCTGTCCACGCGGGTCGTGTCGGCGGGCGTGATCGTGCTTCTGGCGCTTGGTGCGTTGTTCGCCGGGCCGCTTGTCTGGTCGATCTTCGTGCTCGTGATCTATGTCCTGATGCTGCGAGAGCTGGCCAAGCTTTGCGAGGTCGAGATCCCGACCCTGCGCCGCTGGATCATCGCCCTCATGCCGATCGCGGTCCTGGTGGTCACACTGTTGCTGCCGTTGGCGGGACCGGAAGAGGTCGGGCCGGACGCCGTGTGGGATGCCTTTCGGCTTGGCGTGATGCGGGTGGCGCTGATCGCGCTGGTGCCGCTCGGCATCGGGCTTTTGCTTCTGCGCGCGGGTCATCGGACCTGGATCGCCTATGGTGCGTTGCTGGCGGCGGCGGCCGGGTCGCTCGTCTTCGGGCAACTGGTCGCCGGGCCGCGCGGTATCCTCGCGCTGGTGGGGATCGTGGTGATCTCGGACGTGGCGGGGTATTTCGCGGGCCGTGCCTTTGGCGGGCCGAAGTTCTGGCCGCGTGTCAGCCCGAAGAAAACCTGGTCCGGAACGGTCGCGGGCTGGATCGGCGCGGGAATCTTCGGCGCGATTGTGGCCCCCGGCCTGCTTGCGGTCCCGTGGTGGGCGGGGGCGCTCGGCGCCGTGGTCCTGTCGTTCGCGGGACAGATGGGCGATATCGCGGAAAGCTGGCTCAAACGGCGGGCGGGCGTGAAGGACAGCTCCGCGCTCATCCCCGGACACGGCGGCGTACTGGACCGGCTCGACGCTCTGGTCGCCGTGGCTGCGCTGGCCGGGGTGGTGGCCGTGCTGTCCGGGCTGCTTCCATGACACGGCGTGTCTCGATTCTCGGCGCGACCGGGTCCATCGGCTGTTCCACCATCGACCTGATCGCCCGCGACCCCGCGGCCTATGATGTCGTCGCACTCACCGGCGGGCGCAACATCGCGCGGCTGGCCGAGCAGGCGCGGGCGCTTGGGGCTGAGATCGCAGTGACCAGCGATGAGGCGCTATTGCCCGACCTGCGAGCCGCGCTCGATGGCACGGGGATTGCCTGTGCCGCCGGGCCGGAGGCCATCGTGGAGGCCGCGCGCCGCCCCGCCGACTGGGTGATGTCCGCCATCGTCGGGGCTGCGGGCCTGCCGCCGGGTCTGGCCGCGCTGGAGGAAGGGGCGACGCTGGCGCTTGCCAACAAGGAAAGCCTCGTCACCGCGGGGCCGCTCATCCTTGAAACCGCACGGTCGCATGGCGCGCGAATCCTGCCGGTGGACAGCGAGCACTCCGCCGTCTTCCAGGCGCTGGTCGGCGAAGAGATTTCAGCCGTCGAACGGGTGATCATCACCGCCTCGGGCGGCGCGTTCCGGGACTGGCCGCTGGAGAAGCTGAGCGAGGCGTCTCTGTCGGAAGCGTCGTCCCATCCCAACTGGGACATGGGGCAGCGTATCACCATCGACTCGGCCTCGATGTTCAACAAGGCGCTGGAGCTGATCGAAACGCGGGAGTTCTTCGGCGTCGAGCCTTCGCAGATCGAAGTGATCGTCCATCCGCAAAGCCTGATCCATGCGCTGGTCGGTTTCAACGACGGCGGGCTCATGGCGCATGTGGGGCCGGCGGATATGCGTCATGCCATTGGCTATGCGCTGAACTGGCCCGCACGCAAGGAGTTGCCGGTGGAGCGGCTGGACCTTGCCAGAATCGGCCAGCTCGATTTCCGTGCGCCGGAAGATGCACGCTACCCGGCGCTCCGGCTCGCCCGTGAGGTGATGGAGGCGCGCGGCATGGCAGGCGCGGTGTTCAACGCGGCAAAGGAGTCCGCGCTCGACGGGTTCATCGCCGGGCGCATCGGTTTCATGGACATGGCGGGGGTCGTGCAGGACGTGCTCGCGCAACTGTCAGGTGACACGGGCCTCATGTCTGCCGCATTTTCCCTTGATAACGTGCGCGCCGCAGACCACATGGCGCGGGTACGAGCAGAAGAAAACATGGCCGGGGACAACGCCCCGCAAAGGAGCGACACGTGGACCTGACCGGGCTGATCCCGTCCTTCGGCAACCTCGCCTTCACCCTCATCGCCTTCATCATCGCGCTGACGATCATCGTCGCGATCCATGAATACGGGCATTACATCATCGGCCGGGTCACCGGCATCAAGGCCGACGTCTTCTCGATCGGGATCGGGCCCGTGCTGGCCAAGCGGACCGACAAGCACGGCACCCAATGGCAGATCGCGGCCTTTCCCGTGGGCGGCTACGTCAAGTTCCGGGGGGATGCCAATGCGGCCTCGGCCGGTGTGGACGAGGGGGCGATGGAGGGCCTGAGCGACGAGGAGCGACGGCATACGATGCACGGCGCACCGCTCTGGGCGCGGGCGTTGACCGTGGCCGCTGGTCCCGTATTCAACTTCGTTCTCTCGGCACTCATCTTCTTTTCGATGGCCTTTTACAGCGGGGTCGCGACCGACCCGTTGACGGTCGACAAGCTGGCGCCTGTTTCGGGTCTGGAATCGCTCGAACCGGGGGACCAGATCCTGTCGATCGCCGGGGAGGAAACTCCGCCGCTCGACGACTTCTCGGATTTCGTCGCCACCCTGCCGAACGAAAGCCCGGTGGACTACACCGTGTTGCGCAACGGGCAGGAGGTGAGCTTTCAGGCGATGCACCCCTATCCGCCCTATGTCAGTTCCGTCACGCCGCAGTCGGCGGCGGCGGACGCGGGGCTGCGTGAAGGTGATCTTATCCAGACCGTGAACGGCGAGCCGGTCGCCACGTTCGAGACGCTGCGCCAGATCGTGGGCGAGGGGGATGGCGAGACGCTGGACCTCACCATCCTGCGCGAGGGCGAGGGCGTCGACGTGACGCTCACCCCGCGCCGGGTTGATCTGCCGCTGCCGGAAGGGGGATTCGAGACCCGCTGGCTCATCGGTGTGTCCGGCGGGCTGGTGTTCGAGCCCGAGACGCGCGCGCCGACCTTCGGCGAGGCGGTTTCGACGGGCGTCGGGCAGGTGGGTTACATCATCACCTCGTCGTTGTCGGGGCTGTGGCACATGATCACCGGCGCGATTTCGTCGTGCAACCTGCGCGGGCCGATCGGGATCGCCGAGACCTCGGGCGCGGCGGCGAGTCAGGGTGTGGACAGCTTCATCTGGTTCATCGCGGTTCTGTCGACCGCCGTGGGGCTGCTCAACCTGTTCCCGATTCCCGTGCTGGACGGCGGGCACCTCGTCTTTCACGCCTATGAGGCCGTGGCGGGCAAGCCGCCGAGCGACCGGGCGATGCGCGTTCTGCTGACCGTTGGCCTCGCCCTGATCCTGTCGATCATGGTGCTGGGCGTGACGAACGACCTTTTCTGTCCCTGACCGGGAAAGGCGGGCGCGGGGCGAATGCCCTGAAAATGCCACAATTGCGCGATGCTGCTGCCCGAATCCGGAGTGACTGTGACCCCAACTGAATGGAGGTATGGGTCATGGAACACATCCAGCAAAGCTATCGTGGGCTGCACCTGCTCATGGATCTGAATTGGGATCGGCTGCTCTACGTCGGCACCATCGCGGCGGCGCTTGGCTGCGGCGCGCTGATGGGTGCTTTCCTGCACTGATCCGGGTGCGGGCGCTGGCGCCCGGAAACCTTCAAAAATCGAACCTGTCGCAGGGCCGCCATAGCGCGGCCCTTGCCCGTTTCACACGCTTTGACACTGTCCGCCAAACCGGCTAGTCACACTAGGGACTGGGATGTCTGAGCGGATGATAACAAGATGACGTATAACGAGCAGCGTAACGCCCGTATTGCCGGGCTACGCAAATCCGTCCTCGCGCCGGCTGCCACCGCGCTTTTCCTTGGGGTTTCAGGGGCTTCTCTTCTGGCTCCGACGGCAGCTTCGGCGCAGGCCTACAATTTCTCTTCCGTGCAGATCGTCGGGACCGAAAAAATCGAGGCCGCGACCGTCCTCTCCTACTTGGGATTCGGCAAGAACCAGACGGTGAGCGCGGGCGAGTTGAACGACGCCTACCAGCGCCTGCAGGGGTCGGGACTTTTCGACACGGTGAAACTCGAGCCGCGTGGCCGAACGCTGGTCGTGCGTGTGCAGGAGCAGTCGTTCATCAGCCGCATCAACGTCGAGGGCAACCGGCGCAAGGATGACGAGGACCTGATCGCCCTGATCCAGTCCCGCCCGCGTCAGGTCTTTTCCCCCGCGCAGGCCGAACGCGACGCTCAGACCATCGCCGAGGCTTATGCCGCCGATGGCCGGATCGCCGCCGACGTGACGCCACGCATCATCCGGCGCAACAATGGCCGCGTTGACCTCGTCTTCGAGGTGATCGAGGGCAAGAACGCCGAGATCGAACGTCTGAGCTTTGCCGGCAACCGCAGTTTCTCCGACTCGCGCCTGCGCCGTGTTCTCACATCCAAGCAGGCGGGCCTTCTGCGTGCTTTCGTAAAGGCCGATACCTACGATCCCGGACGGCTCGACTTCGACCGTCAGGTCCTCGCCGATTTCTACAACTCGCGCGGCTTCATCGATTTCGAAGCGCAGGCGGTGGCAGCGGAAGTGCCGGATTCCCGCGATGGCTACCAGGTCACCTTCAAGGTGATCGAGGGTCAGCAGTTCTCGGTCGGCGACGTGAACACCGTGTCCGAAGTGGACGGTATCAACGTGGCCGAGTTCGAGCGCGTGGCGCGTCTGCGCCAAGGTGCGGTCTACAACCCCGCCGATGTCGATCAGGCCATTGCCCGTATGGAACGGCTCGCGATCCAGAAGGGGCTCAACTTCATCACGGTGGAGCCCCGCGTTGTGCGCAACGACCGTGAGGGCACGCTTGACCTGACACTCGCCATCACCCGCGGCCCGCGCGTGATCGTCGAGCGCATCGACATCGAGGGCAACCAGACCACGCTAGACCGTGTCGTGCGCTCGCAGTTCCGCACTGTCGAAGGCGACCCCTTCAATCCGCGCGAAATCCGCAATGCGGCGGAGCGCATCCGCGCGCTGGGATATTTTGCGGACGTGGCCGTCGAGGCCCGCGAAGGCTCGGCCTCCGACCGCGTGGTGGTGGACGTGGAAGTGGAAGAGCAGGGCACCGGCTCGCTTTCCTTCGGCGCGTCCTATTCGACCGCGACGGGCTTCGGCATCAACGCTTCGTTCCAGGAGACCAACTTCCTCGGGCGCGGCCAGTTCATCTCTGCCGAGTTCACCGGTGGCGTGGCCAACCGCAACTACTCGTTCAGCTTTGCCGAGCCGCGCCTGTTCGGTCGCGACCTCGAGCTCGGGATCAACGCGTTCTACTTCGACACGCTGTCGAGCGCCCGCTCGCGTTACGACACGACCCGTCTTCTGGTGGAGCCTTATCTCGAATTCCCGATCAGCCCGTCCAGCCGGATCGGCGTGCGGGCGAACGTGAAGGGCTCGAACATCAGCAACCTGTCGCCCACGAGTTCGGCGGTTCTGGCCGCCGAAGCCGCGCGCGGCTGGCAGATCGGCGTTGGCGCTGGTTTCACCTACAAGTTCGACACGGCGATCAACGCGCTGGACGATACCTCGCGGTTCTTTCTCCAGTTCGACGGTGACATCGGCGGGCTTGGTGCGGACAACCAGTTCCTGAAGGCGACCGCGCTGGCGCGCGCGCAGACCCGTATCCTCAATGACGAGGTGACGTTGCGCGCCGAAGTCGAGGGTGGTGCGCTCTATTCGATCTCGGGCGCGGGCAGCCGCATCACGGATCGATTCCAGCTTGGCCCCGACAAGGTGCGCGGTTTCCAGTCCTACGGCACCGGTCCGCGTGACCTGACCGTGGCCAACCGTGACGCGCTTGGCGGCAACTACTTCGTCGCGGCGCGTGTCGAGGCGCAGTTCCCGCTGGGTCTGCCCGAAGAGTACGGGATTTCCGGCGGCGTCTTTGCCGATGCGGGGTCGCTCTGGGGACTGGACAACACCGGGGGCGGCACGGTGGACGACGCGTTCTACCTGCGGTCATCGGTCGGTGCGTCGCTGTTCTGGGACACGCCCATCGGTCCACTGCGGTTCAACTACTCGATCCCGGTTATCAAGCAGGGGTATGATCGCGAAGGCCGGTTCGAAGTGACCATCCAGACCTCGTTCTGATCCCCGTGTGCCTGCGCACCGGACGGGAGCGCCCATGCGACTGACGACCTTTGCCATGGTTCTTGCAGCCTCGCTCACCGCTGCCGCGCCTTCTGTGGCGCAGCAGCTGGGTCAGGTGGTGTCGCAGATCCTCACCATCGATCGCGAGGCGCTGTTCGAGCAAAGCGCCTATGGTCAGCGCGTTTCGGCTGCGCTGGAGGCCGAATCGGCGCGGCTGTCGGCCGAAACCCGCGAGATCGAGCAGGCGCTGGAGGAAGAGGAGCAGCGTCTCACCGACCAGCGCGACACGATGAGTGCTGCGGAATTCCGGGACGCGGCGGACGCCTTTGACGAAAAGGTCGTTGAATTGCGCGCTGACCGCGACGGGGCACAGGCCGACTTTCTGAAGCGGCTGGAAACGGCCCAGCGTGATTTCTACAACCGGATCGGTCCTATCCTGGGCCGGATCATGCAGGCGCGCGGCGCGGTCGTCCTGCTCGACAAACGCTCGGTCCTTCTGGCGATCAACGGGATCGATGTCACACAGGACGCCATCGACGCCATCGACGAGAATCTCGGGAATGGTGCCGAGGCGGCACCTGAACCGGTGCCGGACGAGACGAACGAGGGCGACGCGGCGACCCCGGATTGACGCGGGGCGGGGCGGTGAACCCTTGCGCCGCAGCGCATGCCGGGGCAAAAGGCGACCCATGATACGAAGGACTTACGCATGACCGACGTTCCGACCACGGCCGATATTCACCTGATCCAACGCTGCATTCCGCATCGCTATCCGTTCCTTCTGATCGATCGGGTCGAGGATGTCGTGGCGAACGAAAGCGCGGTCGGGGTGAAGAACGTCACGTACAACGAGCCGCATTTCCAGGGCCATTTCCCGCAGACGCCGATCATGCCGGGGGTCACCATCGTCGAGGCGATGGCCCAGACTTCGGCGGTGATGGTGTCGCTGTCGCTGGACCTCGTGGACAAGGAACCGCTGGTCTATTTCATGGGCATCGACAAGGTGAAGTTCCGCCGCAAGGTGGTGCCGGGCGATGTGCTCAGGATGCAGATCCGGACGATCCGGGGCGGTTCGAAGATCTGGAAGTTCGACGGACGCGCGACCGTGGACGGTGAACTGGCCTGTTCCGCCGAGTTTTCGGCCATGATCGACCTCAGCCAGTCGCCCTCGGCCTGACCGTTCCCAAATCGAGTGCGGGCAAGCCCGCACGCAGGATTTGCGCCGCCCCGGCTGACGCCGGGCCGGCGCGGCAGGGCGCGTTGCCCCCGTCGCGACGGGTCGTGACTCCCCCGATGTCTTCAAGAAACGAAGAAGCGGTCAGTGGCCGCGCCAGATCCAGCCGCCACCAAAGATGCGGCTGCTGTCGGAAGCGTAGAACACGCAGGCCTGACCCGGTGAGACGCCTTCCTCAGGTGTGAGAAGTTCCACCTCGGCTTCGGTGTCGCTGAGCGGGCGGATGATCGCCTCGCGCGGGGGGCGGGTTGAGCGGACCTTCACCGCGAGGTGCCATTCGGACCGGGAGGTAAAGGGCTCATCGCCCAGCCAGTTGATCTCGCGCACCGGGATCGTGCGTGTGGCGAGCATCTCTTTCGGGCCGACGACGACCTGACGCGTGTCGGTGTCCAGCTTCACCACATAGAGAGGCTCGGCCAAACCACCGATGCCGAGCCCGCGGCGCTGGCCGATGGTGTAGTGGATCACGCCCTCATGAGTGCCCAGAACGCGCCCGTCCGCATGGACGATCTCGCCGGGTTCGGCGGCCCCGGGGCGCAGCTTTTCGATAACGCCAGCGTAGTTTCCGTCGGGCACGAAGCAGATGTCCTGACTGTCGGGCTTGTCCGCCACCTCGAGCCCGAATTCCCGGGCGAGAGCGCGGGTTTCGTCCTTGGTTCTAAGGTGGCCAAGGGGAAAGCGTAGGAAGTCGAGCTGTTCGGGCGTGGTGGAGAACAGGAAATAGCTTTGATCGCGGTTCGCGTCGGCGGCCTGATGGAGTTGCGGCCCGGCGTCGCCATCGAATCGCTGGATGTAATGCCCGGTGGCCATGCAATCGGCGTCTAGGTCGCGGGCGGTGGCCAGCAGATCCTTGAACTTCACGCGTTCGTTGCAGCGGATGCAGGGCACGGGAGTCGCGCCGCCGAGGTAGCTGTCGGCGAACTCCTCGATCACCGCTTCGCGAAAGATGTTCTCGTAATCGAGGACGTAGTGTGGAAAGCCCATTTCCTCGGCCACGCGGCGCGCGTCGTGAATGTCGATGCCTGCGCAGCAAGCGCCCTTTTTCGCGAGCGCCGCGCCGTGGTCGTAGAGTTGCAGCGTCACGCCCACCACGTCGTAGCCTTCCCGCGCGAGCTTGGCCGCGACCACGGAGCTGTCCACGCCGCCGGACATGGCGACGACCACACGGGTTTCGCTCTCGGGTTTGGCGAAACCGAGGGAATTCAGGCGGGGTTGGGTGTCGAGGCTCATGGGCGGGCTCCTTGAACGCGCGAATATATGAAAATTGGACACAACAACAAGGCCGCGTTTCACCACTCCTTAAGTCAGTCGCGCAAAAGTGCTTGCGCGAAGATGACGAGAGACCAAAGTGATGTATTTGAAAAAAGTCGATGGCCCGCGTGCCGTGCGCCTGCCGGACGGCAGCCACATGACGCGCGCGGACCTGCCCCGGGCGGATACGCGACGCTGGGTCGCGTCGCGCAAGGCGGCGGTGGTCCGGGCGGTGACCTTTGGCCTGATCCCGTTGCCGGAGGCTTTGGCAACCTATTCCCTGTCTGAAGAGGAGTTCGCCGAATGGCAACATGCGGTCGAAACGCATGGGGAGGCGGCCCTGAAAGCGACGGCCGTGCAAAAGTATAGACAACCTTAGGTAGAGTGCGCTAAATTGTTCGCAACGGTAACGGGACGTTAACCATTTGAGTTAAAGGTGCGTTCGAACGGAACGAGAACTTTTTGGAGATTGACTGATGCGGATCCTGCTGGTCGAAGACGATCCCACCACCTCGCGCTCGATTGAGCTCATGCTGACCCACGCGAACCTGAACGTCTATTCGACGGACCTGGGTGAAGAGGGGGTCGATCTCGCCAAACTCTACGATTACGACCTGATCCTTCTCGATCTCAACCTGCCCGACATGAATGGTCACGAGGTGCTGCGCCAGCTCCGCATGGCGCGGATCGAAACACCGATCCTTATCCTTTCCGGCTCTGACGATACCGAGAACAAGCTCAAGGGCTTCGGGTTCGGGGCGGACGATTACATGACCAAGCCCTTCCATCGCGATGAACTGGTCGCGCGCATCCACGCGATCATCCGGCGTTCCAAGGGTCATTCCCAATCGGTCATTGCGACCGGCCTCGTGGAGGTCAACCTCGATGCCAAGTCGGTGGAAGTTGACGGAAAGCCCGTTCACCTGACCGGCAAGGAATACCAGATGCTCGAGCTTCTGAGCCTGCGCAAGGGCACGACGCTGACCAAGGAGATGTTCCTCAATCATCTCTACGGCGGCATGGACGAACCGGAGCTTAAGATCATCGACGTCTTCATCTGCAAGCTTCGCAAGAAACTCGCCGAAGCCACCGGCGGCGAGAACTACATCGAGACCGTCTGGGGGCGTGGTTATGTACTGCGCGACCCGCAGCCGGCGGAGATGGAGAGCCAGGTGGCGATGGGGGCGTGAGCCCCGCAAGAGCTCACGCGGTTTCTGTGCACGAAGCTGCGTGAGGCCGGGGTATTCCCGGCGACGATTTCATTTCGACCCTCCCGACTTCCCGGCGGCCCAGGCCGCCGGGTTTTTCTTTCAGTCTTTTCGGTCCGGCTGGACGTACGGGCAGGTGAACCGTATCTCTTTCCATGCGCCAAGTTGGGGGACCAGATGACGGATTTCGCGGACACACCTGTGGCAGAGCTGTCAGAGACCCAAGCCCGGGGCGAGCTCGCGCGGCTCGCGACGCTGCTGGCGCAAGCGAATGCGGCCTATCACACCGAGGATGCGCCCGAGATCACGGACGCGGAATACGACGCAGCGAAGCGGCGCAATTCAGAGATCGAGGCCAGGTTTCCTGCGCTCAAGCGGGCCGACAGTCCCAGTGAGCAGGTCGGCGCGGCGCCGGCGGAAGGTTTCGCGAAGGTGCGCCACCGCGTCCGGATGCTGTCTCTTTCCAATGCGTTCGACGACGATGATATCCGCGATTTCGACAGGCAGGTCCGGGCCTTCCTCGGCATGAGCGGAGACAACCCGCTTGCATATACCGCCGAGCCGAAGATCGACGGCCTGTCATTGTCGTTGCGCTACGAGAACGGGACCCTGATCGAAGCGGCGACGCGGGGCGACGGGGCCGAAGGGGAGAACGTCACCGCGAATGCGCGCACCATCGAGGATGTGCCGCAGACGTTGACCGGCGCGCCCGAGGTGCTTGAGGTACGCGGCGAAGTCTACATGTCGCATGACGATTTCGCGCGCTTGAACGAGTCGCAATCTGAAAAGGGCGGCAAGACATTTGCCAATCCGCGCAACGCTGCGGCCGGGTCGCTTCGGCAACTGGACAGCCGGATCACCGCCGCGCGACCTTTGCGTTTCTTCGCCTATAGCTGGGGCGAACTTTCTGAACCGTTTGCGGAAACGCAGATGCAGGCCATCGAACGCCTCGCCGCGCTCGGATTTTCGACGAACCCGCTGACCAGACTGGTGACGACACCGGACGAGATGCTCGCGCATTACCATGCGATCGAGGAGATGCGCGCGACGCTGGGCTATGACATCGACGGAGTGGTCTACAAGGTCGACGATCTCGCGCTTCAGGGACGGATGGGGTTTCGGTCCACGACGCCGCGATGGGCCATCGCGCACAAATTCCCGGCAGAGCTTGCCTGGACCCGACTGGAGGCGATCGACATTCAGGTCGGGCGCACCGGCGCGCTCTCGCCGGTCGGGCGGCTGACCCCTGTGACCGTGGGCGGCGTCGTCGTGTCGAATGCGACCCTCCACAATGAGGACTACATCGCCGGGCGTGATTCGAAGGGCGAGGAGATCCGTGGTGGCAAGGACATCCGCATCGGCGACTGGGTCCAGGTCTACCGCGCGGGCGACGTGATCCCGAAGGTCGCGGACGTGGACCTCGACAAGCGCCCGGACGACGCGGCGCCCTATGTATTTCCCGACACCTGCCCCGAATGCGGGTCCGCGGCGATCCGGGAGGAGGGCGACGCGGTGCGCCGTTGCACGGGCGGCATGATCTGCCCGGCGCAGGCTGTGGAGAAGCTCAAACACTTCGTGTCCCGCGCAGCTTTCGACATCGAAGGGCTCGGGTCGAAACAGGTGGAGGCCTTTTACCACGACGAGACCCTGCCGATCCGCGAGCCTGCAGATATCTTCACCTTCGCCCGGCGCGACGGTGAGGCATTGGCCAAACTCAAGAACCGCGATGGCTGGGGCGAGAAATCCGCGACCAACCTGTTCGCCGCCATCGACGAGCGGCGGCACATTCCACTCAACCGCGTGATCTTCGCGCTCGGCATACGGCATGTTGGCGAAAACTCGGCCAATCTGCTCGCCCGGCATTATGGCGACTGGCCGACTTTCGAGGCGGCGATGACGGAGGCAACGCCTGAGGGAGGGGCGGCGTGGGAGGAACTTCTGTCCATCGACGGGGTGGGCGAGACGATGGCGACATCACTGGTCACCACGTTCCACCAGGAGGCCGAGCGGGCGTCTATCGACCGCCTCGTCGCAGAACTCGACATCGCGGCGGTCGAAGCGCCTCAGAGCGCGGGTAGCCCGGTTGCAGGCAAGACGGTCGTTTTCACCGGCACATTGGAGAAGATGACGCGGGCCGAGGCCAAAGCTCGGGCGGAGTCGCTCGGGGCCAAGGTCTCAGGCTCGGTCTCCGCCAAGACCGACCTCGTCGTTGCGGGGCCGGGCGCCGGATCGAAGGCCAAGAAAGCCGAGGAGCTGGGGGTCGAGATCGTGGACGAGGACGGCTGGCTCGAACTGATCGCGGGCGCATGAGCACGCGGCCCGAAATCCTGTTCCCGCTCTTTGCCGAGCTCGAGACGCTGGGTGGCGTGGGTCCGAAATCGGCCAAGTCTCTGGCGTCCCTAGGAATCGAAAAGCCGCGTGACCTGTTGTTTTCCTTGCCCTATTCCGGCGTCGACCGGAGCTTTCGCGCCTCGGTGGCCGAGGTGCGCCCGCCCGTGACGGTGACCGTCGAGGCGGAAGTCGGCCACCATATCAAGCCTGCTTCGCGCAACCGCCCCTACAAGGTCGAGATGACCGATGCGCTGACCACGTTTCACGTCATCTTCTTCCACGGCAGCCCCGACTGGATCTCACGCAACCTGCCGACCGGGCAGCGCCGGATCGTGTCGGGCAAGATCGAGGAATACGACGGGATCCGGCAGATGCCGCATCCGGACCATATCCTGCGACCGGGCGAAGCCGACCAGATACCGGAGTTCGAGCCTGTCTATCACCTGGCCCAAGGTGTGACGCAGAAGCTTATGTTCCGGGCCGTGGGCGAAGTGCTGTCGCGCGTGCAGCCGTTGATCGAGTGGATCGATCCGGCGTTGAAGTCGCAGGAGCATTGGCCGGACTGGCATGAGGCCGTGCGGATCGCGCATATGCCGCCGGGGCCCGATGACCTTTCGCCGCAGGCCCCGGCGCGGCGGCGGCTGGCCTATGACGAGTTCTTCGCGCACCAGCTTACGCTGGCGCTCGCCCGCGCCCGGATGCGGCGCGGCAAGGGGCGGGCCTCGGTCGGGACCGGGGCGTTGCAGGACAAGGTGCGCGCCGCGCTTCCCTATCAGCCGACCGGCGCGCAGGAGCGGGCGGTGGCCGATATCGCGGCCGACATGGCGGCGGGGCAGCGCATGAACCGGCTGCTTCAGGGTGACGTGGGCGCGGGCAAGACGCTTGTCGCGTTTCTCGCGCTGCTTACGGCGATCGAGGCAGGCGGGCAGGGCGTGATGATGGCGCCCACCGAAATCCTCGCCCGCCAGCATGTTGAGAGCCTGCGGCCGATGGCGGAAGCCGCCGGGGTTGTGGTCGAGTTGCTCACGGGCCGGGACAAGGGCGGCGAGCGGCGCGCCAAGCTGGAGGCGCTGGGGCGCGGCGATATCCATGTGCTTGTCGGCACGCATGCGGTGTTTCAGGATGATGTGGTCTACCATGACCTGCGCCTTGCTGTCGTCGATGAACAGCATCGCTTTGGTGTCGCGGAACGGATGCGTTTGGGGAAGAAGGGGGAGGCCGCGGACGTGCTGGTCATGACGGCGACGCCGATCCCCCGCTCGTTGTCGCTTGCCCAATATGGTGACATGGATGTCTCGGTGCTCGATGAAAAGCCGCCGGGGCGCAAGCCGATCACGACCTCGGCCGTCCCGGTTGCCCGGTTGGACGACGTGGTGGCGCGGCTGAGGCAGGTGACGGGCAAAGGGCAGCAGGCTTATTGGGTTTGCCCACTGGTCGGCGAAAGCGAGGTGAGCGAACTCATCGCGGCGGAGGAGCGGTTCAAGCAATTACGCGCGGCATTGGGCGAAGGCGTCGTGGGGCTTGTCCACGGGCAGATGCCGCCGGCCGAAAAGGACGCCGCGATGGCCGCGTTCCAGAGGGGCGAGACCAAGGTGCTGGTCGCAACGACGGTGATCGAAGTGGGGGTGGATGTGCCCAACGCGACGATCATGGTGATCGAGCGGGCTGAGCATTTCGGGCTCGCGCAGCTCCACCAATTGCGGGGCCGGGTCGGGCGCGGCTCGCAGGCCTCGACCTGCCTGCTGCTCTACCAGCCGCCGTTGACGGAAGGTGGAGAGAAACGGCTCGGGATCATGCGTGATACCGAGGACGGGTTCCGGATCGCCGAGGCGGACCTCGAAATCCGTGGCGCGGGTGACCTGATCGGGACCGCGCAATCCGGTCTGCCGCGGTTCATGATCGGAGATCTCGAACATCAGGCCGGGTTGATGGCCGTGGCGCAGAAGGATGCGCGCAAGCTGCTGGCGGATGATCCGGAGTTGACCACGCCGCGTGGCGAGGCGGCGCGTGTTCTCCTCTGGCTCATGCGCCAGGATGAAGCGATCCGTTTGATTTCAGTGGGTTAGGCTAAACGTTCCAGAAAGTTCTCAGATGTTCTTAAAAAGTTCTTTACAGAACAGGTTCGAATATGAGAACAAAGTGGTAACAAGAGAACACAAACGGAACGAACGAGCAGGAGCCCACGATGATGAACGAGATTCGCCAAGTGCTTCACCGGTCCCGCGCCACGATCTGGCAAGACATGGCTGGCGGCGCCGCTCTCATGATCGGGCTCGTCGGAATGCTCCATCTGCCCGGGTTCTTCTGAGATTTCGAGTTTCTGCCTGCGGTAAAAAGGGTCCCGGCATCTCTGTCCCCAACACCTGATGCCTGCGCTGTCCCAAGCGTTTCCTGTCCCACCCGGTACTGCCTCTGTCCCCGGGTTCGGCCCACACCGCATAACTTCCGCCGTCTCGGACCCCGGGGCGGCGGTTTTTTTTGTGTTTCGCGGGGTTCAGGCGGCGTCTTGCGCCTCATCCATCGCGGCGAGCGTCGCCTCCCACGCGAGCAGGATCGAGGGGTGGCGGTTCTTGAACTCGCGCGCCGGGCGCAGGACTTCAAGCTCGTCAAAAGGCGCGGGCGGGGTCGGCCCGTCCTCCTTGAGCATGGCGATGAGGGCGTCGCGGGCGGTCGCGATGGTCGTGCGGTCCTGCCCCACAACATGCTTGCCGAGGATCGCCGAGGACGCCTGACCCAGCGCGCAGGCTTTCACGTTCTGCGCGAAATCCGCGATCTTGCCGTCCCGCACCGTCACATCCGCGGTCACCGTCGAGCCGCACAGCGGGGAGCGCTGCTTGGACGTTCCGCCGGGTGTGTCGAGACGCCCGTGATGCGGAATATCGGCGGCCAGCGCGAGGATGCGCTTGGAGTAGAGCTTGATGAGGTCGGTGTCGGACATGGGTTCCCCTCGGGTCGCGTCCCCCTTAGATAGGCGAGCGAAATGCGTTTGGAAAGGTTACGGAGATGGCGTTCGATCCGACCACACTCGTCTACGATCACAAGGGCCTGATCCCCTGCATTGCGCAGGAGGCCGGGACCGGTGAGGTGCTCATGATGGCTTGGATGAATGCCGAGGCCGTCGCGCGCACGGTCGCCACGGGGCGCGTGACATATTGGAGCCGGTCGCGGCAGACGTTCTGGATCAAGGGTGAGACTTCCGGCCATTTCCAGAAGCTCGTCGAGCTCCGCGTGGATTGCGACAATGATTGCTTGCTGGCGCTTGTGGAGCAGGAGGGTCCAGCTTGTCACACCAACCGTCGAACCTGTTTCTACACAGCGGTGCGCGACGGCGAAGAGGTTGAACTGATGGGGCCGATGGCCTGATTACAGCCGGTCTATCTCGACGCTTTCGACCGTTTCGCCGGATTTCTTCTGCTGGATTTCATTGAGAAGCCGCGTGAGCCGCTTGCGTTTGCGGCGCGCGCGGATCTGGCGGGCTTCGACCGCGCGGGGGCGCACGGCGACGTCGCCGCCGCCG
>CXWF01017402.1_pt1 | contig 18329 bp, 28 predicted proteins | sample 468421 | NCBI WGS metagenome assembly CXWF01 (sample SAMEA2620812, study PRJEB7988) | marine metagenome | biome: marine biome (ENVO:00000447); feature: surface water layer (ENVO:00002042); material: "saline water (ENVO:00002010), including plankton (ENVO:xxxxxxxx)" | depth 5 m
CTATCAAACCAGCACCCTCATTAATTAAATTTATTGCAAAAGTCAGTGGAGGACCTATAAAATTCATAGCATATAAAGAAGTGTCAGTAAATATTAAAACTTCTTGTCTTGATTTAATGCCACCAATGATTGAGGAGCCAGAAGAGAGTCGTAAAGAACCAGCTGTATTTGTAGCAAGTGGCTCAAACTCTAATTCATTTTCTTGGTCACTGAAGGCAACTAACATGGGATCAATAACACCGGTGCGAGAACCACTACTCAAGGGGTCAGCACCTAGCACGATTAAGTGTCTATCAGTTTCACTGGTTATGACTTGTAGCGCTTTAGTAGGAACTTTGTTAGCACCTGAAAGACTAGATAATTCTACTGCTCTAGTGGTAACTCCATCATTTTCCACCCACCGAAAAAGCCCACCATTGCGAGGATTGATAATTAAATTTTCACCAAAATTATCATGTGTCCATAAGCGTAAATTATTAGTGTCAGATAAGGTTGTGGCTGATCCCCAAGTGCCTGCACCCCAAGTGTCTACACCCCACCCTGTAGAATTTACATAAACATCTAAACCTGAATTTATTTGGTACACTGCATCTGTGCCACTGCCTCCATTACCACTATCAGAGGAGTTAGCAGTCACTATGGTTCCACTGGTATCTTTTGCAGTTATTTCATAAGTGTTACCACCAGTCACTCTATCAATCTGATACTCTTGATTAAGGACAGCCGCAGTGATATTACCACCTAATGCTGTAGCACTGGAAAAAGTAACAAAATCACCATTGACAGCACCATGACTGCTGTCAGTCACAGTTAGTGTTGAAGAACCATTAGTGGCTGCAAAAGTAGCAGCATTAGTCGTGGTTTTGCGAATTGGTGTAATGTCATTATATTGACCACCAAGTTCAATATAATATTTATTAGTGGTGCCCAAGCCCAACAACTTCTGCCCACCTAAAGAGGTCCATGCATGCAGTGCTCGAGGAGAACCAATGATTGTATCAGAGGATAATCTTTCCCAGCCACCGATTTTTTCTACTCTGCCTTTGCGAAAACGGATTTTATCTCCATCAACCCAACCACCCTCATTGGAGTAAGCAGTTTCTTCCTTGTTTATGCCAGGATTAAAATTTAGTTTGGATAGTGGCATCTTGCAACATTACGCTAACCTTATTATTGCACCTGTAGCTGTCGCACTAGGAAATACAATAGTAAAATCACCAGCAGTTGAAGTTTTATCTCCACCAAAATCAATAGCACACACAGCTTTGTCAGATTGTGTGTCATTATAAATTAAGCACCCTCTTGCGGTTACAGTAGCATTACTGAAAGTCAAATCAGCAAAATCACACACTGCTGTAGTACCACTGGTTGTTGGTGTCACAGATGTTAGTGCTGAACCACCGGAGGTGTAATTGGTGCCTGAAGCTTGACCTGTTGTGACAAATGCTGTGGTACCAGCACCCAAGGTTGCTGAACTTGTGTACAAAGCCAACTTGAATGAATTACCACTGGTAGCAGTAAAATTATGTGTACCGACAAGCAATTCTTGTTTAAAGCTGGTACAAATTGCGGATGTAATTGCCATTTATAACTCCTTTAATATTTTTGCCATGTCGCTGTGGCCTTGTTTTTCTAACAAATTTGCATAAGTCGTGTTCTGTGACTTTATTGCATTTTTTATACTATGTAAGATTACATTATAAACTTGGTTTTGGAAAGCAAAAGCCTGTTGTTTGACATGGTCCGGTGCTGTGCTAGCAACATCGCATATCTTTTTTGTTGCTTGCAAAGCCCAAAACTCCGGATCATGTCCTTTGTTTTTTGTAGTGGTGACATCCACTTTACCCAAAACAAAATCACTCTCTACACTCATCCTTTGTATGGCTCCGGTGGAGCAACATCCTCGTTTATTTTTAAACCATGAGGTTCTAACTTAGAGTTAATGTCATCATAGGGTCCTATTATAAATTTACCATCATGAGGCACTGCTACTAATGGTTTGTCTAGTCTATGGAAACCATAAAGCTTTTCGGTAGCTGGTACATTAGAATCTAATACAGTCGATCTACCACTAATACCAATTAATATATCTGCACTCATACATTTGCTAATCCAAAATTCAACACATGCTCTTCCAGCTTCTGCAAAGTGCATGTTTTCTTTATATGAAAAATCTATACCAAACAAATCTAACCTACCTACTTGAAGGTATAAAGCATAAGCAATAGCATAGGCAACAGTATTGTTTAGATATGCACATTTAGTAGCGTTACATACTGCCTCTAATGGGTACATGATAGGATTTTTTATGCGACTATCTAATTCACAAGTGTACACAGGAGTTTCGGTTTCTTGTAATACTCTACACATTACCGATGTTTGTTTACCAGCATCATTTGTATCAAAAAACCTACTTGCTGGGTCCATCATAAATATGCGGTCACAAGGATAGGTTGCTGCTGCCGAGTTGATGCACCAAACTTCATCCCATTGCCTACCATTTTGTAACCCAATGGCAAAGTCTACTTGGGATATACCAAGACCTATTAGAGCAATCTTCTTGCCCTCTAATTCATTTACTTCAGCCATCAGCTAATGCTTGAGCGCACTGAATCATATCTATACTCATCGCGCGTACCGCGGCCTTCTGATGTATTTTTCATTCTAGCAATCGCCTCCTTAAAGCGTCCTTCTAATAGACCGATAACGTCAGCTGCTTCCTTCAGAAAAGTTGCACCCTCAACCAAAGTCCCATATAGCAAAGCATCAGGGTAATCTGTGGATAAAAAAGTGGTGCCGGAGTCGCTACCAGCGGTTAGTGAATTGGGTTTGTGTAAATAGTGTAACTCGACTGTATAATTTTGGTCGGGTAATGGTGACACTTCAAAAGCTGTATCATCAAACAAAGAATAATATTTTGGTTTTGCTGTAGTGGTGCCTGATGAAAACTCTTTAATAAAAGATGGGTGTTTGAAATCTAAGTAATCATAAGTGCTAGAACTTATTATTGCTAAACTCATAGGGGCATAAAAATCTGTAGGGGTTGCTAAAAATCTATTGCTTGAGGTCAGTGTGCCTTGTACATTTTTTCTTTGCTCGGGTAATTGCACAAATGAAAATATTCTATCCTCTGCTTGAGTTATAAATGTAGGAAGCTGTGTAGTAAATGTAGTTTCCGATACTTCCAAATAATCTTGCACTGCGGTTTTAAGTGTAGCTAATGTAAAACTCATGTTGTTATTGTAACCTCACCTACAGCAGTAGTCACACTAAAAGTGGTGAGCAAACTGCCTAATTTGCCATCACCCACATTGGTATAAACCAAAAATTTTACACTGTCATCTGCTTGATCCGGTCTTGCATCACGAATAGCTTGTGGGTCAATGGGCGCGGGTTTTGGATCGAGTTGTGGGTGTTTTGCGTTCCACTGATCCGGACCAACCAACAAACCATCCCATGTCCTCCGCATATCCCTTAGTTTGTATCGAAACCCTGTTATATCACAGATTCCATAAGCATTTTTGTTGGATGCAAAAGCCATTATGCGTTGTTGTAGTCCCTTAGATCAGGTGACACCTTAAATGATGCTCTATCCTCATCTGTGGATAATGCTCTTTCAAATTCTTCTTCATATAGTGTCTTAAGTAAACCGGTGCGATCAGGTGCTCTTTTTAAAGACATATAATATGCTAAACCAGCAGCTAAACAAGGATAAAACCGAAAAGGAACATCCAAAGTGTTAGCTCCAGCATCAGCATCATCCATGCGAGTAAGCACATTTAGATACAATTCATAAGTGCTAGATTTATCGGGTGTAGGCCATACTGTAATAGTTGGTGTGGTTTGCTTGTTAATTAAATACTGATTAGGTTTGCCTGTAGTGCTTTTTGTTGTAATGTGAGAATATTCTGCTCTGCTCAATCTTGACATTGGCAGATCAGTGGTTTCTGTGCCAATGGTTTCTCTAATAAACACATCTAATACATCTATCGGTGCTGTAGCGTTAGTGCTATCTATATTGTAGGTGGCACTATCTTTGACCATAGCAATGGTTTTTTCTTTAATGGTCCATTGGTTCAGACCTCTGTTAGCCCATTCAGCCAGCATCAAATTTAGACTTCTTGAGGCACTTTTCAAATCATAACCTGTGCGTAACTCTAAACCACAACGTTCAAATGCCTCTTCTACATAATCAGCAACGTCTAATTCAAAATCTTTACTACCTGATAAAGCCATAACTAACTCTTATCTTCCTCTTGAGCGTAGAGATTGTCAAATGTAATTGCTGGATCAGTGTAACTTTCATGTGCCTCAGCAGTGTGAATCCATTGTGATGGAGAAAAATCAGGCGCACCTTCACCAGTCCTCCACAAAGCTGGGTTAGTTGCTCTCACTCTATTATTTGGCAAAGCCACAAAGTTTCCTGTGTATTCCTGTGCATCTGTCAAATACAATAAGTGACTTTGTTTATGCTGTGCTGGATCATCAGCAATACTATGATCGGTGTAATCAACAGTAAATAAATATTTACCCATATAAAACTCACCATCAATTTTACAAAACCAAGGTGAGGAACTAACTCGATCCATTTCTACTACTGCATGATGATGACTTAAACAGTCCCAAGGTTGTGCTAGATGATCCTCCATGGGTTGCGGCCAATTTGGTAATGGTATATCGGCAACCAAAGCTTGAATAGGCATTCTAGCCCACATTGCACCACCGTGGACATTTTCATCAGGATAACCTTCAAAATCAGTTTCGCAACCAGTGAAAACTACTTGAAAAGATAGAGACCTATCAGGAATTGTGTTTACTGCAAATGCAAGGGCATGTAAAAACTCACCATGTCCATGTTGATGGTTAGTTGTAAACTCTTTGCGTACCCAACATTTGAATTGGGGTACGTTACTTATTAAATACGCCACCTTATTTAATTAACTTCTACTTTTTAAATTTGTTTATGCCTTTGCTGAGTCCGGACATCATGCCACCTTTAGCTCTATACTTGGTGCCCTTCATCATGCCACCTTTAGCTCTATACTTGGTGCCCTTCATCATGCCACCACCTTTAGCCATGCCTTTTGTGGATTTGCGTAAGACAGTTGCTTGACCTAGTGCTCTAGTACCACCACCCATAAGTGCTGACATGACAGACTTTGGCATATTACCGATGCCAGGATTCGCTTGCATTTCACTTCGCAAAGCAGCTCCTCCTTTTGCCATACCTTTGGTACCTTTCATCGCACCACCCATAGCCATGCCTTTGGTGCCTTTCATAGCGCCACCCATAGCCATGCCTTTGGTTTTTTTCATAGGTCCGCCTCTTGCTCTATACTTAGTGCCTTTCATTTTTATCTCCTTCCAAACAATCCCATGCTTGGTCTGTTAGTTATCATACCACCTTTTGCCACAAATGTTTTGACATTAGTTGGTTTGCCACCGACTCCTTGTTTTTTTGCTCTTTTTCTTCTCACTGCTGATTTAATTTGTGCCTTTGACATCCGTGCAGCTTTAGCAGCTGGCACACACTTAGGGTATTTTCTTTTGCGATCTTTTTCTAATTTACTTCTACCACACTTGGCATAACCACCACCTTTTTTTGGTGCACCAATATCCACCCAGTCTTGTTTAAACCACTCAGTAAGGCCTCCTTTACTTTTTGCCATGTGCTTTCCTTATTGCTGCCTTGCCCCTCTTAAATACATTAGCAATGCCTGTTTTACCCATAACCTTAGCTCTTTGCTCACCAACAGTTAATATTTGTATTTTTCTTGCATAAGGTTTTTTTATTCTCTTTACTTTATTAACTGTAGCGTTGGCATCCTTCATGGTTGCAAATTTTATACTTACTGTATCTTTTGGGTTCTCATCGGTATATAACCTACGACCTGAACCTTTTGGTTTTTTACCAGTGCCTACTTTTGGATCGCGCTTTTTTCTCATTTTCTTAATGCTTTTTTTAATCTTTTTCTGTATTTTGCACTTTTTCTTTTAGTACCATCTGCTCTTTTAATAAGACCTCTAGCTTTAGCAGATGCTCTTTCACTAAAACCAAGTTTTTTACCTTGCCTTATTTTTCTCCTTATTGTGCTACCTTTAGCTACCATTAACTTCTAGGTACTCTTGTCTTTTTACGCTTTGATTGCATCATGGCACCACAACCTCTACCTTGGACCATAACCGCACCTCCACTTTTCATAAAACCCATTTTGTTACGAACTCTTTTGGGTAACTTGGGTAATCCTTTATTATCTGCTGGTATCGGCTTGAGATTTTTATTATTTACCTCACCACCAACTGCTTTTTTAGCGCCTTTATATTTACCACCTCTTTTTTTATAAGTGCGCACTAACCAAGCATTAGCATAAGCACTTGGGTACACATCAAACTTGCGTTTTGCTTCTGCTTTGACTCTTGCATACAAAGATGGATTAGCAACATTGCTAGGAGCACCTGATTTTTTTGCAGCTCCACCTTTTTTCATTTTTATAGATTGCAATGTTTTTGCCTGTTTGGCATGAGTGCCACTTGCTTTTTTCAGTTGTTTAATTACTTTTCTAATTTTTTCTTTTGCCATAATGTTTACCAGTTTTTGCAAGACCAATAAGATGCAGTAAATACATCCTTCTTTTTTTGCACCGCATCACAGTTGTGTCGGGCCCGAAACGATTTACGCCTTGCTGGTTGTTGTTTTTTGATTGATAAGTTAGGATCGCCATATCTTACTATTTTAATTTGATCGCCTTTTTTAGCTAACACTGCAAACTTTTTATTTTTGCCTGGTGTGCGTTTTTGTTTGTTATACCCCGAAAAAGTCTCCCCTCGATAGGATAATCTACCGCTGGGGAGTCTTTTTACATCTTTTGTAGTGGCCACATTAATAGTTTTTTACAAGTATCAAAATGATGCTATAAGCATCACCACTTGAATGTCCTACTGTGGTGAAATCAATATCACCAGTAACGCCTGAACCAGCGTTATTAGGAATCCCTGTAAATTGGTCAAAGTATTCATCACCCGAACTATCAGGCGCTAAAGTGACAGCTAAAACATTGGTGCTGGCATCAAACTCGATGTCTACACCCATGCCTCGGCAAAACCAGTGTATTCTTTGGATAGTAACACTGGTGCACGCTTCACCTCTCTCATTAGCTGATAGTGCTGATACATCCACTTTTTTAACAGAAGATTCACCAGTGCCATCAGATTCATTTGTAAACTTTAATATAGCTAGTCGCTTACCATCTTGAATGGTTTGCGAGGTTACTGTATCAGCCATAATTTACTCCTACTATAGTTCTGTTACTGCTGTTCTCTCTTTGTAAGCACCAACGTAGTCTACACTTAGAGTTTTTGCTGCTGCCGCACCGTTTTGTATGCCAAAAGAAAGGGCTAGCTCTTCATCATCAGGAGCATTAGTGCTCACCACTGTTCCAGCTAATACATTATTTTGATATACATGAAACTTTTGGTCCTTTGGATCATAAATAAAACCCAAAGTCATAAAAGTATCATCTGCCAGTGCATTAGGCAAAGTTAGTGTAGATTGTGAACTGTCTTTTTCTACAATAAAACTAATACTGGTCCCACCATCTGACTTCAAAAAGAAAATACCATCAGTCACATCAAGTGGTGTAGTATCGGTCAGTTGTAAACCAGCAACAATATCAGTTTCCGTAGCATCATTAGTTTTAAATCTAATGTGAAAGCCTATCTGCTTGCCAGCTTCATACTTATAACCTTCTTTTACTAATTGAAAAAAATCATGGTCATTGTCACCAGCTGCATTAGTTACTAACAGAATACCACCATCGCCATCGGCTAGCGCCTCGGACGCTGAACCTGTGCCATCTTCGGTTGTTGTAATTGTCCAATCGGACGCTAAGTAAGTATCAAAATCATTGAAATATTGATGATACTTATGGGGTGCTGGCGCTTTTAATTTACCTAATGTTCCATCACTGGAAACATTGGTCACGCCGGATGTAAAGTGTGTAGTCATAATCAGCCTCCTATAAAATTAGCCATTGCAAACACCATGTCTGCAACAATCATTTCTACAGTATTGATAATACTCTTTGGCTGTTATTTGTGCAACTAAGTAGCTAGTAACAACTGCAAATCTCTTATTGTGCTTTTGGCATCTTTGAACAGTATGCCGACACCACCAGCAGCCTCCCAAGCTGCAATGTTATCTGCTCTATCATCGATCAAGACCCTATCAGGCTTTGCAAAAAATGCCTTATCCTTGCCTTTAAATGTTGCTGTAACAACTACCTTGGAGTCAACATATTTACGAATCCAATAGATTTTATCATTGATTACTACTTGCCGGTTCTTAGTGCCTGAACAGGTTAAAACCTCCCACTCCACTCCACATTTCTGTAAGAAAAGTTTGAGGTTTAACATGCCTGACATGACTGGTAATTTCTTAAATAAACCTTTATTACTCAGCTCCACTTTGCGAGCATCATAGTCTTTTTGGTCTGCTAAAGGTGCATTAAGAAACTCCGGACCCTCGACACCTTGGATGAAGTCTGCCAAAACACCATCCATGTCAACAAATATTTTAGTTATCTTTGTCACTTATAAGCCTCTCTAAGTTGATTTGGCGTAAACTTTGGAGTGTAACGCCAAGTTATTACTGCATCTTTTGCCATTTTTTTTGCACAAGCATCACTAATGTATTGACCCAACCAATAAGCATCGGTATCAACCCAGTTGTCGACCTCACAAGACTGATAATCCCAACAAGATAACATATTGTAAATATCCTTTGCTTCTAACTGACAAACCCCAACACCGTCTAATAAACTTTCGCCTATACCATCTGTGGAATAAGGCAGAATATCGAGACAATCTTGCACATAACCTACATAATCCTCTTCTGAATCACCATACCTAGCAACTAAACTGTCAATATTTGCTTGGGCCAACAACTTGACCATATTCTTTGGGTCACAATCTATCTGCTCTTTGGTTACACAGTTATAGGCGTAATTTACTGCCCCTTGATTAGGGTTATATGCCCACTTAACAATCTCAGTAATCTGCTGAGGTTCTACTAAAAATGCACTCATTTATACTACTCCTTGATATTCAATAATTTCTTGAATTTCTTCAAATAACTCTTCCTTCCTAGGGCTTGTAAAATTCTGCCAAAAATACTTAGAAGGCTTGTCTTTCGATAGCTCTTCATCAATGCGTTTTTCTTCATCTTGAAAACGCTGTATTTTTTCTAAGACTTCTTTGAAAGCATTGTCGCTTTGAACTCTTTCACTCTTAAGCCTTGCAATAATCATAGCACCGTTAAGTACTTGGTCTGCGTCAGCTTTAGTCAATCCTTGTTTTTCATTCCAAGCATCAATTTCTTCTTGACTCCACTCCACTTTGTAGGCACAACCATTTTCATCATAGTCAAAAATAGTTAGGTATTCACCGCAATAATCAGTGGCAACTTTAAGATTGTCACTACCCAATCCACACCACAAAGCAACTCTATTACCTAGTGCTCTTTGTTCTTTTACATAATTTTCTAATTTACTTAACAACATATTTCCTCCTTTTCGTTGTAAATGAAACCGTCAATATCAAAGTTGTCGATGACAACTGTGTCACCATAAGTCTTGTAAATAGGACCAGTTCTGCCCGCACCTAACGGGACTAAGAACCAATACTTGCTACCGTCATAGATAACGTCACCACTAGAAGTAGACCTTAAACCCATGACCTCACCAGTTCTTTTGTTAGTTTTAAGGTCTGTCGTTACTTTGATTCTTGGATCATAGTCGTCGTTGACGATCTTATCACCTGCATACTCAAACTCAGGACCTCTTGACCAAGAGCCGTTTACATTGTTGGTTAATGCGTAAGCCTCGTTGATTGTATCGACATCAACCTCTGCCACTTTTGTATAACCCTTGGTGTTATCACCAAGCTTATTTGCTTGAAATACTGTTATCATAATCCCTCCTTTTGATTACAAATTAATTTACTCACATAGTTATATTATCAAATATACACAAATATGCAACTATTTATACAAATTAACATAACTTATTTTTGGCATTAAAAAAGGGCCTAATTAGGCCCTTTTTGTAATACTGAGTAATAAAGTGTATTACAACTTCTCTTTATGCACCTTGACTGCCAAAGATTCCTCTCCAATCAGAGAAACCAAAAGAGTATCTTTCTCTTGCTTTGTATCTAATGTTACCTGTTGAAAAGTCTGGCTCCATTGATGTTTCCATCGGTGATCTTTGGAACATTTTTAGACCTTCTCCAGCTGCATTAACAGATGTCAAGATAAAGTAAGCATCAGGATCAGTTAAATAATGATTAACACTATAACCACCAGGCACTACTCCGGTGTTTCTTATTGAGTTAATATCATTATCTGCTGTGCCTGATCTCAACTGTGAGTTTAAAATTCTGTCAGCAACAAAAACGAGCTGTGGCGGAACAATAAGTTTGTCTGCCTGTACAGAAATTGTTAAACCTCTATCATCTGTAAAGGTCGATATATCAATAAGATTATCTTCCAATGATGCTTCGTTCAGATCAGCCATAGTAGTTGCTCTATTAGCAGCTGTGCCACCACCAACTAATGGGTGGTCAGTTGCGATTAGAGATTTACCATCACCGCCTGTAAAGCTAGATGAGAAAGCATTGTTAAGGACATCTGCTCCTTTGACCTCTTTAGTATTTGCCATAGATTTTGCTAATGCTCTTACATAGCGTTTACCGAGACTGTCATAAAGATTGTCCTCAACGGCCTCTTCGGTTAAAGCAAACGCTAGTGCCACTGTATCGTGGGTGTAACGTGCACTGTAACTTTCAGATGCATTGTCAAATTGCACTCCTTGTCCTTCAGACTTGAGTGGTGCAGAACCAAAACCAGTAATTAATACTTCTTCTTCAAATGCTCTATTCGAATCCTCGATTACAAATATATCTTCATACTCGTTTTCGTAAGAGTCATAGGACATTCCAAAAAGTGCATTTAAACCAGGTTCAAGCTCTTTCGCTAATTGTGCTCTTGATATAGCCATATTATCTCCTTAAGCTAAACCAGCACCTTTTTGCCCCATTATGTGGTTTTGAATCACACAAAGAACATTGGTGTTAGCCGATGAAACATCGTCGTTATCAGGGTCCTGTGATATATCTAACGCTTTGAGAGGTAAAGTAGCTGTAGTAGCTCCTGTACCAACATCAAGTTCTGCGTTGGATATTCCAGATGAAGTATCGCCGACTGGTGATCCATCCACAATGTCGAAATTGCCGAACAAGTCTGCTACAGGCATAGCTGCATCAGCTTGGACTTCAAAAACTACATTAGGATCATCTACGACGCTTGCAATTATATCCGAAGCAGCAATGCTACCAGGATAATAATTATTAAAAACTTGCTCGCCTGTGGTCGGATCAGTGTATTGAACACCGTTAAACACACCTACAATAGGAACAGTACCAGTTGCTACATGTCGCCCAATGACACCGGCTGTCAGTTGAGTTACAAGATCGCCTTGAAATATTGGTGTTGTTGCACCACTAGCAATTCTGTAACGGCTTTGACCTCCGCTGTATGGGGCACCGCCCATCATTCGAACAGGTTTTAATCCAAATGAACTATTGTTATTAGCCATAAGAATTTTCTCCTAAAAAATGATTGTCACTCTTTACCGAAAGTGACACTCGATCTTCTATCGGCATCATACTTGACATAACGACTGTCTTTTTTGGACTCATTAAACATATTGTTGTCTAGCGCGTCTTTTTTCAAGGCAGTTTGTTCCTCATAATAAGCATTACGCTCATTTTTGGTCTCGACAGGTATTTTTGCTAATAGTAGACCTTCTGAATAAATTAAACCAGCATGTCTTGAATTTGCATCAGCAGTAGGTAAAACAAATTCTGAGGGAAGATCAGTGCCTCTTACAAGTTCCCAACCTTCTCGCAATCTTCTGCTTACATTTGCTGCATCAGGCTGCCCCAACATAGATTCTCTTATCCATCGATATTCATAACCTTCAGGTGGTGGCGGCGTTTCAAGCTTCCTTACTGGTCGCCATGGTTGTCTACGAGTATTTTTAGCGTGGGTCTCGGATTCACGGGAATGTCTGGTATGTGTCATTTCTTTATTTTCTTCGGTCATTTTGCCTCCCTATTAGAAATTAATTGTTTTTCTTTAGCAACGGATTTTAACCACGCTTCATCAGACATGCCGTGTGGTTTCAATCCTTTTAGGCGTTGTACCTCAGCTTTTGAAAATGATACACCGTTCTTCTTGCCTTGTGTTTGTTGCCGACCTCCGACAGAGGCTGAGGCGACTCTTTGCACAGCGGGTCTTTCCTCACTTTGTTCGGCACCGGAATTGTTAAGTTCCGGATAAACTTTGTAAACTCTTCTATTGATTTCATCATAATATTCATCAGAATCGGGTTCATAACCCTCACTTACTAGATTCATGTGAGTAAAATAAGCATATTGTGATGGTTCAGATTTAAAATTTGGGTTTGCAGCACCACTAGCATCTATTTCACCATACCAACTATTTTCTGCATGCCATGCAGATGCTTTAGGTGATGGTGGTGCTTGCACTGGTGCTTGCTGTAATGTAGGTTGTTGCACTGGTTGTGACAAATCTTCAGAATTTTGTGCTTCTTGTTGTCTTTGTGCAGCTATCCTTACTTGTTCCTTTTTAATGGAAACTTCATTCTTTAAACTGTCTGCTTTTGATATGAGCGCGGCATCACCGGACTCATGGGCTTTTTTGTACAACTCATCTGCTTCTCTTTCTTTAATTGCGATGCTTTCTTGTTCTTTTTCTATAATATTTTGTTGTTGCTCAAGCACTTGTTTTTGATAACTTTGTGCTTTTGTTTGTGCCTCATGTAATCTTTGCATCAATTCAGCATTTTGGTTTTGGGCCTCTCTTAACTGTTGATTTTTCTTATTTATGCGCTTGGAAACGCCCTTAGTATATTTATCTAACTCATCATCTGCTACTGCTTTAGTTGGAGTCTCTTCTACATTATCTGTAATTTCGACTTCTACTTCTTCGATGTTTTCTGCTACCTGTGTTTCATTATCTATCATAAGCTTATAATATCATCCGGATTGATTATGGTGGCAATTACCTCATCATCATTGATAATTCTTACCTCTGCACCATCTTCAAGTTTAAATCTTGAGCCAGAGTAACGCCCAATTAAAACCCATTGTTTTTCTTCACACCATGGTTTATCACCATATCTATTTTTATCGTTGTAGCATAGTGGTCCTTGTTTAACCACATAGGCAACTACTGTGTGTAAAGCCTCTCTATCTACTTGTTGTTTTGTGAGAATAATACCACCTTCTGTTTCTGCTTTGCCTGAGTAAGGTAAAACCAACATGCGCCAACCTGTAGGTTGTGGCATCCTTTCAAGCACAGACTTGTCTAATTTTGTAGGGTCTAAAACCACCTCTGATGGATTGACATAAGCTTCTGCTAAATCTGTCATTTAATATTCTTTCCTAAATTACTAATAGTTTCTGCAATATAGTATAAAGCAGAAAGTTCTCCTTGCAAATATTTATAATGCTCTATATCTTTAAGTCCACCTGACATAAGAGTTTCTTGTATCTGCTGTTCTCTTTCAGCTATAGATTTTTTTATGCGATCTATAACAACTATATCGTCCATTTATTTTTTCTTTTTGGGTCTACCTCTTTTTGCAACAGTTTTTTTTGTAGTTGTTTTTTTTGCAGTTTTCTTTTTTGTAACTTTTTTGGGTTTTGGTTCCACTTCACCACTAGCTATACGCTTTAACTTTGCTTCTATCCTTGCTAAATTTTCTTGGTGTGCTTTATCAGCAGCCTCTTGTGCAGCCTTAGCAGCTGCCGCCTCTTGTTTTCTTGCTTCTTTTTTTTCTGCTCTTAATTTTGCAATAGCTGCTATTTTGTATGATGTTGTCATAATCTACCTCTTATTTTATTTTCGAGTTCTAATAATTTTAAATCAGCATTTTGTTTTAGTCTATCGATTGCCACACTTAATTTATCATCAGCAATTTGTTTTTGTAGGCCTAATCTTTGCATTTGTAACTCACTTTCCACTGCTTTTTCTTGCTGTCTTTGATTTTGTTTAGCAATAAATTGTTCTGATTCCATATCTAATTCTTTATCTCGTAAATCTAGTTCTCTTTTTCTAATATCAACCAATGGATCATTACTATCACTCATGCCAATAGACTGTAAAAATTCATTGGTTAATTCAGCCATAATACTAGAACTAAACTGTTCAATAATCATTTGTATTTCTTGTTGTATTTGTTGTGCTTCTGTAGGAGACACTTGTTGCATTTGGTTTTGTACTTGTGCAATCCTTATTTGTATTTCCTCGGGCAGTTGTTCTTGAGCAAGTTGAGTAGCAAGAAACTGTAGATGTTGCATACAGTGACTTATGATTAGCGCTTGCACTTGAGGGTTTTCTTTAACCACTGATGTTAAAAACAAACTTCTGTGTGCCTCTAAATGTGCTTGATGGTTTTGTTGTGGAAAAGCTTGTGCTGGTTGTCCTAACAACAAATTAGCATTTTCTAAACCAGCATCAACAGGTTTTGGTGTCATATCAGGTGGTGGTTGTAATAAAGCATCTACATTATCGACACCTAGAGCTGCATACATGCGTTTGTATGCCTCGTAAATGCCTAAGGGACCATGCACTTCAGGATTAGATGTAACCATCTGTAACAATTCCTGTGCTAAAGTGACTCTTTGACTTTGTGAAAAAATGTTTGGGTCCGATACAGGAATGATGTCCACTCTCTCATCAAAGTCCTGTTGTTTGACTTCATTTTGTCCTGTTCCTACCTGATATGTGTAAACTGGTGGCAAATACTCACCAAAGACCTTAGACAATAAACCAAACTCTACCTTTTGTGCATAATGTAGTCTTTTGTGTATGGCACTCATTACTTTAGTGCCACGCTCTAACAAGGCAACAGTTGTCCCAACAGGCATAGCTGCATTCATATCACCAACATTCATATCTGCAATAGCTGCAAATCTTTTGCCTGAATCTACTAAAATGCCAAGTAATTGCATCAAAACATTACTTGGTTCCTTGATGGGCAAAGGTATTAAGTTTTCTCGTAATGAACCACCTGTAGTATCAATATCTCTGAATTCACCAGGTTGCAGAGGGTCATCTTCATCACGAATTCTCATGCCTCTTGCCTTGAATCCAGCTGGTAGGTTGGCCAAAGTGCCTGCATCTATTAACTGTCTTAAGATGCTGGTCGATGCTTTTGATAAACCACCTATCATGTGTGACAGTCCTAAACCATAAAAACCTAAACCTGGCAAAAATTTATACTGTACAAAATAGTTAATTTTATTTTTTAGCAGATCATTCTCTAAATAGTTTCTGCGGATAGAGAGTATCTGTCTTGAGCTATCCTCAATGGTGACAATGTAAGGCAGTTTCACACCAGTGGGTACACCATTACCATCTAAATCTTCAAACCCCTCAATGTCCAGTATTGTGTGTATTTCAAAAACAGTGCGATTTCTATTTTCTTTATAACTAGGTGTCACCCCTTGTATATCATCTATTGCCTCTTCAATGTCAGACATATCTTCGGCATAGCCATCGGTGCCTATGTCAACATTCGCATAAAAACCAGTAACTTGTTGTTTTTTTATTTCATTTGCCGACATGCTTATGGCATGTGTTATTCTTTCAGCAGAACTAATATCTGTTGCTTCATAAGGCACAATTAAATCCTCAGGAGCAATGAATTTTGCTACAGCCCTGTTTAAAGTGAAATCGTAGTAAACCTTTTTAAAACAAGAACCAGCAAGTGGTAAATAAAATAACATTTGATCTAGTTCCGGATCGTACTCCTCCATTTCATTAAGAATGTAATAGTTCATAAACTCTTGCACTCTTTCTGCTTGGTTTTCTGTTTCGATTGTACGAGCACCGACTATTTCAGTTTTTACTGGACCTTTAGCTGGTAACATTTCTTTGTAAGCTTGTGCCTGAAACTGTGTTACTGCTTCTGCTAAGATAGGATGGACAACCCCACTAGAACCTTCAAAAGGTTGAGACCGAGTTTCATCAAACTTCATGCCTAAATATTTCAAACCATCTGTATAGGTTTTTTCCCATTCAGATCGAGATTGTTTATCACTACTAATAGAACTTAATAAGTCATTCGATATTTTTTGCAGTATGTTAGGATTAATAAACTCTACTAAATTAGCATTAAAACTTAGGGTTGGTGCTGTTTGCTCTTGTATTTCTTGATCTAATAGTAGTTCTTCCTCATTAACTAAAATCTGAGCTGCATTGCTTATTTGTTCTTCTCGAGAAACATCGGGTTCTACTTTGATACTTGAACCACTGACCTTAACATCAGGATCATTTTCTGTGCCTAGTCTTTCTATTGCCATATCTAATAATAAACTGTTCTATTACTTTTTAACAGTTTAACCTCATCTTGATAATCTTCATATAGTGATATGAAACCACCTTGTCGAAAACGCATCAAAGCCATTGTAGCACTATCACAATAATCATCATAATCACCATAAGGAAATGCGGCCATTTCTTCAATAACTTCATCTGCAAAATCTCTATCAGGTGCCCATACCATACCGGATTCGAATATGGGCGCAACACTATTCATCCTTGCTATTTTGTCTTGCCCTCGACTTGGAGAATAAGATGTTACTGGTATGCCCATACGCCTTAGTTCATGGGTTAGGGGGGTTCCTGAAGCTTTTGCTTCAATCAGCACACAATCAGGTTCCCAATACCTATACTCCTCTAATGCTAATTTTTTTAGATCGGGGAAGTCACACCTTACTCTTTTTGCATCTAATAATATAATTTCATCGGTGCTTTCATCACCTCTATTAAATATTGCCCAAGTGGTGATAGCAGAATAATCCGCAGTTTCTTTTTTTGAAAAAGCTGTATCATAACTTTGGATAACATAAGAGTAAGGAGGAACGTCCTCTTGCTCCCAGCGTTGCCACCACTCTCTTTTTACAATAGACCCCTCCTCAGCAGTAGGATTCTGCATCCATTGACTGTTCCATTTAGCAAGAGGCAGTGAAGCTTTTACACTTAACAGCTCATCTTTTTGCCAAAACTCTGGCCATAATGGGTTGTCTGACTCAGGCATGATAGCTGGAAACTCAACTACATCCCATTGGTCAGCATTTTCTTCACTTTGTTTATTAAGAACTTTACCTACCAAATCTTTGGTGCTCCATCTAGTCATAACTATGACTATGATTCCACCTGGTTGTAACCTCTGTCGAGGTCCGGAGGTGTACCACTCATAGGCAGATTCTAAAGCTTTAGGTGATAGTGCATCTTGTTCGGAGTGTGGATCATCAATAATCAGTAGATCAGCACCTCGACCAGTTATAGCACCTCCAACCCCAGCTGCAAAAAACTCACCCTCTTGGTTGCTAGTCCACCTACCAGCAGACTTATTATCTGCTTGTAATTTTAATTGTGGAAAAATATGTTGAAACTCCTCACTATCTATTAAGTTTCTAACTTTTCGACCAAACCGCACTGCTAACTCTGCGGTATGTGTTGTTTGTATTATTTTAAGATTACCTCTCTTACCCATCATCCAAGCTGGGAAAAATGTTGATGCAAACTCAGATTTTGAATGTCTAGGGGGCAAACAAACAATTAACCTTTTGATTTTGTTGTCTGCTATTTTATTGAACTTATCTGCAATGATCTTATGGTGCCTACCTTCTATAAAGTCTGGCCACATCTGTTTTATAAATGCCATAAAATCTTTTTGGCAACTATCTTGCTTTTCTAGTTGATCGTAACGATTAAGTAAAGCTACAGCTTCTGCCTGATCTTGTTCTGTAAGAATATCAAAATCTTTAAAAGAAACTTCTTTCATAGTCGAGCTGAGCAACAAGGTAGCGACGATAATTTTTGCCACCCAGCTCTAAGCAATATTTGCCTAGTCATAGTATTGCACAACCTTAAATGGTGTGCCATTCTTTGCCTTCAAATAATAATGCTTCGGCTTCTCGCCGTCTAACAAGACCCTCTGAAACCTTACCAGCACTTTTATTCCAACGCTTGATTTGTGCTGGTACATCTTCTTTATTATTGGCATTTAAAGTAGCCAGCAAGCTAGATTTCTTAAGGTTTGTGGGTCCTAAGTTGTAGGTCCATGAACAAAGTGCATCAAATTCATTTTGTGATAATTGTACTTCTACAAGATCATTTACATAGTTTTCAAATTCAATTAGCTCTTCCTCCAACCACTTTTCTGCTTGTTCTTGGG
>CXWF01034421.1_pt1 | contig 18312 bp, 16 predicted proteins | sample 468421 | NCBI WGS metagenome assembly CXWF01 (sample SAMEA2620812, study PRJEB7988) | marine metagenome | biome: marine biome (ENVO:00000447); feature: surface water layer (ENVO:00002042); material: "saline water (ENVO:00002010), including plankton (ENVO:xxxxxxxx)" | depth 5 m
TTCAAGATCAGCCGCTCGTGTTCCAAATCATTTGACGACGGACATTCACGGTCACCCAAGCCTTGGGCACCTACCAGAAACAGGTGATGGAGGGGAAGTCTTCCGCTCGGACATCACGCAGCCAAGCGCGGACCATCATGGAAGTGGTGGATCCCATGACCAATCTTCACGAGTTGACCCAAGCCCAGATGTTAAGAGCCGTCTCGGCTCTGCTGGAGGAGCGGAGCGCGGCCACTGTCAACCGTTGCCTCGACAACTTCAAACGCGCCATCAATCACATGGGAGAAACTTACGACGCCAAGCTCCCGGCAAAAATCAATTGGACCCGTCTCAAAAAGAAAGAACCAGAGGAACGCGTGAGGGAGTTGACACGTGCCGAAGAGAACGCGCTCTTTGAACACCTGCGCAATGACCTCCACCCCTTGGTGCATTTCGCGCTGCTCACGGGAGCCAGGCAGGGGACAATCTGCGGTCTGCTCTGGTCGGATATCGATTTCGATGAAGGACGCATGATCTTCCGTATCAAAGGCGGCGGCACCCAAAGGTTCCCCCTGACCGAAGAGACTCGCGAGCTTCTCCAATCCATCCCCCAGGCACGTACACCGGCAACTCGCCGCTACGTCTTTACCTTCCTCGGCGAAGATGGCCAGCCTCACCCAATCAATCCGTCGGGTGGGCATATCTGGATGAAATGGAGAGACGCCGTTCGTGACGCCGGCATCGAGGACTTCCGCTTCCATGATCTACGTCACACCTTCGCAACCCGGATGCTCCGGCAGACCGGCAATCTCAAGCTGGTTAGCCGCCTATTGGGTCACAAGAGCCTTGAAACGACCATGCGTTACGCACACGTTCTGGACGATGATTTGGAACAGGCTCTCAGCGCATACGCGGTACGTCCTGCCACACTTTCTGCCACAGATTCCGGTAAAGTATTGAAAATTAAAAGTGGTGACTGAGCTTCCCAAGCTGACGACGAGGGTTCGATTCCCTTCACCCGCTCCAAACCTCTCCTCCCACACGCCTCCGAACCGCTCGCAAACCCGGCGCGGCATCTGGCCATCGCGGCCCCGCCTGGTTTACGCTGCACGCAGTTCTCGCGCGGATATTCATCAGGGAGATTTGAGATGCGGTGCCATGAAGTTGACTATGAGATTTTCGGTGACGACATGCAGGTCGTCGAGGTGGAGCTCGACCCCTCCGAGGTCGTGATCGCGGAAGCCGGGGCCATGAATTACATGGACGACGGCATCGGCTTCGAGACCCGGATGGGTGACGGCGCTCGGCCCTCGGGCGGGATCATGGATTCGCTCCTGAACGTCGGAAAACGCGTCCTGACGGGCGAGTCCATCTTCATGACCCATTTCACGAACAACGGTCAGGGCAAAAAACGCGTGGCATTCGCCGCGCCCTATCCGGGCAAGATCATGCCCATCAACATGGCCGAAGTCGGCGAGGAACTCATCTGCCAGAAGGATGCCTTTCTGTGCGCGGCCTTCGGCACCACCACCGACATCGCCTTTCAGCGCAAGCTCGGGGCCGGGTTCTTTGGGGGCGAAGGCTTCATCCTTCAGCGCCTCAACGGCGACGGAATGGCCTTCATCCATATCGGCGGCACCGTCATCAAGCGCGAGCTGGCGGCGGGCGAGGTGCTTCGGGTGGACACCGGCTGTCTCGCGGCCATGACCAGCGGCGTGGATTACGACATAGAACGCGCCGGGAACCTGAAATCTATGGTCTTTGGTGGCGAAGGTATCTTCCTTGCCACCCTGCGCGGTCCCGGCACCGTGTACCTGCAAAGCCTGCCGTTTTCGCGCCTCGCCGACCGCGTCCTGCGCGCGGCGGGTCCGGGCGGCAACAAGGGCGAAGGCTCGGTGCTGGGCGGCCTTGGCGACATGTTCGGCGACCGTTAGGCCTGAAGGCCCGCGGCGACAGCGCCACGGGCCAACACAAAGGTCAGGCGTTTTCCGGAACGCGAACTGCCTCATCGGCGCCCAAAGGCAGCAGGAAACCCTCGAAAAAGGCCGATAGCGCCGCGTGATCTTCGAGCGGGAGGACATGGGCCACATATTGATCGGGCCGCACGATGACCAGCGCGCCTTGCGTCCGGTCGACACCGCGAGCGTCGAAGATATCTGCCCCGGTCTTGAGCGGCGCGCAGAATATCTTCTCGGCATCCGGCAGGCCGAAGCGCCCCTTCAAGGGTCGCAGCGCAGCCGGCATCTGGTCCATCTCAAGGGTATCGTGGGCCTCCTGAAACACCGCGCGCAGGTCGATCACCGTGTCAGGATCGGCCCCCTCGGGCGTGAACCTGCGCAACGGGCTTTCGGGGTCATCGACAAGATAGCGGCAAAGCCGGTCAACCTCGCCCCCCGCCTGCCCAGTATCGCCCGCGCCCGCGAAGGCGAACAGGTGCCAGCGGTTGTTGGCCTCGATCGTATGCCCAAGGTGAAGGTGCATGGCATCGCCGAGACGTGTGACCGGCCAGGAGTGGAACCGCGTCCCGATCTCGAACCCGGATGCACGCGCCTGATGAACCGCCGCTCCGGTCAGGGCCGATGGCTGATAGGTCACCTGCATACCCGCCGTGTAGCGCCCGTTCTTGATGAACGCCTGCTGGAACATTGGGTCGGCCCCAGCCGCCCCTTCCTCGGAAATAGGGGCACTCATGACCCGGGCCCACTCCCGGTCGAAGTCGATAAGGTCCTGCGCCACCGCCTGCCGCTCGGCGGAGTAGCTGTGGAGCAGCTCCGGCGCCGCGCGGCCCTGAAGCACGGTGACGAGCTTCCAGCCAAGGTTGAACGTGTCGCCCATCGAGACGTTCATCCCCTGCCCGGCTTTGGGGCTGTGCGTGTGGCAGGCGTCGCCCGCGATGAAGACGCGAGGCGTACGGTCCGAACCCACCGGCACGTCGTCGAACTTGTCGGTCACGCGCTGTCCGATCTCGTAGACCGACCACCACACGACGTCTTTCACATCCAGAGAATAGGGTTTGAACACGCCCTGCGCGGCTTCGATCAGCCGGTCCACCGTGATGTTGCGACCGCGCACCCGCTCGCCCTCTTCCAGCTTGTCGAGTTCGATATAGATCCGCACGAGGTAGCCGCCTTCACGCGGAATGATGAGGATGTTGCCGTCCTTTTCGGACTTGATGATGGATTTGTAGCGGATATCGGGGAAATCCGTCACCGCGAGCACGTCCATCACGCCCCAGGCCTGATTGGCGGAATCGCCGTGAAGCTCACGCCCGATCGACGTGCGCACGACACTGCGTGCGCCGTCGCACCCGACCACATAGCGGGCGCGCACCACTTCGCGCTCGCCCTCGTGGCCGGGGTCCACGCGCAGGAGCGTCACCGTGACCGGATAGTCCTCGGCGCTCTCGTCCACCGTCAGATCGACGACTTCGCGGCCATAATCCGGTTCCAGGCGTGAGGGCGAATTGCGCATGATGTCGAGGTACATGTCCTGCACCCGCGCCTGGTTGAGGATCATGTGGGGCATCTCCGACAGCCCCTCCTCCACGTCGTCAACACGCCCGTTGCGGGTGATCTGTCCGGGGTTCTCGGGATCGGGCTTCCAGAAGGTCACCTGATTCACATGGCAGCCCTCGCGCATGATCTTGTGGGCGAAGCCGAAGGCGTTGAACATTTCCATCGACCGGCAGGATATGCCATCCGCCTGCCCCTTCTCCATCGCTTCGAGTTTGCGCTCGACGAGGCGCGTGCTGATGTCCGGAAAGCCAGCAAGCTGCGCCGCAAGCGTGAGGCCCGCAGGACCGCTGCCGACGATCAGCACATCGACCGTGTCCGGCAGCCGGTCACCCTGGTCTACCCGCCCCGCCGCGAGGTCATGGATGTCCGGGTCACCGGGCCGAAAGCCGTTCAGGTGGAATTGCATGTCTCGTCCTCCCAATACGCAGAGCGCCAGAATTTGATATGTATGCATATTATCTTCACGAGCACCCCGTCAAGAAATAATATGTATGCAAATCATTCTCTCCGCGCTATCAATCCCAAGCCTTTGATCTTGCGAGAAACCGAGGACAGGATGGAAACGACACGGATGGCCGGGCACCTGATCCGGCGGCTCAACCAGCAATCGACGCAGGTGTTCCAGGCCCGGATGAAGGCCGAGGGATTCGACCTCACATCCGTCCAGTTCGCCGCCCTCTCCGCCCTCGCAAATAATCCGGGCATCGATCAGGCCCGCCTGTCCGCCCTCATCGCCTATGACCGCGCCACGATCGGCGGCGTGGTGGACCGGCTGGAGCAAAAGGGCCTCGTTGCACGCAGCGTGAGCGACAAGGACCGCCGTGCCCGCGTCCTGACCCTGACCGAGACGGGCGAGAACCGGCTCGCCGTGATGACCCCCGTGGTCGAAGACCTACAAGCCGACATCCTCAACCGGCTGGACCCCGGCGAGCGCGCGGCCTTCGTGGCCCTCGCCCGTCGCGCCCTTGGCGAAAACGACGAAATGGACCCCGCATGACGCTCTCCCATCTCACGCCGCTCACCCGCGCCGACCTCGCGGCTCAGGGTATCCCTGAGCCTTGGGCCTTCGGCCGCGCCGACAAGGTGCGCTTTGGCGAACTCGACCCACTCAACCACGTCAACAACGCCACCTACCCGGGCTGGATGGAAACCGCCCGCGTCGGCTATTTCGACCATATCGGCTTTGACCGGAGCGGCGACATCCGCCTCGTCCTCATCAGCACATCCCTGCGCTACCTCCGCCCGATCCACCTGGGCGACAGCTACATCGTCTGCGTGCGCGCGACGAGTTTCCGCACCACCTCGTTCACCACCGAATACGCGATCTATGTGGACGGACAGCTTGCGACGACCGGCGAGGCGGCGATGGTCTGTCTCGGTCCCGATGTCGCCACCAAACGCCCGCTCCCGGACGATGCGCGCGCGGCCTTCCTGCGCGACGGCGCGGTCGACCTCAGGGACACGCCCGTCTGAGCGGTCAGACGAGCTCGCCCATCGCCTCTTCGAGCAGCCGCGCATCCGCATCGGCGCGCTGTGCGTTCTCCGACAGCACCCGTTTCCAGTGCCGCGCGCCGGGCCGTCCCGCGAACAGGCCCAGCATATGCCGGGTGACCTGAGACAGCTTCCGCCCCGCTGCCAGATGGCGCTCGATATGCGGCTGCATCGCCCGCGCCACGTCGCGCGGGTCCGTCATCGCATCGGTGCTGCCGAATATGCGGCTGTCGGCCTGCATGAGGATATCGGCGGGCTGGTGATAGGCCGCGCGCCCGATCATCACCCCGTCCATCCCGGCGTCGAGATGCTCCTGCGCGGCCTCAAGCGTGGCGATGCCGCCGTTGATCGACAGGTGCAGGTCCGGGCGCTCGGCCTTCATCCGGTGGACGAGCGGATAGTCGAGCGGTGGAATGTCCCGGTTCTCCTTGGGACTAAGCCCCTTGAGCCACGCCTTGCGGGCATGGATCGTGAACCGGCGCACGCCCGCATCCGCGACGCGGTCGAGAAAGGCGGGGAGCACCGCCTCCGGGTCCTGATCGTCCACGCCGATCCGGCATTTCACGGTCACCGGCACATCCCCCGCCGCCGCGATCATCGCAGCCGTGCAGCGCGCGACCAGTTCAGGCTCACGCATGAGCACCGCGCCGAAGGTGCCCGACTGCACCCGGTCCGACGGGCAACCGACGTTGAGGTTGATCTCGTCATACCCGCGCGCCACCCCCATACGCGTGGCCTCGGCGAGTTCCGCAGGGTCCGACCCGCCGAGTTGCAGCGCCACCGGATGCTCCGACGGGTCGAAGTCGAGCAGATGCGCCGCCCCGCCCCGCACCAGCGCCGGCGCGGTGACCATTTCGGTGTAAAGCAACGTCTCACGGCTCATCAGCCGGTGAAACACACGGCAATGGCTGTCGGTCCAGTCCATCATGGGCGCGACGGAGAGACGGGCGTGGCGGTCGATCTGCATGGCGGCGGGTCGGCTGTCGGTCGGTTGCGGGTCGGAAGGCACCTGATACCCCGTTCGGGGCCGCAGCGCCACCTCTGAGCGCAGGTAGGACCCACGGCCCGTCCCGTCAATGCGGTTTGACACCGGCAGCCGGAGCGGTCACGCAGCGACATGCGCCTCGTCCTCCTCACCGCTCTCACCATGATCGCCTTCGCGGCGAACTCGATCCTCAACCGGCTCGCGCTCGCTGCCGGGACAATCGACGCGGTGAGTTTCGGGACGATCCGGCTCGTCTCCGGCGCGGCGATCCTCGCGCTTTTGGTGCTCGCCTCCCGCCGCTCCCTGTCCTTCACCGCACCGGGGCGGTGGGCTAGCGTGGCCGCGCTCCTCATTTATATCTTCGGCTTCAGCCTGGGATATGTCGCGACCGATGCGGGGCTGGGCGCGCTCATCCTCTTCGGCACCGTGCAGATCACCCTTTTCACCGCCGCGATCCGGGCGGGCGAAACGGTGACATTGGCTCGCAAGCTCGGCACCGCCATCGCCTTCGCCGGTCTCGCGCTTGTCCTCTGGCCAAGCGGCGGCGTGACGCTCGACCTGATCGCAAGCGGTTGCCTCGTCGCTGCCGGGATCGGCTGGGGCCTCTATACACTCAACGGACGCCGGACCACAGACCCGCTTGGCGCCACGATGACCAGTTTCGTGCTGGCCGCGCCGCTGGGCCTGCTGCTGTCGCTCGCGGTCCGGCTGGGCGGTCATCCGGCCCTCCTCACCCCGGACGGCGTGCTCCTCGCCATTGTCTCGGGCGCCATCACCTCGGGCCTCGGATACGCGCTTTGGTATACGGTGCTGCCCCGACTGGCCACGACCACGGCGGCCATCGCGCAGCTCGCCGTTCCGATCCTCGCCGTCGCCGGGGGCATCCTGTTCCTGTCCGAACCGCTCACCCCGACCTTTGCCCTCGCCACGCTCCTCGTTACCGGCGGCGTGGCCCTGTCGCTCAGGCGCTGAATCCTGGCCGCCCTCAGTTGCGCTTGCGCTCGTCGAGGCCGAGGCCGCGCCCGATGATCTCGCGCATGATCTCGCTCGTTCCGGCATAGATCCGGCTGATGCGCGCATCACGGTAAAGCCGGCTGATCTCGAATTCCTCCATGTAGCCCGCGCCACCGTGAAGCTGGACACATTCGTCCACCACGCGCCCCTCGACCTCGGAGGTGAAAAGCTTGGCCTCCGACGCCATTTCGGCCGACAGCTCCCCCTTCAGATGCTCGCGCACGCAATGGTCGACCAGCGCCTGCGCCGCGTCGATCTCGGTGCGCATCGAGGCCATCTTGAAACGCGAGTTCTGGAACGTGCCGATCGGCTTGCCGAAGGCGCGGCGCTCCATGATGAACTCCATCGTGATCTCGAACGCCCGCTCGGCGCGCGCCACAAATCCGACGGCCCCGTTCAGCCGCTCCTCGGCAAGGTTCCGCATCATGGTCTTGAACCCGCCCCGCGGGTCGCCGATCACGTTGTTCTTCGGCACTTTCACATCGTCGAAGAACAGCTCGGCAGTATCCTGGCTCTCCAGACCCATTTTCTTGAGGTTGCGACCACGCGAGAAACCCTCCATCCCGTCTTCGACAAGGAACAGGCCGACCTCGTGGCTGGCCTCGGGGTTGGTCTTGGCCGCGACGATCACCAGACCGGCAAGGAACCCGTTCGAGATATAGGTTTTGGACCCGTTCAGGACCCAGTGATCCTCCATCTCGACGGCCCGCGTCTTGATCCCTGCGAGGTCGGAGCCGGTTCCCGGTTCGGTCATGGCGATGGCGAGGATCGTATCGCCCGAGACGCAGCCGGGCATGTAGCGCGCGCGCTGCTCGTCATTTGCGTAGTGTTGCAGGTAGGGCCCGGCGATCCGGTTGTGCAGGCCGAGGAAAAAGCCCGCCTCCCGCGTCCCGATCTCTTCGACGAGGATCATGTCATAGCGGAAATCGTCCAGCCCGAGGCCGCCATATGCCTCGTCGGCATACATGCACAGAAAGCCCTCTTCCCCCGCGCGCTTCCAGATTTCGCGCGAAACGCAGCCTTCCTCGCGCCATGTCTCAGAGTTGGGGAACACTTCCTTTTCCGCCCAGGCCCGGACGCTTTTGCGGAAAATTTCGTGCTCTTCGTCATAGATCGTGCGTTTCAGCATCGGACCCTCCGGCTGATTGTGTATTTTTTGGTTGTAAGAACAGGGAGTTGGCGGGGCGACGCGCGCCCCGCCTGAGGTCAGATCACTCGAGCGTCTGAACCAGCGTCCAGGAGCCGTTCTCGATCCGGCTCACGAACACCTCATCCGCGCCGACATGGTCTTCGGCGGAATAATCGACAGTGTTGCCACCGATCGCGTCGTCGTAGTTGAGGCTTTCCATCGCCGCGATGAAGCTCTCATGCGTCAGGTCCGGACCCGCCGCTTCGAGCGCCTTGACCATCGTCGTCGCGCCGCCATAGCCCAGCAGGGCGCCGGTGGACGGAAGGTCTTCGCCCGTGGCTTCCTTGTACTTGGCGATCCATTCAGCCACTTCCGGCTCGCCCGCACGCGCTTCGAGATCCTGCCAGCCGGCACCGGCGTAAACGCCGTCCATCACGCCCTGGGCGGCGAGGCCCTTGGCGACGACGGTGTGGAAACCAGCGCCCGACACCATGAAGTTCACGTCCATGCCGAGTTTGTTCGCCGTGGCGATGGCGTTGATCTGCTGGCTGACGCCAAGCGCCATGCCCACCGTGTCACAGCCGGACTCCTTGACCCGCCCAAGCGCACCGGTGAAGTCGGACTCGTCGGGCTTGTGCGCGATTTCCGCGCCCATCTCGATCTCGCCCGCCTCGGCCAGTTCATGCACGGCCGCCTCGATTTCCTTGCCGAAGTCGGTGGGCAGGATCATCAGGCAGAACTTCTGCGCGCCTTCCTCGGCGACCATGTACTCCGCGGTCGCCTTGATCGCTTCGTAGTAGGACGACGTGCCCGCGAACTTCCACGGTGCCGGCGGCTCGATCATCTGACGCGCCGCGGTGATCGGCGACACGTTCGGGATACCCTTCGGCTCCATCAGCTGGAACATGGCAAGGTTGTGGGGCGTCCCGAGGCTCAGGAGCATCGCGAACACCTGGTCGCGGTTGATCAGCTTGTTGGCCGCCTGTGCCGCGCGCGGCACCTGATAGCCGTGATCCTCGGTGATGTAGGTGATCTTGCGCCCGTGAATGCCGCCGTTGGCGTTCACTTCCTCGAAGACCAGGTTGGCCGCGGTCACGGCCGGCACCGAGAAGGGCGCGAAAATACCCGACAGGTCGTGCGCGCCCCCGATCTTGATTTCGTCTTCGGTAACGCCCTGCGTTTGGGCAAAGGCCGCCCCCGTTGTGGTCATGGCAGCAACGGCTGCCAAGGCTTTGAGTTGTTTCATGTTTTCCTCCCTGTTAAAGCCTTGTCTTCAGTACATCTGGTCAATGAGCCCGGCGTGGCGATCATTGACGAAATTCCGTTTGAGTTTCATCGTCGGCGTCAGTTCCTCGTCCTCCGCCGTAAGCAGGATGTCGATCAGGCGGAAATCCTTGATCTGTTCGACCTGCGCGAATTGCTTGTTGGTCTCGGCCACCACCTCTCCGATCAGGTCGCGAACCTCCTGCGCCCGCGTGAGCGAGGCGAAGTCAGAGAACGGAATCTGTCGGTCCTGCGCGAATTTCTCGACGTTTTCCTGGTCGATCATGATGAGGCAGGTCAGATACTTGCGCTTGTCCCCGATCACGACCGCATCCGAGACGTAAGGGCTGAATTTCAGCTTGGACTCGATCTCGGCCGGCGTGATGTTCTTGCCGCCCGCCGTGATGATGATGTCCTTCATCCGGCCGGTGATTGTCAGCGCGCCATCGTTTCCGATGCGCCCGATATCGCCGGTGTGCAGCCACCCGTCTTCGTCGATCGTTTTCGCTGTCTTCTCGGGCTTCTTCCAGTATCCGGCGAAAACACAGGGGCCGCCGACGAGCAGTTCGCCCGTCTCGTCCAGCCGCAACTCGACACCCGGCAGGGGCTTGCCCACCGTGCCGATGTTGTTGTCGTCGACCGTGTTCACTGTGGCCACGCCGCCCGTCTCGGTCATCCCGAAGCCCTCGACCAGCGGCACGCCAAGGGCGGCGAACCAGTCGATCAGGTCGGGCGAGATCGGGGCCGCGCCCGAGGTCACACGGCGCGCGCTGGCAAGGCCCAGCATCCGGCGCAGGTTGCGCAGCACCGTCGCCTCGGCCACCCAATGCGCCAGTTTCAGGCCCGCGCCCGGAGTCTCGGCCGCCGCGTAGCGTTGGCCGACATGCATCGCCCAATCAAACGCTTTCGCGCCGACCGGCCCCGCTTCGGACCGCATGATGGTCACACGGGAATAGATCTTCTCCCAGATCCGGGGCACACCGGCGAAGGTGTCGGGCGAGACCTCCTGAAGGTTCTCGAACACCGTCTCGGGGCTTTCGGCGAAATTCACCGTGCAACCGTTCGCGATGGGCGCCTCGACCGAGACGAGCCGTTCAAGGACGTGGCAGAGCGGCAGGAAACACAGCTGATTGTCGGTTTCATAGAAATCGAGCATCTGCTCGCCCGCGACCAGCTGGAACACCATGTTGCGGTGCGACAGGATCGCGCCCTTGGGCGGGCCGGTCGTCCCGGAGGTATAGATCAGCATCCGGGGGTCACCCGGCTTCACCGCCTTAAGCGCCGCCTCGAACCGGCCCGGGTCGGCGGCCTTGGCGCCTATTTCGAGCAGCTCGTCGAGGAACATCACCTTGTCGTGGGAAAAGGTGGCAAGCCCCTCGCGGTCGAAAACGATGACATGTTCAATGCCTGGCATGTCGTCACGGGCCTGAAGCCACTTGTCCAGTTGCTCGTCGTTCTCGACGAACAGCACCCGCGCGCCGGAATCGTTTGCGAGATAGGCCAACTGCCCCGCGCTGTCGGTGGTATAGACGCCCGCCGGGATCGCCCCGATGGCAGCAGCCGCAATATCGCAGTAGATCCACTCACGCCGGTCCTCGGCGAGGATCAGCACCGGCTCCCCCTTGGCCACGCCTAGCTCCAACAGAGCGAGCCCTATCTTCTTTGAGGTCTCGTAGTAGTCGCTCCACGAATAGCTTTTCCAGATGCCCAGCTGTTTCTCGCGATGGCAGGTGCGCGCACCGTATTTCGCGCAGCGATCCGCCCAGAGCGAAACGATCGTGGTATGCCCTTCGAAGGCGATGGTGTCGTCGGATGTCACCCGGCTCATCTCCATGTCTTGCGCCTCTTCCACCGTTTCTGCCCGCGCTCCGTCTCCTCGGTGCGACCCAGGTAGAATTCCTGGATATCGTCCGAGGCCTTGAGCTGCGCCGACGGCCCGGTCATCACGATCCGCCCCATCTCAAGGACATACCCCCGGTGCGCGGTCTCCAGCGCGATATGGGCGTTCTGTTCGACGAGGAGCATGGTGACGCCCTCTTCCGCATTGAGCCGCGCGATGATTCCGAAAATCTCCTGCGTCAGCAGCGGCGACAGGCCCAGCGACGGCTCGTCCAGCATCATCAGCTTGGGTTCGGCCATGAGGCCCCGGCCGATCGCCAGCATCTGCTGCTGCCCGCCCGACAGGAACCCCGCCGCCTGGCGCCGCCGCTCCTTGAGAATGGGGAAGTAGGTGTAGACGAGGTCGAGATCGTTCGAGAGGTCGCCCCGGCGCGTGTAGGCCCCGAGCTTGAGGTTCTCCTCAATCGACAGGTACGGAAACACCTCTCGCCCCTCGGGGACAAGGCTGATGCCTTTGGAGACGACCCGGTCCGGGTCCAGCCCGCCGATGGTATCGCCCATGAAGGTGATCTGACCCTTCTCCGGGTCCATGAGCCCCGCGATGGTCTTCATCAGCGTCGTCTTCCCGGCCCCGTTGGCACCGAGGATCGTGACGATCTCACCCTTTTCAACGTCGATGGACACGCCGCGCAGCGCCATGATCGCGCCGTAGAAGGTCTCCAGATTGCGAACGGACAGAACGGTCATGCCGCATCCTCCTCGGGCGTGCCAAGATAGGCCGCCTGCACATGCGGGTCCGCCTGCACCTCTTGCGGCGTGCCCATGGCCAGCGGCCTACCGTTGGCCACCGCCAGAACGCGGTCGGACACCTGGTTCACAAGGCTCATGTCATGCTCGACCATCAGAACGGTCAACCCCATGTCCCGGCGCATGTCCTCGATCCAGAAGGCCACGTCCTGCGTCTCTTCGACGGACAGGCCCGAGGCAGGTTCGTCCAGCAGAATGAGCTTCGGGCCGAGGGCGAGCGCGCGACCGATCTCGACCACCTTGCGCACGCCATAGGGCAGTCCCGCGATCATCTTGTTGCGGTAGGCTTCGAGTTCGAGGAATTCGATCACCTCTTCCACCCGATGCCGGTGCTCGCGCTCGGCCCGGCGCACCTTGCCCAAGAACAGGATGTCCTGCACGAAATTGGTGGAACGGTGGGTATGCTGCCCCATCAGCAGGTTGGCGAGCACGGTCGAATGGTCGAACAGCTCGATGTTCTGGAACGTCCGCGCGATCCCCAACCGGGCGATGTCATGCGACTTCTGCGCGGTTAGATCCTTCCCGTCAAAACGGATCGTGCCCCGTGTCGGCTCGTATATCCGGCTGATCAGGTTGAAGATCGTCGACTTCCCCGCCCCGTTCGGCCCGATGATGGCAAAAACCTCGCCCGGCTCGACCGAAAACGACATCCCGTCCACCGCCTTCACGCCGCCGAAATGCACGGCCAGATCGTTCACCTCCAGCAGGCTCATTTCATGCGCTCCGTCTTGAGATAGCTCTTCTGGCGGCGGAACATGTCACGCCGGGCGAGCGGGAAGATGTCGAACCACGTCCGGATCTTGAGCCAGCGACCGTAAAGCCCGGCCGGCTCGAAGATGATGAACAGGATCAGGATCGCCGCGAAAATCATGGTATCGAGCCCCGGGATCGACCCGAGGTTGATCCCGAAATTCGCGTTCAGCCCGTCGCGCAGGATCGCGATGACCTGCGGCACGGCCGTAATCAGGATCGCGCCAAGGAAGGCCCCCTGAATGAAGCCGAGCCCGCCAATCGTGACGACGAGCAGCAGGTTGATCGAGATGAAGATCGAGAACAGCTCGTAATTGTAAAACCCGATGTAGTGCCCCATCAGGGCCCCCGCGAGGCCCGTGACGCCGGTCGACAGCCCGAAGGCCAGCGACTTGGTCCGCGTCACGTTGATCCCCAGCGCCCGGGCAGAAACTTCGCTGTCACGCACGGCGAGGAAGGACCGGCCCGTGGGCGAGCGCATCAGGTTGGCATATCCCCATGTGACCAGGATCACGATGGCGAGGCACAGCCAGTAGAAGTTCTCGAGCGCGCCGTAGCGGTCGAAGCTGATGCCGAAGAACTGGATCGACGGCGCCATGATGCCCCCCACCCCGCCGGTGATCGGCTCGAGCAGGATGACCATCTCCTCGACGATGACAAAGACCGCGAGCGTGGCGATGGCGAGGTAAATGCCAGACATCCGCACCGCCGGAATGGCGATGACCGCGCCGAACAGCCCGGTGATGAGACCGGCGAGCGGGAACGAGATCAGGAACGGCACGCCCACGTTCATCAACGCCGAGTTGGCATAGGCCCCGATGGCGAGAAACGCGGCGTGGCCGAGGCTCACCTGACCGGTGTGCCCCACGGCGATCATCAGCCCCATCCCAGCCAGCGCCCAGATGAGCGTGTTGGTCGCCTCGGCGAGGTAGTATTCACCGACGAGAAACGGAAGGACGATCATCAAACCGGCCAGCACCGCGACCTTGGCCCGGCTCCAGCCATGCTGATGCAGGTCGATGTCGCGGTCGTAGGTGGTCTTGAAGACGTAGCGCATACTCAGACCTTCTTCATCTGGATCTGCGAGAACAGGCCGCCGGGCCGCAGCACCAGCACGACGAGCATGATGATGTACGGCGACATCTTGGCCAGCTCACCGGGGGCATAGCGCCCCGCCACCGGCTCGATCACACCGATGATCAGCCCGCCCAGAAGCGCGCCGGGAAGCGACCCCATGCCGCCGATCACCGCCGCCGCAAAGGCCTTGATGCCCAGAAGGCCGATGTTCGGGTCGATGGCGCCCTTGGTCGCGTAAAGCACGCCGGCCACGGTCGCCACGGCACCCGAGAGGCCCCAGATGAGCGAGTTGATCCGCATCACCGGCACGCCGACGATATAGGCCGCCATCTGGTTCTGGCTCGCCGCCTGTGCGGCCAGCCCGATCTTGGTGAACGCGAAGAAAGCCCAGAGCGCCAGCGTCAGTGCAAGCGTCACCCCGATGGTGACGAGATCGGCAAGGCCGACGACCAGCCCTCCGCCCCTGAAATTCTGCCCGGCGAAGGGGGTTTCCAGCACCAGCGGCGTATAGCCCCAGATCGACCCGGCCACGAAGCGGAAGACAAAGCCCATCGCGATGGTCAGGATGACGAGTGCGAATTGCGGCTGGCCGAAGATCTGGCGCACCACGACCCGTTCGACCCCCCATCCGACGGCGAACATGATCGCCATTGCAAGGATCACCGCGATCCCGAACGGAAGCCCCATCTGGTCGGTGTTTCCGATCCCGAGCGCGACGAAGGCGCCCAGCATCATCATGTCGCCTTGGGCGAAGTTCACGCCCTCGCTGGCCTTGTAAATCATGACGAAGCCAAGTGCGACGAGGCCATAGATGCACCCGTTCGCCAGTCCTCCGATAATCAGCTGCAGAAACTCCATCAGCGGAGCCCGGACGCAATTGCGCCCCTCATGCAGTCTATCATGGCCGTCTCCTCCCATCGGCAATGAACGCTGTTGACACGATTTAAACACTCGTGTTCAATTTCAGTCAACAACGATTTTTCGGGACGGACACGAAAGATGAATACCGCCACCCCGCGCATTCACGAGGCCGCCATGCGCATCTTTGCCACCGAAGGCGGAAAGACTGTGGCTGTCAGCGACCTCGCCCGCGAAGCGGGACTCTCGCGCGGCACGATCTACAATAACCTCGACGACCCGCATGACCTCTTCACATCGGTGTGTGAAACGGTGGCGACCGAATTTCGAAGCTCGATCAACGCCGCCTGCGCCGACATGGACGACCCGGCCGAAAAGGTATCGGCCTCGATTCGCCTCTGCGTGCGGCGCGTCCATGACGACCCGCACTGGGGCCGCTTCATCGCGCGCTACGCCATGCTGGAACCCCGGCTCGGCAGCTTCTGGGCCGAAATGCCGGCCGAGGAATTGCGGAGCGGCCTGATCTCGGGCCGGTTCACGTTTCTGCGCGATCAGGTGGCCTCGATCACGGCCACGGCAGGGGGCGCGACCTTCGGCGCGATGAGCCTCGTCCTCGACGGCCGACGCACCTGGCGACAGGCCGGATCGGACACGGCCGAGATCATGCTACGCGGCGTCGGACTTGACCCCGCCGAAGCACGCGCCATCACTCAACGCGAACTTGATCCCCTGCCCCGGCTCGCCGTCTTCGACGCAGCCTGACCGGACGGGATCTCATGGGAGGACAAAGCCATGGCTGAAGCAGCCTATATCTACGATGCGATCCGAACGCCCCGCTCCAAGGGCAAGGCGGACGGCACCCTGCACGAGGTGAAGCCGATCCACCTCGTCACCTCGCTTCTGAATGAAATGACCGACCGGCACGACTTCGACACCGCCCGGGTGGACGATGTGATGCTGGGCTGCGTGGCCCCGGTCATGGAACAGGGCGCGGTGCTGCCGAAAATCGCGCTGCAAAAGGCCGGTTGGGACGACAGCGTGCCGGGCGCACAGGTCAACCGCTTCTGCGCTTCCGGCCTCGACACGTTTAATACCGCGGCCGCCAAGGTGGCCTCGGGCTGGGAAGACCTCGTCTGCGCCGGCGGGTTCGAATCGATGAGCCGCGTCCCGATGGGGGCCGACGGCGGCCCCTTCGCCGAAGACCCGGAAACCGCGCTCGACACCGGCTTTGTACCGCAGGGCATCGGGGCCGACCTGATCGCCACCATCGAAGGGTGGAGCCGCGACGATGTCGACGCCTTCGCACTCGAAAGCCAGAAACGCGCGGCCCATGCCCGCGATTCCGGCTGGTTCGACCGCTCGGTCATCCCGGTGCGCGACGAGAACGGGATCGTCGTTCTGGAACGCGACGATTTCATCAAGCCGGACACGGACATGCAGAAACTCGGCGCCCTGCGTGCCTCGTTCGAAAAGCCCGGCGCGATGGGCTTCGACTCCGTGGCCCTCGCGAAATACCCGGAAGTCGAGCGGATCAACCACGTCCACACGCCCGGCAATTCGTCGGGCATCGTCGACGGCGCCTCGCTCATCATGGTCGGCAACGCCCAGGCCGGCAAAGACCTCGGCCTCAATCCGCGTGGCCGCGTCGTTTCCATCGCGCTCACGGCAACAGAACCCACGATCATGCTGACGGGGCCCGGCCCTGCGTCCAGAAAAGCGCTCGCCAAGGCGGGCCTGACCATGGACGACATCGACCTCGTCGAAATCAACGAGGCCTTCGCGTCGGTCGCCCTGCGCCTCCAACGCGACCTCGATGTGCCGGACGAAAAGCTCAACGTCGTCGGCGGTGCCATCGCGATGGGTCACCCGCTGGGGGCGACAGGGGGCTGCCTCGTCTCCACCATGCTCGACGAGTTGGAGCGGCGAAACCTGAAGCGCGCGCTGATCTGCATGTGCGTCGGCGGCGGCATGGGCATCGCGTCCATCATCGAGCGTCTGTGAGGGAAGAGATCATGGAAGACTTCATTTACGAGAAAGACGCCGACGGCATCGTCACCGTGACGATGGACATGCAAGGTCAGGGCGCAAACACGATGAACGCCCGGTTCGAGCCGGGGATGCGCGCCCTGTGCGACAGGCTCGAAGCGGAAGAGGGCCTCACCGGTGTCGTCTTTGCATCCGCCAAATCGACCTTCTTCGCAGGCGGCGACCTGAACGACATTCTCGCCACCAAGGAAGCCGGAGAGCGCGAGTTCGCCCTGATCGAGAATTCCAAGGCGACCTACCGCCGCCTGGAAAAGCTCCCGGTCCCGGTGGTCGCCGCAATCAACGGCGCGGCGCTGGGGGGCGGCTATGAGCTTTGCCTGTCGTGCAACCACCGCATCGTCGTGGACGACCCCAAGGCGATCACCGGCCTGCCGGAGGTGACGCTTGGACTGCTTCCCGGTGCCGGGGGCGTCGTGCGGATGACCGCCAAGCTCGGGCTGGAAACCGCCCTCCCCCTCCTGCTCGAGGGCAAGCAACTCCCGCCGCGCAAAGCGCTCGAAATCGGCATGGTGGACGAGATCGTCGCGACCCGTGACGACCTGATCCCGGCCGCGAAGGCGTGGATCAAGGCGAACCCGGACAGCCACACCCAACCTTGGGACCAAAAGGGCTTCCGCTACCCTGGTGGCGACGCGCTCCACCCGCGCATCCGCCAGACCATGATTGGCGCGTCGGCCATGCTCTACCAGAAAACCCGCGGTTTGCTCCCGGCCCCCGAGAAGATCCTCGACGTCGCCGTGACCTCGATGAAGATGAACTTCGACGCGGCGCTTCGGATGGAGACGCGGCGGTTCATCGGCCTCATGGCCTCGAAGGAGGCCAAGGCCGCGATCTCGACCTTCTTTTTCGGTATGCAAGGCATCAAGTCCGGCAAGGTCCGGCCCGAAGGGGATCGTTGGAAAGCAACATCCGCTGCCGTATTGGGCGCGGGCATGATGGGCTCGGGCATCGCCTATGCCCACGCCAAACGCGGGCTGAAGACGATGCTCAAGGACACCGAAATGGCCAGTGCCGAAAAGGGCAAAGGCTATTCCGAGAAGCTATGCGACAAGGCCATCGGACGCGGGCGTATGGACGAAGACGCGAAATCCGCGCTTCTGTCACGAATCGAACCCGTGTCCGAGAATGCCGCTCCCGGCAGCGTCGACATCATCATCGAAGCGGTGTTCGAGGACATCGACCTCAAGGACAAGGTCATCGCGGACACCTGGCCGATGCTGTCGGATGACGGGATCTACGGCTCCAACACTTCGACCCTGCCGATCTCGATCCTCGCCGAAAGCTGCCCGGACCCGACCCGGTTCATCGGCCTCCACTTCTTCTCGCCCGTCGACAAGATGAAGGTGGTCGAGATCATCATGGGCGAAAAGACCTCGCAGGACACGCTGCGCAAAGCCTACGACTACGTCCAGCAGATCGGATACATGCCCATCGTCGTGAACGACTCGCGCGGCTTCTTCACCTCCCGCGTGTTCGGCACCTTCATGGACGAAGGCTGTCAGCTTCTGGTGGACGGAATGAAACCCACGGCGATCGAACGCGCGGCATGGCTCGCCGGC
>CXWF01025100.1_pt1 | contig 18193 bp, 18 predicted proteins | sample 468421 | NCBI WGS metagenome assembly CXWF01 (sample SAMEA2620812, study PRJEB7988) | marine metagenome | biome: marine biome (ENVO:00000447); feature: surface water layer (ENVO:00002042); material: "saline water (ENVO:00002010), including plankton (ENVO:xxxxxxxx)" | depth 5 m
TGATCCCGGCCACATGCTCCGGCGTCGCGCTCAGCGCATCGCCCGCCAGGTCGTGGGCCATGGCCGCGACATCGCCGTCGACGATCCGGTCGATGAGCCCCCAGTTCAGCGCCTCCGCCGCTTCGATCTTCTGCCCGGCCATCAGGATCATCTTGGCGCGCGCGGGACCGACGAGGGCGGCGAGCCGTTTCGGGTCCGAGGGCTGGGGCAGGAAGCCCAGCTTCATCACCGGGTAGAAAAACTTCGCCCCCGGCACCGCGATTCGCAGGTCGCAGGCGAGCGCCATGCCCATCGCGCCGCCCGCGAGCGTGCCGTTCAGGGCCGCGATGGTCAGGATCGGCGCCCCGGCAATGGCGCCCGACAGCCGCTCCCACACCGGGTCGGTGGCGAGGCCCGCACGCGCTTCGTCGAGGTCGGCCCCGGCGGAGAACACGCGGCCCGCGCCGGTCAGGATCAGCGCCCGGGCCTCGCCGGCTGCGGCCTGTGCAAAATCCGCAAGCTCCGTCAGCATGTCGCGGGTGAGGGAGTTGGCCTTGTCCGGCCGGTCGATGGTGGCGGTCCACAGCCCGCCGTCCCGGTCGAGCCGGATCATGCGATCAGCCCCACGGCGCGGCGCACGTCCTCGTCACGCAACGAGACCTCCTGACCGAGCCATGCGTCGCCGTCCGGGCCGCAAAGCCACAGAAGGCACTTGGCGGGCCAGTCGGCGGGGATGTGGTCGGACCAGTCGAGCTGGCTCACCGGGTTCACGCCCGAGGCCTTGATCTCGCGCTGCATTTCGGTGGCGACGGTGCCGGGCGACAGGCCGATGGCGCGGACGCCGTGCCCCGCCTCTTCCTTGTGCAGGCACTTGGTGAGCATGTGGACGGCGGCCTTGGAGGTGCAGTAGTGGCTCCACCCCTCCAGCGCGCCGTGGGCCGCGCCGGAGGAAATGGTGAGGATCGTGCCACGCCCGGCCTTCTGCATCGTGGGCAGCACCGCGCGGACGCCGTGGTAGACGCCCTTTACGTTGATGTCGATCACGCGGCCCCAGTCGTCGGGGTCGCTGTCGGCCATGCTGGAAATCGGCTCGATCACGCCCGCGTTGTTGATGAGCACATCGACCGATCCGAACCGTCCGATGGTTTCGTCCACGGCAGTCTGGACGGACTCGAACGAGGCCACGTCGCATTCGAGCGCGAGGGCGCGGTCGCCCATTTCTTCGGCCAGTTCCGAGAGGGCGTCGCCCGAGCGGGCGAGCAGGGTCACGTTTGCCCCGGCCTCGGCGAAAACGCGTGCCGAGGCGGCGCCGATGCCGCGTGACGCGCCGGTGATGACCACCGTTTTGCCTGTCATATCCATGAAAGAACTCCCTGTTTCGGCGGGACCTTAACGGCTCGTCCCACGCGCCGCCAGAGGCCCGCCCTTGCGGGTGGCCCGTCCGGCGTTTACTTGGATGGAACGATTGAAAGGTTTCCCATGACGGCTTCGCTCGACACCCTCGCCCAACAGCTTCTCGACGCCGCCAAGGCGGCCGGTGCGGACGCGGCAGACGCGCTCGCCCTGTCGGGAACATCGCTTTCCATCGACGTGCTCAAGGGGCGGCTGGAACATGCCGAACGCTCCGAGGGGGTCGATATCGGCCTGCGGGTGATGGTGGGGCAGCGGCAGGCGAACGTGTCCGCCTCCGACACCGCGCCCGAGACCATCGCCGAGATGGCCCGACGCGCGGTCGCGATGGCACGGGAAGCGCCAGAAGACCCGACCATCGGGCTGGCCGACCCCGCGCAATACGCGCGCGACTGGGATCTTGCGGCGCTTGAGCTGGCCGATCCGACAGGAGAGCCCGCGCCGGAAATGCTTGAGGACGATGCCCGCACCGCCGAAGAGGCCGCACTCGCGGTCGAGGGCGTGAGCCAGGTGCAGGCGACATCGGCGGGCTACGGGCGCACCGATATCTTCCTCGCCACCTCCAACGGATTCTCGGGTGGCTACGGGCGCACCACGCGGGCCGTGTCGCTGGCCGCGATATCCGGCACCGGGGCCGAGATGGAGCGGGAGTTCAACGGCGAGTCGCGCATCTTCCAGTCGGATCTGCCCCCGGCGGACGAGATCGGGCGCATCGCGGGCGAACGCGCGGCGGAGCGTCGGGGATCGCGCCAGCCGCATACCGGGCGTTACCCGGTCATCTTCGATGAGCGGGTGTCGGCCTCGATCATCGGGCACCTGCTGTCCGCCATCAACGGCTCGTCCATCGTGCGCGGGTCGTCCTTCCTGCGCGACCGGATGGGCGAGGTGGTTCTGCCCGAACATCTGTCGCTTATCGAAGACCCCAAGCGGGTGCGCGCCACCGGGTCGCGGCCCTTCGACGGTGAGGGGCTTCCGACCGAGCGCCGGGCGCTGGTCGAGAACGGCGTGCTGAACGGCTGGGTTCTGGACCTCGCGACCGGGCGCAAGCTGGGACTGGAGTCCACCGGCAACGCGGGGCGGGGCACCGGCGGGCCACCGTCGCCGGGCGTGTCGAACGTGGCGCTCACCCAAGGGGACAAGAGCCGGGACGACCTGATGGCCGAGATCGGGACCGGGCTGCTCGTCACCGGGCTGATCGGCGCGACGGTGAACCCGAACACGGGCGACTATTCGCGCGGCGCCTCGGGGTTCTGGATCGAGAACGGCGAGATCGCCTTTCCGGTCAACGAATGCACCATCGCGGGCAACCTGATCGACATGCTGAAGCGGATCGTGCCGGCCAACGATGCCGAGCCGCACAAGTCGCGGCAGGTCCCCTCGCTCCTGATCGAGGGCATGACCCTTGCCGGGAGCTGACACCGACCTTCTGGCTGATGCGGCGCGGGAGGCGGGAGAGATCGCGAGAGGGTTCTTCAAGCAGGACCCGAAAACATGGGACAAGTCCGGCGATCAGGGGCCGGTGACCGAGGCCGACCTTGCCGTCGACGAGATGCTCAAGGACCGGCTGCGGACCGCGCGCCCGGACTACGGGTGGCTGTCCGAGGAAACGCCGGACGCGACCGACCGGCTGGACACGGACCGTGTGTTCATCATCGACCCGATCGACGGCACCCGCGCTTTCATCGAGGGCAATCCGACGTGGTCCCATTCGCTCGCCGTTGTCGAGCGCGGGGTGGCGGTGGCCGCTGTCGTCTATCTCCCCATGCATGACCTGCTTTACGCGGCCGTGGCCGGTGGCGGCGCGACGGTGAACGGTGTGCCAATGGCGGCTTCGTCCCGCGAAGGATTGACGGAGGCCGAGGTGCTGGCCGCCCGGCCCGCGATGGAGCCGCACAACTGGATCAATGCCGAGGTGCCCGACGTGAAGCGTCAGTTCCGCTCATCGCTCGCCTACCGGATGGCGATGGTGGCGGAGGGGCGCAAGGACGCGATGCTGACCCTGCGCGCGACATGGGAATGGGACGTGGCCGCCGGGGCGCTGCTCGTGGCTGAGGCGGGCGGGCGCGTGACCGACCGAAAGGGCGGGGCGCTGGCCTTCAACAACCGGCACCCACAGGTGAACGGCGTGGTCGCCGGGGGCGTTGCCGTGCAGGAAGGGCTGATCGCGCGGCTCCTTTGACGCGAAATCGGGTAGGCTCGGGGTGTCAGAGCCTAGAGGTCCCACCATGATTCGTATCCTGTCCCTCGTTGCCCTGTGTGTTCCCGTCGCCGCTCACGCGCAGGACGGCCCCACCTTCGATTGCGCCAAGGCTGAACACGACGCCGAGATCGCCATTTGCGAAAACGCCGACCTCGCCGCGCTCGACCGGCGGCTTGCGGATGTCTACGGCGCCGTGCTGGACGCCGCAGGCGGGATGGATGCGGGTGCGGAGGCGGCGGTCGCGGAGTTGAAAGCCTCCCAGCGCGGCTGGATCGGCGGGCGCGACGAATGCTGGAAATCCGACGACCTGACCGGCTGCATCCGCGACGCCTATCTCAGGCGCGAAGGCGAACTGGTCGCGACGTGGATGCTGGCCGAACCGACCGGAACGGATGTCTGGACCTGCGACGGCAACCCGGCGAACGAAGTGGTGACGACGTATTTCGACACCGAGCTGCCCTCGGTGCGGATCGAGCGGGGCGACACGGTGGATGCCGGGTCGCTCACGCCATCGGCGTCCGGGTCGCGCTACGAGGCCAGCTTCGGCCGCTCGATCTGGGTGAAGGGGGACGAGGCGCTCTATACCGAACCCTCGCCGAACGAGGCAGAGTTGAGCTGCGTGCGGTCCAACTAGGCAATTTCGCCCCTGAAATGTTAGCGGAATACAGCGCCGGTAACATGCATGAAAAAAGGGGCTTTTCATCGCCACGTCGGGGCCTAACATGGACCTGACCAAGATGAGGAGCCCGCAATGGCCGACGCCCCCAAACGCCCCCTGACCCTGCGCGACGTGTCCGAAGCCTCGGGCGTGTCCGAAATGACCGTGAGCCGCGTGTTACGCAATCGGGGTGACGTGTCGGACGCCACGCGGGAGAAGGTGCTGGAGGCGGCCAAGGCGCTGGGCTATGTGCCCAACAAGATCGCCGGGGCGCTGGCGAGCCAGCGGGTGAACCTTGTCGCCGTCATCATCCCGTCGCTGTCGAACATGGTGTTTCCCGAGGTGATGACCGCGATTTCCGACGTGCTGGACGACACGCCGTTGCAGCCCGTGGTCGGCGTCACGAACTACCGCAAGGAACGTGAGGAGAAGGTGCTTTACGAGATGCTCTCGTGGCGGCCCTCCGGCGTCATCATCGCGGGGCTAGAGCATTCGGATGCGTCCAAGGCGATGCTGCGCGGCGCGGGTATCCCGGTGGTGGAGATCATGGACACCGACGGCACGCCGATCGACGCGGCCGTGGGGATCAGCCACCGTCGCGCGGGCCGGATGATGGCCGAGGCGATCATTAAGGCGGGGTATCGCAAGATCGGGTTCCTGGGCACCAAGATGCCGCTCGACCACCGCGCCCGCAAACGGTTCGAAGGGTTCACCGAGGCCCTCGCCAAGGCGGGGCTGGAGATTTCGGATCAGGAATTCTACGAGGGCGGGTCGGCGCTGGGCAAGGGCCGCGAGATGACCGAGGCGATCCTGAAGCGCACCCCCGACCTCGATTTCCTTTATTATTCCAACGACATGATCGGGGCCGGCGGGCTGCTGTGGTGTCTGGAGAACGGGGTCGACGTGCCGAATGACGTGGGGCTCGCCGGGTTCAACGGGGTCGAACTGCTCAAGGGTCTGCCCCGGCAACTGGCCACGATGGACAGCTGCCGCGAAGAGATCGGGCGCAAGGCCGCCGAGATCATCGCGTCGCGGGTCGAGGCCGGGGTCGAGGGGCCGCAGGGCCAGAAGATCGAACTGACTCCGACCATCGAACGGGGCCACACCCTGCGCAAGAAGCCCAAGGACGCAGCCTACCCGGAATGAGTTGACGGACGGCGCCGCGCGGGGCATCAACCCTGCGCGCGGTCCCGTGGCTCAACTGGATAGAGCAGCCCCCTCCTAAGGGGCAGGTTGCAGGTTCGAATCCTGCCGGGATCGCCAGTCCTCTCCGCCAGATCCACCAAGGCTGACGCCACGGCGCATGCGAAATGCGTGGGCGTTCGCGATGTGGTGTTGCTAGGCTTGGGCGAGGGAGGACGGGATGATCTATCTTCGCATTGCATCGGCGCTCATCGCGCTGGTCTACTGGGTCGCGGCGCCGGTCGGGGGCGACGGGTCGCTGATCAATTCGCTGGTCAAGACCGCGGCAGTGGCGCTGCTCGCGCTGTCGGTGGTGCCAACGGGCCGCTGGCTCCTCGTCGGTGCGCTGGCGCTGGGGGCGGTGGGGGATTTCTGCCTGAGCCGCCCGAGCGAGCTTTGGTTCATGGGCGGCATGGGGGCCTTTGCGCTGGCCCATGTGCTCTACATCGTGCTGTTTCTGAAGCTGCCCACGCAGATCCGGGCGCTGCCGATGGGTCTTTTGGTGGTCTATGGCCTTGGCATGGCCTTTGTCCTTTGGGACGGCGCAGGGGATCTGCGCATCCCGGTCATGGCCTATATCCTCGTCATCATCGGGATGGGGCTGGCCGCGCTCAGCCGGGCGCGGGGGCCGCAGTTCGCGGTGCTGCTCGCCGGCGCCGCGTTGTTCATCGTGTCGGATTCGCTGCTCGCCACCAACCTGTTCCTGTATGACGGCGGCTTTGCCGGGGCGATCCTTGTCTGGCCGACCTACTGGCTCGCGCAATTCGCGCTGATGTGGGGGTTCGAGCGGGCCGGGCGCGCCGATTGATGCTAGGCTGCCGGTTCAACAGAATGGAGCAGTTCGATGCAGGTGGATTTCGCGAAACTACAGGAAGACCTCTCTGAAACCGAGATGGCGCTTCTCGTCGGCATTGATGCGGCGTTCAACGCTGCCATGCTCGCGGGGGCCGGGCAAGAGCACACGATTGCCCATCTCGAACAGCACATGGAAAATTTCGGCGCGCTCGGGCAATCGCGGGCGCAGCACATCATGGCGGCGTTCATCGCCTTGCGGAAGAATGCGGCCGGGGTCGACTGAGCGCCCCGTTCACACCATCCGGATCACGCCCTTGTCGATGGAGAGCATGTAGCCGCGCCGGGCGATGGTCTTGACCAACAGTTCCGACATGAGCTGATTGCCGAGCGCGTCGCGCAGGCGTTTGATCCGGGTCGCGCCCGCTGCCTCTTCGCAATCCGACGCGTGGCGGCCCGAGATCACCGCCTCGAGCTCGGCCCCGGTCAGCACGTCATCGTCCATCCGCGCCTCGGCCAGCACCGAGAGGGTTTCGATGGCGGCCTCGGTCAGCGAAAACTCCATGTTGTTGAGGTAGACCGTCCGCTCCTCCCGGCTGATGATGAGGGAGTTCACCTGAATGCCCGCCCGCTCGATCTCGCTCATCCGGCGGTTCATCGCGACGATCACCACGAGGAACACGAGCGCCGCGACGAGGAGCGCGGTGGCGAACAGCATCAGGACGAAGATCACCACCCGGTAACTCGTCAGCGTGTCGGAAAACGCGGTGCCGGATTGCGCGAGGATTTCCAGCAGCTTGATCTCGGCCTCGCCGGTGAGCGCGTCGTTCTCGACGAAAAGCTGCTCCACCCGCGCGTTGAAGGCGTTGGCGTCGGGCAGGTTGAGGAACAGGAACACGGCCGCGACGGCGAGGATCAGGACGATCGCCGCGATCCCCAGCGCCACCACGCGGGGCCCGGTGAATTTCGCCTCAGTAGCGAAGGAAGAAGTCTCCGGCACTATCTTTCCTTTGCTCAAGTTCCGACACGTCGAACAGCGACACCACGTTGAGAAGCGCCCAGCCATCGGTCGCGATTCGCCGGGCCACTTCGGGGGCGGCGGCGTCGCGCGACGCGCAGGCCACATCGGGCAGTTCGATGATACCGTAGTGCAGTTTCAGGGGGTTGTCCTGCTTGGCCTTGTAGTCGGCATAGCAGGCCGCGCCCGCCGTCTGGGCGAGCAGGGTGGCGGCCGCGAAGGCCGTGGAAAGAAATAGTGTTTTCATGCGCGTACAGATGCGCCCGGACCCGGTGTTATCCAATATCAAACCACCTTTTCCGGGCCGCTATCCGATGTCAACGCGCCGATATTCCTTATCCGCGCCGGGTGGGGCCAGGGTTGGTCATCGACATCGCAGACACCCTGCACAGACCTGACCCACAGACCCGAGAGGACCACGACATGACCTTTTTCAGCAAGATCACCCGCCCGGCCACCGCCATCGTCCTTGCCGCGTCCGTCGCGCTGTCGCCCGTCGCGGCGACCGAAGCGCAGGCCGGCAACGAGGAGGCGCTGATCGCCGGTGCCATCGGCACGATCATTCTTGGCGCCATCGCGACGCAGGCCCTGAACGGCAACGTGCGCATCCATTCCAACACCCAGTCGCATTACGTCCCGCGCCAGCAGCCGACCTATCGTCACGGGAGCCAGGCCGGGCGGTATGGCAATCAACACGGCGGCAATCGTGGCGGGAACCACGGGGGGAGCCGGGCCAAGCATTTCAAGCAACTGCCCGCCCGGTGCATCGTGAACGTCCCCGGTGAGCGCGGCGTGCTGTTCGGCAACCGCTGTCTCCAGCGCAACTTCCGTGGTGCGGCTTACCTGCCGGGCTATTGCAAGGATCACGTCTACAACTCGCGCAACGGGAACGTGCGCAACGTCTATCGCGGTCGCTGCCTGAAGCAGGCCGGATACTCGGTCGCCGGTCGGTAACCGACCATCGAGCAGGGAGCGGCACGTCTGTCCCCGATCTTCCAAATGCCGCTCCTGATTGGCGGCGGGTCCGAAGAAGGCCCGCCGCCTTTTGCCGTTCGCGGCGCGCGCGGGGCAAACGACTTGCCTCCGCCCCGCAGGTATCGCACCAAGGCGCCATGCTGGACGGTCCTGACTATTCTTTTGAAGCCGCGGCCCTTGCGCGGGGCTTCACCCGGGTTGCGGGGGTCGATGAGGTGGGGCGTGGTCCGCTGGCCGGGCCGGTGATGGCGGCGGCCGTGGTGCTCGACCCTGCCGATATTCCCGAGGGCCTGAACGACTCCAAGAAGCTTACCGCCAAGCGCCGGGATGCGCTGTTTGCCGAGATCATGGCGCGCGCGGCGGTCGGTATCGGTCACGCGTCGGTGGAAGAGATCGACTCCCACAACATTCTGCGGGCGGCGCATATCGCGATGCTGCGGGCGGTGGCCGTGCTCGACCCGCTGCCCGATCACCTGCTGATCGACGGAAACCTCCTCCCCCGCGGGACAACTGTTTCGGCGGAGCCGGTAATCAAGGGTGACGGCAAATCATTGTCCATCGCGGCGGCGTCAATCGTGGCGAAAGTGACGCGCGATCGCATCATGGTGGACTTGGCGCAACAGCACCCCGGCTATGGCTGGGAGAGCAATGCGGGATATCCATCAAAAAGCCACATTTCGGCACTCAAAGATTTAGGGGTGACCCCACACCATAGGCGATCCTTCAAGCCGGTCCACAATATCTTGTGTCCAGAAAAACAGTAACCCCCTGATTTAAAAAAGAAATTGACTGCGAATCGCCTCTGACTCAAACTTATCCACAACAACGAGGGCCATAAGGCCCCGGGGACAGAGGCAGACAATATGACGAAAATGACCCGCGCGGCAGAGGTTCTGCCGCTCAACCAAATCCTGTCCGGTGATTGCATCGAGGTGATGAACAGCCTTCCCGAAGGCTCGGTCGACCTCATCTTCGCGGACCCGCCCTACAACCTGCAACTGAAGGGCGATCTGCATCGTCCCGACAACTCCAAGGTCGACGCGGTCGATGACGAGTGGGACCAGTTCGCGAGCTTCAAGATCTATGACGAGTTCACCCGCGCCTGGCTGGCGGCCGCGCGGCGTCTGCTCAAGCCCAACGGGGCGATCTGGGTCATCGGCTCCTACCACAACGTGTTCCGCATGGGCGCCGAGCTTCAGAACCAGGGGTTCTGGATTCTCAACGACGTTGTGTGGCGCAAGTCGAACCCGATGCCGAATTTCCGGGGCAAGCGCCTGACCAATGCGCATGAGACGCTGATCTGGGCGCAGAAGTCCGAGGACTCCAAGGCGACCTTCAACTACGAGGCGCTGAAATCGCTCAACGAGGGCATCCAGATGCGCTCGGACTGGGTTTTGCCGATCTGTAATGGCGGCGAGCGGCTCAAGGATGACAACGGCGACAAGGCGCATCCGACGCAGAAGCCCGAGGCGCTGCTCCATCGCGTGCTCGTCGGCACGACCAACCCCGGCGACGTGGTGCTCGACCCGTTTTTCGGGACCGGGACGACCGGCGCCGTGGCCAAGATGCTGGGCCGCGAGTTCATCGGGATCGAGCGTGAGGAAGCCTATCGCAAGGTGGCCGAGAAGCGGCTCGCCAACGTGCGCAAGTTCGACAAGGAGGCGTTGACCGTCTCGACCTCCAAGCGTGCCGAGCCGCGCGTGGCCTTCGGACAGCTCGTGGAGCGCGGCATGCTGCGCCCCGGCGAGTCCCTGATCGGGCCGCGTGGACAGGTCGCCAAGGTGCGCGCCGACGGGACGCTGATCTCGGGCGAGGCGCGCGGGTCGATCCATCAGGTCGGCGCGGCGCTGGAAAGCGCGCCTTCGTGCAACGGCTGGACCTACTGGGCCTTCAAGCGTGAGGGCAAGACGGTCTCGATCGACGTTCTCAGACAACAGATACGCGCAGAAATGCGCTGACGGACTTGCCCCACGGGGCAAACGGCGTACCGCCTGTGCCTGTGGCCCAAGCCACGGCACCACTCAACCCCGCCCTTGTGGCGGGGTTTTTTTGGATTCGTGTTGAACCGTCGGGCGCGTCGGGCACACTCCCCCGTGAAGGGACATTTGCATGAACATTCTGATGATTTCCGTCGGCTCGCGCGGGGACGTGCAGCCATTCGTGGCGCTGGGCGCCGGGCTGCGTGCGGCGGGGCACGATGTCACGCTCGCCGGGCCCAAGGGGTTCGAGCCGATGATCGAGGCCGCCGGGCTGTCCCCCGCGCCGCTGCCGGTCGATTTCCAGGCGCTCTTGCAGGAGCCCGAGATGCAGGCCGCGCTGAACTCTCTCACCGGGCGGCTCAAGGCGTTTCGCTGGGCGAGCGAGATCATGAACGGCCAGCTGTCCGAGATGTGGCGGATCGGGCTGGAGGTCGCACCGGACCTGATCCTGTACCATTTCAAGGGCGCGATGGGGCCTTACCTCGGGCGGCGGCTGGGCGTGCCGGCGGTGCCGGTGTCCTTGCAGCCGGGGTTCGTGCCGACGCGGGCTTATCCGATGTTCCTGATGGGGCACCGGTCGCGGGGCGGGGCGCTCAACATGGCGACGCACAAGATCATTCATACGACGATGCGGCTTGGCACCAACCTGCTGGTCAAGCGCTGGGTCAAGGCGAGCGGCACCGATGTCGGCCCGCTGATGGAGGTGCGGCTGGGCTACAGCCCGGACGGGCGCCCCACGCGGATGCACGGCTTTTCCCCAACGTTGGTGCCGCGCCCGGAGGATTGGCCCGCGAAGGATGTGCAGACCGGGTATTTCTTCTCGGACCCTGCCGATTACACGCCGCCTGACGGGCTGTCGGATTTCCTCGGCGCCGGACCGATGCCGATCTACGTCGGTTTCGGGTCGATGCCGGGGCTGGATCACGAACGCACGACGCGGGCGCTGCGCGGGGCGCTGGAGCAGACGGGGCAACGCGCGGTTCTGGCGACAGGCTGGGGCGGGATCGACGGGTTCGAGACGGGCGACAACATCCATGTGCTGGACGCGGTCCCGCACACATGGCTTTTTCCGCGCGTCTCCGCCGTCGTGCATCACGGCGGCTCTGGCACAACGCATGAGGGGCTGCGCTGGGGGCGGCCCAGCATCGTCTGTCCGCTTTTCGCCGATCAGCCGTTCTTCGGCGCGCGGGTCGCGGCCCTTGGCGCCGGGCCGGAGCCGATCCGGCAGAAAGACCTGACGGCAGACAAGCTCGCCGCTGCGATCGAGGGGGCCCTGGCCCCGTCCGTAGCCACGAGAGCCGAGGCGCTGGGCGAGGCGATCCGGGCAGAGAGCGGCGTGGCCACCGCCGTGGACCTTGTCGAGCGGCTCGCCTGACCGGCGTTAGCGCGGTCCCGGAACCGGGTGCTCGCCGCGTTTGTACGGCCCCCAGTCCTCGATCTCGGGGTAATACTGCCGCCGCCAGTGGCGCACACGCGGGTTCATCATGCGCCGCCAGACCGGCGGGACCATCGCGGCCATCGCCATGACCGGATAGCCGAAGGGCAGTTGCGGCGCCTGTGTCTCCTCATAGGTCTGGAGCAGCGGGAAGCGGCGCGCGGGTTTGTAGTGGTGGTCGGAGTGGCGCTGAAGATTGATGAGCAGCCAGTTCGTCGCCATGTGGTCGGCGTTCCACGAATGATGCGGGCGGACCGGTTCGTATTTCCCGTCGCCCATGTATTTGCGCACCAGTCCGTAGTGTTCGACGTAGTTCGTGAGTTCGAGCTGCCAGATCGCGACGAAGGCCTGAAACAGAAACAGGGCGAGGCCGAGCCAGCCGCCAATCACCAGCGCGAGGAGCAGCGCGCCCCCCTGAAGCGCCCAGTAGCGCCAGAACGGATTGGCTCCGTCCCACGGCGACAGGTCGCGCCGCGCCAGCATCGCCCGCTCGGCCCGCCATGCCGAGACCAGGCCTTCGCGCAGGACGCGGAAGAAATAGCGGTGGAACCCCTCGTTGTAGCGGGCCGAGACGGCGTCACGCCGCGTCCCGACCCAGGGGTGATGGACAAGCAGATGCTCGGTGCGGAAATGCGAATAGAGGACGCTGGCCAGAAGCAGGTCGGCGAGCCACCGTTCGAAGCGGTCCTTCTGGTGCATGAGCTCGTGCGCATAGACGATGCCGATGGAGCCGGACATGACGCCGACGCCGAGGAAGACGCCGAATTTCTCCCACAAGACAAGGTGTTCGGCGCGCGGAATCCAGGCGATCATGGTGTAGAGCGTCACGATCTGGATCGGCAGCCAGACCCATGTGATGAGCGAGTACCAGTAAAGGTGCGCGTCGGTGGCGTTCGGGTCCGGGTTGTCGGTGTTGCGTCCGAGGAGCCGGTCGAGGGCCGAGAAGGCCCACCAAGTCCCCGCGAGGGGCAGGACGATGGCCCAGCCGCCATAGGTGGCCGAGAGAAACACCAGCGGAATCACGATCAGGGACGCCCAGAAGGGCGCGGCGTGACGGAAATCTATCGCGGTATCGGTCGGGGCCATCTGCTCACTCCTTGTCCCCCGTGGCGAAGTCTACGCGCCCGCGGCAGGGCGCACAACGGCGCGGGTCAGGACAGGCTGTCGCGGGCAAGGTCATAGACCTTGCGCATCACGGTGGGCAGGTCGGAGGGGGCGAGGCGGTCGGTGAAATGCCCGCGCGCCGGGGTGGCCTCAGCGGGCAGGGTGGCCACGCGCACGGCGAGGCGCAGGTGGAAATGGGTGAAGGTGTGGCGGACCGCTTCGCCCAGATCCTGCCAGTCGGCAGGGAGGGGCGGGCGATCCTCGGGCGTCTCGCCCCAGTCGCCGCCGGGCCAGCCCAGCATGCCGCCCAGAAGTCCGCTCTCGGGCCGGGTCTCGACCAGCCACGCGCCGTCCGTGCGCCGCCCGACATAGGCCACGCCGTAGCGCACCGGCTTGGGCTTCTTCGCCTCGCGGGCGGGCAGGTCGGCGGCGATGCCCTGTGCGTGGGCTGCGCAGTCGCCTCGCCACGGGCAGAGGCCGCAGGCGGGCGAGCGCGGGGTGCAGATCGTCGCGCCGAGGTCCATGACCGCCTGCGCGTAGTCGCCGGGGCGGGTGTCGGGGGTCAGTGTCGCAGCCGCCTCGCGCAGCGCGGGCTTGGAGCCGGGCATCGGGTCGGTGATCGCAAAGAGGCGGGCCATGACCCGCTCCACGTTCCCGTCCACGACCGTCTCGGCCCGGTCAAAGGCGATGGCGGCGATGGCGGCGGCGGTGTAGGGGCCGATGCCCGGAAGCGCCTTGAGCCCGTCCAGCGTGTCCGGGAAATGCCCGTCCAGTTCACCCGACACCACGCGGGCGCATTTGAGCAGGTTGCGGGCGCGTGCGTAGTAGCCCAGCCCGGCCCATTCGCCCATCACGCGGGCGTCCTCGGCGGCGGCAAGGTCGTGAACCGTGGGCCAGAGCGTGCGGAACCGGGTGAAATAATCGCGCACGGCGGCCACGGTCGTCTGTTGCAGCATCACCTCGGACAGCCAGACCGCATAAGGGTCGGGCGCGACCCCGGCGGCGCGTTCAGCCGGGCCGACGCGCCACGGCATCGCGCGGGCGTGGCGGTCGTACCAAGCCAGCAACTCATCGGCCATAACCCGCGCGTCACGCATGTTTTATCCCTGTAACTTCAATCGGCATGGTGTCGGCGCACCCGAACCCCTAGTATATTGAGCGACATGGAGAGGCCAGTGACCGACGCCAGATCGAAACCGGATCGCCGCACGCGCGGCTTCGAGCGGACCGCGAAGCTGCTTGGCAGCCGCATCCGCAAGGCCGGCGAATCGCGTGGTTTCGCTGTTACCCGGCTGATCACCCATTGGGACGAAATCGCAGGCGAGGGGATCGCCCAGATCTCGCGCCCCGTCGAGGTGTCCTATGGGCGTGGCGGCTTTGGCGCGACGCTCACGCTGCTGACCACCGGGGCGAATGCGCCGATGCTGGAAATGCAGAAGGAACAGCTTCGAGAGCGGGTGAACCGGGTCTACGGTTACGCCGCCATTTCCCGCATCCGCATCACGCAGACCGCGCCCACCGGCTTCTCCGAGGGACAGGTCGCGTTTTCGCCACGCAAGGCGGAGAGCGTGCAAGAGCCCGATCCCGAAGTTACCACCCGTGCCCGTGCCACCGCGGACGGCGTCGAGAGCGATGACCTTCGCGCGGCGCTGGAGGCACTGGCGGCGAACGTCTACACCCGAAACTCATCGAAATCCTGAGGCAGACCCCATGAACAAGATCCTTCCCATCGCGCTTGGTGCCGCCGTCCTGATCGGCGGCGGTGCGTTTTACACGATGAACACCGGCAGCACGCCGGGCACTTCGGCGCTCTCGCCTGTGTCCCCCGCCGTGGCGCAGGACGCCACGAGCGAGGCCGACATCGAACCGGCCGAAGATATGGCCATCGGCGATGCGGACGCGCCGGTCACGATGATCGAATACGCGTCCTTCACCTGCCCGCATTGCGCCGACTTCCATGAGCGCGCCTGGGACGACCTGAAGGCCGACTACATCGACACCGGCAAGGTGCGGTTCGTGAACCGCGAGGTCTATTTCGACAAGTATGGCCTCTGGGCCGGGCTGGTCGCGCGCTGCGGTGGCGAGATGCGCTATTTCGGGATCATGGACATGCTGTTCGAGACCCAGAAAGACTGGATCGGCAACGGTCAGGAGGCCGCGATCCTCGAAAACCTCAAGACCATCGGCAAGAAGGCCGGTCTGAGCGACGATGAGTTGAGCGCCTGTCTGGAAGACAGCGAGAACGCGCAGTCGATGGTCGCGGCGTATCAGCAGAACGCGGCTGAGGACGAGATCACCGGCACGCCGACCTTCGTCATCAATGGCGAGAAGTATTCCAACATGACCTATGCGGATCTTCAGGAGATCCTCGACGGTCTGATCGACGGCTGACCCCGGCGCGAGAGACATCGGAAACGGCGGTCCTGCGGGGCCGCCGTTTTTTTGTTGGGCCTCAGCCGCGCGCGGCCATGAAGGCGAGTCGGATGAGCGTGCGTTCGATCAGCGCCATTTGCGGCGCCTTGGAGGTGGACCGCAGGGTGAGGTCGGCCTCCACGATCATGTCGAGCGCGGTTTCCAGCTTCACCGCGCCCCAGCGCGAGGCCTGCCGGGTCATGCGGTCGCGTGACTTGAAATGCACCGGCGGGCGGGCGCGGAAGATACCCTTGTTCGGCCCTTCGGGGTCAGAGGCCGCCATGTGCAGCGTGCGGAAATGGTTGGTGGTCACGATGGCGAGGCGCGTGGGGGCGATGCCCTGTGCCTCGAGCCGCGTGAGCAGCGGGCCAAGCTCCTGCGCGCGGCCCTCGGCTGTGGCGTGGAGCAGGTCGTCCAGCACCGCCTCGGTGGAGGCGGGGGCACAGGCGGCCACATCGTCGGGCGAGACCGTGGAGGGGTCGTTCAGCATGTAGAGCGACAGTTTCTCGACCGTCTGGCGGAAGTCGCCGGGGTCGAGGGTGCGGGCCAGCGCCTCAAGATCCCGCATCGCTTCGCCATCGACGTTGTTGAGCCCGGCCTTGGACAGTTCCGCCTTGATCTCGTCGCGCGACATCGGGTCGTCATAGATGCCGACGGCGACGGCCTTGGGATGTTTTTCAAAGTATTTCCGCAGCTTGCCGGTGGGTTTCAGGTTCCCGCCGGTGACGACGACATGGGCATCGCCCGTCTGCCAGTCATCCATAGCCTGCGTGATCTTGTCCCCCATCGCGTCGGTCGCATCCTCGACAAAGACCGCGCGGGGGCCGGGGAAAAAGCCTTGTGCTTTCATCGCGTCGGCCAGCGCGGCCGGGTCCTGCCGCAACTCCCCCGCCATCATCCGGGTGAGGCGCATTTCGCCCTCGGCATTCTCACCCAGAAGATTCGCAAGAAGCTCCTGCCGCTTGAGCGCGACTCGCATCCCGTCGGTGCCATAGATCAGCGTGCCCGGCTTGTCGGGCGCGGGCTTGGCGAAGTGGCGGTTGGCCTCGGCGGGTTTGAGTTTCATGCCCGCAGTCTGGCGTTATGCCACCACATTCACAATCCGGCCCGGCACCACGATGACCTTTTTCGGCGCATTGCCGTCCAGCGCGCGTTTCACCCCGTCGGTGGCGAGCGCCAGCGTCTCGATCTCGCCCTTGTCCATGTCCTTGGGCACGGTGATCTCGTCACGCCGCTTTCCGTTCACCTGGATTGGCATGGTCACGGTGTCTTCCACCAGCATCGCCTCGTCGGCCACGGGCCAGTCGGCTTCGGCGACGAGGCCTTTGCCGCCCAGCATGGACCAGACTTCCTCCGCGAGGTGTGGGGTCATCGGGGCCATGAGCTGCGCCATGACGCGCATGGCGGTCTGCCTGGTCTCGGCCCCCGCCTTGGATTTCGACAGCGTGTTGGTGAAGCCGTAAAGCTTGGCGATGGAGGTGTTGAAGGCGAAGCCCTCGATCCCGTCCGTCACGGCCTTGATGGTCTTGTGCATCTCGCGCAGCAGATCCTCGTCGCCTTCGCCCGTGCCGGTGGCGTCCGCGATCTCGGCGGCGATGCGATAGACGCGGGCGAGGTGCTTGGAGGCACCCTCGGCACCCGAGGCGGTCCATTCCACGTCACGCTCGGGGGGCGAGTCGGACATGACGAACCAGCGGGCGGTGTCGGCGCCGTACTGGGCGATGATCTCCAGCGGATCGACCACGTTTTTCTTCGACTTCGACATTTTGGCAGAGGGGATGATTTCGACCGGCTCACCAGTGGCCTTCAGCTTGGCGCCGCCTTCGGTCTCTTCCACGTCCTCGGGGAAGTGATAGACGGCGCGGCCCTCGGCGTCGCGAGTCTGGTAGATCGCGTGGGTCACCATGCCCTGCGTAAACAGCGCGTTGAACGGCTCTTTCGACTTCTCCGGCAGGTGGCCGCAGATGTGCATCGCGCGGGCGAAGAAGCGCGAATAGAGCAGGTGGAGAATCGCGTGCTCGATGCCGCCGATGTATTGATCGACGTTCATCCAGTAGTCCGCGTCCTCGGCCACGGTCGGCGTATCGGCGCGGGGCGCGGTGAAGCGGGCGAAATACCACGAGCTGTCCACGAAGGTGTCCATCGTATCGGTCTCGCGCCGCGCGGGCTTGCCGCAGGACGGGCAGGCGCAGTCGCGCCACGTCGGGTGGCGGTCGAGCGGGTTGCCGGGCGTGTCGAAGCTGATGTCGTAAGGCAGCTCGATCGGCAGGTTCTCTTTCTTCTCCGGCACCACGCCGCAGTCATCGCAATGGACCACCGGGATCGGGCAGCCCCAGTAACGCTGGCGGGACAGGCCCCAGTCGCGCAGGCGGTATTGGGTGTGACCTTTGCCCCAGCCCTGTTTCTCGGCGTAATCGATGGTGGCCGCGATGGCCTCTTCCCCCGTCGCCTCGTCCAGACCGGCGAAGTGGTCGACCCATTTCACCGTGTCGGACTTGGGCGGCACGTAGGCAGTCTTGGTAATCCGGAACAAGTACTGCTCCCCAGGATACTGCTCTGAGTCGTCTAACGGCAAGACAGGATCAGCGTCGAAATTGTTGTCAGGCACCTCGTATGGAGCGTGGTCGCCATGCAGTGGCAAGAACGTCTCGATCACCGGCAGGTCGTACTTGCGGCAGAAGTCTAGGTCGCGCTGGTCATGGGCCGGGCAGGCAAAAATCGCGCCGGTGCCGTAGTCCATCAGGATGAAGTTGGCGATCCAGACGGGCAGTTCCCACGACGGGTCCAGCGGGTGTTTCACGCGCAGGCCGGTGTCGTAGCCCAGCTTTTCCGCCGTTTCGATGGCCTCGGCGGTGGTGCCACCCTTGCGCGCGGTGGCACAGAAGTCGGCCACTTTCGGGTCGGCCGCTTCCAGTTCTTTCGCAAGCGGGTGATCGGGGGAGATACCCACGAAGCTCGCGCCCATGAGCGTGTCGGGGCGGGTCGTATAGACCTCGATCGCCGCGCCGCCGTCGGTGCGCTCGAACGCGAAACGCAGGCCCTGGCTCTT
>CXWF01000565.1_pt1 | contig 18168 bp, 20 predicted proteins | sample 468421 | NCBI WGS metagenome assembly CXWF01 (sample SAMEA2620812, study PRJEB7988) | marine metagenome | biome: marine biome (ENVO:00000447); feature: surface water layer (ENVO:00002042); material: "saline water (ENVO:00002010), including plankton (ENVO:xxxxxxxx)" | depth 5 m
TGGCCGCACGCCGCGTTCGTTATCCCGAACGAGGTGGCCGACCAGTGGAAGACCATCGGCGAACGCGGGGCCGAGGATCGCCGCGCGTGGGAAGGCCGCGTGGCGGAGCTTTCCGAGCAACGGCAAAAGGAAATCGCGCGCGTATTCGCCCGCGAGGCCCCCAAGAAGCTTTCGGCCCGCATCAAGGCGCTCAAGAAGCAGATTTCCGAGGAAGCGCCCAAGGTCGCGACCCGCAAGGCGTCTGAAATGGTGCTTGAGGTCGTGAACCCGATCATGCCGGAAAACATCGGCGGCTCGGCGGACCTGACCGGGTCCAACAACACCCTCACGGCCGATCTGGGCATCTTCGATGAGAAGAACCGCAAGGGGCGCTACGTCCATTACGGCATCCGCGAACACGGCATGTCGGCGGCGATGAACGGGCTTGTCCTGCACGGCGGCATCCGTCCCTACGGCGGCACGTTCATGTGCTTCACCGACTACGCACGCGGCGCGATCCGTTTGTCGGCTCTCATGGGGATTCCAGTGACTTACGTCATGACCCACGACTCGATCGGGCTTGGCGAAGATGGGCCGACGCACCAGCCGGTGGAGCATCTGGCGATCTGGCGGGCGACGCCGAATACCTGGACGTTCCGGCCCTGCGATACGGTCGAGACGGCGGAAGCGTGGGAGATGGCGCTGACCACCAAGTCGACGCCCTCCTGCCTCGCTCTGAGCCGTCAGGGGCTGCCGACTCTGCGCACCGAGCACAAGAACTCCAACCTCACCGCCAAGGGCGCTTACGTCCTGGCCGAGGCCGAGGGCAAGCGTCAGGCGATCCTGATGGCCACCGGGTCGGAGGTCGAGATCGCCATGAAAGCCCGCGACATCCTGCACGAGGCGGGCATCGGAACCCGTGTCGTTTCAATGCCTTGCATGGAACTCTTCGCCGAGCAGGACGAAGCCTACCGCAAGAAGGTGCTGCCCGCCGGTCCCGTCCGGGTGGGTGTCGAAGCGGCGCTGCGCGACGGCGGCTGGGACCGCTGGCTGCTGGGCGAGCGGGGCCGTGAAAACCGGCAGGCCTTTGTCGGGATGGAGGGCTTCGGGGCCTCGGCTCCGGCCCCCACGATCTATGAGCAGATGGGCATCACGCCCGAGGCCGTGGTCGAAAAGGTCAAGGCGCTGTTGGGCTGATCCAACCTGCATGAATGAACAGACGGGGCCTGTGGGCCCCGTTTTTGTGCGCGGATTTGTATGCACACTGTGTGCACACGGCGTACATACCGCGTGCATACGCCCGGCCATACACGGGGTCGCCGCCTTGAAACCCCGCATCGCCGGGATTCATGCTAAGGTCGGGTCATCCCCTCCCCGACCCAAGGCCCCGCCATGCGCCTCACCGACAAGACCGACACCAAACTCGTCCTCACCGATACGCAGGCCGACAAACGCTTCGCGCTGACGGCGGCGAGCGTCTTCCTCGCCGGTGTGGCGCTGTTCATGGCGTGGGAAGGGTTCTGGGAACTGCTGCCCATCGCCGCGATCCTGATCGTCGCCATGTATGTCTACCGCAAGCGCAGCGCGATGACCTCGACCCTGACGCTGGACCGGGCGGCGGACAGCGTGGTGCTGGTAGTCGACGACCGGAACGGACGCCAGACGTGGGACTGGAACCTGAGCGACATCGAGACGGCCGAGATCAGCACGGTGGGCGCGACGGGAACCGATACCGGCACCGCACGACCGCAATTCGTGCTGAAGGACGGCACCCGCGTCCCCATGCGGCCCTATCACGCCGCCGGCGGCCAGAGCTGGCACGCGGTGGCGGCGGTGAAGCTGTTCCTGGGTCAGGACCTTGACGATGCGCCGGTCGGGTGGATCACGCCGACCGAATTCGACGAGCTGTTCGCCGAGGAACTCAAGCGCCACTACAAGTGACGCCCCGCCCTAGTGCGCCGCGCTTTTCTTGCCGGTGACAGCCGCGATAGCGGGGCCGACGATGCGGGTGGCGACCGGGATCAGCAGGACACCCAGCACGAGGCCGAGAACACCGTCCTGCGCCGCCGTGGCGATCCATTCGACCGCGCCGCGCCAGCCTTCGGAGACCATCGCCCCCACCGCCACCGCGTTGTCGTGGACGAAGTCGTAGGGCACATGCCACCCCATCTCGTGCAGCCCGTGGACGATGATGTTGCCACCGACCCAGAGCATCGCGGCAGTGCCCACGATGGTCAGCAGCTTCATGAATTTCGGCATCGCTTTCACGAGCCCCCGGCCGAACGCGCGGGTCAGGCCCAGCCGCCCCTTGGCCGCCATCGCAAGCCCCACGTCATCGGCCTTCACGATCAGCGCGACGGAGCCGTAGACGGCGAGCGTGATGCCGAAGGCCACGACGGCGAGCGCGGCGGCCTCCATCCACAGCGTGGATTTCGGAAGCGCCGCGAGCGCGATGGTCATGATCTCGGCAGACAGGATGAAGTCGGTCTTGATCGCACCCTGCACCTTTTGCTGTTCCAGATGCGCCGGGTCAGGGTTCTCGTGAACCTTGGGGTCATGCACGACATGTTCGCCGGGAAAGAGGGCGTGCCACACCTTTTCGGCCCCTTCGAAACACAGATACGACCCGCCCAGCATGAGGAGCGGCGGGATCGCCCACGGCGCGAAGTTGGACAGGAGAAGCCCGGCGGGCAGCAGTATCAGGAGCTTGTTGCGGATCGACCCGAGCGCGATCTTGCCCACGATGGGCAACTCCCGGCTCGCATCGAACCCGGTGAGATACTTGGGCGTCACCGCCGCATCGTCGATCACGGCGCCCGCGGCCTTGGACCCGGCCTTGAAAGCCTGTCCCGCAATGTCGTCCACCGATGAGGCCGCGATCTTCGCGATCCCCGCGACGTCGTCCAGAAGTGCCAGTAGCCCGCTCATGTCGTCCCTGCCCGTTGTGCCGTTCGGGTCCGAAAGTATCGGACCGCTTCCGGATCGCAAGCCGCGAATCCCTGCCCCGGTTCCATCGTCCTCGGCATACGACGGCACACATCGTTACCGTTAACGGTTCCGCTAACGCCATGTCTGCGCCGCATGTTTTCGCTAACATGCTGGCATGGAAGGTGAAATCCGGGTGGTCTGAACCGGCCCCACACCCTATATCCAGCCACAGGATCAACAAAGCGCAGGACCTAGCGCTGGACCATGAACGACCGCAAAGGGGTTTCTGACATGACCGTCACCGTCGGCATCAACGGCTTCGGGCGCATCGGGCGCTGCACGCTTTCGCATATCGCGCAGTCGGGCCGCAACGATATCCAGGTCGTGAAGGTCAACGCCACCGGCCCGCTGGAAACCACCGCGCATCTACTGAAATACGACTCGATCCACGGACGCTACCCCGACGAGATCCGCGTGAACGGCAACACGATGGATATCGGGCGCGGCCCGATGGAAATGATGTCGACCTACGACATGGACGCGCTCGACTGGTCCGGCTGCGACGTGGTGCTGGAATGCACCGGCAAGTTCAACGATGGCGAAAAGGCCAAGGGCCACATCGAGCGCGGCGCGCGCAAGGTTCTGATCTCCGCCCCCGCCAAGAACGTGCAGAAGACCATCGTGTTCGGCGTGAACGACGAACAGCTCGCCTCGTCCCATTACATGATCTCGAACGGCTCCTGCACGACCAACGGGCTCGCCCCGCTGGCCAAGGTGCTCAACGACAAGATCGGGATCGAACGCGGCGTGATGACCACGATCCACAGCTATACCGGCGACCAGCCCACGCTGGACCGCCGCCACGACGACCTCTATCGCGCCCGTGCGGCGGCGATGGCGATGATCCCGACCACCACGGGTGCCGCGAAGGCGCTTGGCGAAGTCCTCCCCGAACTCGCCGGCAAGCTCGATGGAACCGCAATGCGGGTGCCGACGCCGAACGTGTCCTGCATCGACCTCACTTTCGAAGCGGGCCGTGACGTGACCGTGGAGGACGTGAACGAGGTCATGCGCGAGGCTGCCGAGGGCAACATGAAGCGCGTGCTGGCCTATGATCCCGAGCCGAAAGTGTCGGTCGATTTCAACCACACCGAATACAGCTCGATCTTCGCGCCCGACCAGACCCGCGTCGTGGGCCGCACGGTGCGCGTGATGGCGTGGTACGACAACGAGTGGGGCTTTTCGGCGCGCATGGCCGATGTGGCCGCGGCGATGGGCCGGCTCTGACCCCTGATCGCACGTCTTGAAAGAGCCCTGCTTCGGCGGGGCTTTTTTCTTGCCCGCCTGCCCCCCTTGAGCCACAACCACCGCCATGACGAACCGTCTTGCCCTGATCCTGTTTCTCATCATCGTGGCCTGCATCGCCTGGGACCTGATCCTGAACGGCGGTCGCGCTTCGGTCTTTCTGGGCAAGGAAATGTTCGAATTCCTCGACTGGATCGCCTTCTGGCGCTGAAAAAGCGGGCATCGCGAACGCGTGCCCCTTGAAGTTTTCACGCAGATGTTGATGTTAGCGTTAACGAAACGATAGCGTTCTGCCAGAATTCCAAGCCCCAGTTCCGCGAGCAAGGAGATCCCCATGACCCTCAAAGTCGCCATCAACGGTTTTGGCCGTATCGGTCGCAACGTGCTGCGCGCCCTCCATGAGCAGGGCCGCACGGATATCGAGGTGATCGCGATCAACGACCTCGGCCCGGTCGAGACGAACGCGCACCTGCTGCAATACGACAGTGTTCACGGCAAATTCCCCAACGAGGTGAAGGTCGACGGCAACACCATCGACGCGGGCAGCGGCCCGATCGAGGTGACGGCCATCCGCGACCCCAAGGAGCTTCCGTGGGGCGACGTGGACGTGGTGCTGGAATGCACCGGCATTTTCACGGGCGACAAGGCCAAGATCCACCTAGAGAACGGGGCGAGCCGCGTTCTGGTGTCGGCCCCCTCGTCGGGTGCGGACAAGACCATCGTTTACGGCGTGAACCACGACACGCTGACGCGCGAGGACGTGCATGTCTCGAACGCGTCCTGCACGACCAACTGCCTCGCCCCCGTCGCGAAGGTTCTGCAAGACAGCTTCGGCATCAAGCGCGGGTTCATGACCACGATCCACAGCTATACCGGCGACCAGCCGACGCTGGACACGATGCACAAGGATCTCTACCGCGCCCGTGCGGCGGCGATGAGCATGATCCCGACCTCGACCGGCGCGGCCAAGGCGGTGGGGCTTGTCCTGCCCGAACTGAACGGGAAGCTCGACGGCGTCGCGATCCGGGTGCCGACGCCCAACGTCTCCTGCGTCGATCTGACGATCGAGCTGGACCGGGATGCGACGGTGGACGACATCAACAACGCGATCATCGCGGCGGCGGACGGGCCGCTCAGGGGCGTTCTGGGTTACACCGACAAGCCGCTCGTCTCGGTCGATTTCAACCACAACCCCAACAGCTCCACCTTCGCGCTGGACCAGACCAAGGTGATGGACGGCAACTTTGTGCGCATCCTGAGCTGGTATGACAACGAGTGGGGCTTCTCGAACCGGATGCTCGACACGGCGGTCGAGATCGGCAAGCGGCTGTAACGCCCAAAACCCCGGCCGGTCGTGGGGCTGGCCGGGCGACGTTGCGTTAGCTTCTGCGAAACACCATTTTGCAGACCGGGAGAGCCGGGTAGCCTTCGCGAAACGGAGGACCCCATGATCCTGAAAACCATACTCATTGTCCTCGCGCTCATCGGCGCGGCTGTCGGGCTTTGGCTTCTGAGCCAGATGAAGCGCACGCGCGAGCTTGCCGCGCAGGCCGAGGCGGCGGTGCCCCCTGCCGGGCGGTTCGCCGCGATCTCGACCGGGCGGCTCCACTACACCGACACCGGCGGTTCCGGGCGGCCGGTGGTGATGATTCACGGGCTTGGCGGTCAGTTGCGTTCGCTCACCATGTCGCTGGCGGGGCCGCTGTCGCGCGACTTTCGCGTGATCGCCATCGACCGGCCCGGCATGGGCTATTCCGAGCGGGACGAGGCGGCCTCGGCGCGAATCGACGACCAGGCGGGCTATGTCGAGGAGCTGATCGACCAGCTGGGGCTGGAGCGCCCGATCATCCTCGGTCATTCGCTGGGCGGGGCCATAGCCTCGGCGCTGGCGCTGCGCGCGCCGGAGAAAGTGGGCGGGCTCGCGCTGATCGCGCCGCTGCTGCGCCCCTCGCAGATGCAGGCCAAGAGCTTCGCCGCCCTGGGCATCCGAACGCCGTGGCTGCGCCGTCTTGTCGCCGAAACGGTCGCCGTGCCGACCAGCGCGAAGAACGCCGACCTGACCCGGACCGAGATCTTCGGCCCCGATCCGGTGCCCGAGGGCTACACGGTGAAGGGTGGCGGGCTGCTGTCCCTGCGCCCGCGCAGCTTCTTCAACACCTCACGCGATTACATGGCCGTCGGCGGCGTCATCTCGAAGCAATACAAGCGGTATGACGAGATCACCTGCCCGGTCCGTGTCCTTTACGGCACCGAGGACCGCATCCTCGACTACCGCAAACAGGGTGAGGAGATGTCGGACCAATATCCGCATTTCCAGTTGGAGCTGGTCGAGGGGGCGGGACATATGCTGCCGCTCACACAGGTCGAACGCACGGTCGAGACGGTGCGCGCGGTCGACGCCGCCATCTGAAACCGCCTTGCAGACACGACATGGCGGTTATCGCTAACCGTCAATTGTGCTGCGGCGCGGCGTTCCTATCTTCGGGGTTGAGAAACGATCAACCCCGGAGGCTGCAATGACTGCCTATACCAAGATGAAGACCGCGCTCGCGAAACGCGCCCATTACAATCGGACGCGGCGCGCCATCGCCGCGCTGCCCACCGACCTCGCCATCGAGGATCTGGGCCTCAACCCCTACGACGCCAAGACCATCGCCCGCCGCGCCGTCTATGGCTGATCAGTTGCGTCCGAGTTTGGCGTAAAGCTGATCGCGCACTTCGCGGGTGACGAATTTCGACACGTCCCCGTTCAGCCGGGCGATTTCCTTGACCAGTTTCGAGGCGATCGCCTGGTGCTTCAGGTCCGCCATGAGGAACACGGTCTCGACCGTGTCGTCGAGCGCCCGGTTCATGCCGACCATCTGGTATTCGTATTCGAAGTCGGTGACGGCGCGCAGGCCGCGCACGATGATCGAGGCGCCCACGTCGTGGGCCGCGTGGATGAGCAGGTTCTCGAACGGATGGGCGACGATCTCGGTCCCGGTCTGTTCGGACAGGGCGGCACATTCGGCCTCCACCATCGCCACACGCTCTTCAAGCGAGAACATCGGTCCCTTGTCGCGGTTGATGGCGACACCGATCACGAGCCGGTCGACCATGAGGCAGGCCCGCTTGATGATGTCGATATGCCCGATGGTGATGGGGTCGAATGTCCCCGGGTACAACGCGACGCGCATGGCCTGCTCTCCTTCTGCCCCGTCGCACGCAACTATATTGCGCGGGGGATTGCAACCCCGACTCGTTTGATCCGTGGGGCGCGGTCGGGCCGCGCCGTAAAAGGCGGATCAAACACAGGGTTTCGGGCTCGGCAGGCAGGGCGCGCGGATGGGGCCGGTGCGCCGGTGGTCAGTAGCCCATGATCATGGATTTGAGCGACTCGGCCTGCTGGCTGAGTTCCTCGAGCCGTGCCTTGACCACGTCACCGATGGAGACGAGGCCGACCATTTCGTCGCCCTCCATCACCGGCATGTGGCGAAAACGCCCTTCGGTCATCTTCTGGAGCACGGAAATGGCGCGGTCGCCCGGCAGACATCCGATGAGCTTTTCGGTCATGATGGCCGACACCGGGTCCCTGAGGCAGTCCGTGCCGCGCGAGCCGAGTTCACGCACGACGTCGCGCTCGGAGACGATGCCCTGCACATGAACCCCGTCCTCGGAGACGATCACGGCCCCAACGCCCTCCTTGGACAGCAAGGCGGCGGCATCCGCCACGGACGTATCCTTGGTGACCGTCAGGACACCCTGTGTTGCCTTGTCCTTGAGAATCTGGCTGACCAGCATGGCTTCCTCCGTATTGGCGCACTCGCTCGCGCAATTCAAAGGTCGCTCTTGCCATAACGTCTTGTCAAGTAAGACCTTCCAGACGGGCGACTTCGGCCTTCAGCCCCGACATCAGCATGTCGGCCACCCGGCTCATCCGTTCGATGCGTGCGTCGCCCGCGTGGCGCACGAGGTAGAAGCTGCGGGTGAGCGAGACCTCGTCGGTCAGCACCTTGCGCAGGTTGCGCGCGAAGGGCAGCGCGAAGTCATGGGCGATGCCGACGCCGCCCCCTTCGCGCAGGAAACCGAGCTGGACCGACACGGAATTTGAGGCCAGCGTGACGCGCTCGGCCCCGATCTCGGACAGGTAGTCGAGTTCCTTGTCGAAGATCATGTCGGGGATGTAGCCCACGACCGGGTGACCGGCGAGGTCGTCGCGCGTCTCGATCGGCCCGTGTTCCTTGAGGTAGACCCGCGCCGCGACGAGGTGGAGGTGGTAGTCGGTGATCTTCTGCACCGTGAGACGGCCCGTGGTGGGTGGCGAGACGGCGATGGCGAGGTCGGCCTCGCGCTTGGACAGGTTGATGACGCGGGGAAGCGCGACGATCTGCAACTCGATCTCGGGGTGTTCGGCGGCGATCTGCGCGCAGACCTGCGGCAGAACGAAGTTTGCGCAGCCGTCGGGCGCGCCGATGCGCACCTGTCCCGACAGGCCGCCGGTGGTGCCCGCCAGCGCCTCGGCACCGCGCGTCACGGCCTGTTCGGCGTCCTCGGCATGGGACAACAGGCGCTGGCCCGCGTCGGTCAGGCCGTAGCCCTGTGGTGAGCGGGCGAAGAGCGGCGCGCCCGTTACCTCCTCAAGCCGTGAGATGCGCCGGCCCACCGTGGCCGGGTCGCGGTTGAGCACGCGGCCCGCCGCCGACAGGCTTTCGCCCCGCGCCACGGCGAGGAATATCCGCAGATCGTCCCAGTCGAGTTCCATGACTGCCCCCAAGTCCCAGCGTGCCCGGTGTCCCGTCCGGGCCGGGCGCGCCAACGCACCCGCATTTTCGCAATACGTTTTGAAATGTTGCCGCTTTCCGCCGCAAATTTGCAAGCCTATTGTCGACGCAGGATTAGAGGAGGACTCTCGATGTACGAAGTCGGTAACTGGATCAACGGGAAGACCGAGGCCTCCGCCTCGTCCCGCACGAGCGATATCTACAACCCCGCGACCGGGGAAATTCAGGGTAAGGTGACCCTGTCGAGCGCGGCCGAGCTGGACGCCGCCGTGGCGAAAGCCGCCGAAGCGCAGAAAGCCTGGGCCGCGACCAACCCGCAGCGCCGGGCCCGGGTGATGATGGAATTCGCCCGTCTCATCAATCGCGACATGGACAAGCTGGCCGAGAGCGTAAGCCGGGAGCATGGCAAGACGCTGCCCGATGGCGCAGGCGACGTGCAGCGCGGGCTCGAGGTGATCGAGGTCTGCATGGGCGCGCCCAACATGCTCAAGGGCGAGTTCATGGACAGCGGCGGGCCGGGCATCGACCTGTATTCCATGCGTCAGCCGCTGGGCGTCGTTGCGGGCATCACGCCCTTCAACTTCCCGGCCATGATCCCGCTGTGGAAGATGGGCCCCGCGCTCGTCTCCGGCAACGCGATGATCCTCAAGCCCTCCGAACGCTGCCCGACCACGTCGATGATGCTGGCCGAACTGCTCAAGGAAGCCGGGCTGCCCGATGGCGTGCTTCAGGTCGTGAACGGCGACAAGGAAGTGGTGGACGCGATCCTCGACAACGAGACGGTGCAGGCCGTCGGTTTCGTCGGCTCCACCCCGATCGCGCAATACATCTATGGCCGTGCCGCCAACAACGGCAAGCGCGCGCAGTGCTTCGGTGGTGCGAAGAACCACATGATCATCATGCCCGACGCGGACCTCGACAAGGCCGCCGACGCGCTGGTGGGTGCCGGTTTCGGCGCGGCTGGCGAACGCTGCATGGCGATTTCGGTCGCGGTGCCGGTCGGCAAGGACACCGCCGACAAGCTGATCGAAAAGCTCACCCCCAAGGTCGAGGCGCTGAAGGTCGGCCCCTACACCTCGGAGAAGGACGTGGATTACGGCCCGGTCATCACCTCGCAGGCCAAGGAGCGGATCGAGGGCCTGATCTCGTCGGGTGAGAAAGACGGCGCGACGCTCGTCACAGACGGGCGCGGCTTCTCGCTTCAGGGGTACGAGGACGGCTTCTATGTCGGCCCGACCCTGTTCGACAACGTCACCGAGGACATGGACATCTACAAGGAAGAGATCTTCGGACCCGTCCTGTCGACCGTGCGCAAGGACAACTACGAAGAGGCGCTCGATCTGGTGATGAAGAACCAGTACGGCAACGGCACGGCGATCTTCACCTCCGACGGTGACACGGCGCGCGATTTCGCATCCCGTGTGAACGTGGGGATGGTCGGCATCAACTTCCCGATCCCGGTGCCCCTGTCCTACTTCACCTTCGGCGGCTGGAAGAAGTCGGCCTTCGGCGATCTCAACCAGTACGGCCCCGATGCCTTCCGGTTCTACACCCGGACCAAGACAGTCACCGAACGCTGGTTCTCCGGCATCAAGGACGGCGGCGAATTCGCCTTCAAAGCGATGGACTGATCGTGCAATACTTCGGAGAGGGCCGCGTGTTTGGCCCTCTCCGTACCCCGTGGCCGGCAGGCCGCTTTCACGAGTTCCCACGACTTCAACGAGAGCGCGCGATGCCGATCCATATCTACCGATCCCCCGTTTCCGAAAGCGCCTATGTGCGATGTGACGGGGTCGTGTCGCTTGACGACATGCAGCAGCAATTCGCGGAGTTCCTGGCCGATGCGCCGCGTGAAAGCCCCTATCGGATCGTCGTGGATCTGACTTCGGTGCGTGACATCGACCTGTCGTTTCGCGACGTGCAGAACTTTGTCCCGACGCTGGTGCGGACCACGAAGTCCTCCGCACACGCCTATGCCTTCAGCATCGTCAGCCCGGATATGCAGACCCGCGCGCTGGTCAAGGTGTTCCAAATCCTCACGCAGGCCGTGCCCCGTGTCTCCGTCACCCTGCACACCACCGTGGCTTCCGCGCTCAGCGCGTTGAGCATGACGGACAGTGACATCAGGCGCGTGGCCTGACGGTCACATTCACTTGAACGCATAGGTCCTCACGCTTTGGTGCGTTGTCCTGCGCGGGCGCTGTGATACGGGTCGGCCAAACGATAACTGACAGGCAAGACAATGGCACAGACATTCACCCGTCGCCGGCTGCTCGCCGCCGCGAGCGCCCTCCCCCTCGTCACCCCCGCGATCCTGCGCGCGCAGGGAACCGAGCCGCAGATCGTCGATTCCAGCGACGAGACCGCGCCGGAGTTCGCGCGCCGCAACGTGTCGTCCTTCCGCGCGATGGACTGGCGCGACCATTTCGATACGCTGGGACTCGGGGCCATCGTCTGCGACACACAGTCCAAGGCGCTGCATTACTGGGGCGGCGACGGCGAGACGTATCGCCTGTATCCGACCTCGGTGCCCCGCTCGGACGATCTGACCAAGCGCGGCTATACCGAGATCGTGCGCAAGAAGGTGGGGCCGACATGGACGCCCACCGCCTCCATGCACGAGCGTTTTCCGGACCTGCCCGACGTGATGCCCGCCGGTCCCGAAAACCCGCTGGGCACCCATGCGATGTATCTGGGCTGGCCCGCCTACCTGATCCACGGCACCCACGACACGCGCAAGATCGGGCGGCGGTCGTCGGACGGCTGCATCGGGCTGTACAACGAAAAGATCGAAGAGCTCTTCGCGCTGGCCGAGATCGGCACGCAAGTCCGGCTTATCTGACCACCTAAAGCAGGGGGGCAAGGGGGCTGGACCGAACGGCACCGGCGGGTATTCTGTGCCCTGCGTGCACGGAGATCCAATGCCGGTTCAGTTTCGAATCCTTCCCGAGATCAACCTCACCTATGTGGAATACACCGGCCGCATGGTGGTGCAGGAGAGCGTCGACGTGTTTCGTGCCTATCTCAGGCATCCCGACTTCCGCCCCGGACAGAAGCACCTGATCGACCTCTCGGGCGTCACCGACTGGGAGCGCGACTATGCCGAGATCATGTCGATGCAGGCCATGACGGCCGAGGGGCTTTACGACCCCGCGCATCCGACCGTGGTGGTCGCGGTCGCGCCGACCAAGATGACCCGGACCGTCGCGAACCTCGTCAACCGGACATGGGACCGGGTGAACGGGGTTAGGTTCCTGGCGGCGCGCAGCGAGGAGGAAGCCCTGGAGCTACTGGGGCTGCCTGCGCGGGTCCATTCCGAGATATTCGGCACCGCCTGAGGCGCTTGTCAGCCCCGGCGTTCCGTCGCACTCTGACGAAAAGCCACGCGGGAGCCCTAACATGTCCGCCACGGAACCCCCGTTCAGCATCGGGATCGAGGAGGAATACCTGCTCGTCGATCGCGAGACCTGCGACCTTGCGGAAGCGCCCGATGCGCTGATGGAGGCCTGTAGCAACGAGCTTGACGATCAGGTCAGCCCCGAGTTCCTGCAATGCCAGATCGAGATCGGCACCCATGTCTGCGCCGGCGTGTCCGAGGCGCGCGAGGATCTGCGCCACCTGCGGTCGGTCGTGGCGAAATGCGCCGCCGAACACGGGCTCGCCCCGATCGCCGCCGCGTGCCACCCGTTTTCCGACTGGAAAGAGCAGCATCACACCGACCGCGAACGCTACAACGATCTGCGCCGTGATCTGGGCGGTGTGGCGCGGCGGCTTCTGATCTGCGGGATGCATGTGCATGTGGGCATTCCGGACCGCGAGGACCGGATCGACGTGATGAACCAGCTGTCCTATTTCCTGCCGCATATCCTGGCGCTGTCGGCCTCGTCGCCCTTCTGGCAGGGCGAGGATACGGGTCTGGCATCCTATCGCCTCACGGTTTTCGACAACCTGCCGCGCACCGGGTTGCCGCCGAAGCTGTGGAGTTGGGCGGAGTTTCAGCGCTCGGTGGATGCGCTGGTGGAGCTGGACCTGATCGAGGATGCCTCGAAAATCTGGTGGGACCTGCGCCCGTCCGCCAAGTTCCCGACCATCGAGACGCGCATCTGCGATGTGTCGCCCGAGATCGAGACGACGCTCACCATCGCGGCGCTGGTGCAATGCCTCGCGCGGTATCTGTGGCGCATGAAGGGGCGCAACCAGCGGTGGCGGATCTACGACAACTTCCTCATCTCGGAAAACCGCTGGCTCGCGCAGCGCTACGGCGCGTCGCGGGGGCTGATCGACTTCGGGCGGCGTGAGATCGTGCCGGTGGGCGACCTGATCGAAGAGCTGATCGAGTTGCTGGACGAGGACGCCGAGGCGCTGGGGTGCCGGACCGAGTTGCAAGCCGCGCGCGCCATCATCGCGCGCGGCACATCGGCGGACCGGCAGCGCCGGGTGTTCGAGGCCGCGCAGGAGGCGGGGTCGTCGCGCGAGGATGCGCTGAGAGACGTCGTGCGGGCCCTGATCGGGGAGTTCGGCGACGGGCTGTGAGGCGCGGGCCGTGGCCGGTGTCACGCATGGCGGCGACGGGGCGCGGATGCGCCCTGCCCGGCCCGCCGGGACCCGCGCAAATTCCGGTGCCGGGGCGCCAAACGGCGGACCCCTTTGCATCCGTGCAAATCCCATCTGAGGAATTGCCCCTTGTGCCGCACCGGCCCCTGACCCATTCTGAAACTGAACCAACGTTCATTTCTGTCGGGGAGGATAGGATGGATTTCGCGCTTTCCGAGGAGCAGGAGGCCATCTTCGACATGGCCCTCGGCTTCGGCCAGGACAATATCGCACCGCATGCCCGGGACTGGGAAAAGCAGGGGACGATCCCCAAGGAGCTTTGGCCCAAGGTGGCCGAGCTGGGCCTTGGCGGCATTTATGTTTCCGAGGATCAGGGCGGCTCCGGCCTGACCCGTCTGGACGCGACGCTGATCTTCGAGGCGCTCGCAATGTCCTGCCCCTCTGTCGGCTCGTTCCTGTCGATCCACAACATGTGCGGCGGCATGATCGACAAGTTCGGCACGGACGAGGACAAGGCGCGCTGGCTGCCGGCCCTCACGTCGATGGAAAAGGTGTTCTCCTACTGCCTGACCGAGCCCGGCTCCGGCTCGGACGCGGCCGCGCTGCGCACCAAGGCGGAGAAGACCAACGACAGCTGGGTCTTGAACGGCACGAAGGCCTTCATCTCCGGCGGCGGCTATTCCGACGCCTACCTCACGATGGTGCGCACGGGCGACGACAGCCCCAAGGGCATCTCGGCAATGGTGATCGAGGACGGGACCGAGGGGCTGTCTTTCGGCGGGCTCGAGGACAAGATGGGCTGGCGCGCGCAACCGACCGCGCAGGTGCAGTTCGACGACTGCCGCATCCCCCATGACAACCTCATGGGCGAGGAAGGGCGCGGCTTCGCCTATGCGATGGCCGGGCTTGATGGCGGGCGGCTCAACATCGCGGCCAGCGCCCTTGGCGGCGCGCAATCCGCGCTCGACACCACGCTGGCCTACATGGGCGAGCGCAAGGCCTTCGGCAAACCCATCGACCAGTTCCAGGCGCTCCAGTTCACGCTGGCCGAGATGGAGGTGAAGCTGCAATCGGCCCGCACCTTCCTGCGGCAGGCGGCGTGGAAGCTCGACACCGGGGCGCGCGATGCCACCAAGTTCTGCGCGATGGCCAAGCTTTATGTGACCGATGTCGCCTTCGACGTGGCGAATGAGTGTCTTCAGATGCATGGCGGCTACGGCTACCTCGCCGATTACGGGATCGAGAAGATCGTGCGTGACCTGCGGGTTCACCAGATCCTCGAAGGCACGAACCAGATCATGCGGCTGATCGTGAGCCGCCAGATGCTCGCGGACCGGGGGTGAAATGACCGAACTGTCCATCCGCACCGTCGGGCGCGCAGGGCGCATCACGCTGACCCGGCCCAAGGCCTTGAATTCGCTGAGTTACCAGATGTGCCTCGACATCGAGGCGGCGCTGGATGCGTGGCGCGACGACGAGGCCGTGTCGCTGATCGTGATCGACGCGGAGGGCGACAAGGCGTTCTGCGCGGGCGGCGACATTCAGGCGATGTACGAGCGCGGGCTGGAGGGTGATTACGAATTCGGCCGCACCTTCTGGCGCGACGAATACCGGATGAACGCCAAGATCGCGGAATATCCCAAACCCATCGTCGCCTTCATGCAGGGTTTCGTCATGGGTGGCGGCGTGGGTGTGGGCGGGCACGCCCGGATCCGGGTCGTGGGCGAGACCAGCCAGGTCGCCATGCCGGAGACCGGGATCGGCCTCGTGCCGGATGTGGGGGGAACCTACCTCCTCGCCCGCGCGCCCGGCAAGCTGGGCGAATACCTCGGCGCGACCTCGCTGCGCATGGGGCCGGGTGATGCGATCCACGCGGGATTTGCCGATCATTACATCGAGCGGGAATACTGGCTCGACCTGATCTCGCAGTTGGAAGAGTCAGGCGACGCGGGCCTTGTGGCCACCGCCGCGCAACCCGCGCCCGAAAGCCCGCTGGCACAGGTTCAGGCCGAGATCGACACGCTGTTCGACGGCACTGCCACCGAGATCGCCGCCAAATGCGACGCGGGCGAGAGCGAGACGGCCAAGGCCGCGGCCAAGGCGCTGCGCCGCGCTTCGCCGCTCTCGGTACATTGCACGCTGGCCAACATCGCCCGCGCACGCAACGCCGAGAGCGTGCGGCAGGTACTGGTCTACGAGTTCGAATACACCTACCGCGCGATGGAGCACGGGGATTTCCTCGAAGGCATCCGCGCGCAGATCATCGACCGCGACCGCAACCCCAACTGGCGCCATGCCAGCATCGAGGAGGTGCCCGAGGCGGACATCGCCCGGATGCGCGCGCCGCTGGGTGACGCGGCGCTTACACTCTGAGGGAGGACAGCATGAAGATCGGATTTATCGGGCTGGGCAACATGGGCGGGCCGATGGCCGCCAATCTCGCCAAGGCGGGCCACGAGGTGACGGGGTTCGACCTGGCCGCGCCCATGCCGGAGGGCGTGTCCAAGGCCGACAGCGCCGCCGGGGCCGCGACGGGTGCGGCGGTGGTCATCACCATGCTGCCCAACGGCGAGATCCTGAAGAAGGTGGCCGCCGAGATCATCCCCGCGATGGACAAGGGCGCGTGCCACGCCGATTGCTCGACCGTGGACGTGGACAGCGCCCGCGCGGCGGCCGACATGGCGATGGAGGCCGGGCTTCTGGCCATCGACGCGCCGGTGTCGGGCGGTGTCGGCGGGGCCGCGGGCGGGACGCTCACCTTCATGGCAGGCGGCTCGCAAGAGGCGTTCGACACGGTCAAGCCGCTCTTCGACATCATGGGTCAGAAGGCCGTGCATTGCGGCCCTTCGGGCAACGGTCAGGCCGCGAAGATCTGCAACAACATGATCCTCGGCGCGACGATGATCGTCACCTGTGAGGCCTTCGCACTGGCCGACAAGCTGGGGCTGGACCGGCAGGCGATGTTCGACGTGGTGTCCACCTCGTCCGGGTCGAGCTGGTCGATGAACACCTATTGCCCCGCCCCCGGCGTGGGACCGCAGAGCCCGTCGGACAACGGCTACAAGCCCGGCTTCGCGAGCGACCTGATGCTCAAGGACCTGCGCCTTGCGATGCAGGCGGCGGAAAGTGCCGATGCGGACACGCCCATCGGGCAGGCCGCGATGGAGCTTTACGCGCAGTTCGTGGAGGCCGAGGACGGCAAGGGCACGGATTTCTCGGCCATGCTGCCCCGGTTCGAGGCGCGCGGGCGGGGATGACCTGATGGGCTGGGTCGATGCGGCCGAGGAACTGGCGGCGCTGGAGCCGCCCGCCCGGACCGCACTCGCCCGCCTGACCCCTCAGGATGTGCCCAACGGGGCCGTTCTGTTTTCACCCGGCGAGACGGTGAAAGGCTATGTGGTCGTGCTGAGCGGTCATGTCGGCGTTCACCTCGTCGGTCCGAACGGGCGCGATATCCTGCTCTACGAAGTGCAGCCCGGCGAGAGTTGCATCCAGTCCACCCTCGGGCTTCTGGGCGGCGACGACTATTCCGCCGAGGCGGTGGCGACCGAGGCCACCCGGCTCGTCCTGATCCCCCGACCGGTCTTTCTTGAACTCGTCGACAGCAGCCCGGCCTTTCGCAAGGTGGTCTTCGCCGCGTTCGCCGAGCGGATGCAGGCGATGATGCAGTTGATCGAGACAATGTCCTTTCTGCGGGTGGAGGCGCGGCTGGCTGCCCTCCTCCTCGAGCGGGCCGAGGATGGCGTGGTCGAGATGACGCAGGCCGCGATGGCGCGCGCGATCGGTTCGGTGCGCGAGGTCGTCTCGCGCAGGCTCGACCGGCTGGACCGGGCCGGGATCATCGCCCATGAACGGGGCCTCGTCCGGGTGCTGGATGCGCGCGCGCTGGAAAAGCTCATCGACAGTCCCGCTGTGTGACCACGTCACATGCAATATCGTGAAGGTGAGGATAGACTCTGCCCATCTGACACGCATGGACTGGAGATCATCATGTTCAAGACCAATGAAGGCAACGCCGACCGGATCGTCCGGGGCGTCATCGGGATCGTCGCGCTCGTCCTGTTCTACATGAACATCGGGACGGTGCTGGGCTGGGTGCTGCTGGTGGTGGGCGTCATCGCGCTGTTCACCGCGATCACCGGCTGGTGCGCGATCTATTCGGTGATCGGCGTGAACACCTGCAAGATGAAGAGCTGAGGGGTTTCGCCCGCTGGCGCGGGCGACCCGAGCGAGGGGCGCTGCCCCTCGCGCTCCCCGGGATATTTTGGACCGGAAAGATCACACGCCGAGAGCGCGGAGGACTCTGGGGAGTTCTTCGGGGAGGTCCTCGGCGATGAGGCCGGGGCCGAAGCTGAGGGCAGCTTCGGTGTGGAGCCATGCGGCGGTGGCGGCGGCCTCGGCCGGGACATTCCAGCCCCGCGCCAGAAGTCCGACAATCAGCCCCGTAAGCACATCGCCAGACCCGGCCGTGGCGAGCCAGGGCGCGGCGCGGTCATGAAGCGCCGCGTTGACGCGGCAGCGGCCCGTCTGGTCCGCGACGACGGTGGCCGGGCCCTTGAACAGGACCGTGCAGCCTGCGCGGGCGGCCGCCGCGCGGGTGGCGTCGACCTTGGACCAGGCGGGGCCCCGGTCCGCGGTCTCG
>CXWF01006587.1_pt1 | contig 18132 bp, 13 predicted proteins | sample 468421 | NCBI WGS metagenome assembly CXWF01 (sample SAMEA2620812, study PRJEB7988) | marine metagenome | biome: marine biome (ENVO:00000447); feature: surface water layer (ENVO:00002042); material: "saline water (ENVO:00002010), including plankton (ENVO:xxxxxxxx)" | depth 5 m
AGGCGAGCGTGGCCTGGCCGTCCGTGCGGCTCGTGAGCGTCGCCTCTAGACCCGCCGGGAAAACGATCGTCTCCCCGTCCCGGACTTTGCGCAAGGGTTTCACGAGCGCCTGCCACTGTCCCGGCGTCGCCGCGGGGGACAAGAGCGTGACCTCTATGCGCGAGGCCGCCTCGCCGCGATACCGCAGCCCTTCGAGCCGCGCCGGGATCACCCGGGTGTCGTTCAGAACAAGGCGATCACCGGGCTGCAACCAATCCATCAGGCCCGTCACGACCCCATCAGTGATCCGATCACGCTGTGCAACCAGCAGGCGCGCCGATGACCGCGGCTTTGCGGGCCGGGTCGCGATCAAGTCGTCGGGCAGGTCGAAATCGTAGTCCGAGAGCCGGGTGCCGGGCTCATGCGTCGCGCTCATGGGTGCCTCATTCGCCGGGCGGCTGTTGCGGGGCCTGCCGCCGGAAAATCTCCCGTAGCACACCGGGGGTGAGGATCGAAAGCGGGTTGATCCCGACCTCGGGGTCGTCGTCGGGCCCGGTGAGGGTAAAGGAAAAGCCGACGAGCCCCTCGCCGTCGCGCGCACTCACGACGCGGCCAAGAGAGTTGATGAGGTAGAACGGAGACAAGACGCCCTGCATGTCCATCGTTCCGGTCTCGAGGTTGTAATAGCCATCAAGTGACAAGCCAAGCGAGGCGGATACGGCGGACGAACTGTACAGCGTAAGTGTCTGAGGAGAAAGGTTGAAGCGTCCTTTCACTTCGCTGAAGCCGATACCCGGCCCGTCCAGCTGATCGAGCAGGCCGACGACCGAAATCGCCGACAAAAGCTCCGCCATGGCCGGCGCTTCCACGAGCCGCGTGTTGGTCAGGCTGACTGTGCCTTCGAATGTGCCCGATGCCCCGGTTGGGGCGAGTACGACCTCAAGGTCGCCGCCTTGCGCCTTGCTGAACAGGCCGAGCCCGCGCAGGACAGCCCCACCGTTGGTCGCATTGATGCGATATGCCGCGCCATTGCCGGTTTGAGCAACAACGCCAGTGATTTGCGCGCCACCGCTCACACCGGAGTTGAAGGTTCCGCGCAATCCGCCCGACAGATCGAAGTCGCCCGAAAAACCCTGAAGGGCTATGCCCTCTGCGATGATGAGCTCGTCCAGCGTCAGGTCGAGGGGAGCTGAAGGCCCGCTTGCCCCTGCCGCACCGGAGGCGGAGAACCCGGCACGCCGCAAATCGGCCCGCCCTCCGCGCACGGCGATGGCGACGGGGGCATTGCCCCGGCCCGTCAACGTGACGGGCGCATCCAGCCACCCGCCCAGTTTCACACGCGAGAACTGGGCCCGCTCAAGCCCGCCCGCGCGGGTCGTCAGCGAACCCGTAGCGCTCAGCCCCGGCGCACTGATAGACATGTCGTCAATGCGGGGCGTTTGTCCGAGGGTGGCGGTGAGCGTCAGGTTGCCTGTCGCGCCCGGCGCTTTGGACCAGCCGGTGCCGGGAATGGCGAGACGCAGGCCCGCGAGGTCGGACGAAGCCTCGATCACCGGGGTCTGACCCGGTACGAGGGCAAGGTTGAACGTTGCGGCCGCCTCGCCGCCGATCATGTCGTCGTCGAGACCGAGATTGAATTCCTCGACGAGCGCACGGCCCAGCATCACTGTGCCATCCACAGTGGAGCCGTTCGCCGCATCCTCCTTGCGTAGCGGCTGGTGCCATGTAGCGCGCAGATCGACGGCCCCAAGCTGTCCTTTCCCCGTCACCTCGACCGCTTCTGGCCAGACTTTGAAGTCGAGCCGGTCGGCGGTCAGAAGGCTTCCGTTGACGATTTGGTCTGAAACAACATCAAATGCCCGTCCCGACACGTCGAAGTCGATCTCTTCGATCAGAAGGTCCGGTTTCTGATCGAAGTTGACGGTGGCGCGCGCCTCCATCCGGCCCTCGGCCACGTCGGGACCGAAATCCGTGCCTTCGAACACCGTGAAGGGTTTTCCTTCCAACAATGCGAAAGCCCCTCCAAGGGGTCCGGATATCGCAACGTCGGCTTGAGCGGGGCCGCGGCGGATATTGACGTCCGGGATGGCAAAAGTGCTGCCTGATACGTCCATGTCGACGCCGTTCGGCGCGGTTAGCGTGCCCTCGTCCACTGTCACCGCGAAATGGTCATGGGCGAGCGAGATATGGCCCGACGCGCCGTGGACCGGCGGCAGGGCCGGCATGACCCGCACCCGGGCGTCCAGGATCTGTCCGCCAAGCAACACCTTCGCGGTGTCGAGGTTCGGGCCGCGCAGCGCGATATGGGCGTCACGGATCTCCGCCTCTTCGACGTTCTCGAAAGCCCAGTCGCGCGGGTTCGGCGACAGCGGGATCGGCCAGACTTTTCGCAATTCCGCAGCGTCGATTTCGGGCACCGAGAAATCCAGCGCCAGGTCCCACGCGTCGCGGGTCGCTCCAATCTCGCCAGTCGCCGAAACGCGGGTGTCGCCGTGGAAGAAAACCGCTTGTCCGATGTCGAGCTTGAACGGTGCCAGACGGACGCGGAAATCGGCAAATCCGCGGTCAATCGTGACGGGGCTTTCGAATAGATCCGGCGTCTGGAAATGCGCGCGATTCAGCCGGATTTGCCCCAGCACGGCCTGTGGCCAGTCGTCGCGAAACTCGGTGAGAAAGAGCTTTCCCTCCAGCTCGATCTCTCCCAGCTCCGATGTAAAGGTCAGGCCTGAAAGCTGGATCGCACGCGCGACCGGGTCGTAGTCCAGATAACCTTTCGCGCCGCCGAAGCTCACCGGCGTCGCACCGGGCGTGGGCTTGATCGCGCCCTCCTTGATTTCCATGGCGCCTGCCAGATCGGAAATGGAGCCATCCGGGGACAATGTCGTGCGCAATGCGCCGTCAATGGGCGCTTCGATCAACCGCAGGAAGGACAGTGCCGGCGACTGGGCGCCAATGTCGGCAGCGGCGGCATTCGCGAAGCTGACCGATAGCGTTGCGGCGCTGTCCGTTTTGGCGGTGCGCAGGTTTACCTCCACTTCGGCCAGCTCATCGGTCTGGTTGAACACGTCGAAATTGATCGCGGTCTCCACGATCCGTTCAGTCTGACGGATCGAAAGCTGTCCATCGGTCACCTGCCAGATCCGCCCGCTGCGCGCATCTTCCAGCGTGATCGTCAGGCCGATGGCCTCGACCCGCACGGCTTCCTCCAGCAACCCGCCGGTGAACATCGCGTCTACCGTATCGAGCATATCAGCAAGGCTCCCGGTCGTCGTGTCACCCTGCCCGAACTGGAGCGCGAAGCTGCCGTCAGCGAGGCGTCGAAAGGTGATCTGAGCACCCGACAGGATCGCCGTACGCGGTACGAAATCGCCTTGGAAAAGAGGCGCGATACGGACCCCGCCCTCGATTGAATTGAGCTGCGCGATATCGAGGCCCGAAGCATCGCGCAGACCCACGTCCACAAGTCTTAGTCTCGGACGTCCATTAGGGGTCACGCCGAATTCGATGCGCCGCAGGGTGATCGACCCTTCAGGCATCGCCGTATTCAGTTCGGTTTCGACACGATCTGCCACCCAGTCGGGCAAAGCGATGGCCCGGCCGGTCAGTGACATCGAGGCCAGAAGCAAAAACAGCCCGAGCGCGGCGATGGCGAGGATAGACCAGATCCCGAGGTGAAAATGGAGCCTGCGCGGCCGCCAGCCGCGCGACGACGGCGCGTCGCTTTGGCGCGGCGTCTGTGGCTCCTGTTCGGCGGGGTCGGTCATGTGGGTCCGGTGCTTTCCATCCGGTCTCTGAGTGCTTAGACCGTGATTAGGGCAAAGCCTGAAGGAAGGGAAGAATATGGCCGAAACGACTTTGGAGGTCGGCGCGAAAGCGCCCGCGTTCACCCTGCCCCGCGACGGGGGTGAAACCGTGTCGCTCGCCGAGTTCGCGGGCAAGCCGGTGGTGCTTTTTTTCTATCCGAAGGCTTCGACGCCTGGATGCACGAACGAGGCCCGGGATTTCACCCGGCTCCTGCCCGAATTCGAGAAAGCGGGCGCGGTCGTGCTCGGCGCCTCAAAGGATAGCGTGAAGAAGCAGGAGAATTTTGCAGCAAAACAAGAGCTTGGGGTGCCACTCTTGTCAGATGCCGAAGGTACGCTTTGCGAAGATTACGGTGTTTGGGCTGAGAAGAAGATGTACGGCAAGACGTTCATGGGTATCGTCCGCACCACATTCCTGATCGGGGCGGACGGCACGATCCTGCAAGCCTGGCATAAGGTGAAGGTGCCGGGTCACGCAGAAGAGGTCCTCGCGGCGGTGCAGGCACTTTGAACCAGACCCTTGCGCAAATGGCGGTGGAAGTTCTGTCCACCGCTGACGGGCGCGAGAAAACCGCGCTGTCCCGCAAACATGCGGCGACATGGTTTGCGGCGCGCAAGACCGGCGAACTGCCTGACATTGGCGCAGCGGCCCCGCCTGATTTTCCAGCGCGGCCCGCCCAGCCCGAACTGCGCGACCCGCGCGACGTGCCCCGCCGCCGACCCGGCAGCCCGGAGGGCCGAAAGGCGCTTTTGCACGCCATCGCGCATATCGAGTTGAACGCCGTGGACCTTCACTGGGACATTATCCCCCGCTTCGCGCACATTCCGATGCCCATAGGGTTTTATGACGACTGGGTGAAGGCGGCGGACGAGGAATCCAAACATTTCAATCTCGTCTGTGACGCGCTGGAAACGCAGGGTAGCCACTACGGCGCCCTGCCCGCCCATGCCGGCATGTGGCGCGCGGCATCCGACACGGCCGAGGACTTCATGGGCAGGCTCGCGGTCGTTCCAATGGTCCTCGAAGCCCGCGGGCTCGACGTGACGCCGGGCATGATCGAGATATTCAAGCGTGCAGGCGACACGCAGTCGGTCAGTGCCCTGGAGGTCATCTATGCCGAGGAGGTGGCCCACGTCGCGTATGGTTCCAAGTGGTTCCATTTTCTCTGCGGCCGTCACGAAACTGATCCGAAGGAGGCGTTCCACGATCTCGTGCAGCGCTATTTCCATGGCCCCCTCAAACCGCCCTTCAACGAAGAGAAGCGCGCCGAGGCGGGTTTGCCTCCGGATTTCTACTGGCCACTGGCCGACCAGGGCGCCGGATAGCCCCCGCTCATCGGCAGGTTCTCGCCCGCTGCGACACCCTAAACCCGCCGAAAGGATGATATTTTCTTGCACTTACGCGTGATCGCGCGGTAAGCACCCACAAGCGCGCCGAACGCGAATGAAGCGTGCTGAGATGGGATGGGGCAATCCGACGGTGACGACTTGCTGAATCAAATGGCCTACAGGTTCAACCGAAGGCTCGAGCGTAGCTTTCCGGAACAGCGACTGTTCCTGCGCTCGGAAACAGGAACGCGTTTCGTCATCCTGTCTCCGACGACACAGCTGATGGCGTGGTTCGTGAGTGCGGCCTTCGTCGCCTGGGCGATCATCGCGACTGCGGTCCTCATGATGGATTCCATTTCTTCGGGCAACGTGCGCGAACAGACGATGCGCGAGCAGCGGCTGTACGAAACCCGCCTGCGCACGCTCGCCGAACAGCGCGACGCCCGCGCGGTGGAGGCGCTGGCCGCGCAGGAGCGTTTCAACCTCGCCCTCGCCCAGATTTCCGAAATGCAGTCCGAGCTTCTGGCGTCGGAAGAACGCCGGCGCGAGCTTGAGACGGGGATCAACGTGATTCAGTCGACGCTGCGGCGCACGATGAACGAACGCGACGAAGCGCGCGGCTCGCTCGAAGCGATGCTGGCCGCCGCGCGGGGCGAAGACACTGACGGTGACGTCCCGATGATGGTATCGGGCGAAGACATGGGGCAGACCGTTTCGGTCCTGACGGCCGCGCTGGAGGCTACGGCCGCCGAACGTGACGCGGCACTCGATCAGGCCACCGAAGCCCGCACCGAGGCCGAGGATCTGATCTACGAGGCGCGGCTGCGGGACGAGCGTAACAATCAGATCTTCACCCAGCTCGAGGAGGCAGTGACCGTCTCGCTCGAACCGCTGGACAAGATGTTCTCGGCTGCCGGCATGTCCACCGACAATATCCTCGCCCAGGTACGCCGTGGCTATTCCGGTCAGGGCGGACCGCTCATGCCGATGATCCTGTCCACGAAGGGTGAAGAGCCGGACGAGGACATGCAACGGGCCAACCAGATCCTCAACCAGATGGACCGGATGAACCTTTACCGGATCGCGGCTGAGAAACTGCCGTTCGATATGCCGGTGAAAGCGAGCTACCGCTTCACCTCGGGCTTCGGGTACCGCTGGGGTCGCCTTCACGCCGGCGCCGACATGGCAGGCCCTGTGGGCACGCCGATCTATGCAACTGCCGACGGCGTCGTCACCCACGCCGACTGGCAGTCCGGTTACGGGCGTCTGATCAAGATCCAGCACGAGTTCGGCCTGGAAACACGATATGCCCATTTGTCGCGCATTGGCGTGAAGAAAGGCCAAAGAGTCTCGCGCGGCGAACGGATTGGTGATATGGGCAATTCCGGACGGTCCACCGGCCCCCATCTGCACTATGAAGTGCGTGTCGGCGGCAAGGCCGTGAATCCAATGACATATATCAAGGCAGGACGCGATGTTTTCTAAGAGCCGCATCAACGAACCGGGCCCCAAGGCGGGCGAGTCTGACACCAAACCTACGGGAAGTGAGAGCGCCATGCCAAAGCCCCCGACATCTTCGCCGGCTTCGGGCAACGCCCCTGCCCCGACCTCCAACAAGGCGAAGCCGCCCGCATCGACTCTGTCTTCGGACCTGACGGTCGTCGGCAACATGCGCTCCACCGGCGACATCCTCGTCGAAGGGACGATCGAAGGTGACATCCGTGCGCACATGCTGACCGTCGGCGAAAGCGCCACGGTGAAGGGCGAGGTCGTTGCCGACGACGTGGTCGTGAACGGCCGCATCGTGGGGCGCCTGCGTGGCCTCAAGGTCCGCCTCACCTCCACCGCGCGCGTCGAAGGCGACATCATCCACAAGACGATAGCGATCGAGTCCGGCGCCCATTTCGAGGGCTCCGTGCAGCGTCAGGACGATCCGCTCAACAACAACAACGGCCCGCGCAAGCAGCCGGGTGCGGCTCCGCAGCAAGCACAGCAGTCCACGCCGGCACAGCCCGCGCCGAAACCCGCACAGAGCTGATCTTTGCGAGATTGAAACGTCCAGGCCGCCCCATCCGGGCGGCCTTTTTCATTCGGGGTGAACAAGCGCGCGACGATAAAGGTGCCAGGTCGCGTGGCCGAGTACCGGCATGACCACGAAGAGCCCGAGGAACATCGGGATCATCGCTACGAACAGCATGACCGCGATCACGATGCCCCAGGCGAGCATCACGGCCCGGTTCTGCGACACGAATTGCCAGGACACGATCATCGCGGTGATGAAATCCAACTCCTTGTCGAGCAGCAAAGGCAGGCTGACGACCGTCAGGGAGAACAGCACATAGGCCGTGACCGCCCCCACCAGCGTGCCGACCGCAAGCATTTTGATCCCGTTGAAGGAAAAGATCGTGAGTTGCCAGTCGCTCAGGATATTTTGCATCGGCATGAGTCCCAGAAACAGGGCGAAGATCATGTGCGCGATGAAGACCCAGAACAGGAAAATCATGATGATGACCACGGCCATCGACGGAATCTGACGATCCTTCTGGCGAAAGACGACGCCCAGGATCTCGGACCAGCGGCAATCGCCCCCTGCATGATGCGCCGCGCTGTCGCGAAGTTCGAGGCGGCGCGACACCTCGTAGAGCCCAACCGCAAGGAACGGCGCCAGCAACGGAAAACCGAGGGCTACCGGGATGATTGAGTAGCTCTGATCGGCCACGCGCAGTTGGAATGCGAGAATGATGCCGCCCACCACGAAGAACGCCGAAAAGAACAGCCCCATAAGGGGGACCCGGGTGAAATCGCGCCAGCCGAGGCGCAACACCTCGCCAATGACGGACATATCGACATGGCCGACCTCTGGGGTCGGCGACGGCTCGGTCGCGGTAATGTCGGTCACTTCATCCTCCCGCACGAAAGTTACCCTGTCGCGCGTAGGCGATTTGAGCGGATCAGCGACTGTCGGTCAAGCGGATGGATTGGTTCGGCGGCATTGGATGCGGCGACTGCCGACCGGCGGGGCCTAGTCCTCGGCGTTGGCCTCGGCCCGGCTCTTGCCCGCAACGTCCATCGCGAGCGTCGCGCCCATCAGCCCGTCCAGGTCCCCATCCAGCACGCCTTGGCTGTCTGATGTCTCGAACCCGGTGCGCAGGTCTTTCACCATCTGATAAGGTTGGAGCACATAGGAGCGGATCTGGTTGCCCCAACCCGCGTCACCCTTGTTTTCGTGCGCCTCGTTGATGGCCGCGTTCCGCCGGTCGAGCTCCATCTGGTAGAGCCGCGATTTCAGCGCCTTCATGGCGATGTCGCGGTTCTGATGCTGCGACTTCTCGGAACTCGTCACGACGATCCCCGTGGGAATGTGCGTGATCCGCACGGCGGAGTCCGTCGTGTTCACATGCTGGCCGCCCGCGCCCGAGGACCGGTAGGTGTCGATCCGGATGTCGTTCGGCTGCACGTCGATCTCGATATTGTCGTCGACGACCGGATAAACCCAGACGGACGAGAACGAGGTATGTCGCCGCGCGGCGCTGTCATAGGGCGAAATTCGCACAAGCCGGTGGACGCCGGACTCCGACTTCAGCCAGCCATAGGCATTATGCCCGGAAATCTTGTAGGTCGCCGACTTGATCCCGGCTTCTTCGCCCGGTGTCGTCGCCTGAAGCTCTACCTTGTAGCCATGCGCCTCTGCCCAGCGGACATACATGCGTGCGAGCATCGAGGCCCAGTCGCAACTTTCGGTACCGCCGGCGCCGGAATGGACTTCGAGGAACGTGTCGTTGGGATCTGCCTCGCCGTTCAGAAGGGCTTCGATCTCGGCGGCAGCGGCGCGCTCTCGCAGCTTGGCGAGCGTGGCCTCGGCGTCCTCCACCACTTCGGCGTCGTCTTCCATCTCACCCAGTTCGATAAGCTCCACGCTGTCGGATAACTCCTGTGCCATCGCGGTGTAGCCATCCATCGAGGCAACCAGCGCCTGACGCTCACGCATCAGTTTCTGCGCCCGGTCCGGGTCGTTCCAGAGGTCCGGGTCCTCGGTCATCGCATTGAGCTCTTCCAGCCGGTGTTCGGCCGTGTCCCAGCCGATCCGTTGCCGCAACAGCGCCAGCGACTTTTCGATAGCGTCGACGTTGTTCTGAGCCTCTGCCCGCATGGTTCTTCCTCTGCGCGTTATCCGCGTCTACCTATCAACGGTGCGTGGACGCGGCAAGGTCTGGGCCGCTCAAACCGGTACGCCGATCCGTCGGTCGATGGCAAGGGCGAGGCCGTCGACAACGGCTGTGAAGGCCTCTGACCGTTCAAGCGTAGCTGTCGGACATGTCTCCCGTGCCGCCGCCTCGACAAGCGACATGAGCGAGGAGCCCCCGACGAGGACCACACGGCTTACATCGCCCGGCGCGACGGTCGCCTGCGTCAGCGTATCCCGGATCGCGCGAGTCAGCGTCTCTGTCTGTGCGGCAAGAGCCGCATCCATCGAGAGTCTCGAGATGCCGGCGTGCAGGCCCGGCTCGACCAGCCCGAGCGCAACGCGCCCCTCACCCGCGCGCCCATTCGCTGCGATCTTTCCACGTTCGACAGCGAAGGCGATATCGTGGCCAAGTTCCTCCTCGATCACTGTCTGCAGCCGGGTGATGAGGTTCGGCTCCACCGCGTGTTTTGCGTAGTCCCGGATCGTTCGCCGCGTGTCGGGGCCGTAGAGGAAAGGTATGCGGGCCCAGGTCGCCAGATCGACGTAGAGCGCCTTGGGCATGGGCAGGAGGCCTCCGCCCATCTCTCGGGTCAACTGGCTGCCGTGGCCCAACAGAGGCATGACGTGGGTCAATGAGATTGACTGGTCAAAGTCGGTGCCGCCCAGTCGTATGCCGTGAGACGACAGGATCTCGGCCCCTTTCGGCCCGTCGCGAAACACCGAGAAATCCGACGTGCCGCCCCCGATGTCCACTACGAGACCCGGGCCTTCGCCTCGACCGGCGGCCAGTGCTGCGGCCTCGGGCTCATAGACGAACCGCAAGCGCTCGAACCCGGCAGCGCGGTAGCAGGCGGCGAGGTCTTCGGCGGCGCGCGCGTCGCGTGCAGCATCGTCGGAATGGAAATGCACCGGCCGACCCGAAACGACGCTGGTGAAATTCCTTCCGGTCATGTGTTCGGCGCGCTCCTTCACCTCGCGCAGGAAGTCGGTGACAATCCCCGCGAGTGTGCGGCGCTTGCCGCCGATCAGGCGACTTTCGTGAAAGAGCGAGGTGCCCAGGACGCTCTTCAACGCGCGCATGTAGCGCCCTTCGGTCCCCGCGATCAGCGCCTCGCCCGCCGCTGTCCCGATCTGCATCGGGCCGCCGGTCGGAAAGAACACGGCGGTCGGCAGCGTGTCCGCCCCGGCTTCGAGCGGGACGCGGCGCACCACGCCACCGTCCAGCACGGCAGCGGCGGAATTCGATGTGCCAAAGTCGATCGCAAGGGTGGAATTCGCCCGGTCGCTCACAGGTGCCTCCTTGGGAAAACGCGGCTTGTAACGCCGCCTCCCGGCCCCTGCAAGGATCAGGTGCGCATGGATTGTCCGTTCGAGAACAAGTGGACCTTCGCCGCTTCGGCTGTAAGCCGCACCGTCTCGCCCCGCAGCCCCTGATGGATGCCGGGCAGCTTGGCGATCAGCGGGTCCTGGTCGTCTTCGGCCACGAAATAGAGCAGCGTCACCTCGCCCAGCCGTTCCACATAATCCACGGTAGCTTCGAGGATGTAGTTCTCGTCCTCGCCTGCGATATGGAAGTCTTCGGGCCGGATGCCGATGTTGACGTCCCTGCCCTTGTCGGCGTCTTGCGTGGAGATGTTGCAACGCGCCGTGCCGTGGCCCGTGACATCTACGACTGTTTCCGCCCCGGTTGTCTCGATCTTGCCGGGCAGGAGGTTCATGGCTGGCGAGCCGATGAACTGAGCGACGAATTCATTGTCGGGCGTCTCGTAGAGGTCCAGCGGACTTCCGACCTGTGCAATCCCCTTGTTGGCCAGCACCACGATCTTGTCGGCGAGAGTCATGGCCTCGACCTGATCGTGCGTGACATAGACCATCGTCGAATTCGGCATCGCCTCTTTCAGCTGCGCAATCTCGATCCTGGTCGCCACGCGCAGTGCCGCGTCGAGGTTCGAGAGCGGCTCATCGAAGAGATACACCTTGGGGTCACGCACGATGGCGCGACCAATGGCGACACGTTGCCGTTGCCCGCCTGACAGCTCCTTGGGCAACCGGTCCAGAAGCGGGTCGAGTTGCAGGATCTTTGCGGCCCGGCGCACGCCCGCGTCGATCTCCTCTTTCGATTTCTTCGCGATCTTCAGAGCAAAGGCCATGTTGTCGTAGACGGTCATGTGCGGGTAAAGCGCGTAGCTTTGAAACACCATTGCGATGCCGCGTTCGCTGGGCGGCACGTCGTTGACCACCTGTCCGTCGATCTCCAGCGTGCCGGCGGTAATCTTTTCAAGCCCGGCAATCATGCGCAGAAGCGTGGACTTCCCGCAGCCCGAAGGGCCGACGAACACGATCAGCTCCCCCGTCTTGACGTCGAGGTCGATGCCCTTGAGCACCTCGACCTTGCCGCCATAGGTCTTGCCCACATCGGTCAGTTTGATTTCAGCCATGTTCTCCTCCCCCGGCCCTTGTCAGGCCTCTTCTTGTTCGATCGGCCTCAGCAAAATGGACGGTTGCCAATGCGCGAGGTGAATCTCGCCATCGAGGCGCGGATGCGCCGCGTTGAGCTCGGCGCCGATTTCCAGCCAGCCCTCGCCTTTTGGCGGGTTCAGACTTACGGGCACTTCCCCGAGGTTGATCGCGAAAAAGATTTCTTCGGTGTCCGAAACGCGACGGAACGAGAGCACCTGACCATAGGCACGCAGATCCTCCAAACGTCCGATCTTGAGCGCCTTGTGGGTGTGCCGGAACGCGATGGCACGCCGGTAATGGTGCAAGAGCGCCCCTGGATCGTTATCCGCCTTGTCTACGGCAAGGTTGCGGTGCTCCGCGGGCACCGGGAGCCAGCTGTTCCCGCCGTTGGTGAAGCCGCCGAGCGCACGGTCATGGTCCCAGACCATCGGTGTGCGACAGCCGTCCCGGCCCTTGAATTCAGGCCAGAACTCGATGCCGTATGGGTCCTGAAGATCCTCAAAGGCGATATCGGCCTCCGGAAGCCCAAGCTCTTCACCCTGATAGATGCAGGCCGAGCCCTTGAGACACATCATCAGCGTAGCGAACCCCCGAACAGCTGCGGGCGACAGTTCCCAGCGCGAGATGTGACGAACAACGTCATGGTTGGAATAGGCCCAGCAGGCCCATCCGTCGGGTGCGTAGTCTTCGATCGCCTGAAGTGTTTCGGCGACATAACCCGCCGTTGGGGTCGAGCCTGAAAGCAACTCGAAGGCATAGCACATCTGCACCATGTCATCGCCTTTCGTGTACTCCCCAAGGATCTCTAGCCCTCGCTGGTCGTCTCCCACCTCGCCCACCGCGGCCGCGTTGTAGTGCTTCATCAACTCACGCAGCTTGCGCAGGAACACTTCGTTCTCGGGGCGCGACTTGTCGTAGACGTGGTTCTGCCAGGTATAGGGGTTCACGGCCGGCGCGATCTTGGATTGCCGCTCTTCCGGCGGCAGCGGGGGGTTGTCGCGAAGCGCAGCGTCGTGGGTGTAAAAGTTGATCGTATCCAGCCGGAAGCCATCCACGCCCCGGTCCAGCCAGAACCGGGCGACTCCCAACAGCGCATCCTGCACTTCGTCGCTGTGGAAATTCAGGTCGGGCTGTGAGGTCAGGAAATTGTGCATGTAGTACTGAAGGCGGCCCGAATCCCACTGCCACGCGCTCCCACCGAAGATCGACATCCAGTTGTTGGGCGGCGTTCCGTCGGGTTTCGCGTCGGCCCAGACGTACCAGTCCGAGCGGGCATTGTCGTGTGACGACCGGCTGACTTGAAACCACGGATGCTCATCCGAGGTGTGCGACAGCACGAGGTCGATCATCACCTTGATGCCCAGCGTGTGCGCTGTCTCGATTACCGCGTCGAAATCGGCGAGCGTGCCGAACATTGGATCGACGTCGAAGTAGTCGGACACGTCGTAGCCGAAATCTTTCATTGGCGAGGTGAAGAACGGTGAAATCCAGATCGCGTCCACGCCCAGCGAAGCGATGTAAGGCAGACGCCCTACGATGCCCAACAGGTCACCGATCCCGTCCCCATTCGAATCCTGGAAACTGCGCGGGTAGATCTGATAGATGACTGCCCCCCGCCACCAGTCGGGGTCTTTCTCCAGATACGTCATCTTGGTTTCGGGCTGCACATTTACGTTCACTGTGACCTCATTTGACCGAGCCCGCGAGCAACCCGCGCACAAGGTAGCGTTGCATGAAGAAGAACACGAGCAGCGGCACCGCCATCGAGACGAAGGCCGCCGTCGCAAGAATTTCCCAGTTGCCGCCGCGGGTGCCGAGAAGCTCGACGATGTGGCGGGTCATGACGGTTGTTTCCCCAGAGGAGTCGACGAGGAAAACGATGGCGACCAGCAGATCGTTCCATGTCCAAAGGAACTGGAAGATCGCGAAACTTGCAAGGGCGGGAAAGCTGAGGGGCAGGATGATCCGCACGAAGATCTGGAAATCCGTCGCCCCGTCGACCCGCGCGTTCTCGATGATGTCGCGCGGAAGGCCCGCCATGTAATTGCGTAACAGGTAGACCGCCAAGGGTAACCCAAAGCCGGTATGAGCAAGCCACACCCCCAGGTAGCCTTTGCCGATGCCGATAGAGAGATGAAGCTTCAGAAGTGGGATGAGCGCGAGTTGCAAGGGCACGACGAGCAGCGCAACGATAAACGCGATAAGGAGAGCACGTCCCGGAAAATCCATCCACGCCAAGGCATAGGCCGCGAAGGCCGCGAAGAGGATCGGGATGATCGTCGCGGGGATCGTGACTGTCAAAGTGTTGAAAAATGCCTTGGTGATATTGTCGGAAGAGCCACCGAACAGCATGTTTTCATAGTTTCGGAGGGTGAACTCCGGCGGCGAGAGAGCTGTTACGAATATGCGCTGACCGCGCCCTGATATCTGTTCATCATCGCCTGCCCAGCGATATGTCCCGTCCGCGTTGAGGGTGAAGGTCTCACCGTCACCCAGATCCGCTGTATCGCCCGGCGCATTGGCCGATACATCCCGACTCGACGTCCCCCAGCTTGAGATCGTGGTGTCGGTCCCTTCCGGGAAGATGCGCCCCTCGACGAAAAAGACATCCCCGTCTTGGACGCGCGCATCGCCCGGATCGGTGGCCCGGTACTGTTGCGTCTGCTCCGTGGGGAAAAACGCCCTCCACCAGCCCGATGAGGCGATCTGGTCCGCAGTACGGAAGGAGGAGACGAGGAGCCCGACCGTTGGGAAAATCCACAAGAGGACGATGAAGATGACCGAGAGATTGACGGCCCAGCCGAGCGCCGGTTTGCGGCCCGCGATATTGTCCATCAGCGCATCTCCTTGCGGGCCTGGCGCACGTTCCAGACGAGAATGGGAAGCACGAGGAGCATGATCACCATCGCGCTGGCCGATCCCATACCCCAGTCATTCGCGCGAAAGAGCTTGTCGTACATGTAATTCGCAAGGACTTGCGTGCCCCATTGGCCATTGGTCATGGCAAAAACGATGTCGAAGATCTTGAGCACGAGAATGGTGATCGTGGTCCAGACCACCATGATCGTGGGCATGATCTGAGGCACCTTGATCTTGAAGAAGATCTGGAACGGGTTCGCGCCGTCCACGATGGCCGCTTCGATCGTTTCCTCCGGAATGCCACGCAGCGCAGCGGACAGGATAACCATCGCAAAGCCAGTCTGAATCCAGATCAGCACGATCATCAGGAGGAAATTGTTCAGGCCGGGTATCGTCAGCCAAGTCTGTGGCTCCGCGCCGCCGAGCGCAAGGTAGACCGCATTGAGGATGCCGATCTGGTCTTCGCCCGCCGGGCGGTAGTCATAGACCAGTTTGAAAATCACCGACGCACCGACAAAGCTGATCGCCATCGGCATGAAGATGATCGACTTCGCCACGTTGCCCCAGCTCAGCCTGTCGGTGAGCTGCGCGATGATGAGGCCGAAGAGCGTCGACAGGCCCGGGACGACGAGCAACCAGAAGAAGTTGTTGCGCAACGCTTCCCAGAATTTCGGGTCTCCGGTGAGCGCAATGTAGTTGTCCGCGCCTGCCCAGACATAGCCGCCGGGCACGCGGTCAGTCACCGAAAGGCGGATGGTCTCCACGACCGGATACGCGAGGTATAGCCCGAGCGCGAAGAGCGCAGGAAAGAGAAACAGCCATGGCCGGATCATATTCGCCCGGTTGATGTTCCGACCCGCATTCTTGCCGCGCGCCGGGAACAGGACACGGTCGAGAAGGAGGTTGGAGAGATAGAAGTAACCGATCGCGGCGATGACCGCGACACCGACGGTTATGACGGCCTGGATCGCTGGATGCATCTTCTTCCCCCTGCCCTGATCAGTGGCACGACGGGCCGCGAGAAGCGGCCCGTCGCGTCGTCGATGTCAGCCTATCACTCGGCAGGCCAGCTGTCCTGAACGGCCTGCGTGACCTCTTCGGCGGAGGCGCCGCCGGAATAGTCCACCATGGCGGTCCAGAAGGTCCCGGTCCCGACAGCACCCGGCATGAGGTCCGAGCCGTCGAAGCGGAATGTCGTGGCATTGGTCAGGATTTCGCCCTGTGCACGCAGGGTGTCGTCCGCATAGGCCTCGGGGTTGGCACTCTTGAGCGGCGTGAGGAAAGCATCCTGTGCCATCATGATCTCATGTGCGAAGTCGGTCTGGAAGAACTCCATGAGGCCTCGGGTCGCCTCGCTGTCCTCGGTGATGGACATGAGCGTCCCCGCACCCAGAACCGGTGTGCCAAGGTCTTTTTCCGCGTAAGCCGGGAAGTAGAAGAAGTCGACGTCGGCGCCTACTTCGGTCCCTTCAGGGAAATATGCCGGGATGAACGAGGCCTGGCGGTGCATCATGCACTGCGGCGGCGCGTCGAACAGACCCTTGGGCGAGTCACGGAAGTCGACCGAGGCGACAGCTTCGGCACCACCCGACACGCGGTCGCCCTCCAGGAACCAACCGAATTCCTCGATCGCGCCGATCACGGCAGGATCGTTGAACGGGATCTCGTTCGACACCCACTGGTCATAGACCGCCGGTTCCTGCGTACGCAGCATGAGATCCTCGACCCAGTCGGTCGCGGGCCAGCCGGTCGCACCGCCCGAGCCAAGCCCAATGCACCACGGCGTCTCGCCATCCTCGACCATCTGTTCTGTGAGCGTCTTGAGCTCTTCCATCGTCTCCGGCACTTCGTAGCCGAAGTCCTCGAAGTTCTCGGGGATGTACCAGACGAGCGACTTGACGTTCACGTTGAAGAAGAAGCCATAGAGCTCTTCGTTCCCCTCGTCATTCTCATAGGTGCCCAGATCGACCCAGGATTCACCTGCGGCGTAGTTGCTCTCGATCCAGTTTGCCGTGTCGTCCGACAGCGGCGACAGGAATCCGCGCGACGCCATGTTGGCGGCGAGACCTGGCTGCGGGAACACGGCGAGGTTGGGCGCGGAGCCCGCCTCTGCGTCGATGACGATCTGTTGCTCCATCGAGTCAGAGCCAACGTAGGACACGCTCGCCCCGGTGGCTTCCTCGAAGAAGGCCAGGAGGTTTTCGAAATTCTCCTGCTCGCCCGCGAGCCATGGGCCGAGGATCGTGACCTCTTGACCGGAATAATCGTGCTCGCCAGCGAAGCTCTCAAGCTGATCCCAGCTGTAGGGGCCTTCGCCTTCGGTGAACATGCCGCCTTCATGGCTGGCCGCATGGGCGAGGCCCGCGGTCAGAGCCAGCGTCGCGACGCTCACAATCAATGATCTTTTCATGAATTCCTCCCGGATTTGCACCATTCGGTGCCTGTTGATCTCAGTACGGGGGCCGCGAGTCGCCGTGGCCCAAACCGCTTTGGATGCCTGAAACTTGCTCATGACCTTCAACGAGTCAATCTCGATTCCCGGACCGCCCTTCAATTGGGCAGGAAAACCTGAAGATCGCCCGGTATGCGCACGATCTTTTGACGCGCTCGGTCGGAGTCGCTACCGTCCTTCTGATTCAAAGCGGTTTGGAAGAATGACCCTCAAAGAACTCGCCAAGGCCCTCGGCCTTTCGCCGACCACCGTCAGCCGGGCGCTGAACGGTTTTCCGGAAGTGTCGGACGCAACGCGACGCAAGGTCCAGGCGGCGGCAGAGGCCTATGGTTATCGTCCCAACATGCGCGCGCGTTCCCTCGCCACGGGGCGAGCCATGGCAATCGGCCACGTCATTCCCCTCGCTTCGGGGCACGAAATGGTCAATCCGGTCTTCGCCGATTTCATCGCGGGCGCTGGCGAGGTCTACTCCAAGTCGGGTTACGACATGCTGATCTCTATCGTGCCGGAAGCCGAACAGGCCCGCGCTTACGAGGAGTTCAAATCCAAAGGATCGGTCGATGGAATCATCGTCCATGCGCCGCGCGAAGGCGATCGACGCATCAGCCTGCTCAAATCTGTGGGTATCCCCTTCGTCGTACATGGCCGGGCATCGGAATCGGACGAGAGCTATTCCTGGGTCGACATGAACAACCTGCGGGCCTTTCAGCGTGCCACTGCGTTTCTGCTGGATTTGGGTCACCGACGTATCGCGCTCATCAACGGGCTCGAAAACATGGATTTCGCGATCCGACGGCGCGCCGGGTTCGAAGCCGCACACGACGCACAAGGCCTCCGCCATTTCGACGACTTGAAGGTGTCGGGGGAAATGACCGAGCAGTTCGGCCACGACCGGACCCGCGACATGTTGGGCCGCGACGACCCGCCGACCGCCATCATCGCCTCATCCATGATCCTGGCCATCGGGATCCGCCGTGCGATCCGCGAGGCCGGGCTGGAGATGGGGCGCGACGTGTCGCTCATCATCCACGACGATGACCTCTCCTACCTGCCGAACGGCGGGG
>CXWF01004353.1_pt1 | contig 18023 bp, 22 predicted proteins | sample 468421 | NCBI WGS metagenome assembly CXWF01 (sample SAMEA2620812, study PRJEB7988) | marine metagenome | biome: marine biome (ENVO:00000447); feature: surface water layer (ENVO:00002042); material: "saline water (ENVO:00002010), including plankton (ENVO:xxxxxxxx)" | depth 5 m
CGATAGACCTTCCCCCATGAAATGGACGATCCCCAATATCCTGACCATCGGCCGGCTGGTCGCGGTGCTGCTGCTTCCGATCATGTTCCTGTTCTTCGCCCGCCCCTGGGCGGACTGGTACGCGCTGATCGTTTTCATCGTGGCCGCCGTCACCGACTACGTCGACGGCTACCTCGCCCGAGCCTGGGCCCAGGAAAGCAAGTTCGGCGCGACGATGGACCCGATCGCGGACAAGGCGCTGGTGCTGACCGCACTCCTCGTCATCGCCGCCTATTCCGGCCTCGCGCTGTGGATCGTCCTGCCTTCCGGCATCATCATTTTCCGCGAGGTTTTCGTCTCGGGCTTGCGCGAAGCGTTGGGAGACCGGGCCAAGGCGCTCAAGGTCACGAAGATCGGAAAGTGGAAGACCACGGTTCAGATGATCGCGCTCACGCTGCTTTTTGCAAAAGGCGTTTTCGAACATTATGTGGGAATGCAGAGCTTCGGCATGGATGCCGAGTTGTTCGATCAGATCATCGAGGGGGAGGTGACCGATCACCTCGGCCTCGGGTGGAAAACCACCGGCATGGTCTGGACCGGCAACGCGGGCGTCCTGCTCCTGTGGGTGGCCGCGCTGCTCACCGCGATTTCCGGCTGGGACTATTTCCGCAAGGCCTGGCCGTTCCTCAAGGAGGACGAGGATGCTTGATGTCATGTATTTCGCCTGGGTCCGCGAGCGGATCGGAGAGCCGCGCGAAACGGTGACGACCGAGGCCGCCACCGTGGCCGATCTGGTCGCCGAGCTGAAAGCGCGCGAGCCGCGCTATGAGGCGGCCTTTGCCGATCTCTCGGCCCTGCGTGTCGCCGTGGACCAGGAGCTTTCCGACTTCGACGCCCCGCTCGCAGGCGTGCGCGAGGTGGCGTTCTTCCCCCCCATGACCGGCGGCTGACATGCCCACCATCCGCGTGCAGTCCGACCCGTTCTCGCTGGGCGACGAGGCGGAGGACTTTGCCAAGGGCCGCACCGATACCGGCGCGGTCGTGACCTTCACGGGCATCGTGCGCGACACCGGCGGCATGAGCCGGATGGAGATCGAGCACTACCCCGGCATGACCGAAAAGGCGATTTCGGGCATCGTGGATCAGGCGATGGAGCGATGGTCGCTGGACGATGCGCTCGTCATCCACCGCCACGGCAGCCTCGCCCCAGGCGAGCGGATCATGATGGTCGCCACGGCGAGCCGTCATCGCATCGCGGCCTTCGAGGCGGCGGAGTTCCTGATGGACTACCTCAAGTCCCGCGCCCCGTTCTGGAAGAAGGAATACGGGCCGGACGGGGCCGAATGGGTGGCGGCGAAGGACGAGGACGAGGACGCTCTGTCGCGCTGGTGAGCTTCACCGGATCGTAAGGGGTTCGTGCCATCCTGACCCCATGACGACGCACGTGATCTTTGAAACCGATGCGCTCCGCGCCACGCTGCGGGGGCCTGCGGACGGACAGGTGATGTTCACCTTCGACCATTGGCGCGCGCATCGCGACGGGTTCGCACCGGTGCCCACGGGCGACGTCTTCACCTCGCGCGGGTTCGCGCAGATCCATGTCGCCACCGCACGCAACGACTGGTTCCTCTCACCCGACCTGCCGGACCTGCTGACGACGCTCGCGCAGGTCGCCGCGCCCTATCACGACCGCGCCGGGATCGGTTTTTCGATGGGGAGTTACGGGCTCTACCTTGTCAGCCGCGTGGTGCCGCTGTCGCGCGCCCTGTTCGTCTCTCCCCATACCACGTTCCTGCCCGACCTGCCGGGCGGTGCGCCCCAGGGTGACACGCGCTTCGCGCCGGACGTGGAGGACCCTGTCTTCGCGCGTGAGGCACATATGATCATCCGAAGGCTGCCGCCGGTCAGCGGGGATTGCGTGGTCGCCTTTGACCCCACCCTGCCGCACGACGCAGCCCATGCGCGCGAGGTGACGCAGGGCTTCGCGCGGTGCCGGCTCGTGCCGCTCGCGGGTGCCGGTCATCCCGTGTCGGACGGGTTCGCGCCGACCCGGGCCTACGGAATTTTCGCGCGCGCCGCGATGGCGCCGGGGATTGCGGACGGCGTGATCCTGCGGGCATGGGCGCGGACGCAGCGCGATCCGGCAATGCCGATCCTCGCGGCGGTGCGGGCCAAAGGGGATCGTCCCGCGAACAGCGAAGACACCCGGTCGGCACCGCGCGTTTTCCGCACGGCCGATCCGTTCGACGTGGCACGCACGGCACAGACCGGGCCGCCGCCGGATCACAGGTAAAGGTGTCGTCGGAGATGCGGGCGGGTCAGCCCTGGTTCGCGCGCTCGATATAGGCGCGAAGCTCCTCGGCCTCTTGCCGCGCGGCACGCAGCCCGTCCATCGCTGCCCGCAGCTCCGCCTCGGTCTGGTGCTGCTGGTTGGACAACTCCGCCTCGCGCTGCTGGAGGTAGGTGATGGCCTGATCCCGAGTTTCCTCGGCATCGTGGAGCGCCTGCGCCATGCGGTCCAGCTCGCCCATCTCGGCACCGGACACGCGCGTGAACTTGTGAATGAGCCAATGCGCGAACCAACCGAGCGCAAACGCGATGAAAAGAATGATCGCCGTGACGATGATGAACTCGGCTCTGTTCATTGGTCCCTATCCCTCGCGTTGCGGACGGGGCGGCGCGCGGACGCCTTCCAGTTCCGGATGCACCACGATCGGTGGTGGCAACGCTTCTTCGCTGACTGTCTCAGTCTCTGTGGTTTCGTCAACCCCTTCCCCGGGGGTTACATCCGCCGTATCCCCGGCGGTCTCCTCCAGGGCCGCATCCCCGGTGGTCTCTTCTGTGGCGACATCGTCAGGTGCCGCTTCTTCTTCGTTGGTCGCTGAGGTGGCGTCGGCCTCGTCCGAGGTCGCCGCATCTGTATCCTGCGCCGGGTCGGCCTCCGCCTCATCGGAGGCGTCCGCCGCCGTCTCAGGCTCGGTCGCATCCGCCGGGGAGTCTTCGCCCTCCTCGTCAGCGACGGTTGCAGCGGAATCTTCGTCGGGCGCTTCCGTGGGCGCATCGTTCCCGGCCGTGTCGTTGGCCGGATCGCCTTCTGGCTCGGCCGTGGCATCCGCCGATTCGCCGTCTTCAGCCGCGTTTTCCCCGGAGGTCTCTTGCCCGGCACCGTCACCGCTGCCGTCCTCGGCCAGCGCATCCGTTTCGGCGACGAGGTCAGCCGGGCGCGGGCGCGGACGGATATCGCCAAGCTCGCCATCGCTGGGCGTGCCCTCGATCTGCTCCACTTCCTCACCGGCGACTTCCGCTTCGGTCAGGAGCCGGAATTCGATCCGCCGGTTGGCTTCGCGCCCTTCCTCGGTGTCGTTGTCGCCGATCGGCCGCTCCTCGCCATAGCCATAGGCGGAGAGGTTCGAGGTCAGGATGCGCCGCGCGAGGAGCGCGTTGAGGACCGCGTTCGCCCGTTGCTGCGAAAGCGCCTTGTTCAGTTCTTCGGAACCCTGGCTGTCGGTATGCCCGCCGATCTCCATCGGCACCTCGGCACAGTCCTTGAGCAGATCCGCGATCCTGTCGACAGTGCCGCCCGCCGTCGCCTCGATCTCGACCGACCCCGGCGCAAAGGTGATCTTGGATTCGGAGATGGTTTGATTGATCGAGGCCACGCATTCCTCGGGCGATGGGAGCGAGGCGACCGGGTCGAGCGCCTCGTCATAGGTCACGTTCACCCGGAAATCCTGCGCCTCGCCCAGTTTCTCGGACAGGATGCGCGAGATTTCGGCGTTGGCATCCGGATCTCCCGTGGTCCCGCGCAGTTCGACGAGGTCGGGCTGAACGATCGCCACGCCGTTGTCGAGCAGGGCCAGCGCCTCCAGCGCGCCAAGCACGCGGATCGACCAGCCCTGCGGCAGCGAACTGTCGAGCCGGGCAGCCATGTAGACCTTTTCCATCCCGAAGCGCGCTCGCGCGACGCTCTCGGTGATCATGCGCTGCTGCTCGTCTCCGAGCCGACCGCGCAGTTGCACCAGCCCCTCGGGGCTGAGAGTCGCGGTGAACTCCGGAGCTCCCTCGGCCTCGCCCTCGACCGCTTCGGTCTTGTTCGCGTGAAGCGAGAACACATCGGGAAGGGCGGCCTCAAGCTCACCCACGACCCGGTCGAAATTCTGCTGCGCCACCTCGGCGGCGGCCACCAGCGTCACGTCGGCATCCGAGAAAGTGATCGTTCCCGCGCCGAGTTCCCGCACGGCCGCGACGCCCATCGCCACGGCATCGGGCCAATCCGGCGAAGGGACGCCAAGGCCGATGGTGCAGGTCGGGCGCCCTTTGACGCCTGCCGCGATCCCGGCCGCCACGATCTTGACCCGTCCCGGCTCGGTCCCGGCGGTGCAGGCATCGAAACGCGGCCCCTGCTCGTCGATGACGAAGCGGGCGGTAAAGGGTGTGATGACGGGACGCGGAGCCGAAATGTTCAGCGCGACGCGCAGGCCGCCGGGGGTGCGGCGGGCCAGCTCACGCTCCCACCGGGTTTTCTGTTCGGCGCTTTCCGCAATCGCCTCGATCGTCACGCGGTCCGACGACATGGATATCTTGGAACGCGGCAGCTCGGACAGCGCGAAAATGGCGAAGTCGAGGATGTTGTCCCATCCTTCCGGCACCGGATAGTCGGCGCTTTCGAGAAGGTCGGCCACCTCGAGCTCCGGCGTGATCCGCTGAACACGCGTGTTCAGCCCGTCCCGGTCGGTGCCCATCGGGATCAGCCCGATCATCGAGATACCGCCATCGTTGCGCAGAATTTCCACCGAAAAGCGGGGCGGCTCGATGCCCTCGGCGTTGGGCACTTCCATCTGGTCGATCACGCGGCTGGAATCGACCTCGCCCCCGGCGATGGACAGCGCCTCGAACCGGTCGGGTTCGGTGGGCGCGGTGCCGGACAGGACAAGCTGGAGCCCGTCCACATGAACCCGCGCCCAATCCTGCCCTTGCAGCATAAGCGCTTGTTCCACAGTGGATTTCGAGACCCGCTCGATCACTCCGACCGAGGCGACCGCCGCGAAGACCGCGATCAGCGCGGCAAGCAGGAAGACCCCGGGAATGAGGAGGACTTTGGAAAGTTTCATGTTGGTGAGACGGTTTCCACGAACTTGTTGATGGCTTCCTAAGTCGCTTTCCGGCCGGGTGCAATCAGAGCAGCAGCGCGACGGCAAGAAACGGCACAGGCAGCAGCCCCGCGTTCCGGTTCGAGCGGAAGAGCATCAGGCAGGTATCCGGGTCTTCCATGTCGAGTTTGCGCATCTGCCATGACAGGTGCCAGCCCATCGCCCAGGGGGCCGCAAGCGCGACGACGAGCGCCACCGGGCTTCGGTCGGGCAGGAACGCGAGGATGACCGCGAGGGTCATCAGCGTCACGCAGGCCACGAGGAAGACGAGCAGCCAGCGCGGCGTATTGTCGCCGAAGAGCCGGGCGGTGGACTTCACCCCGATCAGCGCGTCGTCCTCCTTGTCCTGATGGGCGTAGATCGTGTCGTAGAACAGCGTCCAAGCCATGCCCGCGGCATAAAGCACGACGGCAGGCCACGCGAGATGGCCGGTGTGGGCGGTGAAGGCCAGAAGCGCGCCCCAGTTGAAGGCGAAACCCAGAAATACCTGCGGCCACCAGGTGAACCGCTTGGCGAACGGGTAGATCGCGACCGGCAGCAGCGCGAGGATGCCCAGCGCGATGGCCGCCGTGTTGAAGGTGATGAGGATGAAAAAGGCGATGAGTGCCTGTATCACCAGCCATGCGAGCGCCTGCGCCACGCTGACTGCGCCAGAGGGGATGGGGCGCGAGCGTGTGCGGGCCACCGACCCGTCGATGTGCCGGTCGGTGATATCGTTCCATGTGCAGCCCGCGCCGCGCATGAGCGTGGCCCCGATGGCGCAGCCGACGAAAATCCACAAATCGTGCCAGCTCGCCCGGCCGTCATAGCCCATGCCCAGCAGAAGCCCCCACCAGCACGGCAGGAGGAGGAGCCATGTGCCGATCGGCCGGTCGAGGCGGCTGAGGCGGAAATAGGGGCGCAGGGGCGCGGGCGCGTAGCGGTCGACCCAGTTGCCGGTATAGGCGTCGGCCACCGTGTCCCCGGCGTTCGCTGCCTCTGGCGTCCCGTGATCTGTCGCCATAACGTGCCCCCATGATCGAGCGTGCCAAAATCCGGCTCTTTGTAGACGAGCCACTCGGTGAGGGGCAAACCATTCCTCTGGAACGGGATCAGGCCCATTACCTGTTCGGTGTCATGCGGCAGGGCCCGGGCGACCGTGTGGCCCTTTTCAACGGGCGCGACGGGGAGTGGACGGCGGAGGTTGTCGAGGCCGGGAAACGGCGCGGCACGCTGCGCTGCCTCGGTCAGGCCGCGCCACAGCTCGACCCGCCGGACCTGTGGCTTCTGTTTGCGCCTATCAAGAAGGCGCGCACGGATTTCATCGTGGAAAAGGCCGCCGAAATGGGCGCGGCACGGATCGTGCCAGTGCTGACCGAGTTCACCAATTCCGAGCGGGTGCGGGTGGACCGGTTGCAGGCCCACGCCATCGAAGCGGCCGAGCAATGCGGCGGGACGTTCGTGTCGGACGTGACGGAGCCGCAAAAGCTCGACCGGCTGCTGGACGACTGGGATGGTACCAGGCGGCTGATGTTCTGCGACGAGGCGCTGGCGGGCGGCTCATCCGGACTGCCGCCCGTCTTCGCCGCGGGCGCGGCGCCTGATAAGCGGGGAGCACCCTGGGCCATCCTGATCGGCCCGGAAGGCGGGTTCTCGGAGCCCGAGCGCAAGCGGCTGGGCGCTCTGGAGGCGGCGGTCGCGGTGAGCCTTGGCCCGCGCGTGCTGCGGGCGGACACGGCGGCGGTGGCCGCGATGACGCTCTGGCAGATCGCGTTGGGGGACTGGTGATGCGCCCTGCAAACCCCTCCGACATCGCCGGGATCGACGCCTTCCTCGCGCAACACGCCGAAAAGACGATGTTCCTGCGCGCGAACCTCGCCCGTTTCGGGTTGGACGAGCGGGAGCATACCCACGGCACCCGCTACGTCGTTGAAGGGCCGCCCGGCGCGGTTACGGGTGTCTTTGGCCTGTCCAATGGCGGCTTCGTCATGGGACAGGGGCAGGACTGGCCCGGCTTTGCCCGGTCGATTTCCGGCACCGAGGTCATCGGCATAAACGGCGCGGCGGATCAGGTGGCCGCGGCGCGCGCGGCCCTGAACCTGCCCGGGCGCACGGTGCTGGACCGGGACGAACCACATTACCGGCTGGACCTCGATGCGCTCGTCACCGACGCCTTCACCGGGGGGCGGCTGCGCCCGCCGACCCTGGCCGACGTGCCGCTGCTCACCCGCTGGAACGCGGCCTATACCATCGACACACTGGGCGCCGAGGACGGCCCGGAGAATGAAGCCGAGGCGCTCGCGCGCACCGAAAGGATGATCGCGGAGGATCACGGTCGGGTGCTTGAAATCGACGGGACGCCGGTCGCGATGACGGCCTTCAACGCCCGGCTTCCCGACATGGTCCAGATCGGGGGCGTCTATACCCCGCCGGAGCATCGCGGGCGCGGTCATGCGCGCACGGCGGTCGGGCTGCACCTGATCGAGGCCCGCGCGCGGGGCGTGAAAACCTCGATCCTGTTCGCCTCCGGCGTCCCCGCCTGCCGCGCCTACGAGGCGCTGGGTTTCCACCGGATCGGTCTCTACACCCTTGTCATATTCGCCGAAGCGATGGCGGTGGCGGCATGAGTTTTATCCGGCCTGAGGCGGCGCGGGGTCTTGCCCGCTGGCGGGAAGCGATGATCGGCGCGGCTGTGGTCGCGCTGGGGCTTTACTGGGCGATTGAGAGCCTCGGGATTATCCGCTGGGTGGGCGCCGCGCTGATCCTCGCGGGGCTCGCACTCACCTGGTCGGGCATCCAGCGCGCGCGGTTTCGGACCGGTCGCGGGGGGCTTGGCGTAGTGGAGGTGGACGAGCGGCAGATCACCTATCTCGCCCCGGTGGGCGGCGGCATCGCCTCGCTCGAAGCACTGACCCATGTGTCGGTCGTGGCGAGCCGGGCGGGCGGGGCCTATTGGCGGTTCGACATGGCGGGTGAGCGGCTTTCGATCCCTGCATCGGCCGAGGGGGCGCGCGCGATCTTTGACGTGCTGACTGCGCTGCCGGGGGCGAAAGTGGAAACCGCCATCCGCGCCCTGAACGCGCCACCGGACACGCCCGTCACGATCTGGCGAAAGGGTTCGGGGGCCGTTGACACCCCCGCGGCAATCGAACACTCGTAAACTTCCGAGACAGACAAAGGCAGCGTTCATGTCCATTCCCCAGTCCGGCGGCGGTCCGATCACCGACTTCAGCCAACTCGCCGAATACCTCGAGTCCGGCTGCAAACCACGCGACGACTGGCGCATCGGCACCGAGCACGAGAAGTTCGGTTACTGCAAGGACACGCTGCGCCCCCTGCCCTACGAAGGCGACCGGTCGATCCACGCGATGCTCGCGGGCCTGCGCGACAAGTACGGCTGGGCGCCGGTCGAGGAGGCCGGAAACCTGATCGGGCTGGAGAAGGACGGGGCCAACGTGAGCCTCGAGCCGGGCGGGCAGCTTGAGCTGTCGGGTGCGCCGCTGGAGACGATCCACCAGACCTGCGACGAGCTGAACGAACACCTGCGCGAGGTGCAGGACATCGCCGACCGGATCGGGGCCGGGTTCATCGGGCTGGGCGCCGCGCCGGTCTGGACCCATGACGACATGCCGATGATGCCCAAGGGGCGCTACAGGCTCATGACCGATTACATGGGCAAGGTCGGGACCCACGGCACGCAGATGATGTACCGGACCTGCACGGTTCAGGTGAACCTCGACTTCGGGTCCGAGGCGGACATGGTGCAGAAATTCCGCGTGGCCCTGGCGCTACAGCCGGTCGCCACCGCGCTGTTTGCCAATTCGCCCTTCTTCGAGGGCAAAGTGAACGGTCACAAAAGCTGGCGCTCGCGGGTCTGGCGCGGTCTGGACGACGCGCGCACCGGTATGCTGCCCTTTGTCTTCGAGGACGGCATGGGATTTGAGCGGTATGTCGACTACGCGCTCGATGTGCCGATGTATTTCGTCTACCGCGACGGACAGTATATTGACGCGCTGGGCCAGTCGTTCCGCGACTTCCTGAAGGGCAAGCTGCCCGCGTTGCCCGGCGAGGTGCCGACGCTGTCCGACTGGGCCGATCACCTGACGACGATCTTTCCCGAAGCGCGGATCAAGAAATTCATGGAGATGCGCGGGGCCGACGCCGGCCCGTGGCGTCGCATCTGCGCCCTGCCCGCCCTCTGGACCGGGTTGCTCTACGATCAGTCGGCCCTCGACGCGGCCTGGGATCTTGCCAAGGGTTGGGACACGGAAACGCGCGAAGCCCTGCGTGTGGCGGCGAGCGTGGACGCGCTGGACGCCACTGTCGGTTCGATCAGGATGCGGGAGCTGGCGGGTGAGGTGCTCGACATTTCGCGCGCGGGCCTCAAGGCACGGGCACGGCCCGGCTTCGGGGGCATGGTTCCCGACGAGCGTCACTTCCTCAACACGCTTGAGGACAGCGTGGAGGAGAACCGCACGCCTGCCGACGAACTGCTGGAGCATTTCCACGGCGACTGGAACGGCGATCTGAGCAAGGTCTACGGGGCGTATTCCTACTGACGGCCCGGCGGCGGTCCGAAACGGTTTTCACCGGGATCGCCGGGGCGCGTCAGCCACCACAGGAACCAGAGCACGAACGGCGCGCTGCCCAGGAAGACCGGGATTAGTGGCGCGTAGCCCTGTCCGATCACCAGCCGCTCGGCCACACTGATGAAGGTGACCGCCGCGGTCGGGATGAGTGTCCAGACGGCGGGGCGGCCCGTGTCCTGCAATCGCCGCGCGGTAACAGCGGACATGGGCAGGATCAGGGCCGCGAAAAAGACCGCCGAGATGGTCGCCACGGCGACGGCGAGTGGCCCGCTGCCGCTGGCCACGGCGAGCTTGGTAGCGTTGACCAGCACATAGTTGCCCAGCGAGAAGGCCACCAGAAAGATCAGGGCATCCCGGCGCGACGTGCGCCCGTGGAACGTCGCGTAGTGGCGCAGCGCGTCTCCGATGGCCCCTGTCACGCGGGCGCGGGTGCCCCGCCCTTGGGGTCGGGACCGAAGTCGTTGGGGCCATCCGTGCCCTTTTGCACCGCCCAGAACAGGATCACGAGGAAACCGATCACCGGAAGCAGGAACAGAAGCTGCCACCAGCCGGAGCGCCCCACATCATGCAGTCGCCGGGCCGTGACGGCGATGGCCGGAATCAGGGTGATGAGCGTGAAGATCGCCGAGAGCGGGCCGATGTCCTGCAAGACACCCTCGAACAGCGCCGCGTCGATCAGCGACAGGATCGCCGACACCACGAAGATGAACAGGACGAACCACCAGAATTCCGCCCGTTGGGCCCGTCCGTTGAACTCGACGTATTTTTCGCGCAGCACCGTTTCGACGGCGGTTTTCATATCCATCTGCCTGTCTCCCTCATGGGTTGTCGTCCCGGACCCCGTGCAAAAGGGGCAGCGCATCCGCCGCCCCTTCGCCAATCTAGCTGCCTTGTCAGACCTTGGGAATGGAGGTTTCGGCGTAATCCGCCTCGCCCGGCCCTGCGCCATCCCCGGTGATCGGGTCGGCCCCGAAACGGTTGGGGCCCGTATCGCCCGCCTTGGCGAACCACACGATCAGCAGGATCACCCCGACGAGCGGCACGAGACCGATCAATAGCCACCAGCCGCTCCGGTCGATATCGTGCAGCCGCCGCGCCCCGACCGCAAGGATCGGAAGCAGCGTGGCCAGCGCGAAGATGCCCGAGAGGATCGGCGTCTCGGTCGTGGCCGAGAAGCCCCCGTCAGTCGATGTCGTCGTACCGAAAACGAAGGAATCGACGATCCCGAGGAGCAGATAGACGATCAGGTAGAACAGGTAGAACCACCAGTATTCCGCCCGGCGCGCGCGGCCCGAAAAGGTCGCGTATTTGGAATATACGGATTTGACCGCGTCCATCATGTTCATGGCGTCTCTCCCTCAAGCCTTGTGTGTCAGACGCGTGGAACCGAGGTCGGCTCATAGGCGTCGCCGCCGCCGTCACCGCCGCTGCCGTCGATCGGGTCAGCGCCGAAACGGTTGCCGCCCTTGTCGCCGCCCGTCGCGAAGAACACGATCAGCACGATGATACCGACGAGCGGGATCAGCCCGATGAAAAGCCACCAGCCCACGCGGTTGGTGTCATGCAGGCGCCGCACGCTGACCGCGAGATAGGGGATGATCGTGGCGAGCCAGAAGATGCCCGACAGGATCGGCGTGTCCGTCGAGGCGGAAAAGCCGTTCTCGGTCGTGGTGGTGGTGCCGAACAGGAACGAGTCGATAATGCTCAGGATGATGTTGGCGATGAAGTAGAACAGGACGAACCACCAGAATTCGGCCCGGCGCGCGCGGCCCGAGAATGTCGCGTATTTCGAAAAGACGGTTTTCACCGCGTCCATCATGTTCATGTCCCTAAGTCCCCGCTCTGAAATGGCTTGATGGGATCACTCTGCCTGATGCCCCGCAAAAATCAACTTTTTGAGAGCGTGGCACGACATATTCACATTCGTAGGGCTCCATGGGCTCACCCTATTTCTTGCCGATCCGACTTTCGGTGCCGGCAAGGATGCGGCGGATGTTCTCGTGGTGCCGGATGAAGATCAACGCGCCCAGCGCGACCAGCAGGACGACCATCTGCGGAAAGCCCAGAAGCCACGCCCAGAGCGGCGTGAGCAGCGCGGCGACGAGTGCCGCGAGGGACGAGATCCGGAACACGCCGGCGGTCACAAGCCACGTTGCACCGGCGGCCAGCCCCACGGGCCAGGCGAGCGCGAACAGGGTGCCGAGCCAGGTGGCGACCCCCTTGCCGCCCCGGAAGCCGAGGTACACGGGGAAGCAATGGCCAAGGAAAGCCGCGAAGCCGGCGATCTGTGCCGCGTCGTCGCCCAGCAGCGCCCGCGCCACCAGCACCGCGATGCCGCCCTTGCCCGCGTCGAGTATGAGCGTGAGGAAAGCGGCGAGCTTGTTACCGGTCCGCAGTACGTTGGTCGCACCGATGTTGCCCGATCCGATCTTGCGCAGGTCGCCCAACCCGAAAAGCCGGGCCATGACGATCCCGAAGGGAACCGAGCCCAGCAGATAGCCAAGCAGGGCGGTCAGGGCCAGAAGCGGCAGGGCGGTGACGATCTCGGGCATTGGGACCCCCTCAGAGTGTGTAGTGCATGCGCGGCAGGAGCCGGTCGGGCCATGTCTGCGACGGAACTTCGCCCACCTGCACCATGCCCATGCGCGTGTAGAACGGCGTGGCAAACGGATCGGCGTCGAGCGCGAGGGTACTGGCACCCGCCGCCGACGCCTGCGCCAAGGCCCAGTCGAACAGCGCGCGGCCGATTCCACGGCCCATCGCCTCGGGCGCGACGAAGAGCAGGTAAAGCTCGGCCTCGGCCCCGCCGGGCACCAGATGCGCGATCGCGCGGGGGCGACCGTCGTCCCATGTGACGAGGCCGGGACCGAGGTCGGCCTCGGTCGGCGAAAGCTCCTCTTGGCAGGCGTCGAGAAAGGCTTGGTCATATCCCCAGTGCGCCTTGGAGCGCATCGCGACGTCGCCCAGGGCGGGGAGGTCTTCTCGGGTCGCCTCGCGGATCACCCGAACACCCGTTCGCCGCCCACCCATGTGCCCAGCACGCGGCCCTGCATCCGCGCCTCGTCGAACGGGGTGTTCTTGGATTTGCTTTCCAACGCGAAGCGGTCGAGCACGAAGGGCGCGTCCGGATCGAACAGCACGAGGTCGGCACGCCGCCCCTCGCCCAGCGACCCGCCCGGCAGGCCGAACCGCCGCGCCGGGTTGGTCGACAGCGCGCGCCAGAGCGTCGGCAAGTCCATCGACCCGTCGTGGATCAGGCGCATCGCGGCGGGCAGGATCGTCTGAAGCCCCACCGCGCCTGAGGCCGCCTCCTCGAACGGGAGGCGCTTGGATTCCTCGTCCTGCGGCGTGTGCATGGAGCAGACGATGTCGATCAGGCCGGTCGCCACAGCCTCCACCATCGCCTTGCGATCCTCCTCGGACCGAAGCGGGGGCTTCAGCTTGAAGAAGGTGCGGTAATCGCCCACGTCCAGCTCGTTGAGCGTCAGGTGGTGGATGTTCACCCCGGCTGTCACGTCCAGCCCCGCCGCCTTGGCCCGTTCCAGCGCGGGCAGCGCCAGTGCGGTCGACAGACCGTCGGCGTGGTAGCGCACGCCGGTCATCTCGACGAGCGCGAGGTCACGTTCCAGCCCCATCCGCTCGGCCATCGGCGACACGGCGGGCAGACCCCGGAGCGAGGCGAACTTGCCCGAGGTCACGGCGGAACCGTCGCTCAGCGTCGGGTCCTGCGGATGCGCCATGATCAGTGCGCCGACCGAGCGGGCATAGGTCATGGTGCGCGAGAACACCTTGTTGTCGGCGATGACGTGGTCACAATCGGTAAAGGCGACCGCGCCCGCATCCATGAGAAAGCCCATCTCGACCATCTCGCGCCCGGCGCGGCCCTTGGTGAGCGCGGCCATCGGGTTCACCCGGACCGGCGCGCGCTCCCGTGCCCGGCGCTTGACGAAATCGAGCGTCTCGGGCGTATCGATGGCGGGCGTCGTGTCGGGCCGGGTGACCATCGTGGTCACGCCACCCGCCGCCGCCGCGCGGCCTGCTGTGCGGAACCCCTCCTTGTGGCGCTCGCCCGGCTCGCCGATCTTCACGCCGATGTCCACGATCCCGGGCGCAAGGCACTTGCCGCCGCAGTCGATCACCTCGCCCGCCGCCCGCCCGTCGCGCGCGACGATGGCCCCGTCCTCGATGGTCAGCGACCCGATAGCATCCGTCCCCGCCTCTGGGTCGATGAGCCGCGCGTTGGTGAAGGTTCGCAGGGTCATGCGCTCTCTCCCGTATCGCCCGACGGGTCCGACACGCCGTGGATGCGTTTGCGGATGAGGCGCATGACCTCGTGCCCGTCCGGGAGCCGCTCGAAGCCCACCGGCACAGTATATCGTCGGCCCTTGTTGCCGCGCCGTTCCTCGTGGGCAAAGATGATCGTGTCCGGCGGGCCTGCACGGAATTCCACGGTCGTGCCGGCGTTGATCGGATAGCTCTTCAGGCTCTTGCCCTTCGTCAGGAAATTCGTCGCCACGATCGCGCGACGGTCGGTGAGCGTGTACCAGGTGTTGCGCCGGGAGTAGGTCGAGCCGTAGATCGACCAGAAGATCATCCCGACGCCGACCGAAAAGTGGATCAGTCCGAACATCCAGAACATGCCGCCCGCGCTGCTGGCCATGACCATCCAGAACAGTGCGAAGCCCGCAAAGACGACACCGAAGATGACCGTGAAAACCTTGCCGAGGCCCATGTGGAAGTCCTGATCCGGGCGGCCTTGCCACAGGATCTCTTCCCCGTCGTCGAGGATGCCCTCCCATCCCGCGGGAACGCTCATGCGGCTTCTCCCCGGATGGTAGCAGCGGTAGCGGCCGGGTCGGCCTGATACTTGATCATGTACTTGTCGCCAGACCGGGTGATGACCTGCGCGGCCGAAAAGATGGTGCGCACCTTCACGATGTCGGCGCGCGGGACACGCACCCCGGCGGGCGAGATCAGCTCGCTCCGGGTGAGTGTCCAATCCTGCCCGATCTGCTCGGACGCGACATAGACGCCGCGAACAGCGATGGCGGCGACCGCACCCACCACGCCGGTCCAGGCATGTTCGTTGCCCAGCGCCATGAGGAGCGCCACGGCGAGGACCGATCCGATGGCGGCGAGCATCACATGCTCCTTGATGTAGGTGGCCCGGTTGCCGGTGAAGGTCGCGACGGCGGTTTCGGTCATGCGAGCACCATGATGACGGCGGCGACGGCGATGATGACAGCGACCATTGCGACGAAGATACCCCAGGGCATCTTGCGCGGCCCTTGTCCCGGTGTGGCCCCGCCCGCAATGCTGCCCTGCGTCGAGGCGCTGGCCGGGGCGGGTGTGGAGACGGTGAGGGTCGCTTCCTCCTGATACCGGCCCACGAAACGCGCCGGATGGGCCGGGTCGAAATGCCCGGTCTGGCCCGCGACCGCCTTGCCGTGGACGAGCGCGATCACGCCACTCAGGCTCGCCAGCGTCCGGGCGTCCTCGGCCACGCTCTCGACGCTCATGCCGTTGGCGTCGGTAAGGTAGCGGGTCAGCCCGTATTCCGCGATCTGGCCCTCCGGGAAGACCTCGACATGGGCGGGGTTCAGATCCTTGAGCCCGAGCGCACCGGGCAGCGGCCAGTCGCCGGTGTCGGGGTCCGGGGCCTTCCATGTGTCGATCCGGGCCGGGTCGATATCCAGAAGGAAGACCCAGATCGTGCGCGGGCCCGTCCCGCCGGGCAGTTCAAGCTCGGTGCGGCTCATACCATCACCCCTTCGTTTTCCGTCTCGGCCCGCAAGTTGCGGGCGAGCAGGTCCATCGCCGCCATGCGCACGGCCACGCCCATTTCGACCTGTTCCTGGATCACGGAACGGTTGATGTCGTCGGCGATGGTCCCGTCGATCTCGACCCCCCGGTTCATCGGGCCGGGGTGCATGACGATGGCGTCATCCTTGGCGAGCGCGAGTTTCTCGGCGTCGAGCCCGTAGCGGTGATAATATTCGCGCTCGGACGGGATGAACCCGCCGTCCATCCGCTCCCGTTGCAGGCGGAGCATCATCACCACGTCGACCCCTTCGAGCCCCGCTTTCATGTCGTCGAACACCTCGACCCCGAAGTCGCGGATCTGGGCAGGCATGAGCGTGGGCGGACCGATCAGGCGGACGCGGTTTTCCATCTTGCCGAGCAGGATCAGGTTCGAGCGCGCCACGCGGCTGTGGGCGATATCGCCGCAGATCGCGATAGACAGCCGATGCAGCCGCCCCTTGGCCCGCCGGATCGTCAGCGCGTCGAGCAGGGCCTGCGTCGGGTGTTCGTGCCGCCCGTCGCCCGCGTTCAGGACCGCGCAGTTCACCTTCTCGGCCAGCAGGTTCACCGCGCCCGAATGGGGATGACGCACCACGATCAGGTCCGGGTGCATCGCGTTGAGCGTGAGCGCCGTGTCGATCAGCGTCTCGCCCTTTTTGATCGAAGACGCCTGCATCGCCATGTTCATGACGTCCGCGCCAAGGCGCTTGCCCGCCAGTTCGAAGCTCGCCTGCGTGCGTGTCGAGTTCTCGAAGAACATGTTGATCTGGGTAAGGCCCGCCAGCACGTCACGCCGTTTCTTGGGCTGTTTGTTCAGATCGACATAGGTGTCGGCAAGGTCCAGAAGCGTCGTGATCTCCGTGGGATGGAGCGGCTCGATCCCCAGAAGGTGACGATGGCGGAATGTCATGGCCGGGACCCCCTTGTTATCCGGCTTATAGGAAGCGGCGCGGGGACGGGCAATCCCCCGACAGGTGTCAGTCGACCCGGAACCGGGCGAAAACGTCGATCGCGCGCGTTTCCAGATCGCGCCAGTCGGGCAGATGGACGCGGTCGTATTGCAGGATGATCCGGTCGGAACGTCCCGCCCTGAAACGGTGGTTGCAGGTCGTGCCGAAGCAGTCGATCACCGTGCGGGTCAGCCCGCCCTCGCGCAGCGCGAGAAGCTCCTCTCCCCCGCCCTTGGGCAGCCAGATCAGACCGTGGGGCCCGGTCCGGGCCGTGGCGCCGGGCCGCGTCACTGCCCGCGCAACCGTTGGGGCGAGACCCGCGCCGAACCACGCGGTCGGGAACATTGCGTCCAGTGCGGCTGAGAAATCGGGATAGGTCACGGAAAGCCCCAGCGTCTCAGGGGGCGCCGGGGCCGGGCCGAAGTCGCGCGGGACGAGGAACAGAGTGCCGTTCAGGTCCACGAAGACCGCGTCGCTCTCCCCGTTCACCAACCCCGACTGCCCTTGCGGCGTGCAGTAAAGCATCGGGCGGTCCGTCTCGGTGCCGGCGAAGCGCATGAGACGAAAGGACCAATGGTGGTTCGCGCCCTGCGGCGTGACCAACATGGGGTGCGGCCCGGCGGCGGGTCCGCTCTTGTCCATCGTGAGGAAGGTGAGGTCGGCGCGCGCCATGGCCCCGCGTGCGCGCAGGGGAAGCGAAATACAGTGATCCTCCGCCGCGATACGATCTGCCGAGGCGAGAACGAGGCGCGGGTGCAGCACCCATGAGCCGACCGAGAGCGCGACGAGCGCCGCCGCGTATGCTCCAAGGCTCCAGCTCACCCGCCGCCACGGAACAAAAACCGCGATCCCCGCGACGAGCGCTGCCATGACGACCGGCAAGGCGTGCGCCAACGCGATTTGGTCCGATCCGGCGAAAACTCCGGCATATTCGGCAAAGGCGATCCCAGCCACGAGCACGGCGAGGCCGCTCAGGAGGACAGTGTCGAAGGCGGGCAGTCGGGTTTCGGCTGCCTCCCCGCGCATCTGACGGACCAGCAGGCGAACCGCCGTCACGACCGTGGCGGGTCCGGCGAAAATCAGCGCGAGCACGATCGTCAACCCGGACCTGGAGACGCCCGGAACGGGAGGCAGCAGGAACAGGTATGTCGCGGCCGCCAGCACCCCGGCGACCCACAAGCGCCACGCCCAGCGCCACGGCATCAGCGTGACGAAGGCGGTCAGCACCCCACCGACGGATATGAACAGGAGAGCGGCCATCGCCGCAGGCTACGGTGTGGTTGCTGTTCTGCCAAGCGGCATGGACGCCATTCGCGCCGGGGCGTAGCTTGTGCGTCATGGAATCGGCTCTGGACTGGCATCAGGCGAAAGCGCTGCTCGATTGGTATGTCGAGCTGGGGGTGACCGACGCGATCGCGGAGGGCCCCATCGACCGCTATGAAGCTGCCGTGCAGGCCCCTAAGCCGGTCACGCAGCTCGTCCCGTCCTCGGGTCCCGCCGCTGCGCCGGAACCGGATGCCCCGCAGACGACCGACTGGGTCGCCGTGGCCAAGGAACGCGCGGGCGCGGCGGCG
>CXWF01061708.1_pt1 | contig 18018 bp, 18 predicted proteins | sample 468421 | NCBI WGS metagenome assembly CXWF01 (sample SAMEA2620812, study PRJEB7988) | marine metagenome | biome: marine biome (ENVO:00000447); feature: surface water layer (ENVO:00002042); material: "saline water (ENVO:00002010), including plankton (ENVO:xxxxxxxx)" | depth 5 m
TCAGCCAAGGCGAAACACCTGACCGGAGGCCAGCCATGACCCTCCTCAATATCCGCAACCTCAGCGTCGATTTCGACACCGCCGGCGGCCAGTTCCGCGCCGTGGACGGGGTCGACATCACCGTGGACGAGGGCGACATCCTCGCCATCGTCGGCGAATCCGGCTCCGGCAAGTCGGTGTCGATGCTGGCCGCGATGGGTCTTCTCCCGTGGACCGCGACCATCACCGCCGACGAGATGAGCTTTGACGGGATCGACCTGCGCGGCATGACGGCCCGCTCGCGCCGCAAGGTCATCGGGCGCGACCTGTCGATGATCTTTCAGGAGCCGATGTCCTCGCTCAACCCGTGCTTCACCGTGGGTTTCCAGATCAAGGAGAGCCTGCGCATCCACCTCGACCTCGACCGGGCCGAGCGGCAGCGCCGGGCCATCGAGCTTCTGGAACTCGTCGGCATCCCGGACCCCGAAAAGCGGCTCAAGACCTTCCCGCATCAGTTGTCCGGGGGCATGAGCCAGCGGGTGATGATCGCGATGGCGCTGGCCTGCAAGCCGCGTCTGCTGATCGCGGATGAGCCGACCACCGCGCTCGACGTGACGATCCAGGCGCAGATTCTCGACCTGTTGATCGACATTCAGCGTGAGAACCGCATGGGCCTGATCCTTATCACCCACGACATGGGCGTCGTGGCCGAGACCGCCCAGCGCGTGCAGGTGCAATACGCGGGCCAGAAGGTCGAGGAGCAGGAGGTGCGCAAGCTCTTCTCGCAGCCGCATCACCCCTATACCTCCGCCCTGCTCGACGCGCTGCCCGAGCGCGCGACCGAGCGGCACCTGCCCACGATTCCCGGCGTCGTTCCGGGGCAGTACGACCGGCCCGAGGGCTGCCTGTTCTCGCCGCGCTGCAAGTTCGCCGACGATACCTGCCGGAGGATCGATCCGCCGGTGCAGTCGCGCGAACTGGGCCTCGCCCGCTGCCACTACCCGGTCAACGCGAAGGAGGACGTGGCATGAGCGTCGTCGTCACCGCCGAGAACCTCGCCCGCCATTACGAAGTGGGCGGCGGGCTGTTTTCGAAGCCCGGCGTGGTCAAGGCGCTGTCCCATGCGTCCTTCACCATCGAGGCGGGCAAGACGCTGGCCGTGGTGGGCGAATCCGGTTGCGGCAAGTCCACCCTCGCGCGGCTCGTCACTCTGATCGAAGAGCCGACGGCCGGCACGCTGAACATCGCGGGCACGGATGCGACGCCCGACAACTGGGACAAGCTGCGCGACACCGTGCAGATCGTGTTTCAGGACCCGTATGGATCGCTCAACCTGCGCCACCGGGTCGGAGCCATTCTGGAGGAACCGCTCAAGATCAACCGCCCGAACATGTCGGCCAAGGAGCGGCAGGCGAAGGCGCGAGAGATGATCGAGCTCGTGGGGCTCAGGCCCGAGCATTACGACCGGTTCCCGCACATGTTCTCGGGCGGTCAGCGTCAGCGCATCGCGGTCGCCCGTGCGCTGATGCTGGAGCCGAAGCTTCTGGTGCTGGACGAACCCGTCTCGGCGCTCGACCTGTCGATCCAGTCACAGGTGCTGAACCTGCTGCTCGATTTGCAGGAGCGTCTGGACCTTGCCTATCTGTTCATCTCGCACGACCTGTCAGTCGTGCGACACGTCGCAGACGACGTGGTCGTGATGTATCTGGGCCGGCCCGTGGAGTTCGGGTCCAAGGATGCGGTGTTCTCGAACCCGCGCCACCCCTACACCAAGGCGCTCCTCTCGGCGACGCCATCGACCGAGCCGAACCCCGACAAGAAGCGCATCAAGCTGGAGGGCGAGCTGCCCTCGCCGCTCGCCATTCCCGACGGCTGCCCCTTTGCGCCGCGCTGCTGGAAGGCCAAGGACAGGTGCCGGGCCGAGCGGCCGGAACTGATGGGCGACCACCCGGCGGCCTGCTTCTATCCCGAAGGCTGACCCGCTTGCGCCGTGCGGCGGCGCTCCGTAGCGTCCGGGCATGACCGGCCAGACATTCCTCGTGACCGGGGCGCGTGCGCCCGTGGCGTTGCACATGGCGCGCCTTCTGGGCAGCGCCGGTCACAGGGTCATCCTTACGGATGCGCTGGCCCGCCCTTTGGCGGCGGCGACGCGCTTTGCCAGCTATGTCCGCACGCCATCACCGCGTTTCGCGCCCGACGCATTCGGCGCGGCGGTGCAGGAGATCGTGGCGCGCGAGGGCGTCGACCTGATCGTGCCGACCTGCGAAGAGGTCTTTCACCTCGCCCGCCTGCGTGACGAGGCCGGGCTGCCGTTGCCGGTGTTTGCGCCGGGCCTCGACCAGCTCGCGCAGGTTCACGACAAGCACAGGTTCATCGAATTGTGCGCGGGGCTGGGACTGCCCGTGCCCGAAACGCACCTCTTGCGCGGGCTGCCCGATCTGGACGCCCAGCGCGCGCGGGCGGGGGACATGGTGTTCAAGCCGGTCTGGTCGCGCTTCGCCGAGCATGTGCTGATCCGCCCCGACCCACGCGGGCTGGACGCGATCACGCCGTCGCCCGCGCGGCCCTGGGTCGCGCAGGAATACCTGCATGGGAGCGAGTTGTGCGCCTATGCCATCGCCCACGAAGGCCACGTTGGTGCGCTGTCCGCCTACCGCGCCCTTGCCCGTGCCGGGCGGGGGGCCGCCGTCGCCTTTGCCCCGGTCGAGGATGCGGCGGTCACGGAATTCGTGACACGCTTTGTCGAGGGCACCGGGTGGAGCGGGCAGATCTCGTTCGACCTGATGCGGCTGGCGGATGGCAGCGTGCGGCCGCTGGAGTGCAATCCAAGGGCGACGAGCGGGCTGCACTTCTTTCGTGACGGTGCTGCATTCGCGCGGATGCTGGCGGGAGCGGGCGCGCCCCTCGCGCCGGATGTTTCGACGCCGCAGGACGTGCGGCTGGCGCTCTGGGTCTATGGCCTCCCGGCGGCGCTGGGGCGCGGCGACCTCGCGGCGTTTCGCGCGGTGCTGCGCGAGACAGAGGACTTGCTGGACTGGCCCGATGACCCCGGCGCACGGCGCGCACAAGTTCCGGCCATGGCGGAGTTCGCGATGCTGGCTTTGCGCAAGCGGATCAGCCTGCTTGGCGCGTCTACATACGACATCGAATGGAACGGGCCGGATCAGAGCGCGATCTGAACCCGGCGGGGTGTTTGGGCGGCTTTCGGCATCTCGCCCGCGGCGATCCGCGCGATGTCTTCGCGCAGGATGTCGAGCGGGCCGATCACAGGTCTGGCCGTGGGCAGCAGGCGCGCATTGTCGAAGGCCCGTGACAGCACCCGGCGGTCCTGGTCCAGCGCGAGCCGGAACATCGGCTTGAACGCCAGTGCCTTGAGATACCCCAGCCCCGCCTGTTTCGGTCCCATGAGCCAGCCGACCCCTTCGACCGTCTCAGCATCCGCCTGCCGCAGGTGAAAGGTCGTGGCCAGCACGATGCCGTTCGGACCCCAGTATTCCAGTTCGGCGATACCGGGGTGACGGTAGCGCCCGACGGTCCGCACCCGCGCGCCTTCGAGCAGCTTCGAGATCAGGCCCTGCTGGCGGTCTTCGCCCGTATATGTCGCCTCAACCCATCCCGGCCCGCCGGTGATCGCGACATCCACGGCATACCGTTTCGTGCCGAGGCCCCGCAGGAGGCCCCGGTGGGTGAAATGGGTGTGCGTGGCGTCGAGGATGTTCTCAGCCGTGTCGATCAGGGTGGAGCGCGTCGCGCTGGTCACTCGGCGCGTGATGACGTCCTGCCCGGTCAGGCAGTGAACGTAAGGTGCCGCCTGCGGCGTGCCGGTGGACAGGAAGATCGCGCCTTCGGCCTCGGTCACGGTGAGCGCCTGCGCCCGCAGGGTCGGCAAGGGCCCGACATGACCCGGGATCGCCGTGCATCGCCCGTCGGATGCAAAGCGCCAGCCGTGGTAGGGGCACTGGATCTCACCGTCGAGGCACCGGCCCTCGGACAGGGAAGCGAACCGGTGCGGGCATCTGTCGTGCAGCGCGGCAATGGCCCCGTCGCGCCCGCGAAACAGCACGACCGGGACACCGTCCAACAGGACGCGCTTCGGTGTCTGCCGGACCGCGCGGCTGAGGGCGACGGCCTGCCAAACGTCCTGCGTCAAAGCCCGAACCTTTCAAGCAGCGGGACGCCCACCCGACGCAGAAGCGCCTCCATCACCGCGACGGACCCGCGTGCCGACGGTGGCAGGTGGCGGACGTGAACCGCGGTGTATTCCACCACCGGCACCGCGCCGCGCGACCGTTTGAAACCGGCGGCCCCCGCGCTCATGTTGAAGAAAAGCCCCTCTTCGCTCGCCCGCCGCTGCGAGGCGGCCATCATCATGCGGTAGAGTCCTTCGGACTGCGGGCGCGTCGTGTCGTAACCGACGATGGGCTGCGTGAGGGTCGTGCCGGAGAGGAACATGCCCGTCACGGCGACGAGGGCGCCGCTCTCGCGCTCGCGCAGCCCCAGCATCTCGATGATCCCCGCCCGGTGCCATTCGGCCACGCAGAGCGCGGTGTAGCGTGGGTTCAGCGGGGTGTACTTGTCGAGGTAGAGCATCGCGTAGAGGTCGGCGGCGCGGGCATAATCCTCTGCCAGGAAATCCCCATTCCCGACCATTTCGTGCGATGTGTCGTCCAGGAGCTTGCGGTCGCGCGTCATGTCGCGGCTCAGGCGGGGCCTGTCGCTGCGGTCCGCGAAAAAATAGACCTGCCGCGCGGGCAGGAGAGTGAACCCCTCGGCCCGTAAGGCGGCCATCGTCGCCGCATCCGCCAGAGCGTTAAGCGAGCGAAGAACGATGGCCCTGTCCGGATGCGCGTTCAACAGCGTGTCACGCAGATGCGCCACGTTCGCCCTGTCGAGCGACGGTACCGGGTTTGTCGAGAGAAGCCAGTTGTTCACCTGAACCTGATGGTCGAGCCCGCTCAGGCGGAGAACGGGCGTGGCGGATCGGATCAACGCCCGCGTCGCGGCGCGCAGGACGGCGTGGGACACGAAATGCCGCGTCTCCTCCAGCCCGTAGTCGATATAGGCCGCGCTCGGCCGGCAGATGTAACAATTGCCGCGCTGGTCGCGGTCGTTGAGCGTAAGGGGAAAGACCTGACCGCCGACCTCCACAGTCTCGACCCGCGTATCGAGGTTCGCGATCAAGGCGGACGACGGATGCCGGTCGAACAGGGCAGCAAAGGCCGCGACTTTCGCAGGGTCGTTCGCCGCCCCAGCCCCGATTTTTCGTGGAGCGTTCATGACGCGTCGGTGTGCGGGAGGTGACAGGCCACGCGCCTCAGCTTCGCGGCTGTTTCGAGCGTGAGGGGCGCGCGGGTCAGCGTGACTTTGACCCCCTTGGCACGGCTCCTGAGCAACGCGGTCAGGGCCGCCACCGCGGCCTGCGCCTCTGCCTTGGTGACCGCAGGCGGCAGGGTCAGGTCGACGGTTTCCGGGCCCGTCTGGATGATGCGGAAATCGTCGATCCCCGGCCCCGCGTCGAGCACCGCGTTTCGCAGCACGTCGGGGGTGATGAGCGTGCCGCCGATGCGGAAGATGTCGTCCATCCGGCCGACCACCTCGTCCACCGCCTGAAGCGGCGACCCGCAGGGACAGGGCGTGGCAGAGAGGCGCAGCAGGTCGTTCATCCGGTAGCGTGCCATGATCTGAACCTGCCGCCCTAAGCAGGTGACGAGCGGGGTGACAAGGCCATCGCCCACCGGTTCGAACTCGAACTTCATGGAGTCCTCGCACAGGTGGAGGCGTCCGTGGCGGCAGGTGACGCCGAGGAGGCCCTCGGTGGCCATGTAGATCTGTTCGAGCGGGCCGAAAGCGGCCTCGATCACCGGCCGGTCGACGGGGTCGAGCGTTTCGGCGGCGGCGAACGTCCGGGTCGGGGCGAGAGCCACGCCGCGTTCCGCAAGGTGGCGTAGGATCTTGGGCGGGGCGACGACCACGGTCGGATCGAAGGCGGCGAGGTCATCGATCCACTGGTCCGGGCCGGAGACGAGATCGAAGAACCTCAGGTCGATGCGCCCCGACTGGCGCGCGGAGTCGTAGAGCGGCGTGGATTGCGGCAGGACGATTGCCACCCGGGGCCGGCGCCAGACGAGGTCAGGGATCGCTTTGGCGAGGATCGCGCCCAGCCAGCGGAACCGCTCGCCGTCCGAGATGACGAAATAGCCGCGATTGCCGCTGGTCCCGGTGCTTTGACCGACCGTAAGGCTCCCGATTCGGCAGTCCGAGGCGATGGCCGCCCGAACCTGGTCCGATGTGATCCCGTGGATGTTGTAGGCGCTGAAGTCGGCCATCAGCGTGGCCTTGTCGGTGATTGGCAGGTCGTCGAGCCGGTCGGGCGCGGACACGTAGGCCCGCACACGCGGCAAGTCGCGGGCGAGCCAGCGGGACAGGCGCCGTGCCTGCCAGGACTCGAACCGCGCGCGGCTCAGTCCGGCACGGCCCATGCGGCGGGCGGTCAGGAAGGAACCGATTGCCTCGCCCGCCGGGATCACGGGGCGGGCTCCATGTCGTAGGGCGCCGGGTCAGGGTCGTGGCACAACATGACCTGCCCCCCGGCGGCACGGAACGCGGCGACGGCGCGGGTGGTCGCCATGCCGGCGTCCGGGTCGTCCGCGATCAGGCGCGCGGGCCAGCCCGGCGCGCGTCCGGGGTCGAGGGCCGACAGCATCCATTGCGTGTCGCAAGCGTAGAGCAGGGGCGTGTCGAGGCGGGGAAACAGAAGGCCCACATGCCCCTCGGCATGGCCCGGAAGGTCGACCGTCAGGACATGCCCGTCGCCGAACAGGTCGGCAACTGCCGTGAGGGCTTTTGGCACATCGGCCTGTGCGCGTGGCAAGGTGGAGAAGCCTGTCAGGCGGGTGGCGATGTCGTCCGGCAGGAGTTCCGGAAAGATTCCGTGCCGGAGGTTGCCCAGCGTGCCGCGCGCCGCGATCCGGGCGAACGTCCGGTCACAGGCGAACACCCGTGCATTGGGAAACTGGCGCAGGCCCGAGACGTGATCGGCGTGGAAATGGGTCAGGATGACCGCCGCCACGTCCTCTGGCCCGATTCCGCGCCGGGCAAGCACGGCGGCGGGCTGCCCCGCGTCGTGCAACCGGGGGCGCAGAATACGCGCATAGGTCCGGAGCGCGGCGCTGCGTGGTCCGGCGACGGTTTCGTGGGTGTAGCCCGTGTCGATCAGGACCGGCCCGACCGTCGGATGTTCCAGCAGTCCGAACCGCACCTGCAAGGCGACGGGGGCGCGACGCCCGCCGCGCAGGACGAAGGACTCGCGTGTGCGCACCGTGGCGCTGTTGGCGAACACGGGGATCATTGCGTCGGCTCCCCTGCGAACGTCCGCTCCAGCCCGTCCTCGAACCCGATCCGGGGGCGCCAGCCGAGCAGCCGATCGGCCTTCGAGATGTCGAGGCTTTGGGCATAAGCGAACAGCGCCAGCGCGTAGCGGGTGATCTGCGGCTCGCCGCCGCCGGTGAGCAGGGCGGCCTTCTCGGCGCTCCACGCCGCCGCGAGGCCAAGCGACACCGGCATAGGTCGCCAGCGCAGGTTCACCCCGGCGCGCGCACAGACGGCCCCGGCGATGTCGGTCACCGGGATGACGTCGCCCCCGGTGATGTTGAAGACCTCGCCTTCGACCTCGGGACCGGCGCGCAGGGCCGCGAGAACCGCGTCGGCCACGTCATCCACATGGGTCAGGTCGATGCGCGCCGCGCCGCCGCGCAGGAGCGGCAGGGGCCGGGCGCGCGCCGTGGCCAGCAGGCGCGGCAAGAGCACCGTGTCGCCGGCACCGTAGAGCCCGCGCGGGCGCAGGGCGATGGGGCCGATGTCGCGCGCCGCGAGTGCGATCTCTTCCGACAGGCGTTTGGTGCGCGCGTATTCGTTGAACGGCCTGGGAAGCGGGTCGTCCTCGCGCAGGTCCAACTGGTCGCGCAGCGCAAAGTAGAGGGTTGAGGAAGAAACCTGCACGAACCGGCCCACGCCGAGGCTTCGGGCCAGCGCGACCACGTTGCGGGTGCCGGTGACATTCGCCGCCTCGAAGGCCGCGCGTGGTCCGAAGGGCGCAGAGAGGCCCGCGCCGTGGACGATATGGGTCACTTCGGTCAGTTCCGGCGGACGGTCGGAAAGCGCGCGCGAAATGTCCCAGCGCAAGACCGGCACGCCCTGCGCCGCAAGCGCCGCGCAGGCGGCAGGGTCGCGCCCCTGGGCGAGCACGGGGATGCCTTCGTCGCGCAGGCGGCGGACCACCGCGCCGCCGAGAAAGCCGGTCGCACCGGTGACGAGGACGCGCCCGCTCTCAGGCTTCATAGGCCAGCCCTCCGAAAGACACGCCCGCCGAGGTGCCCAGCATCAACACGCGCGTGCCCGGCGGCACCCGGCCCGCGCGCCGCGCGGTGTCGAGCGTGAAGGGGATCGAGGCCGCGATCTGGTTGCCGTGGTCCGCGACGATATCCACGACCTTTCCCGCATCGAAACCCGTCTGGCGCACCATATGGACGAGCGCGGCGGGGCTGGCCTGATGCGGGACGATGAGGTCGACGTCGTCCTGCGACCAGCCCGCGCGGGCGAGGAGGTCGGTCACGAAAGCCCCGAAATGGCGGGAGGCGAGACGAAAGAGTTCCTTGCCGTCCATCGAGAACCACGCATGGGCGGCGAAGTCTTCGGGCGATGCGTGGAAATCGAACCGCGTCCCGCCCGCGCCGATGGAACAGGCGTCGTAGGCCGACGGGTAGGTGCGCGTGAGGCTCGCCTTCAAACCGGCCCCGGCTTCGACGACCGCCGCCCCAGCCCCGTCGCCGAACAGCGCCGCGACCTCTGGCTGCGTTTCCCACGGCAAGGCGCGGGAGGCGATTTCGGCAGAGACCACGAGCGCACGGCGCGCCCCGCCCGTGGCGATGAGCCGCGCGGCGGTGTCGAGCGCCACGACGAAGCCGAGGCATGTCGCGTTCACGTCGAAGGCGGAGGCGGACCCGTCCGTCATGCCGAGCCGCTGCATCAGGAGCGGCGCGGTGGCCGGGATCGGCTGGTACGGCACGGCGGCCCCGCAGATCACGAGGTCGATGTCGGCGGGCGCAAGTCCGGCGTCCGCGAGTGCCGCCGTGGCAGCCGCGAGCGCGAGGTCGACCTGGCTCTCGCCGTCGCAGACATAGCGCGACCTGACCCCCGTGGCGGCCGCAAGCTGGCCTGTGGGCAGGGACAGGCGAGCGTCGAACTCGCTGCTGTCGACGCGGCGCTCAGGAAGCGCCCGCCCGGTGCCGAGAATAGTTATCACGCTGCGTTCCTCCGCCGTCCCATACCGCGGTCGCGAACCGATGCCCCGATGTTACGGCGCGGCGCGCGCTTTCCCAAGCGGATTGCGCATGGGTCAGACGGCTTCGGCGCGGGCCGCCAGCGCCTCGGCCGCGATGGCGAAGGAGCGTTTGCGGGCGGCCGGGTCGTGGATCATGCCGGTCAGGATCAGCTCGTCCGGCCGATAACGCGCGATCAGGTCGTCGAGCTGGCGGGCCACCTGGTCCGGATCACCGACCGCCGTGACGCGCAGGGCGTGGTTGAGCATCGCGATCTGGTCGGGCGAGGCGACGAGCGAGATATCATCGACGGGGGCCGGCAGCGGTCCGGGCGATCCCGTGCGCAGGTTCAGGAACGCCTGCTGCATCGAGGTGCGCAGCCGGTGCGCCTCGGCCTCGGTATCGGCGGCGAAGACGTTGACCGCCAGCATGAAGCGCGGGGCGTCGGTGCGACCCGGCTGGAAGGACGACCGATAGACGTGGAGCGCGTCCTCAAGCGCGTCGGGCGCGAAATGCGAGGCGAAGGCGTAGGGCAGCCCGAGATGTGCGGCGAGTTGCGCGCCGAACAGCGAGGAGCCCAGCATCCAGACCGGCACGTTCGTGCCCGCGCCGGGGATCGCCTTGATCCGCTGCCCCTCGGTGAGCGGGTCGAAATAGCTCATCAACTCGACAACATCGTCCGGGAAGGTATCCGCCTGCGTCATGATGCGCCTGAGCGCGCGGGCGGTCGCCATGTCGGTGCCCGGCGCACGGCCAAGTCCGAGGTCGATACGGTCGGGATAGAGCGTGGCCAAGGTGCCGAACTGCTCGGCCACCATGAGCGGCGCATGGTTTGGCAGCATGATCCCCCCGGCGCCGACCCGAATCCTGTCGGTCTGTCCCGCGACATGCCCGATCAGGATCGAGGTCGCGGCGGAGGCGATGCCGGTGGAGTTGTGGTGTTCGGCGAACCAGTACCGGCTGTAGCCCAGCCGCTCTGCCTCCTGTGCGAGGTCGACGGAATTGGCGAGCGCCTCGCCGGGCGTGGAGCCTGACGGGATCGGGGCGAGGTCGAGGATGGAATAGGGTATCATGGGGCGTCCTTTCGCCAGATACCTAGGAACCCGCGAACCGCCTGTCCATGCTCAGCGGTTCTCGAGCGCCGTGGCGACGACGGGAATATTCGGACGGCTCACCGGAATCGTGTCGCCGTTCTTGAGCACGACGCGCGCCTTGCGCCCTTCGCGTTCGAGCCGCTCCACGGCGTCGAGGGCCACCCAGTGCGAGCGGTGAATCTGTAGTCCCGGAAAGCCGTTCAGTTCGGCGATGGCATCGGACATGCGCTTCAGGATGCGATGTTCGCCCGCTGACGTCACCACGTCCAGATAATGGTCCTGCGTCTCGATCCGGATCAGGTTTCTCGCGTCATCGACGTCCAGGTTGCGCAGGAAGAGGGGTGGCTCGGGGGCGTCGGGTTCATCAGTCGGCGCGATGGGCTCCGGCTCGGCAGCCGCGCCTTCGACTTCCGCCAGCGCCGCTGCACGGTGGCGGGCCAGGGTGGCGGGGCGGACGTAGGTCTCGACCACCGCGATCGGAAAGCCGATCAGGAAGACGAAGACCCAGCGGAAACCGATGTTGTAGGCCGTCAACGCCTCTCCACGGAACGTGATGTCGAGGCCGAGCAACAAAGCCGCGGCCAACGGGCCTGCCGCGAACGCGCCGATCGCGATTCGGAACACCGGGTGCCAATTGTCTGGCAGCCGCGCCATGGCGATACCGACAGCCGCGATCACGGAAAGCGCCGCGCCGGCAATCCCTGCCGGCCAATAGACCAAGCGTTCCAGCAGGGTCAGGTCCGAAAATGTGCCGAAAGGCCCCGTGACGGCCGCACCCGCCGACATGGCCAGAATTACCCCAGCTCTTCGCAAAAATACCGCCCCCATGAGCTTTGCATATGTCATCCCCCGGACTCAGGCAATTATGATCTCTGGCAACCATACGTCATCCTCCTTGCCCCGGTGATCCGGGCCGGATTATGACCACTATTGAGGCATCTGGAGGGGCGAGATGGGCGATATCGGGGGCGACTGGGATTACATCATCGTGGGTGCCGGCACGGCGGGCTGCGTTCTGGCCAACCGGCTGAGCGAAGATCCGGCGACGCGCGTGCTGCTTCTCGAAGCGGGCGGGCGCGACAGCTATGCGTGGATTCACGTTCCGGTCGGCTATCTCTACACGATGGGCAATCCGCGCACCGACTGGATGATGCGCACGTCCGAGGAGCCGGGTCTGAACGGTCGCAGCCTTGCCTATCCGCGAGGCAAGGTTCTGGGCGGCTGCACGTCGATCAACGGCATGATCTACATGCGGGGTCAGGCCGCCGACTATGACGGTTGGCGGCAGATGGGCAATACGGGCTGGGGCTGGGACGATGTGCTGCCCTATTTCCGGCGGAGCGAGGACCATCACGCGGGCGACAGCAAGCTGCACGGTTCGGGCGGAGAGTGGAAGGTGCAGAAACAGCGCCTGACGTGGGATGTGCTCGAGGCCGTCAAACAGGCCGCTATCGAGTTCGGCATCCCGGTCGCGGACGACTTCAACGACGGGCTCAACGAGGGCGTCGGGTTCTTCGAGGTGAACCAGTCGAACGGCGTGCGCTGGTCCACCGCCAAGGCGTTCCTGCGGCCCGTGCAGGGCCGGGCCAATCTGCGGGTGGTGACGGGCGCGCTGGCGGAAAAGATCATGCTGGACGGCAAGCGGGCCAAGGGCGTGCGCTGGCGCGTCGGCAGCGCGGTGCAGGAGGCGCGGGCCCAGCGCGAGGTGATCCTTGCAGCCGGAAGCCTCAATTCCCCCAAGCTCATGGAACTGTCGGGCATCGGCGACCCGGAGGTTCTGGGCAACTTCGGGATCGATGTGGCGCATGGGTTGGCGGGTGTCGGCAAGAACCTTCAGGACCACCTTCAGATCCGCACGGCCTATGAGGTCGAGGGCGCGAAGACGCTGAACCAGCTGACCAACTCCATGATCGGCAAGATGCGGATGGGGCTGGAATACGCGCTCAAACGCTCAGGGCCGCTGGCGATGGCCCCGTCTCAGCTGGGCATATTCACCCGGTCGGACGAGAGCGTGGCGACGCCTGACCTCGAATACCACGTTCAGCCGCTGACCACGAAGGCCCTGGGCGATCCGCTCGACCCCTTCCCCGGCATCACCGTGTCGGTCTGCAACCTGCGCCCCGAAAGCCGGGGCACATCGCACCTGCGCTCGACCGATCCGGGCGAGCAGCCCGATATCCGGCTGGGCTACCTCACAGCCGAGAAGGACAAGCTGGTGGCGGTCAAGGCGGTGCAGCAGGCCCGTGCGCTGATGAGAATGCCCGCCATGCAGAAATACGCGCCGCGCGAGTTCCTGCCGGGCCCGGACTGCGCCACGGACGCCGACCTTTTGCGCGGCGTCGGCGATATCGCCTCGACCATCTTCCACCCGGTTGGCACAACCAGGATGGGGACGGATACGATGGCGGTGGTCGGCCCGGATCTGAAGGTCCACGGGATGGATGGACTGCGGATCGTGGATGCGGGCGTCATGCCGACGATCACCTCGGGCAACACCGCGTCGCCCACCATCATGATCGCCGAGAAGGCCGCCGACCTGATCCGGGGCCGCGCCGCCTGACCCGGCAAGATCCCGCGCTGTTCGGCGTGGTTAACGCACGGAAATCCCGAATAAATTACGCGAATTGTGCAAGTCGCGAGTCCTCAAGCGACTCGATTCGTTCAGAAAAAGCCGATTTTCGACTTTCTCCTTTACAGGAGTCAACGAATATCACACCATATCTAGTAGGGATGGGGCGCACGAGACGCCACACCCGGAACAGGCAACCAGCCCTTGCGTTTCTGCATCCGCGAAGGCTGAACCGAGCAGAAGGGACAAGCCATGGCGGCGACCGAGCATTACCTCGAATCCGAAGACCTTCATCCGATAGACATCGTTGAAACCCTCGCCGAGCACCACGCCTGGGACTTCGACCGCGTGGCCGACGACCAGATCGCGATGGCGGTCGAGGGTCAGTGGCGCACCTACTCGATCACCCTGGCGTGGAGCCCGTATGACGAGACGCTCCGCCTGATCTGCACCTTCGAAATGGAGCCGCCCGAGGAAAAGCTCGGCAAGCTCTACGAGGCGCTGAACGCGACGAACGACATGGTCTGGGACGGGGCCTTCACCTACTGGTACGAGCAGCGCCTGATGGTGTTCCGTTACGGGCTCGTCCTCGCCGGTGGGCTGATGGCCGGGCCGGAACAGCTCGCCCGCCTGATCTCGTCTTCGGTTCAGAACTGCGAGCGCTTCTACCCGGCGTTCCAGCTTGTGAACTGGGGCGATCGCAGCGTCGAGGACGCCATGCAGGTCGCGATGGCACAGGCCTACGGACGCGCCTGACGATTTTCATCTCCAAGTGAACGGCGACGGGGGGCTTCGGCCCCCTGTTTTCGTATGCGGATTGCACCCCGCCCCGCCCCCGCCTAGTCTCGCCGCCGACAAGGGAGACGGCGATGGACATGAACGATATTCGCGAGAAGGGCATGGTCCTTCTGGGTTGCGGCAAGATGGGCTCGGCGATGCTCAGGGGCTGGCTGGACGGCGGACTTCCGGCGTCGTCGGTCTGGGTGAGCGATCCGAAGCCGTCGGAGTGGCTTCAGGAGCTTGAAGGTCTGAACCTCAACGCGGATTTGCCCGAAGCGCCCGCCGTCGTTCTGGTGGCGGTGAAACCGCAGATGATGGCCGACGCGCTGCCCACGCTGAAGGCGATGGGGAACGGCACGACGCTGTTCGTCTCGGTCGCCGCCGGGATCACGCTGGCGACTTACGAGGACATGCTTGGCGACAAGACCCCCATCGTGCGCGCGATGCCCAACACCCCCGCCGCCGTGGGCCGTGGCGTGACGGCGATCATCGGGAACGGCGCGGCCGGAGCGGATCACGCGGACCTTGCAGAAAGCCTGTTGTCAGCGGTCGGTCAGGTCGTGCGGCTGGAGAGCGAGGCGCAGATGGGTGCGGTCACGGCGATTTCCGGCTGCGGCCCGGCCTATACCTTCCACCTGATCGAGGCGATGGCGGCAGCGGGCGAGGCAAACGGGCTTGCCCCGGAGCTGGCCCTGCAATTGGCGAAGGCCACTGTCGCGGGGGCCGGACATCTGGCCGAGAACGCGGACGAGGACCCGGGGCAGTTGCGCGTCAACGTCACCTCGCCCAACGGGGTCACGCAGGCCGCGTTGGAGGTTCTGATGAACGACGAGGACGGCTTCCCCCCGCTCCTGAAACGGGCCGTAGCAGCGGCGATCAAGCGCGACAAGGAGCTTGGAGAATGAGCGAGATCAGTTTCGACGACTTCCTCAAGGTCGACGTGCGCAAGGGCACGGTGGTCAAGGCCGAGCCGTTTCCCGAGGCACGAAAGCCCGCGATCAAGCTCTGGGTCGACTTCGGCAAGGAGATCGGGGTCAAGAAAACCTCGGCCCAGATCACCAAGCATTACACGCCCGCGAGCGTCATGGGGATGGGCGTCATGGCCGTGATCAACTTCCCGCCGCGCCAGATCGGCAAGTTCATGTCCGAAGTCCTCGTCCTTGGCGTGCCAGACGCGGATGACGAGGTGGTGCTGATCACGCCGGACAAGTCCGTGCCCGACGGCGGGCGGCTTTACTGATGGCCGAGATCCTCATCACCCGGCCCCTGCCGGACGCGGTGGTCGCGCGCCTGAGCGACCGCCATGACGTGACCCTGCGCGAAACCTCCGACCCGCTTGACGCGGACGAGCTGATCACGGCGCTCACCAGTTTCGACGCCGTGTTGCCGACGCTGGGCGACGCGTTTTCGGCTGAGGTGTTCGAGGCGGCGGGCGACATCCGGTGCAAACTGCTCGCCAATTTCGGGGTCGGCTACAACCATATCGATGCGGCGGCAGCGAAAGAGCATGGCGTGGCGGTCACGAACACGCCCGGAACGGTCACGGATGCCACGGCGGACATCGCGCTCACGCTGATCCTGATGACCGCACGGCGGGCGGGCGAAGGCGAACGCTTCGTGCGGGCGGGCAAGTGGGTCGGCTGGAACCCGATGCAGATGCTGGGGATGCATGTGACCGGCAAGACGCTGGGCATCATCGGCATGGGACGGATCGGGCAGGCCATCGCCAAGCGGTGCCATTATGGCTTCGACATGAACGTGATCTTCTACAACCGATCACCCAAGCGCTGCGACTTCCCAGCGCGGCAGTACGAGAGTATCGGGGACGTGGCTGCGCTTGCCGATATCCTCGTCGTCGCGGTGCCCGGCGGGCCGGAGACCCACCACCTGATCGGGCGCGAGGTCTTCGCGCAGATGCCCGACGGCGCGATCTTCGTGAACATCTCGCGCGGGGACGTGGTGGACGAGCCGGCGCTCATCGCCGCGTTGGAGGCGGGCGATATTCGTGGGGCGGGGCTGGACGTTTACGAGAACGAGCCGCATGTGCCCGAAGCGCTGCGCGCGATGGAGAACGTCACGCTCCTGCCCCACCTCGGCACCGCCGCGCTGGAAGTCCGGGAGGCGATGGGGCTGATGGCCGCCGACAACATCCTGTCGTTCCTCGACACCGGCGAGCTTCTCAACCCGGTCTAGGTCAGCCCCCGCCGATCAGGACACCGGCGGCGAAAACGAGCGCGCCGCCAAGGACGACCTGGAACGTCGCGCGGAAGAAGGGCGTGTCCATGAACTTGTTCTGAATCCAGACGATGGCCCAGAGTTCGACAAAGACGACGATGATCGCGATGATCGTGGCGGTCCAGAAATCCGTGATGAGGTAAGGGAGCGCGTGGCCCAGCCCGCCCACCGTTGTCATCACCCCGGACGAGACACCGCGCTTGAGCGGCGAGCCACGTCCCGATAGCTCACCATCGTCCGACGCAGCTTCGGTGAACCCCATCGAAATCCCCGCGCCCACGGCGGCGGCGAGGCCCACGAGAAGCGTCGTGTGCGGATCGCGGGTGGCGAAGGCGGTTGCGAAGATCGGCGCGAGGGTCGACACCGAGCCGTCCATCAGACCCGCGAGCCCCGGCTGCACCCATGTCAGGATGAACTGGCGGCGCGCCGAGTCATCCTCTTTCTCACGCGCTTCGCCGCCGAGATATTTCTGTTCGAGCTGCCCGGCCGTATCGTTGTGCCCGGCCTCGGCGGCTGCAAGGTCACCCAACAGCCTGCGGGTTCCGGCATCGGAGGTACGGTCGGCGGCCTTGCGGTAGAACTGCTCCGCCTGCCGCTCCATCTCCCGCGCCTCGCCCCGCATCCGCTCCAGCCCGAGGTTTTCGATCAGCCAGACGGGCTGGCGCGCGAAATACCCTGCGACATGCTCACGCCGGATGAGCGGGATGACGGAGCCGAAGCGCCGGGTATGCTCATCGATGAGCCATTGGCGGTGCTCGTCCTCCTCATGCGCCATCTCCTCGAACACTTTGGCGGAGGCGGGGAAATCCTCGCGCAGCCGCTCGGCATACTGGCGGTAGATGCGGGCGTCGTCCTCCTCGTTCGAAATCGCGAGGGCAAGGATCTCCTGTTCGGACAGGTCCGAGAAACGGCGGCGGGACGACGAGAAACCGGGGATCATTTCAACACCTCTTTGGAACGATTCCAAACTAGTGAACTATACCGTCAACGCAAGGGGGCGCTTGGTCGCGGGGTGGGGTCAGTCCACGCGGCGGATGTAGACGTGGTTGCCCTCACGCTTGGACTCGAAACGCTTGGTGTCGCGGATCAGGTCGGAAAGCTTGGCACGCCCGTAGGTCCGTGTGTCGAAGTCGCGGTTGTCGGCCTGGATCGCCTGACCGATCACGCCAAGCTGGAACCATTCGCCATCCTGGTCGATCTTTTCCATCGCGCGGAAGATGAGCGGCAGGGCATCCTTCACGTCACGCTTGCCCTTCTTGCCCTCGGCGGGCTTCTCGGGCTCTTCGTCGACAAGGTTCTCGATCATCACGAAGCGGGAGCAGACGTTGCGCAGCGACTCGGGCGTCTTGCCTTCGCCGATGCCGATGACCGTCATCCCCTGTTCGCGGATGCGGTTGGCGAGCGCGGTGAAATCGCTGTCGGACGAGACCAGTACGAAGCCGTCGAAACGCCCGGTGTGCATGAGGTCCATCGCGTCGATCACGAGGCCGATGTCCGAGGCGTTCTTGCCTTTGGTGTTCGCGCTGTCCTGGTGCGCGACCATGCCGAGCGAGGCGACCTTGGTTTTCCACGGGGCGAGCCGCTGGCTCGACCAGTCGCCGTAGACGCGGCGCAGCGCGGGTTCGCCGTAGCTCGTGACTTCCTTGAGGATCGGTTCGGCGAAGCGGGCCGGGATGTTGTCGGCGTCGATCAGGACGGCGAGGAGCGGGTTGGCGTCGGGCATCTTTGGAGGACCTTCTCGTTATGTGCTGTGCCCTCGGTATCCCAGATGAATGGCGGCGTCACCCGCTCTCGCTATCGCAGTGCTGGGCCCGGACCGGGGCCCTTCGGGGGAGCGCGAAAGGTGCGCACCAGACACGAACGGCCGGAGACCGCATGGCGGCTCCGACCGTTGGGTGCCTGCGCCGGGCGCAGGGTGTCAGTAAAGAACGACCGAGCGGATGGATTCCCCCGAGTGCATCAGGTCGAAGCCGGTGTTGATGTCATCCAGCGGCATCGTGTGGGTGATCATCGGGTCGATCTCGATCTTGCCGTCCATGTACCA
>CXWF01067705.1_pt1 | contig 17950 bp, 12 predicted proteins | sample 468421 | NCBI WGS metagenome assembly CXWF01 (sample SAMEA2620812, study PRJEB7988) | marine metagenome | biome: marine biome (ENVO:00000447); feature: surface water layer (ENVO:00002042); material: "saline water (ENVO:00002010), including plankton (ENVO:xxxxxxxx)" | depth 5 m
TTGAACGCGGGCAACAGGTAGTTGTTCAGTGTCAGTCGCACCGTCGAGATGTGCGACTTTCGCCACTGGATCTTCATCTCCTCAAACCAATCCTCCGCGAAGCTGCCGAACAGCGGTGTCTCGTGATACTCATTGGCTGAAGCAATAGCCCGCTTGCTGAACTTTTCTGCGTTAGGGCTGTTGGGGAAGTAGCGGCCGTATTCAAACGACCCCAGCGTGATCTCAGCCTCGATTTTCTTGAGGATGCTTTCCAGCTTCTTCCGATTTGCTGGCGAGTCATCCAGAGCGGTTTGCTCCCGGCAGCGTTTGCCGTTGTAGCGGAAGTCGAAGAAGAGTTTTCCGGTGGCTTCACGGACACGGATACTAGCCATGCATGACACCTCCATTGGCCATTGGCACCGCATAAGCGTGATCAGAAGAATGCGTACCCATATCCCGCTCAATCGCCTCCCAGATATAAAGGATCTTCCGACCGCCGAAGGGGCGGATGTAGTGAACACCTTCCAGCAAAACAGAATCTTTCAGACGTTCCCGTATCGTGCGAGCGTCGTACTTGATTCGCTCGGCTAGCTCTTCAGTTGTTAGGTAGTTTATAGGCATCTTATGTAGCTCCTAATAAATTTATGATGCGTACAAACTACATAATAAGGTTAAAAACGTCACTGTCAAGCACGTTTGTCGCTCAAGGTCTACATTGGATGAGAGAGCGCATCGCATCTGCTAAACTCGATGCACAAAATCAGGAAGGTAAAATCATGATTCGTTTCCGCCTCAAAGAGCTGATTGCGGAGAAAGGGTTCCAGGAGAATCGGCGGGTGACACTGGATGAGGTCTCGAAGGAGACAGGTATTCATCGGACGACATTGTCCAAAATCGCGAATCAGCGTGGCTACAATACGACCACTGACATTCTCGACAAGCTCTGCCAGTACTTCGGGGTGCCGTTAGGTGAGGTTGCGGAGTACGTAGATGAGCCTGGGGCCTAGAACTGGGTTTGTACTTATAAACCTCCTCTGCGGCTGGTGGGTAGAAGCAAAGAAACCACATCCTCTCCCCGACGGATTGACAATCGCTAAGGCTCACCTGCTTACGTTTTTGACCGCATCGAGTCTTTGATATCTCACTTCCTCGCTGCGGACATTCCGTTAGCACGTTAACATTCCTTTAGAATACTCGCTATGCTAGCCTCAGATGACCTTTGGTCAACCTTCAGCGGGCCATTGAAAGTAGCCCGCCGATTAAGGATGCAAACGTGCAGTTCAAAAGGTTGTTAGAGACCCTGGCCAGATCCTCGGCCCACGCGGTAACCACGCTAGGCCGGGGGCAAAAAGAACAAGACGAGTTAAAAGACTACCTATACGTCGAAACTGCTATCGAGAAAGATTTCAGGAAAATGCTGGAGTCCAGTCCGGCTGGAGATACCGTGGTCTTTCTATGCGGTTCATCAGGGGACGGCAAGTCGGAGATCCTGAGGCGCTACTACGAATCTTACTCAGAGAGATTTCGATTCCACCTAGACGCAACGCATGCTTTTAAGCCGGACCAGAATGCCATAGATGCTCTAGATCAGCTTTTTGATGAGCATGGTGCGTCGAGCAAACCTCTAGTCGTTGGTATAAATGTCGGGATGCTATTTAACTTCGCATCACAGGGACATCCCCGCCACGAAAGGATCAGGAACGCGATCGAATCGTACCTGCAGAGTGGAGACGAGATTTCTCCTTCATACAAGTTCCTGAACTTCGAGAAGTACCCAAAATTCAGTATCGAGGACGGAAAGACTGGATCAAGCTTTATCAGCGAATTAATTTCGCGCGCGGTCGCTTCCACTGAAAGCAATCCACTGCATCGAGCATATTTGGAAGCGGTCCAAACGAACCCCAGCACACTGACTTTAAATTATGAGTTGCTCCAACACGAACAGGTGCGGGAACGAGTAGTCCACCTCCTTCTTTCAGCACGGCTAAAGTTTGATCAATTCCTCTCCGCCCGGGCTCTGCTTGATTTTGTTTACCATTTGATAAGTGGTCCTGGCTTGCTCTTCAATAATCTTTTTGTCGCTGGTCATAATGACTTAAGTGATGTTATCAGCCACTTCGATCCATGCACGATCAGGTCTCGCAGTATTGATCAGTTCCTCATACAGCATCCCCTGGGAATAAGAGATGCCGATTTCGATGAGTTCCATAAATCAGTGCTTGAAAGCCTTGGAATAATCAGTATTGACTCGGCCGGGTGGTTGCGATTCTTCTACCTTTTTAAAAATGTCGACATTGGAAATAATTTCCATCAACGATTTCAAGAAGATTTTGAACAACCGTTGTACGACAGATACATTGAGGTCTGGCGTTTACATAAAAACTATGATGGAACTGTTGAGCAACGTCAAAAACTCAGAACCTTCTATAAGGATGAGCTTGTATCCGCATTGGTTCGGTTTGGGAATAGGCTGGATCCGTCATTAACTGCAAGGCAGCATCTGTTTTTATGCTCCAGAAATGGTGTTTTTGTTTCGGCAGTTGCCGATATTAAGCCGGATCTTAAGAGAATTGAAAGTGAAAACATGGCAAATATCCACGAGTTTCCAGTTTGTCTTAAGGTTGGTGATGAGCCACTTCAAACGTTTAATGTGAGCCTTAGTTTTCTTGAGTTGGTTTCTAAAATAAATGATGGGTATAGACCGAATAAGCACGATAAGAATACGATCGTTATTTTAGAGGAGATTGTTGATGACGTAATAAAAGTCATCATTCGTTCCAACAAACTGATGTTTTCGAATGGTAGCGAACACGTTTTTCTTACAAACGAAATTGAAGACAATGAGATTGTTGTCGGGGGTGTCGAGTGAGTATTTCCGATAACTTGCTTGTGCTGGATGAGCAAGAAATTCAGAACAAAAACTTTGTCAACAATTTTTTGCCATTTCGATCTAAATCGTCTGGACTTGATTTCGAAGCAATAGCCGGAAGCGTTCTGACTATGGCGTTTCAAAAGCGGCTTGAAAAAAGTTCAACATTAGAGAGCTTTAGATCATCGGTTTTTGAGCGTCTACAGTATAAGCTGACGGACCAAAATATTCAGCCTCTTATTGAAGAGATGTATTTTAATGATAACGCCGCAGGCTTGTTTAAAGTTTCGCCGGAATTTCTGATTTTTAAAGCAGCGCAGGCTGAAGCGTCCACTAATAAACATGTCGCGCAAGTTTTTATCGGTTTTATTAGTGACTCGGATCGGAGATTTACGAAACTCAGCAGCGAAGTGAATTTCTTAGAGTGCGAACTTGTTGAAGAGTTTCAAAAGCGATTGACTAATTGTCACGAGGATCCCATTGAGAGTCCTTATTTACCATTTATGGCTGAACTATTTGCTCAGGATTTTGGCTTCCTTTTAGAGCATCCTGGATATTTCCTGGAAAACCTTAGAGCATTTTTTAGCCTTTACACCTTTTTGTACAGCTCACAGTTAGCATTGAATATCAATATCTGGACGGATAAGCCCGTTAGCAAACCACTTTTTTTCATTCTTGATACTGAGAAAGCCAGCTTGGAGCGGAACCAGGTTAGAGAAGCGTTTCGTCATTTAAGGCTAAAAGCTCTCGACCTATTCCCAATTCTTTCTATGCTTGAATATCTGAATCAACCAAAGGATAAGAAGGCTAAAAAGTTCCCACTTTGGAAAATTTTTCTAGATATAAAAGAAATGGATGCGTTAGGCGCAAGCAGTGTCAATAACTCGCTTATAAGGTTTTGTGAAAGATACCGAGAAAAAAGAGGTTTTTCAAGTCTTGAAGCGTATCCTCAAACGACAAAAGAGCTTCTTGAGATACTTAGTCGTACTGCTAAAGAAATATTTGGAACGAGAGGTACTAGCCAGTACACGGTGAATAATAAGTTCGTTAACGCATTTGAAAATGAAATTGCACATCATTTCGTCCAGGTAAGAGGTCGCTCAGGAAGAGTGTTAACCATTTCTCAAGATTATCTGCTGCTTCTCACGAACTTAGCTATCGGCAGGAGAACGCAAGTTCAGTTCCAAGAACTGCTGCAGGAGTTCCGGGAGCGTGGCGTTTGGTTCGACAGGCAGTCAGAGCAAGAGATCATCAAGTTTTTGGAGCGAATTGGTAACGTCGAGCGAATGAGCGATAGCGGAGATGCGGTTTATGTCCGAAAAACACTTTGAGGACTTCTTGGTAAGCAATCTACGTGGTTGGCTTCAGTCCCGGATAGAAGCGGGCGCTCGGTACCAGTTCAAATCACCAGATCCAGAAAATACGATTGGCCTCATGTCTGAGTTGCTAGGTCGGTGCGATGGCCAGTTGCACTACGGCGACCACGAACTCTCTTATCTTGAAGTTAACGGGGTACGCCTGTTGGTGACAGGGCACTTGGAGACGCCTGATATCCAGAACGGTTGTTACACGGAAAACTATATTTCAAATTTACGGGATACCGTGGCGTCCCAGCTGCCTCCTTTTGAGGGATGCGCTCTACTGATCGTACATAACAGCCTTCTGGATACCCTAATTAATAGCGCGTTCGACCTGGCTCAGGGCGATGCTGTTTGGTCACCTGGCCAAACAAAAGATGAACTCGATCTATTGATATCTGATGGGCTTCAGAATCAAGTTGCTTCCCGGTGTCTCTTAGAGCACCAAGCTCGAATAATCACAGAAGAAGGCTCCAGTGTATTTGGGTTTCGCCACCTCCATGATGCGTTGCTGGACGGGGACTTGCGTTTCCAGGAACTCGGGCTGTTCAACGACCCTCAGGTGTTAAGCAATTCAAGCGAGAAGCAGGTAGCGCGCCGACTGGAGTCTAATCGGCAGCTAAGAGAAGAGATAGAGTTTGCTGTTGAGCATTTCCCGAATGACTTGGAAGACAAGCTGACTAAGTTTGGATCAAAGTTCATACAAGAACATTTTGGAGAAGGAGCAGAGGTTCCCTGGACCGAGCTCAACTATCAGGACTTTCGGGACGAAGAGGAGCAACAGAAAAAACTGACTCTCGACTATGAAGGTATCGAGGTTAATGGCTGCGAAATTGACGTGCGAGACAAGAAAGATACCTCGGCGGGTAGGCGAGATAAGCATCTGATTATTGAAATTCCGAGTGGTCAGGACCTGTTCAACTTCAAGATCCGGTTCATCGGTCAGCGATTAGAAAAAAAGGAGCTTTTGGTTACGCCAAAAGTTATGTCTGACGTCATTGACATTGATTTCTCTTTTAGAGGTGATAAGTCGACTTTCACCGTCTCGGGACCATGCAGTGTTGAGCCCGGATTCTTTAGCCTGAGACTCAATCGAGATTCTTCGAACGAAAAATACAGCTTCCATTGTCTGGTGGTCCAACAGGGTATCTTTCACCTGTCTGCATTTGAGAATCGCTTTCTCATCGATAGAAAGAGAAAAGCACTTGTACTTCAGGCAGACCAACATTGCCTTGACGTTAATCCTGGCCTCATCACTGAGTCGGTGTTGTCCGACAGCGGTGAAACAGTTGACGTAAGTTCAGTGGGAAAGGTCGATTTCGATCAGCTCTATGATGAGTCTGACGAAGTTAATTTCACCCTGACGAATGGCGGCAGGTCCCTCTTCGTACTAGTTGAAGGCGAACCAAGCAAAGAAGCCCTTCGGCTACCAGTGATTTTTGATACAAGCCGGTTTGCCAGGCTTTTTAAAGACGACAAGTTCAATGGTGTGTATCGGCCAGGAAAAGAGACCGTCGTCTTCGATAGCCAAGAATCGGAGCCAGTATTCTTACGAAAGGCCTTGCTTCAGGCAGAGTCTGCCTTCGTTAATGAAGAGTGTATTGAATGGGACAACGATCGACGCAAAGGGATCCCACTTTCAAACCTTTTGCTTGCCGATGACAGAATATATCAAGCCTACACGGCCCTTGTTGCTTACTTTCAAGAGCGTAAAACGTTGCCCTCCTTGGCTAGCTGGGGGCCTGAACTCGTTGCCCTAGGTAAAGAGTATGTTCTGGCTTGCGTTGATTACTTGGACCAAATCCCGAAGGGTAAGCCGCTCGATAGTTCTGGACGGCTGGTGATTCGTATCGGGCTGGCAACAGTTGAGGAGCGCCGATTTTTTACTCCGTTCCATCCGCTGGTCATGGCCTACTATGTGAGTTTAGTTGAAGAAATCGTTAAAGATGGCGAAGCGCGTAGCTTTCGTGAGCTACCAGAGGTTACGAAAGGCCGATTAAACGCACGGGGATTACTCCCTCATCTTTTCGACAGAGATAACCGTTATAGCTATACACAGGCTGTGCCAGAGAACCCCCTCTGGTTGGAGGTAGTGCCACATCAGGATACAAGCTTCGATTTTGTGATAAACCTTGTAAAGCACAAGATCGAGGAGTTCACGTCTACATTTGAGCAGCTATTCCGCCAGGTCGATGACGCCCCTCTGCTAATAAACTCTGTCAACAACGCAGAAAATTCAGAGTTGTTCAGAGGACTGGTGTCCTACTATCAGGCGAACTTGCTCGCCGGTCGCCACATACACGTCAATCTCTACGACGAGAAGTTGGTCGAGACTGAGTTTGATGTTTTCGCTGAGATGGGGATGTATGACGAAATCAAAGAACGGTACGGGCTCGATAAGGGAGCTGCACGTCGCAATGCCGATGCGGTAATCGATTTACTTCGGACCAGGTTAACGTTCAGCAAGTTTCAGCACAACCAAGTGGAAAAGCAAGCTTATGCTCATCTGACATTCTTCAAGAATGATCAGAAAGTGGAAGCTGTGGACAACAACATTGATGAGCATGTTTCGGGGGTTGCCTGCGCTGGACTGTTGTCAGGTGAGTCTTCAAGGAGCGAGGGCGACCGATACTTCACGGCCTTTGGCCTGAAAGGTGTCGATTACGTCTCTTTACCGCACTTGAAGCTGGCTAAGTTAATAGGAACGCTTTGGCGCCCCTCTCAGTCCAAGAACGATGTCTATCATGATCATTCGGCCACGAGCCTCGCAGTGAGTCAGGAGTTTATGTCCTTGCTGGAGCGCTCATACGATAGTTCAGTATGGACGACCATCATAGATCCAAAGGTCACGCTGAAGTTCTTTGAAGCCACCGAAGGCGTGATTCTGATTCACTACTCCGACCAATACACAAGCTCGTCGGGTTATGACGCGATCACCGTAACCAAGCAAGTTGACCTTTATAAGAACGTCTTGGGAAATGCTGGCAATGAATTGATTCGAGAGTTCAATGCGTTCAATGGTGAATGGCTGCTCAGACTGATTACCGACCACTCGAAAGAAAAGATTGCGAAAGAAGGCATCATCGGCGCCTATAAAATCGTTAGTACCCTTTTGGCCCAGTCAGATATCACCTGGATTCCTATCTCTGTCGCTGAAATGATCAGAGTGGCTGGCAATATTGGCCTTGCAATGACCGATAGTGATTTCTCGCGCCACAATCGCAAGATCAAAAAAGGTGCAATCTCTGACGATATCTTGTTCGCAGGTTTCAAGGAGGGCCAACTCTATCTCCTACCTGTGGAGGTAAAAGCTGGGGGCCGCCCTGATTTCACCAAGGCGAGAGAGCAGGCGGTTGAGTTGAAGCGATATATGGAAGAAGACCTCCTTGGGCCGGACACGCTTGCGTCGCGTCTCTATCGCGGGCTATTCATTCGCCAGGTGCTTCTGCAAATCGAGAAGTATCAGTTGTACCGGGTTTTCGAGGATAGCCATTTCGAGGATTTTTTAAACCATCGCGAAGAGTGGTTAGAAGGCCAGTATGGAATCGGTCAGCTCACGAATTACCCCGGTGCAATGGTGGTAGCTCACATCAACAATGAGTCCTGTTTTGAAGAGAAGTATGAGATAGTTGAAGAAGTTCTTCAGGCTGAAATACCGATGGGGTTACTCGATGAGCTTGTAAGGACCCCGTACCAAGAACTTCGAGAGAAAATCGACAACTCCTCACTCCTTCACGTGCCCAAAGAGCTTTTTCTGCAACCTTTCACTGAGCAAGAACTTGCAGACACAAAAGAGGGTGCAGCGAAGAAGCCTGCCCTCAATAAGGCGGAAACGGTCGTGTACCCGTTTTCAAAACATGACAGCGGTGCCCCCGCTGCGGCTGATGATACTTCAGAAGAGAGGGAAGGCAGTTCCGAACCTGCGGTACCTGCCGAGCCGCTCAGGGTCGAGTTTGGCAAGGATGTTCAAAGCGGTGAGGTAATCTATTGGGAGCCTACGAATACCGAAAAGCTCTTCAATACGAATACCGGAATTATTGGCACGATGGGCACAGGGAAGACCCAATTCACTAAGTCCTTAATTACTCAGCTTGTTCGCAATCAAAGTCATAACGTCGACGGAGCCCCAATAGGGATACTGATCTTCGACTACAAGGCTGACTACGTTAAGGACGATTTTGTACAGGCGACTAATGCCAAGGTTTTCGAACTTGACTGCTTGCCTTTCAATCCATTTGCCTTGTTTGGAGACAAGAAAAAGCTACCAGTGCATGTTGCTGGTCAGTTCATTTCGTCGATGACAAAGTCTTATAACCTTGGCGTAAAGCAGCAAAGCAAATTGCGAACGGTGATTCGGGATGCCTACGAAGGTGCCGGTATTTATTCGAATGATGAAAGCACTTGGAGTAGGCCCGCTCCAACTCTGGAAGATGTCTGGGCAGCGTTTCAGGAGCAGGAGAAGGTCGACCACGACTCCTTATACGCGGCACTCGAAGTGCTATCTGCCTATGAAATCTTTGAGCCGGATACGAGCAAGACCCAGTCACTCTATGACTTGGTAGATGGTGTCACAGTCATCAATCTCTCGGGATATGACCGTACAATCCAGAACCTTGTCGTCGCGTTGACGCTAGATTTTTTCTACACACAGATGCATCAGCAAGGTAGCTCGAAACTTGACGGTAACCTCCGTCAGATTTCCAAAATGATTCTGGTCGACGAAGCTGATAATTTTATGTCCCAGGACTTCGAAAGCTTGAAGAAAATTCTGAAAGAAGGGCGAGAGTTTGGAGTCGGCACTATTCTCTCGACCCAGGAACTGACGCACTTTAAAACCGGAGATAATGACTATTCGACGCTCATCCTCTCCTGGGTGATCCACCAGGTCGCCAATATTAAGTCGCAGGAGATAAAGGCCATCTTCAATACACAGAGCAAGCAAGACGAGGAGTACTTTATGAGCCAGATAAGAAAGCTTGATAAACACGTCAGCTTGTGTGTGGATGGGAAAAAGAAAGTGGTTAAGATTAAAGATTTGGCCTTTTGGGAGATCAGATAATTGAAGGATAATTTGTTAGAATTAGTTGATATGTACAAAAAGGTATTTCTATCATGCGCCTCAACCTTTTTTCATATACTTAAATCTGCGCATTTTATTTTTTTCTCCGTGGTATGCCTTGGAATCGGGACCATGGGGATTTGGATCCCTGTGGCTTTCCAGTTAGATGTCAGTGCGCCAGCCTCAAAGCTCTCCAGTAACATAACCTATGACAATATTGCAATATTTATGTATGTCCTAAGTGTTCTTGGGACGGTCGCTGCTGAATATTTCATAAAAAATGAAGATCTAAAAGACCCGGATAGTAAATCTATACACTCATTTGCTATGTTCATTTGGTTTTTGGCAATTTTGCTTGCTTTCTGGGCTCTAAAAGAGCCTCGGGGGACAACCTGGCACCTTTGGGTTAGCCTGTTGTTAACCATTTCCATCTGGATGAGTTTTACAATAAAAAAGGAAGAGTTTAATTTCGATCAAGACGAGGTCTCAGCCAAACTTTCAGGAGCACTGTCAGACAGCTCAGTAATTCAAGGAAAAGGGATCTAAAGTGGTGAAAATTCCATTGGGTGTGAATGAGTTCCTGGCAATAAGGGTTGATCAGCCATTTGGTTCCTTTTATTCAGTGCGACTCAATTCTAAGTTTATTTTGCAGAGAGCTTATTCAAAGTCCGCATCTTTTGATGGTACAGAAATAACTGGTGCACAACGAAAGCTTAGGCGAGAGCGTTTGAAAGAGATCGGTGAGTTTATCGATAGCGATGACGCTATGTTCCCTTCATCTATAATAATCGCGGCTAATTATTATGAGGATGACAGGCTCGCAGAAGAAGATGACCGATGGGGAGTTGAGGCTATTGATGAGGGTCTTAATCTTTACAAGCTGATTGTTCCTTCAGATAAAATTGTTTGCTCTATCGTCGATGGTCAGCATCGTCTATTTGGATTTAAGTACGCGACCGAAGATTTTGATCTTAATTGTTCTCTTTATCTCGATTTGCCGCCATCTCTTCAGGCTTCGGTGTTTGCGACCGTGAACTTTAATCAATCGCCAGTAGATAAAAGTCTCGCGTACAATTTATTTGGCTACCAGCTAGATCGTTTGGATTCGGAAATTTGGTCTCCAGATTTGCTCGCGATAAATCTGTGTCGATATTTCGCTACCACTCCCAGCGAGTTTTTTTGTGGCCATATTAATTTCAGGTTAAAGGAAAAGAATGTACCTAAGGGTAATTGGGTTATTTCCACTGCGGCTTTTGTTGATGGTGTTTTAAAGTTGATAAGTAGAAATCCAAGGCTTGATAGGTATGAAATTAACAAAAAGACTATGTTGGGGTTGGCTGGGAGGAAAGCTATAAAAGCTGACGAATCGTTTTCAATGCGAGAGTATTTTAGAATTAAAAATGATAAGGCGATAGAGCAAGTTATAAGTGCTTTTTTTAATGCTGTTGGGTCAATATTTGATATAAAGGACCACTCGGACCACGTTTTCGTAAAAACGATTGGTATATCAGCGCTGTTTCAGCTGTTGAACGAGATGCTTTTAAAGCATGGAGTCGACAAGGATACGATTGACGAGTTTCCGGTCTTACTTCGCAAAGCAAAGGTTATTAATCTAGAAGACACTGAGTTCTTTCCGTCAAGCACCAAGGGGCAAAACCGGCTATTGAGAATGCTGTTGCATTTTGTCCTCGACAAGCCCTTCGCGGAAATGGAGCTCAGGGAAGAGGCAGAAAAGGAGCTCAGCGATAAAGCTGAGCAATATCGTCCGCGCTAATTCAAGACTCGATCCTAGCTGCACAATCGGGACAGAATGACGTCACCGTTATAGAGCTCATGCATTAAAAGGCGACATTATATAGTTAAACTGATTTTTAACGTGTCAGAAGCTTCTGGAGAAGATGCTATGCATATCTATGAGATTTTTGATGTGCCCCATTTTGTGTAATCCACTATCTATTAAAGAGCGGATAATGTTTTGAGGATCGGTGTCGACTCCTTGCTCTGAACAAAACTGCTTGATCATAGCTTCATAAGCATGTTCCTGATCACCAAAAAGAACATCACGATTGATAACGTGAACCTGTTCGGGTCTGGTGTCATTTATTGCAGCGGTGCGCGTATCGCGCAGCGCTAATGAAATAGCTGTGCGGGCAAGCACATTAGGTGTGAGGCGTGTTTTCGTTTGCAGGAATTGCAGCCTATCCCAGGTCTTTTTACTCAACTGAATGCGGGTGGGAAACATCTCAGCTCGCCTCCTTTTGGTGCCAAAAATAGCCCTCACGAACGCGGGTCGCTCCGGATTTAGATTCATATTCGAGCTTATAGGCACGGGATATGTCGGGTGCGAGATCAGCATAGAATGATTCATCCACCTCAGTGTCTGTAGAGAGCACAATCATCTGGTGACTTGCGATAGGGAAATAGCCTTCTATCAGCTTGGTTCTGTGCTCAGAATCTAGCCGCCCTAGCGGAGTATCGACGATCATAGGCAGCTGGCGTCCGGAGGTTTTTGCAAGTGCCTCAAGAACAGCAATCGCAAATATCTGTTTTTCACCAGCTGAAAGCTCGTCTTTCGCTATCGTCCGCCCGTTACCGGTCAATAGTTCTACGTGGAAGGTCTTGGGGTTGATCCGAATTTGTAGATCCATGTCCTCTTTCCGAGCAAGTTTGGCAAAGCACTCGGTGAACTGGACTTCAAGGTCTCGAACCTTGGCGGTCGCTGTCTGGTTGACATAGTCCGCGAGTAAACCATTGGCGTTGTTGACGTAGTCGAGAACTCTTTTTTGGTCGCTCAGCTTTGCTGCAGTATCGTACAGTCGGTCAAGGCGCCGGGCGATCTCGACGGCTTCATTAGCCGTGTCCTTTCCTTTCGCCCGGGCTGACTCGATTTCCGCCTCCAACCTGCCAAGTTTTTGCTGTAGCTGCTGCAAGTTTTCGAAATCAGAGGCGATCAATGAATCGTCCGGAGCGCGGGCCAGAGAGGCTCCAATTTCATCGAGTTCCGCTTCAATGCGCTCCAGAGTATCAAACAACTTAATCACATCCTGTCGTTGTCGACTGGCGTCCTCGAATGCTGAGTATATTTTCCCTGCTTGAGAGGGCGTTAAGTCGTGAATTAAGGTCTGGGATCCGAGGTCTTGATGGGAGTTGCCCAGTTTATCCATCTCGGCAAGCACGATACCTAAAGAATCGGGAGCTAGCTTCGAATTGAGAGTGCTTTCAAGGTGTACTCGGTATTCGTTGTGGATTCTGTGTTCTTGCAAAAGCCCCTGAAGCTGGAGGTCTTGCTCAATCTGCTCTTTAGTTCTTCGGCAAAAATCTTCTGCCAAGGCAATGGGCGCCGCGTCGGATATAAGGCCATTGATGTCGGATGTTAAGCTATCTCGCTCGCTGTGGAGCTGACTCAGCCTGGCTTCGAGCTGAGCCCGAGATGTGGAGAAATGTCCCCCTCGATCATCGATATCTTTTTGGAGCCGGTTCGCGCGGTCTTGTAACTCAGCGCGCATAGCGAGGATGGTTGAGATATCTTGGCGGATGATCTCAGCTTGTTTCCGGCAGCGCATCAGTTTGGACTGTTCAGCGTCGATTTGTGCCTGCATTTCCTGAGCTGACGATCGCTTGGCCAGATTCCGGTTAAGAACAGTGAGATCGCCGGAGAGCCGTTCAACGAGGTCGAGCCCGAGCAATTTTTTGATAGACTGTTCGAGGGCTACTCCTCCAGAATCATCAGCTAGTTGGGCGATTTTCTCACCGTCAAAAAAGAATAAGTCGGATACACCTGCAGGTATCAGTTCATTCAGAAAGTTCTGAGCTTGCTCGTAGCTGAGACCTTTAATAGGCGTATCATTTTCCAAGATAGTGAGTGTTTCCTTAACGCCTTTGCCCTTTCGTTCCCATTCACGCTTAACGTGGTACTGGCTTTCCGTTCCGAGCTTTGCGTAAGTGAATTTGAGCTCAACAGACGAAGAGTTGGCAGAACGACCAGTCTCTCTTGAGTGATGGATGGCTTCGAGCAGAAACTCATCGTAGCGCTTTTGGGAAACTGCATTGCCCAGACACAAGCGTCCGTAAAGCGCCAACCTTACGCCCAAAAGGATGCTTGTTTTACCTGCGCCATTTAAACCGCCAAAAAGAATGATGGGCCGTGTTTTGCCGACACGCTTTTCGGGCGTGAGGTTAAAGTAGTTTTTCCCTTCGTAGACTCGAAAGTCGGTAAGCGTAAGCTCTTTAATAAGCATTAGTTCAAAAACTCTGAAAATTCGTCTTTCACTTCCTCAACGTACGATTTGCCACGCTTACGAAAGGAATGGTTGCGCTCATTGATCGCGTCGAGATCCTCCCAATCTCTTTGGAGGATACTCTCCAGGCTGTTCAGTATGCCCCTCCGATTGCCTAGACCCGATACTTGAATTTCTGCTTCCAGCATCTTGCGGACAAGCGCTGATGGAACACCGTATTTTTCTGCGAGCCTCTCAAGTGTTTCGGAATCTGCTCGTGTAAATGCGCCAGCATCGTCCTCTACCCAATCAAGGTCCTCTCCATAGACTTCTCGGTAAATGCGTGGCAAAGAGTCTTCCCAGTCTGGCTCATTCGGGTCGCGTAGCCATTCTCTTCTTATCATGTGTAACTCGGGGCGAGTGATTAGTTCGATAGACTCGCCACTTTCATTAATGTCTTTCTCAATAGTGAGCAATTCACGGAGGAATTCTTGGCGCTTGGACAGCCAATAGGGACCCGGGATATGGCGCACTTCTCGCACACTATCATCACTTATGTCGCCCGAGTTGTAAGAGACCCTTCCTGTTCTGCGGCGGAAGTTGCGATACTGCTCAGAGTTTTCTGGTTGGCGGGACATGTATAGTTTGTTTCTGAACGCCAACAAAGGCTTCATCCAATTGGCACCCGACTCGATAAGGCCATGCAGCGCTTTATCGTCAGTCACAACGGTGCACGTCCAGCACCCGAAACGGCTGTTCCCACACGAGGGCGTACTTTTATCGATTACCAGCGGGCACTCGCCTTGGTTCGACCCTTTGTACAATTCGAGCAACTCTTGGTTTGATCCTCCCCATGGGCATGGGGCACTCATTAGGTACATCCACACTTCGTCTGCGGACCAGCTTTCGATGGGCATATACGTGTAGGCGTTTGGAAGAGAGCTGTGGCGGCTAAGCGCAGAACCATCGATTTTATGTTTCGCGATAACCTGGGCGCGAGACGCACTCTCTTGGCTGCGAGAGCCCAACACTACAACGGCCTCACCAAATTTGGCGACCTTATCGAGTATAAACTCGCTCACAGGGTCTATCTTCATTCGTTCCGTGCACCAGCGGAACGTCTGATTTGGCGCAGGATAACCACGACCGAGCAAATTCACCCAAAAGGTTTGATCTGTCTTTGGCACAACGCTGTGTGCGCTGATAGGCAGGCCCTCCTTCGGCGCTGCCTCATTAATCAGCTTGATTACTCGCTTGATCATGTCGACCACGACAGGGGTCTCGACCAAGGTGTCAGACGAGACCACATAAACATGTTTGGCTCGCTTTTCGGCAGGGAGCTGCAGTAGTGCCATGTAGATCAAGGAAAGAACGCAAGTAGAGTCTTTCCCTCCACTGAAGCCAATAATCCAGGGCCGGTCATCAGAGCAATATATGTTCTGAATTTCGCGAACTAGGTCCACTAGGGGGCGATTGCCAAGAGAAAACTCCTGAATCATGGATAGGTGATCCGGGAAAACAAACTGTTCCTGCGCAGTCATGGCTTAAGCGACTCCTCGTATTCCTGCTCGGAAGGGGTGAGTGGAACACTTAATTGCTGTTTGATGTAGTTGGCCGTGAGAACGACGCTACTGCGAGCCTTGCTAATGCGACCGTGATGCATTGCTCGACCTTCCCACTCATTGTTAGCTCGTGCCCAATCAATGTTTTGAAGACCTTGCAGCATCCGGCTCCACTGAGATTTTGGCTTGAATAAAAGGTCGGCACCTATTTGGCCCATGGCCTGCAGCATGACGCCATGGGCATGAACGTATTGTTCACGGAGCTCGCAGGTCGCTACTTTCTTTTCCAGAGCGAGTTGCCAGTCTCTCATGTTGGTGGCAACTTCATTCCAGTATTCAATTGCCAATTGCTGCTCATCCTCGCTAATTAGGTCGCTCTTCCCTTTCATTAGCAGAGCCTTTGAGGCGTTCTTGATAGCCGACAGTGTAAAAAGCTTGCTGCTTCGGTTAGATATGCTGGACCTCTCCATTTCCGTCAGCCGGGAGAATACCTTCACCTCACGAGCAACGACTCGGGCGAGTTCTGATAAGTGATCTCGGTGGTCATAGAGCGTGCTGATAGAGTCGCTAGGCCGGACAGCGTGCTTGTTGAGATCGGCGAACATTTGCTGGCTGCGCTTCAGTCCCTCGTCAATGAAGAACAGCACAGGGATGTTGTCGTAGCCGAGTTCTGGATTCTGTTCGATTGCCTGAACGATGGCTTCACGGCGGTGTTGACCGTCGTTGATCAAGATTTTTGCATCCATAGGGATCGATAGTAGTCCCAGATTTTGAGCGATACCTGTATCGGTACTGGGTTCAAACGAGACCTGACCATCGACAGACGCCGTGATTCCCGAAAGCGTATAGTCCGTTGGGTTTTCGACCAAATAGCTGACAATGTCTGGTATTCGGGTTCGATTCAATACTCTTTGAGCTCTCAGTTCTGGAGGAACCTCCTGCCCATCGAAGATGAAAATTTTTGGTATTAGTCGTAATGGGCACATGGCCACGTAACAAGGCCGCCCGGACTGAACGCCTCGCGCTGCCGGGAAGGTGTGGGAGAACTCGGCCATGAGGGTCTCCGGGCATGGAAGTTAAAAATTAGAGTGGAAGTGAATTTACCTAAAATAAACTTCCAGGTCAACGTGACGAGGGCGAGGTTTTAGAGTGGAGAGTTATCTAACTTCATGAAATCTTTGAGGGAATAGGATCTTGGAATCAGTCGTTCGCTAGCAGAGCTTCGCTTCATCACCGTTACCTGCTTTGCCGGTGCCTCGCTGAAACTTACGTGAATTGGCCGGTCTTGGCCATAGAAATACAGCCTATCGAATTCGAGATTTTCTGCGATCCATTGACTGACCTCGAACATGTCCTCATCTTCGACGATAAAGTCTACTGCGGCGCCCCCTCGCATGCAGATGCGATCGCCCACCCTGTTCAGTTCATGGGATGCATGCTGATCTAGTTTCGGAGCGATCCTACGCCGTATATTTTTGCTCAGCTCTGACGAGCAAAAGCCATACGTGAACTTGATCATGCCGAAATAGTCCACTATCGGATCGATAAGATTATTGGCTAGGTCGAGGAGGGCGGTGTAAGTTTCTGGTTGGAGCGGGTGATTCTCGATTCTGAGCGACTTCTGCGTTTCGCCGCATTCAATTAGGTCGCGATATTTGAAGTATTGGCCGCAGTGATGATCGAGATTCGGGATGTCGGTACTCCTTGTCAGGCTGTGTCCTTCTATTGCCCATCTCTTGTCACGCAGCGCGTTCTGGAAATCTCTGTCAGAAGGGCCGAAGCCGCCAAAATCGCCAACTCCAAGTTGTACAAGCGCTTCATCAAAACGCGATTGTTCGGCGTAGCTTTCTTGATCCTCATGCATATACCTGCTCTTCAGATAGAGGTTTGGGGGGACAAACTCATCACCGTATTGGTAAACATCGATCCGCTGATTTTTCAGGTTAATCTTGGTGCGAACGAGCATTTTCGGAATGGCCTTTCTGAAGAAGTCCTCGTGAGCCATGAGGGAAAGCTTCCCGGACCGGATGTGAATTTTGACTAGATCGGCAGAACTTGGGTCTCCGAATAGGCTGGATGCACATGTGATGTAAATTCGGAGGACTGAGGGCAATCTTGGTATTAACTCAGTGTGTAGTTGAAGTGAGTGATCGTCATGCAGCCACCCCAAGCCCTGCTCAGAGGCTTCGATACAAGCAGAGAGTATTGCTCTCTTGTCCAAGACTTGAACGAGATGATCTTCTCCGATTGATTGGGCATTCGCTAGGGTCCCAAAAAAATGTCTGACATCTTCCTTGAGCTTGTCTGGCATGGGACGTGGGGGAGCGCTCCGGAAGAAGCGTAGCTCCGCAAACTGAACAATCAGGTCGTCCTTACGGGCCTGTTCAGCTTTCGCTAATGCTATTGCTCCTTCCTCATTCTTGACGGTTTCAAGAATTCTTAGTGCGGCAGGGTAGGAGCCCAGAAACTTTCGAATATCATCGAGGTTTTCGATCTCGCTTGGCCTGGGCTTTCTGCCAAAATCTAGCCAGGTGCTCCACAACTTTTCGAAAATATCCTTGTTACTTTCGTACTTCCGTAGATTAGTCGGTGCCCGGGGTTCAGGTTTCAGGCTGTCTAGAGATCTTTTCGGTCGAAGTAGTCGAGGGCGGCTTCGTTTAACGCTTTTTCTAGCCAGGAAGTCAGCCTTCGCTGTATCCGTTTTAAAAGCGTAAAAAACCCCCGGAGCTATCGGAACAGGTTCTGTTCCAAGTGCTGATTGAATGTATGTTGCCAGTTCGCCTTGGGAAAAATACTTTTGAAACGTGTTTCGTGAGGTGCGCACACCATCCCTGAAAGGCAGGCCACCCCGAGCATTTGCGTTCTCTAGCCCGGATTTCTCATGAGGAGGAAGGAAAAAGCGGCTT
>CXWF01066406.1_pt1 | contig 17732 bp, 14 predicted proteins | sample 468421 | NCBI WGS metagenome assembly CXWF01 (sample SAMEA2620812, study PRJEB7988) | marine metagenome | biome: marine biome (ENVO:00000447); feature: surface water layer (ENVO:00002042); material: "saline water (ENVO:00002010), including plankton (ENVO:xxxxxxxx)" | depth 5 m
CGCATTCCGCCTGGTGTTGACGAGGCCGCCTACGTTAAAGCTGGCTTTCTGTCCGCGATCGCTAAAAGCGAAACCGAATGCGCCCTTATCAGCAAAGAAGAAGCCGTGCGCCTGCTGGGCATGATGCAGGGCGGGTACAACATCGAAGCTCTGGTTGAGCTTCTCGACGACGGCGCGCTGGGCCAACTGGCCGCAAATGAACTCAAGCACACCCTGCTGGTCTTTGACGCTTTTAACGATGTTCGCGAGAAAGCGGAGGCGGGAAACCAGAACGCCAAAGAAGTGATGCAGTCCTGGGCCGACGCCGAGTGGTTCCTGCAGAAGCCCGACGTACCCGAAGTCATGACGCTCACTGTCTTCAAGGTGCCCGGCGAGACCAACACCGATGACCTGTCGCCAGCACCGGATGCCTGGTCCCGCCCTGACATTCCGCTGCACGGCCTGGCCATGTACAAGATGCCGCGCGAAGGCCTGGACAAGCCGCTTGAAACCATCGTTGAGCTGAAGAAAAAAGGCCACGATCTGGCGTTCGTAGGCGATGTCGTGGGTACTGGCTCCTCCCGTAAGTCCGCAACCAACTCGGTACTCTGGTACATCGGTCGCGACATGGCCGGCGTGCCCAACAAGCGTACAGGTGGTGTCTGCATCGGCGGCAAGATCGCTCCGATCTTCTTCAACACCATGGAAGATGCTGGCGCCCTGCCCTTCGAAGCCGACGTCGACAAGCTCAACATGGGCGACGTTATCGACGTTTATCCGTTTCAGGGCAAAATCTGCGAACACGGCACCGACAAGGTGATCTCCGAGTTTGAACTGAAGTCCCAGGTCATCCTGGATGAAGTCCGCGCCGGCGGCCGCATTCCGATGATCATCGGCCGGGGCCTGACCGACAAGGCACGCGAAGTGCTGGGACTGGCGCCGAGCACCGTTTTCCGCCGTCCGGCTCAGGTTCAGGACAGCACCAAGGGTTACACCCTGGCGCAGAAGATGGTCGGCAAGGCCTGTGGTCTGCCAGGCGTTCGCCCGAACCAGTACTGCGAACCGAAGATGACTACTGTCGGCTCTCAGGATACTACCGGCCCGATGACCCGGGACGAGCTCAAGGATCTGGCGTGTCTGGGCTTCTCCACTGATCTGGTCATGCAGTCATTTTGTCACACCGCTGCTTACCCCAAGCCGGTAGACGTGGAAATGCAACACACCATGCCGGACTTCATCATGAACCGCGGCGGCGTTTCCCTGCGTCCGGGTGACGGCATTATTCACAGCTGGCTCAACCGTATGCTGCTGCCTGATACAGTAGGCACCGGCGGTGACTCCCACACCCGCTTCCCCATGGGCATCTCCTTCCCTGCGGGCTCCGGGCTGGTAGCGTTTGCCGCCGCCACCGGTGTCATGCCGCTGGATATGCCAGAGTCCGTCCTGGTGCGCTTCAAAGGCAAGCGTCAGCCTGGTGTTACCTTGCGCGACATGGTCCACGCCATTCCGCTCTACGCTATCAAGGAAGGTCTGCTGACCGTCGCGAAAGCCGGCAAGAAGAACGTATTCTCCGGTCGTATCCTAGAGATTGAAGGCCTTGACGACCTGACCGTTGAACAGGCATTCGAGCTATCCGATGCCTCCGCTGAGCGCTCGGCAGCCGGTTGTACGATTTCCCTGTCCGAAGAGTCTGTGGCGGAATACCTGCGGTCCAATATAACTATGCTGCGCTGGATGATCGCCGAAGGTTACGGCGATGCCCGTACGCTCGAGCGTCGGGCCAAGGCCATGGAAGAGTGGCTGGCCAACCCCAAACTGATGCGTGCGGACAAGGACGCAGAGTACACGGCTGTGATCGAGATCGACATGGACGAGATCAAACAGCCGATCGTCTGCTGCCCGAACGATCCGGACGACGCACGCTGGTTGTCTGATGTGGCCGGCGACAAGGTCGACGAAGTCTTCATCGGCTCCTGCATGACCAACATTGGCCACTTCCGCGCCGCGGGCAAGCTTCTGGAAAAGAACAAGGAAGCGCTCAAGACCCGTCTCTGGATCGCCCCGCCGACCAAGATGGACCAGGCGATGCTGGAAGAGGAAGGCTACTACACTACGTTCGAGCGTAACGGCGTACGGACCGAGATGCCTGGCTGTTCACTGTGCATGGGCAACCAGGCGCGGGTAGAGGCCAAATCTACGGTTCTGTCCACCTCGACCCGTAACTTCCCCAACCGCCTGGGCGACGGCGCTAACGTCTACCTCACATCAGCCGAACTGGCCGCTGTAGGCGCCGTGCTGGGCAAGCTTCCGACCGTGGAAGAATATATGGCGTACGCGAACGACATCGACGGCATGGCCGGTGAAATCTACCGTTACATGAACTTCGACCAGATCGCCAGCTATCAGGAAAAAGCAGACTCTGCGGTAGTTGCCGAAGCCTGAAGCGCATCAAAAAGCTTTAGAAAGCAGTAAAAAGAAAACGCCGGCTCCCTGTCAGGAGCCGGCGTTTTTTTGTGCCACGAATGAACTAACCGGGTACTTGGGTGCGTGCCGCAGGGGCGGCACGGCCTAGGCCCGAACTACGGATTCATGGCGTCGTCGAACCCCCTGGTGACCGACGCTTCCGGCTCAGCAGTGGCCAGTGAAGTTACAACAATCGCTATAGAGGCAAAGACGAAGCCTGGGACAATCTCGTAGAGATCCAGTATGCCGCCGCTGACGTTACCCCAGATCACGACGGTGACACCGCCTACAATGATGCCAGCCAGGGCACCGGCCTTGTTCATGCGCTTCCAGTACAGCGAGAAAAGCAGCGCTGGGCCGAACGCAGCGCCAAAGCCTGCCCAGGCGTATGAGACCAGCTCCAGGACCTTACTGTCCGGGTCTAGCGCGAGAATGCAGGCGATAAGCGCGATCACTACAACGGCTATTCGGCCGACCCAGACGAGTTCGCCCTGAGACGCATCCCGACGAAACAATGCCTTGTAGAAATCCTCCGCCAGCGCCGAAGATGAAACAAGTAACTGGGAATCGGCAGTACTCATGATCGCAGCCAGAATAGCTGCCAGCAAAATACCGGCAATGACCGGGTGAAACAGGGCGTCCACAAGAAGAATGAAGGCACGCTCACCGTCGTCGATGGTTTCCGGGAAGTAACCGACTGCGGCAAAGCCGACGAACAACGCGCCTATCAGACCCACAGCGCTCCAGATCACTGCGATCCTGCGTGCGGCGGGTACGTCTGCTTCGCTTCGAATCGCTTTGAACCGCGCGAGAATATGCGGCTGGCCGAAATAGCCCAGGCCCCACGCCAGTGCAGAGATGATTCCCATCGCCGATAGTGCGGTTCCATCAGCCTCCGTCAGCATATTCAGGAAGCCCGGTGCCTTTTCCAGCATTGCGGCCTGGGTCGCGTCCCATCCGCCGACGGCGTTGACGGCTATAACGGGCACAACAATAAGCGCGGCAAACATCAAGAGGCCCTGGATCACGTCAGTCCAGACCACCGCCAGAAATCCGCCGAAGAAGGTGTAGGAGACCACGGCCACCGTGCCGATCACAACGGCCCAGATATAGGACCAGCCGAAGACGGACTCGAACAGCTTGCCGGCCGCAACCAGGCCCGAACTGGTGTAGAAGAGGAAGAACAGCAAAATAAAGACCGCAGAGATGACCCTCAACAGACGCGATCGGTCGGCGAAGCGGTTCTCAAAGTACGCTGGCAGGGTAAGCGAATCGCTGGCTGCCAGGCTGTAGGTACGCAGCCTGCGCGCAACAAACAGCCAGTTCAGCCAGGTGCCGGCCAGCAGACCGATGCCGATCCAGCCGGCTGAAAAGCCGCTCGCGTAGGCCGCGCCAGGCAGTCCCAGGAGCAGCCAGCCGCTCATATCCGAGGCCCCGGCACTGAGCGCCGATGGCAACGGCCCGAGCGAACGGCCACCCAGAACGTAGTCGGCCAGGTTGTTGGTGCGCATATATGACCAGTAGCCGATCGCAAGCATGATTAGCAGATAGACCAGAAAGGTCCATCCCACGACTGAGGTATCTATCAGCATTACTGTTCCCCTTGCGACCGAGGCCGCGCTATTGTTATTGAGGCAGGTTTACAGGTTATTCCCGTATTGCCTGCGCGTTATTAACCCGAGGGACATGCCCTAGGGTTGGACTTTCTCCTCCGTCAGCGACAGCAATGTCGCGTTTCCACCCACGGCGGTCGTGTTGATGGTGCGGGTCCGCTCCGTACCGAACCGGAGAATGTAGTGCGGACCACCCGCTTTGGGTCCGGTCCCTGACAGCCCGCGGCCGCCAAAAGGCTGAACACCAACCACCGCCCCTATCTGGTTGCGGTTGACATACGTATTACCGACTTTCACGCGACGCTCGATATAGGCTGCAGTGGACTCGGAGCGCGAGTGAATACCGAGGGTCAGCCCGAAGCCCGCCGCGTTGATCTCGTTGATGACAGCATCAAGCTGATCACTGTCATAGCGGACCACATGCAGCACCGGACCGAAATTTTCCTGTTTCAGGTCGCGCATACTGGAGATTTCATAAGCCACCGGCGCCATAAAGTAACCTTTCGCCTCGGAGGGCGCTGGCGCTTTGGCGATAAGCCGGAAACCGCTGCGCAGATCTCGGGCGTGAGCTTCCAGCAGACCCAGGGCGTCGCTATCAATTACAGGCCCAACGTCAGTACTGTGGCGCGCGGGGTCGCCCACCTGCAATTCTGCCATTGCCCCTGCAAGCACCTCCTCCATACGGTCCGCTACATCCCGCTGCAGATAGAGTACCCGCAGCGCTGAACAGCGCTGCCCCGCGCTGGCAAAGGCCGACTGAACCACATCGCGGATGACCTGCTCAGGCAATGCTGTACTATCGACAATCATCGCGTTCTGGCCACCGGTCTCGGCGATAAGCTGCGGAATGATTCCTTCCCTCGCCGCCAACTGCCGATTGATAATGCGCGCAGTAGCACTTGAGCCGGTAAAGGCGACACCGACGCAGCGTTCATCACCGGTGATCACTTTACCCAGCGTTGCGCCATCCCCCGGTAGCAGTTGGATGGCCGAAGCGGGGAATCCCGCTTCCAGCATCAGCTCAACGGCCCGGCTCGCTACGAGGCTGGTTTGCTCGGCCGGCTTAGCGATGACGCTGTTGCCAGCCGCCAACGCCGCCATTATCTGCCCGGTAAAGATCGCCAGCGGAAAGTTCCACGGACTGATACAGAAGAAAACCCCGCGCCCTTCCAGGTAGAGTTCGTTGGACTCCCCGGTCGGCCCCGGCAGCACTGTAACGTCACCAAACTTTTCCCGCGCCTGATTGGCATAAAAGCGGCAGAAATCGACCGCTTCTCGAATTTCGTCGATGCCGTCCTGCAGCGTCTTACCTGCTTCCCGACAGCAGATCGCGATCAGCTCGGGTGCGTGCTGTTCAAGCAGATCAGCAAATCGCTCCAGGCACTGGGCGCGTAGCTCTGCGGCTGTCTCATTCCAACGCTTGAACCCGCCGGCCGCAACGTCCAGGGCCTCTGCCGCCTGGTCGGGCGTCGCCCAGTATACGTGACCCACCTGCTCCCCAAGCCGATGGGGTACCGCCACGCTTTGCGGAGTTCCTTCCCTGCGGGATTTTCCGTTGATGAGGGGAGCGGCTGTCCAGACAGTGCGCGCGAACTGGTCCAGTTGTGCCTGAAACGGCACAAGCTCACCCAGCACCGCCAGATTGATACCCTTTGAATTCTTCCGTGATGGACCGTAAATGTTCAGGGGCAGCGGTATTCGCGGGTTGGCTAATGCGGTATGGCGCTCCAGCACAGTGACTGGATGCTCGACCAGATCCTCTACCGGTGTTGCTGCATCCACCAACCGGTGCACAAAAGATGAGTTGGCGCCGTTCTCCAGAAGCCTTCGGACCAGGTAAGGCAAAAGATCCTTGTGAGCGCCGACTGGTGCATAGATCCTTACCGGCACCTTGTGATGTTTGAGAATACCGTTGTAGAGCGCATCCCCCATGCCATGCAGACGCTGGAACTCAAAATCCCGCTTGCTGTTTTTTGCCATATGGATAACCGCAGCCACGGTGTGGGCATTGTGGCTGGCAAGTTGCGGATAGATCCCACCTTTACTCTGTTCACTCATCAAAAATCGCAAACAGGCCAGATATGAGGTGTCGGTGGCTTCCTTGCGGGTAAAGACGGGGTAGCCCTTTAGCCCGAGTTGCTGGCTGTGTTTGATCTCGGTATCCCAGTAAGCGCCTTTGACCAGCCTTACCGGAATTTCAGTGCCGTTCTCCTGGCCCAGTGAGGCCAGCCAGCACAACGCCGGCAGCGCGCGCTTGGAATAGGCCTGAATCACCATGCCGAACTGGCCCCAACCCTTGCAGTCAGCATGGGTAAATACCGTCTCGAACACTTCCAGCGATATCTCCAGCCGGTCCATTTCCTCGGCATCAATGGTCAGGGCGACGTCCCGCTCCCGCGCAAAACGCACCAGCTCAAGTACGGTCTGTACCAGCTCACGATGCACGCGATCTTCCTGCGCGCGTTCGTAACGCGGGTGGAGCGCGGACAGTTTGATGGAAACGCCCATCGCCGGCCCGCTCCCTTTCGCCTCATCCTGTCCCACTGCTTTAATGGCGTCCCGGTAAGCCGCAAAGTAGCGTTCTGCATCGGCCCGGGTCATTGCGGCTTCGCCCAGCATATCGAACGAGTAGCTATAGCCCTGCTGCCGGTATGCCCGACCGTTATCCAGCGCTTCGCCAATGGTGCGCCCCAGTACGAACTGACGCCCCATGATGGCCATGGCTCTGTACATGGCGGCTCGGATCACCGGCTCACCCGCGCGACTGACCAGTCGTTTCCAGACGCTTTCGGGGCGACCGTCGACACCAGGATCGACTCTCACCACGCGGCCCGTAAGCAGAAGCCCCCAGGTCGAAGCGTTAACCAGTACGGACTGACTCTTGCCCATGTGGCGCTGCCAATTGGCGCCGGACATCTTGTCCCGAATCAGCGCATCTGCTGTGCGTTTGTCAGGAATACGCATCAGCGCCTCAGCCAGACACATAAGCAGAACGCCCTCTTCAGTATCGAGGCTGTACTCCTGGAGAAGCGCATCGACCATGTGCACCGAATCATCCTCAGCGCGAACCTTTTTAATCAGGTCCACCGCGATGTCTTCGATATCCTGCCGCTCTTGGGCGGAAGGACGGGCCAAAGGAATGAGTTCGCGCAGATAGGCGTCTTCGTCGACCGCATAGTTTTCCACCAGCCCCTGCCAGAGCACTTTTCTGGGCTGTGCCAAAAAGCCTTTATTCAGAACGTCCCCGGCTTTGAACATAGATCACTCCGCTTTGCACATTCTCGGGCTAGGGGCATCTGCCGTTTACCCACGGAAGCTCAGTCTCGACAAGTCAGACAAGCGTTCAGGCAAAAATAACGTGATCCTGTCGCCCGCGTCTTACAAAAAGCTCGGGAATTTTTGCAAAAAAAACCGGTTCTGACGGTGGGCGGTCAACAAAACGATTCGCAGGAGGTCGCGTCGGGGACGCTTTTTTAGACAGATTCAGACGCGGGCGGACTCTCGGGATCAAACCACGGGGGTGAGCATGCGCGCCTGCGGAAATGGCGCTGCAGACTAGGCCGATCGAAACTCGACGGGATGACGCCCATGTGCTTGCGCATTGCGTTGGTCAGTGCACTCTGGCTTGAAAAGCCCGTACGCTGACTGATATCCCACAAAGGCAGCCCGGTCTCTTCAATCAGGATTTGCGCGCGCTCGAGCCTTGCCCGAATAAGGTACTGGTGTGGTGTCTGCCCCAGCTGCTGGCGAAAAAGCTCGTGGAAATGGCTCCGGCTCAGACACACGGACGCCGCAAGGTCTTCCACTGAGATACGACGGTGCAGGTTGGCATCAATATAACGATCAATCCTCTCAAGATCTTTGCTCTTGGGCATGTCGGCGCTTCGGTCGCAGGCCTCGCCCACGTCCGCCAGCCTTGACCCCATGCACTGCAGTAAAGCCGTTGCCAGATGGTGCTGGATCACGGGATCATGGCCAAGGCGCTGCAGCTGCATACTGCAAGCCTGGGTCAGGGACTGCAGGCTTTCATCGAGGGATACCTGACGGGGATGATCGAAAAAACGATTGAGAAACTCATACTGGGGATGTGCCGGCTGCTGAAAAGCGGCCATCTGGTGGTCGAGATTAATCACCAGCACATTGTTTCGTGTGTTCCCGCCGTAGTTGTGGGCGATATTTGCCGGTAGAACACAGGCGTGGGCGCCATCAAGGTGCGCATGCTGGCCTTCGACATCAATATCGGCCTCTCCGGTCAGACCGACGACGACCTGATAATGGTTGTGTTGGTGCCTGGGGTGCGCACCACTGTCCGGCAAATGCATGAGTTGTGCTTCGACCATGTCCCCCACCTGTATCAGCCAGACGCTCTCTATACTCTGCCAGTAAACCAGAAGGGTTCCAGACTTGCACGCCCGGGCGCTGTCTCACTAGCAGTCGGTCTAGGAGGAAGGTGCTGAGGCTGCTGTGACTAAGTGCTGAACGATGGACGCGAGTTGCCCCTGGACAACATCCAGCGGCTGGGCTGCATCAACGATGTGATAACGCTGCGGCTCATCCGCGGCCCGGTCAAGGTATACTTGGCGGACACGTTCGAAAAAAGCCACCGTTTCCTGCTCAAACCGATCAAGGCCGCCACGGCGCCCAGCCCGGGCAAGCCCAAGCTCAGCGGGTGCGTCAAGGATGATGACATGGTCCGGTTTTCGATCTCCTTGCACGAGCGCCTCAAGCTGGGCAATTCGTGCTGTATCGACACCCCGGCCGCCGCCCTGGTACGCATAGGTGGCGTCGGTGAAACGGTCGCAAAGCACCCAGGTGCCCGCAGCCAGACTGGGCAGGATAAACCTGCGTAAGTGCTGCGCCCGGGCGGCAAACATCAGCAGCAGCTCTGTAGTTTCATCCACAACCTCATCGCGCGGTGCCAGCAAAAGATCACGAATCTCTTCTGCCATAGGCGTTCCACCCGGTTCGCGCGTGCGAACCCACTCAATGTTGAACCCGGCCAGAAGCCCGGCAACAAACGCGACATTAGTTGTCTTGCCAACGCCTTCGATACCTTCGATCGTGACAAACTGACCTGGAGCATGTCTGGACATAAGTGCCTTCCGGGTGACAGCAATTGTTATGGAGCGGAAACGGGGGCTGGCGAAGACCGGTAATCGCCCCGTCGCTTCTGCACCTGAAAATGCTGGACCGCCTTCTGGTGCTCCGCCAGTGTTCGGGAAAACACATGAGAACCGTCGCCTTTAGCCACAAAATAGAGTGCCTCGCCACTGGCGGGATGCAACGCAGCATGAATAGCCGCCCGGCCCGCAAGGGCTATAGGCGTCGGTGGCAAACCACTACGGCGGTACGTATTGTATTCGCCATCTTCTCGCAAATGCTTTCGGGTGAGGTTACCGGTGTATCGATCACCCAGGCCGTAAATCACCGTCGGATCCGTTTGCAGGCGCATGCCCTTCTGCAGGCGACGCACGAATACGCCCGCGATTTCGGGTCGCTCATGGGGCACTCCGGTTTCCTTTTCGACCAGCGACGCCATGATCAGTGCGTCGTACGAGTTGTCATAGGGAAGGCCGTCAGTGCGTTGCGTCCATTCCTCGGCCAGCACCAACTCCAGTCGCTCCAACGCCCGACGAAGCACTACCAGATCTGACTCACCAGCCTCATAGCGATAGGTATCAGGAAAGAACATCCCCTCTGGATGCAATTCAGGTCGTTCGAGCGCTGCCATAACCTCGTTATCGGTGAGACCAGGCAGTTCCCGCTTCAGGTTTTCATGTTCATCCAGTGCATTACGAACGTCCGCAAAGGTCCAGCCTTCTATAAACTGGATCGGCCAGGACTTTGTCCGGCCCTGCGCTATCATGTCTATCACGTCCAGAACGGACATTCCCGCAAGGATCTCGTAGGTCCCACTACGCAGTATGATTGAATCCCCTTTCAGCCGGGCGTGTAGCCGCAGCCAGAGCGCATCTTCGACCAACCCGAGCTCTTCGAGGCGCTGACCGACCTGCTGGAAGCTGGACCCTTGCTCTACGGTAAACAGCATAGGCTCACCCGTGAACGCTGGATCTTCCAGTGCTGAGAGCCCCTTCGCGACCCATACCCCGCCGCCAATCAGCACGCCAAACAACAGCGATAGAAAGGTGATGAACACTGTCTTTTTCACGGCGTCAAACCCCAAGTTCTTGGCTGATGAACGAGCGAATCTCTGCCAGCGCATTATGGTTGGGCAGGGTGAGACAACCGACTTGCTCAACCTGTACAGCACCAACAAGACTGTTGGTCAGAAATACAGCGTCGCTTCGACTAAGCGCATCCCATGTCACAGGCCGTTCGATTACGCGCAAACCCAGTCTTGGCGCCCATTCCAGCAGCGCGCCACGCATGACACCCGCTACTGCAAGACTCCTTAGCGGCGGTGTCTGCAGAACCCGATCCCGCAAAATGAAGAGATTACTTCTGCTACCCTCGACCGGCCGACCATGATGATCGCTCATCAATGTATCGAAACAGCCTTTAGCCGTCTGCGTAGCCGCAAGAACCTGGTCCAGGCGATTGAGCGTCTTGAGGCCCAGGCCTGACGGACAGGGCGAAACAGGAATCTGCGCTCCGCTAAGGCGTACTGAGCCCCGTGGTATCTCAGGCATGGCGGAACGTATGCAGACAGCCCTTGGGCGAGCCACGTCTGGCGCTACATAGCCGCGACCGCCGCTACCTCGGCTGACAATGAGCTTGATCACATGTCCTGACTGACTTTCGGCATGCAGCCAGCCCCGATCGGTCAGTTCAGACCACCAGGCTATCCAGTCGCCGGCAGTGAAAGGAATACCCAGGAAACGACACCCAGCTACCAACCTGTCACGGTGCCGCTCCTGCAGAACGGGGCCATGCGGCATGACCGCGATGGTTTCAAACACCCCGTCCCCATAAGCGAGTCCCCGGTCTGTATGCCACGACGCATCGGGCGTTGATGACCAGTGCCACTGGACCATCTTCTTAACCGTCGAAACGCTGGAAAATCAGGGTGCCGTTGGTGCCGCCAAAACCAAATGAATTCGACAGACTGACGCGCACGTCGGCGGCTCTCGTGTGATTGGCGACCAGGTCGAGATCGCAACCCTCATCCGGATTATCGAGGTTGATCGTCGGTGGTAGCTGGCCATCACGGATTGCCAGAACTGAAAAAATCGCCTCAACTGCACCAGCTGCACCGAGCAAATGGCCTGTCATTGACTTGGTGCTGCTAACGGCCAGCTTATAAGCATGCTGACCAAAGACGGCTTTCACCGCCGCTATCTCGGCCAGGTCACCCAATGTGGTACTAGTCCCGTGCGCGTTGATGTAATTGATATCGTCGGCGCGAATACCTCCGTCTCGAAGCGCGTTCCTCATGGCGAGCTGTGCGCCTTCGCCAGATTCGGGAGGAGACGTAATATGGTGGGCGTCATCGCTCATGCCAAAGCCAACCACTTCGGCGTAGATACGGGCTCCACGGCGACGGGCATGCTCAAGCTCTTCCAACACCAGCACGCCAGCCCCATCGCTTAGCACAAACCCGTCGCGGTCTTTATCCCAGGGCCGGCTTGCTTTCTCAGGTTCATCGTTACGCGTCGAAAGAGCACGTGCAGCAGAGAACGCGGCTATGCCGGTAGGCGTTGTCGCCATCTCAGCCCCGCCCGCAAGCATCACGTCGGCATCGCCGTGCTGTATGGAACGCATGGCATAACCGATATTGTGCGTACCTGTTGTACAAGCAGTAGTGATAGCGATATTAGGGCCGCGAAAACCAAACCGAATGGCGACGTTTCCCGCGATCATATTAATTACGGAAGCCGGTACGAAAAACGGTGACACCTTCCGAGGCCCCTGTTCTGCCAGAAGCCGAACGTTGCGCTCAATAAATTCAAGCCCGCCAATACCGGAACCAATAGCCACCCCGACCCGGGTGCGATCAAGGTCGTCCTGCGTTTCCAGACCGCTGTCAGAGACGGCCTGAATCGCCGCGATCAGCCCGTACTGCAGGAAAGCATCCATTTTGCGGGTATCTTTTGGCGCCAGATAATCGCTGATGTCCAGCCCCCGAACAGCACCACCTATGCGTGTAGCGAAGTCGTCCGCCTCAAAGCGATCAATCGGCCCGACGCCGCTTCGGCCTTCAACAATGCCCTGCCAGCTGGCAGCTACATCATTGCCCAATGGCGTCAGCGCTCCCATTCCAGTAATGACAACTCGTCTACCAGACATATGTGGTCCTCAAACCCAAGGTAAAGAACAATCGAAAGGGGCCCTTTTTACTGGCCGCTCGAGGCTTGCTATAGAACAGGATAGCAAGGGACATGCGCAAGGCTAAAAATTACGAAAATGCAGCAAATAAGCAAGAAAAAAGCCGTCCTGATGTCGCTGGACGGCTTTTAGATTTCTCAGACAACGAGGTTTGTCAGATCAGCTGTGCGCGACGATGTAGTCGATTGCATCCTGAACAGAACCAAGCTTTTCGGCTTCTTCATCGGGAATTTCGGTTTCAAATTCCTCTTCAAGCGCCATTACCAATTCGACGGTATCCAGGGAATCAGCGCCCAGGTCCTCGACAAAAGAAGACGTGTTCTGAACCTCGGACTCCTTTACGCCGAGTTGTTCACAAACGATCTTCTTTACGCGCTCTTCAACTGTACTCATAGTGTCCTCACTTTGTACCTACCAAGCACCAATCGCGTGCCAGTCTAGTGGAATACCTACCCGCGAACAAGCAGGCCCGACCGCCACGGCCCCCCTCAGCTTTAGCTGAAGCGGCGCGGGCGGGAAAAACTAACCCATATACATACCGCCGTTGACGTGTAGCGTCTCCCCAGTGATGTAACCAGCTACCGGAGAAGCCAGGAACGCCACCACTGCGGCGATCTCCTCGGGCTCGCCCAGCCGTTGCACCGGCACCGCCGTCAGCATCTGCGCGCGCTGAGCGTCGCTCAGCGCTTTTGTCATGTCAGTATCGATGAAACCAGGCGCAACGCAGTTTACCGTTATACCCCGATTGCCGATCTCCCGAGCCAGGGATCGGGTCATACCTTCGATCCCAGCCTTGGAAGCACAATAATTCATCTGGCCGGGATTGCCCATGCTTGCGACGACCGAGCTGATATTAATGATTCTGCCCCAGCGTGCTTTTGTCATACCGCGCAGGACGGCCTTGGTCGTACGGAATGTGCTGGTCAGATTGGTTTCGATAACGTCCTGCCAGTCTTCATCCTTCATTCTCAGCGCTAAGCCATCCCGGGTTATGCCGGCGTTATTGACCAAAACTGCGGGGCTGCCAAAGTCATCCACGATGGCCTTTATGCCCGCGTCAACGCTGGCAGCGTCAGACACATCCATGACCATACCGCGGCCCTGCAGCCCATGAGTCTGAAAGGCCTCTGAGATCGCGTTCGCGCCGCCCTCAGTGGTCGCGGTACCAATTACTGTAGCGCCCGACTCGGCGAGTGCATGAGCTATAGCACGACCGATGCCCCTCGTTGCGCCGGTAACTAGCGCGACCTTACCGTCAAGCGTCATACTCAGTCCTTTTTCGAAAGCGCTGATAATGCAGCGTTGAACCCGTCGGGAGTCTCGAGGCTATAACATTTGATAGCAGGGGCATTACGCTTAGCCAGGCCGCCCAGTACTTTCCCCGGGCCGCACTCCACCGCCGCGCCGACGCCTTCTTTTTCCAGCAGCGCAAAAGACGCGCTCCACTTTACCGGCGAATAGAGCTGACGCACCAGGTTCTGCATGATGTCAGTTCTTGAGGTCACTATGGCAGCAGGCACGTTCTGTACTACAGGAATAACAGCGTCATTGAAGCCTACCGTGCTGAACTCTTCCGCGAGCTGCTCTGCCGCCTCGCGCATCAGAGCGCAGTGTGAAGGCACGCTGACGGCCAGAGGCATTGCCCGTTTTGCACCACGACTTTTGCAAGCTTCTATAGCCCGATCCACCGCCTTCGCGTTGCCCGCAATAACGACCTGCCCCGGTGCATTGAAATTGACCGCTTCGACAACATCGCCTTCGGTAGCTTCAGCACAAGCGGCCACAACCTGATCGTCTTCCAGCCCCAAGATAGCAGCCATCTTGCCTTCGCCCTGAGGCACTGCGGCCTGCATCAACTCACCACGCAGACTGACCAGCTTTAGCGCGTCAAGGAACAGCATGGACTCGCCGGCGACAAGGGCCGAGTATTCTCCGAGACTGTGGCCCGCAACAAAGTCAGGCTTTGTACCGTTCTCCTGCATCCACAAGCGCCAGAGTGCGATGCTCGCGGTAAGGATCGCAGGCTGTGTCACCGCAGTACGGTTCAGTTCCTCTTCCGGGCCGTTCTGGCAGATCGATTCCAGGTTATAGCCCAACAGCTCCGACGCTTCATCGAATGTCTGGCGAACGATGGGGAAGTTTTCTCGGGCCTCTGCCAGCATACCAACCGACTGAGCCCCCTGACCGGGGAAGATAAATGCTGTTTTCATGGGCGAGAGAGTACTCCCTGTCTGTCCAGTTGCCGATTAGCCGATAGTCCAACCCGGGCTTTCAAGTCCGGGGGCGTGACCGCAAACTGTTGATCGCTGCTTTTGGGTGCCAAGCCCTTCACACCGTCAATATTTTCACACGTGATCCGCGGCAACAGTTTTATTAACGATAAGCTGGTTCTCTCAAGAAGACCGGCCTTTACAGGGAGCAAAGCTCGGGCTCGTCATGAACAACCTGCAAAGACAGCCTCCAGGCGGGATAGCAATTCAAAACGGTTCTTAGGGGCGATAGTACATTGTCGTTGAAGGCAAAACCACACAAGCGCGCCAATGCTTTGAGCCTCACCCGATGCGTGCAGCGGGACGCCCTAGAACGCGAGCTCATCAAGGCGAGCATTGATCTTTTGCGGCACCCGCATTCGAACTTCAGCAGCTGCTTGCCGTAGAGCCGCACGGAATGCTCGCGCATCGGCGTTGCCGTGGCTTTTGACGACAACGCCCTGAAGCCCTAACAGGCTGGCGCCATTGTGGCGCCGCGGGTCGATCTGCCGGAGCAAGCGGTTCAGAAATGGACGGGCAATAACACCAAGCACCCGTGACATAGCTGTGCGCTGGAACGCCTGCTCAATGACTTCCATGACCATCAGGGCGACACCCTCGCCGGTCTTGAGCGCAATATTGCCGACGAACCCGTCGCAGACAACCACATCCGCAACGTCCTGGAAGAGGTCGTTGCCTTCGACGTAACCGATATAATTCAGCGCCTCGCAGGCGGCAAGACTATGAGCAGCAAGCCGCACCTGCTCGCTGCCTTTCACTTCCTCCTCCCCGACGTTCAGCAACGCAACCCGCGGCGCAGCTTTGCCGTCAATCGCAGCCACCATTAGCGAGCCCATAAGGGCGAACTGGAAGAGATGTTCCGCAGACGTGTCGACGTTGGCACCCAGGTCGAGTACGTAACAACGGTTATGCAGGGATGGGATGAGTTTTACAATCGCAGGCCGCTCTATACCCGGGTACATCTTGAGGATGGAACGCCCCATCATCATCAAAGCGCCAGTGTTACCCGCGCTCACGCAGGCATCAGCCTCACCTGATCGAACCAGTTGCAGCGCCACCGCCATGGAGGACGCTTTTTTCTGACGCAATGCACGGGCTGGTGGCTCATCCATGGTAACCACTTCGGGCGCGTCAACGATCCGGATACGAGGATGGGGTGTTCCGAGCAGGGGCTCCAGGACCGAAGTACGGCCAACCAGAAGAGCAGAAATCGAGGGATTCTCATTGACTGCCGCGAGCGTGGCGGCCACACATACTTCCGCGCCCTGGTCGCCGCTCATTGCGTCAACGGCCAGTCTGATTCTGTTGGCTATGCGCTCGTCAGAGTTCACAGGCGACAGCAGATGCGGCGAGAAAGTGCGGTCAAAAAGAAGCGGCAGACGGGCTCACTTTCTATCGACCGCTATCTTCAATTAATCGTTATTGGTTTCAATAACTTTCTTGCCCCGGTAGAAACCTTCCGGAGAAACATGGTGGCGGCGATGGACTTCACCGGTGGTCGGATCAGTTGCCAGTGCGGTAGTGGTCAGCGCATCGTGCGAACGACGCATACCGCGCTTTGAGCGTGTTTTACGGTTTTGTTGGACGGCCATGAGGCATTCTCCTAATCATCGTTTGATCTGTAACCAGGCACTGAGGCTTGGTTCGAATTCGTTTCCGGACGACCCAGCCTAATGACGGGAGGAATCGTCTTTCGCCTTGTTGAGCAACCCTTCCAGTAACTCGAATGGCTTTCTGCGACCCTCTTCAGCGGCTGCCTCACTCCGGAGATCTGCTTCTGAGCCAGCTGCCAGATGTTCGTTGCAGTCCTGCTCGGGGTGCATCGGAAACGGTGACATTGCCAGCAAAAGCTCGTCTTCAACCAACTCCCGAACCTTGATGCCGCCGCCTCTATGTGTCTCCAGCGGTTCGTATTGACTCGGTATCTGCTTCGCGGCGTCATCGTCACCGACGATAGCCAGGGAGAACCGGGACCGTACGTGCTCCTGCATAGGTTCGAGACAACGCTGGCAGGTGACCCAAATCAGAGCCTCAAGCTCTCCATTGACGACCCGCCGGTTTTCCTCATCACGGCCAAAACCGAGAACCGCAGAAACAGAGCCTTCATCTTTTACGAGAAGGTCTCTGACACGCTTCAGGGCACTCACCGGAACACTTCCCTCCAGCGTTACCCCCTGCTCTGAAAGCTTATAGGGATCAAATGTCTTAGTCGGAAGTTCGTCAATCGGTGCAGCCAAGCGTGCGACCCTCCTTGAAAACGATCTGGAACCCGCACGCCGTTTTTTGCCGCTGACAGCTCGTAAGACAGGCGCGCAATTTTAGGCGTGCAAGCCGACGCTGTCAAAGACTTTCCGGACTGCGCTTGCCCCAGTCCGCCGATACTCCGACAATACCGTGGCAGCCGTCTCATTCATACCCATGCCGTGGTTATATCAGTCATGACCCAGCCTAAGCTTCTACTTGCGTCGACGTCGCCCTATCGCCGGCGGTGCCTTGACAACCTCGGTATTCGATTTGATGTCGCCGCGCCCAACGTCGACGAGACAGCCAGGCCAGATGAACAGGCGAGCGACCTCGTGCTTCGGCTTGCCCGGGAAAAATCACGGGCGCTGGCCGATCGTTTTCCAGATCACCTTATCATTGGATCCGATCAGCTAGCCGTCGCTGCGGACGGCAAAGTCATGGCCAAACCCGGCTCATTGGCCAACGCGTTTGAACAACTCAGCCATTGTAGCGGGTCCAGGGTCAGCTTTCTCACCGGCATCAGCCTGCACCTGGCAAGCAGCCAGTGGGAATATGCAACCGTTGAGCAGTTCGACGTTTGCTTCCGCAATCTGGCGCCAGACCAAATTCGCCGCTACCTCGAAACCGAGCGCCCTTTCGACTGCGCGGGCAGTTTCAAAATGGAGGGGTTGGGCATCGCCCTCTTCGAACGCCTGGAAGGGCGCGACCCCAATGCCTTGATCGGCCTGCCTCTTATCGCCCTGGAAGACGGCCTGCAAGCCCGAGGGTTGAGCCTGATGGATTATGCTTCCACGGAAGGTGCGCCCTAGTGTTCCATCCGGGACACTAGCGAAGCTCGAGGCGTGATTGCTCCATCGTCCGAACCATGGCTTCGCCT
>CXWF01033128.1_pt1 | contig 17580 bp, 16 predicted proteins | sample 468421 | NCBI WGS metagenome assembly CXWF01 (sample SAMEA2620812, study PRJEB7988) | marine metagenome | biome: marine biome (ENVO:00000447); feature: surface water layer (ENVO:00002042); material: "saline water (ENVO:00002010), including plankton (ENVO:xxxxxxxx)" | depth 5 m
ACCCCGTGATCGTCGTTGTGGAGCCGGACGCCGCCCCGGCCCTCATCGGGTCCATAGAGGCCGGTGCCCCCACGGAGAGCGGCGGGCCGGTTTCGATCATGGGACGGCTGGATTGCAAGATGCCCTCGCTCATCGCGCTCAAAGGCCTTGCGCGGGACGCCGACTGGTTCGTGACGATCACCGAGGACGAGGCGCAGCAAGGCTGCGACAGGGCGGCGGAGGGTGGTTTCGCGTCCACGCCCTCCGGTGCTGCGGGCATCGCCGCGCTGCTCGCAAAGCCCCCGCCCGAGCTCGGGTTCGGGCCGAAAGCACGCATACTTACCATCCTGTCGGAAGCGCCGTGACCCCGGCGCGCGGGTTTCCGGCAGCCGAGTTCGCGGCGCGGATCGACCCTATCCAGTCGCGCATGGCCGAAGCCGGGATTTCCGCGCTGCTTCTGACCACAGAACCAGAGGTGAGATACGTCACCGGGTTCCTGACCCGCTTTTGGGAAAGCCCGACCCGCCCGTGGTTCGTGGTGGTGCCCGAGACAGGAAAACCAATTGCGGTCGTCCCGGAGATCGGTGCGCACCTGATGCGCCAGACATGGGTGGACGACATCCGCACCTGGGTTTCGCCCGACTATTCCGACGACGGCGTATCCCTTCTGGCGGATGTGCTTGCGGCGGTCACCCCGGTCGGCGGCACCATCGGACAGCCCTCGGGCATGGAAACGCACCTCCGGATGCCGCTCCACGATTGGACCGCTCTGCGCGACCGGCTTGGGGACCGCAAATTCGGAGACGACGCCGGCATACTGCGGGCCTGCCGGATGGTGAAATCCGAAGCCGAAATCACCAAGATCCGCTGGACCTGCGGCATTGCCGACGCGGCCTTTGCCCGGATGAACGACCTTGCGGGTGCGGGCGTGCCCCTCGCCGATGTCTTTCGAGGGTTCCAGGCGGCCCTGCTGGAAGAAGGCGCAGACTGGGTGCCCTATGTCGCGGGTGCGGCAGCGCCGGGCGGTTATGGTGACGTGATTTCCCCGGCCACGGACGCGGCGTTGGGCGAGGGCGATGTGCTCATGCTCGACACTGGCGCGGTGTGGGATGGCTATTTCTGCGACTTCGACCGCAACTTCTCGATCGGCCCGCCGACGGCAGAGGTCGCAGACGCGCATGCCCGGCTGGTCGACGCGACGCAGGCCGGGTTCGAGGCGGCCCGCCCCGGCGCGACACCTGCCGAGCTTTACGCCGCGATGGACTATGTCCTGACCGGCGGCGGTGGTCCGGTGAAGGGGCGTCTAGGTCACGGACTCGGGATGCAACTCACGGAGCCACCCTCGCTTATCCCGGCCGACCACACGCCTTTGGCCCCCGGCGTGGTGCTGACCCTTGAACCGGTCATCGACCTCTCGGGCGGGCGCATCATGGTTCACGAAGAGAACATCGTGGTAACCGAGACCGGCGCGCGGTGGCTGTCGTCCCCGACCGGCCACGACATCCTCGAGGTGGCCCCATGAGTTTTCGCACCTTCCCTTTTGAACCTGTCGAGACCTTTCCGGCCCAGCTCGGCGTCATCGTTCTCCAGTCCGACGAGACCATCGAGCAGGATTTCCGCCGCCTTTTCGGACCGGACGTGGACCTGCAATTCAGCCGCATCCGGTCCGGTGCCGATGTTACGCCCGAGACACTGGCCGCGATGGAGGCCGACCTCGGCACCAGTGCCGGGCTTCTGTGCCCTTGGACGCAATTCGGCGCGATCGGATACGGCTGCACCTCCGGCACGGCCCAAATCGGGCGCGCCAGGGTGGCAGAGTTGATCTCGGGTGCCGCGCAGACGCGGGCCGTGACCGAGCCGGTCTCGGCGCTTCTCGCCGCCTGCAATGCACTTGGCATACAACGCATCGCTTTCCTGTCGCCCTACCTCGCGGAAGTGTCGGACCGGATTTGCGCGGTCTTGGCCGAGGGCGGTGTCGAGACGCCGGTATTCGGCAGCTTCAACGTCTCGTCAGAGGCCCGTGTCGCGCGCATTTCGCCCGACTCGATCAAGCAAGCCGCACGTGCACTCGTGGAATCGGGGGGCGTGGACGCTTTGTTCATGTCCTGCACCAACCTGCGCGCGCTTGGCATCATCGACGATCTGGAAGCTGAGCTGGACATGCCCGTGATGTCATCGAACCTCGTGATGGCATGGGATATGGCGCGGCGCGCGGAAGTGCCGCTGGCCGCTGATGTTCCAGGGCGCCTCGCCCGCGCCTGAGGCCGAAAAACAGCGCCACGCGCCGCGAAAGACGGACAATCACGCCCATTTTTCACCGCATTTCTCATTTATGCCCAGATGAAAACAATCAGACGATAACCGATCATCGGGGCTGACATGGAAAACATCGGGGCAACACGGGCGCGCGGCATCACCATTTCGGGCATCGCGGCGCGGCCTCTGGATCGGCTGGGGCTGATCACGCTCCTGTCGTCGATCTACTTTTTCCAGATTTGGGGCCTGACGATGGGCGGCACCCCCCTGCCCCCGGCCTTGCATGGCGTGTTCATGGGGATGAGCGTGGCAGGGATCGTGCACCCGCGCCTCTGGGGCGTCCTGCTCATCAACGCGTTCGCATGGTCGGCAACATACCTGTTGAATTCGCCCGTCGCTTCCAACAATCAGACGACCGCCTTCGCCTTCTCGCTCGTCGTACTGGGGGCCGCGCTCATGGTGCGCCCGTCGGGCGAAGCGGATCGCGACCGGTTCTTTCATCGCGTCGCGTCGGCCGGCCGGCTGATCCTGCCCGCGATGTATTTTTTCGGCATCTACCACAAGATCAACATCGACTTCCTCGACCCCGCCGTGAGCTGCGCGGTGGTGCTGTACAAGGCACTGTTCAACGGTATCGGGCTGGGCAACTGGTCCTTCGGGCAATATGGCGCAATCTACGCGACCTTCATCATCGAGGGGATCGCCATGATCGCCCTCTTCATACCGCGCCTGAAAACCATCGGTATCCTAATCGGTGTGCCGTTTCACATCATCATCGGCTTCACCGGATACGCCTATTACAAAGACTTCTCGACCATCGTGCTGGTCCTCTACGCCCTGTTTCTGCCGAAAGAGGTCTTCACTAACGCTCTAGACGCCGCGACACGCTGGGCGGGGAGCCAGGAGCGGGCGCTGAAATTCGGCCGCTGGGCGCTGATCCTGTTCGTGATCGCGTATGTCGCGGCGATGGGCGCACTGCTCGACCCGGTGCGGTTCATTCCTGACGACCGAAGTTTCATGCCCTTCTTCGCGCTCTACGCGCTTGGGTTTTATGCCTTCCTCATCCTGTTCATGCCGCGTGATGGCGGCGCGAAACAGGGCTACCGTGCGGGTTGGCTGCTCATCATTCCGATGCTCTACTTCGCGAACGGGTGGAGCCCCTACCTCGGCCTCAAGACCGAAAGCTCGGTGGCCATGTTTTCGAATCTCCACACGGAGGGCGGCGAGACGAACCACCTGTTTCACGGCGTTCTGCCCTTCGGCGCAGGCTATCAAGAGGCGTTGGTGACCCCGGTGGCGTCCAACAGCCCCGGGTTCGACGCGCGCTTCGTTGCGCCGGGATACGATCTGGTGCGCTACGAACTCGACCGGATGCTGGCGACGACACCGGGGCTTGAGGTGATGGTGCAGACCGAAGCGGGGGTCGTTTCGACGGCGAGTCCGGGCTGGGCGAATACCTATCTAGCGCACGGGCTGGTGGCGCAGAAGTTCCTGACATTCAAACCGGTTGATTGGGCGCGGCCCAAGGTCTGCTCGCACTGAACCGGGTCAGCCTGAGATCTTGCGACGACCCATCAGGGCCAAGGTCACGTTGCGCCCCGTCTTGAGTACCGGGTAGAGCAGCTTCGCCACGCGGGGCGAGCGGAAGATGCGGGCGTTCAGGCGGTTGAACAGCGTCGAATTGGTGCTCATCAAGGCGAGCCGGTGAATGCAGTCGTCCCCGTAGTGGATCGTGTCGCCATCGATCAGCGCCATGCCTTTGTCGAGGTCGAACCCCGCCGCCATCACGCGCGTCACTGCCGGATGATCCTCGCGCGCATTCACGAGTTCGACCGGCCCCGCTGCCTCACGCAGGCGCAGCATCGCGACGTAGCGCGAGCAGAAGGGGCATTCTCCGTCATAGACGATTTGCATCGTTCATCCTTCGTGCGGTGTCGCCTGCACTGTTTGTCCGGACCGGCCCATCACGGACTTGATCCGCTCCCGTGCCGGCATTTCGATCAGCCGGTAGGAAACCTCTGCCAAACCCAGCACCGCGAGCACCGCGACCAGAGCCATGATCGGCGTTGCGGCGGCGCCCAGAGCGGCGAGGCCCGCGATGGCGAACCAGTGCCAGAGATAGAGCCCGAAGCTCAATCGGCCAAGGGTCATCGCAGGGCGGCTCGACAAAAACCGGGCGACTGGTCCGGTCCCGTCCCCAAGAGTGGCGATCAGGAATATGCTGACAAGAAGCAAAGCGAAGGGTGGGGCGTTGGATGCCACGCCAACGATCAAGGCCGCCGCGGCAACAACCTGAAGGCGCCCCGACGGCAGAAAGCCCGCCCTTTCCATTCGCCACAACCCGGCACCTATGGAGAATCCGGCCACCGCCCTGAGCGGTGCGCGTCCGTCATAGACGTGAAACCCACCCCATGCTGCCTGCATGGCCAAGTATCCGCCGAGGCCCGCGACGAGCAACATGACCCCGCCGCGTAGGTTTCGGGTCAAGCCGAGTGCAACCAGCACCGGGAAGACCATGTAAGCGACCATCTCGGCGCTGATCGACCAGGCCGGCGGCACGGGCGCGGCGCAGGCCAGCAGCCCCCATGTGAAGCTGAGGGTGATGAGTTGGCCGAAGCATCCGGCGTAACTCGCGACCCCGGGCGCACCGAACAGGGCCGGTGCCAGCGCGAACCAGGCCACGAGAACGGTCATGTGAAGCGGCCAGAGCCGGGCGATCCGGGCTGCGAAGAAGTTCCGCAGCGTGGCCGAGCCTGTCACCAGCCGGTCAGCATAGACATGCGCTATGACCCAGCCGGACAGTACGAAGAATACATCCACGAAGACCCAGCCGGACCCGAAGAAACCGGGCGCAAGCGCGGTCAGGGCGTCGAGGCCCGCAACATGGTGGAAATGGTAGATGAAGACTGCCAATGCCGCGAACCCGCGCAACCCCTCGAACGGGGCGAGCAGGCGGGGGCGTTCCTGTCTCTCGGGCGCGCGCGTCGTCATGCCTCCGGGTACACCGAAAATTGGACAATGATGTGGCAACAATTGCGTGCCCCCCAACACATTGTGCAACTTCACGGCCAGTTGAGGCGTTCCCTCTTTGCAGGTGAGAACATTTGTTCTATATTTGTTCTCATTATCGGGAGAACCGCATCATGTATGAGACGAACCCTTTACCGCCGACCGACAAGCAACTGGGCTATGCCCGCGCCATCGCGCGCAAGCTCGACACCCCTATTCCACGCGCGAGCCTCGAGACGCGGCAGGCGCTGTCGAGCTGGATCGACCGCAACCGCACGCGCAGTTCCACACAAGGTGTCGCCACGTCGCGGCAGGTGGCCTTCGCCGAGAAGATCGCACGCATCAAGCGAAGGGCCATTCCGGATGAGTGTTTCCGCGACGCGGGCCTCATGAGCCGCTGGATCGACGCGAACAAGTAAGGCTCAGACGAGCCGCAGCTTTCGCACGACGGCGAGTTCCACGACGGTCGCGACGATCCGCACGAGGTGATGCAGCGTTACGAAGGCCGGATTGGCGGCCAGTGACAGGGCGATGAGGCTCATTTCGGTCACGCCGCCCGGTGCGAAGCTGATGATGAGCGTTTCGAGGTCGAAACCTGTCGCCCGGGCCACAGCCAGCGACATCGCGCCGCCCAATGCCAGCATAAAAACCCCCGACACCAGGGCAAGGCCGAGGCCGCCCAAGAGCATCCGCCGGGTGATCCCCACGAACCGGAGGCCAAGGCTCGTGCCCACGACCACCTGTGCGAACCCGACGAGCCAGCCGGGGATGCTGAGCGACACGAGACCGAACGCGGTGGCGATCCCAACGAGGATGAGAGGCCCGGCGAGCTGTGCGGCGGGCAGTTTCGCTTTACCGCCAAGCCAAACGCCGATGATTGAGGCGCCCAGCACGAGGATGACGTCGATGAGCGTTGCCGGAGTCGCGGACAAGGTCAGGCCCGCTGCCGAGCCGACCGCCTCCCCTTCGTAGATCGAGATGCCCAGCGGGAGGATTACAACGACAACGATGATGCGCAGGAATTGAAGGATGGTGAGCATGCGTATGTCGGCGCCCGATTCCTCGCCGAACGAAATGGCTTCGAGCAGCCCGCCGGGAGACCCGGAGAAGAAGGCCGTCGAGCGATCGAGCCCACCAACCTTCCGGAAGATCAGGAAATTCCCGGAATGCGCGAGAACCACGAACAACAGGATGGCAGGGATCGTCACCGCCATGTTTGGTGCAAGCGCCAGCAGATCGGGCGAGACCTGTGCGCCGATCATGACCCCAATGACGCCCACGAAGAGTTGTCGGAAAGGAAGTGGATAGCTGTAGTTTTCGGGAATCCGGCGCGCAAAGCTCAGTGCCGCAATGGCCGAGACAAAGAGGCTCCCAAGCATGAACGGGAGCGGCAGTCCGATCCAGGCGAACGCGAACCCCGCCGCGCCGCCACAAATCAGCAGCAGCAAGGTGAACAGGTTGTGGCGCAGGGGCGGAAACGTCATGGCGCAGGTATAGACCGCCGGGGGCCGAGTTCAACGGCCGGTATGCGTCAGTGCGAGAGGAACCGCTTGAGGGAAAAGGCTTCCTGCCCCTCCATCAGTGGCCCCGCAGTCTGCATGTGCGCCTTCATGATCGCGCGCGCGGCACCGCTGTCGCCGGTTTCCAGCGCGTCGAGCAACCGGGTCTGGTAGTCGAGACCGCGGGCCCAGAGATCCCTGTTGATCGGCGTGTAGAGCTTCCGGTAGACCGTGATGTCCGTGAGGATCGTGAGCATGAAGCCGATCAGAAAGGACAGGAGCGGATTGGCGCTTTGGTCCGCCAGCAACTTGTGGAATTGCAAGGTTGCGACATGCTGATCCCGCTCCTCCTCGTCCGTTGTGGCCGGGTCGGAGTAGGAGGCGAGGATGTCACGCAACTCCTCCATAACACGCGGGCTCAACGCGCCCGCGAGATCCGCCACGAGCTCGGGTTCGAGCACACGCCGGATCTGGTAGATGTCGGAGATCGTCAGATCCTTGAAATAGAAATAGTTGGCGAGCAGCGCCTCGGCCCGCTGTTGAGACACCTCATGAACGAAAGTCCCGCCGCCCGGCCCCGTGCGCGACTTGACCAGCCCCTGCGCGTCGAGCAGCCGCAATGCTTCGCGGATCGTCCCTTTGGCCATACCGAAGCGCTCGATCAATTCCGGCTCCGAGGGCAGCCTGTCGCCCGGCTGAAGCCCCTCACGCACGATGAAGTCCTTGATCGCCTCGGCAACCTGTGCCGGACGACTCAGCTTCGGGCCTTCAGCCTTCGAGGGGGTGGAAACACGCGGCAAACTGGTCTTTTCCCATGGGTTCGAGCGCCGGGTCTTTCTCCCGGCAGATGTCTGTCGCCCGCGGGCAGCGCGTGGCGAATGCGCAGCCCGGCGGCGGGTTCAGCGGATCGGGCAGCTCGCTGTCCTTCTGCTCGGGCGCCTTGAGCGGGCGGCCCACCACAGGGGCGGAATCCGCGAGAAGCTTGGTATAGGGGTGTTTCGGATTCGAGAAAACCTCTTCCGCCCGCCCGATCTCCACCACCGCGCCGAAATAGAGCACGACGATCCTGTCGGACACGGCCTCGACCACCGCGAGGTCGTGCGAGATGAAGAGATAGGTCAGGTTGAACTCGTCCTTCAGCCGCCGGAGCAGGTTGAGCACCTGCGCCTGCACCGACACGTCGAGCGCAGAGACGGGTTCGTCGAGGATGATGATGCGCGGCGCGGCGGCGAGCGCACGGGCCACCCCGATCCGCTGCGCCTGCCCGCCGGAAAACTCGTGCGGATAGCGTTCGAGAAATTCAGGCCGCAGGTTCACGCTGTCGAAAATCTCGTCGATCCGCGCGTCCCGCTCAGCCCGGTTCATGCCGTAGAGCCGTTTGAGCGGGGCCTCCATGATCTGCTTGATCGTCTTGCGCGGGTTGAGCGAGGAGACCGGGTCCTGAAACATGTACTGGATCAGCCGCCCGAAAGCCGCAGGGTCGGCATTGTCGAGCGCCTTGCCCTCGATCTCGATGGTGCCCTCGGTCGGCTCAAGCAGTCCCACCAGCATCCGGGCCAGTGTGGATTTGCCGCAGCCGGATTCCCCCACGATGCCAAGGGTTTCGCCGGTCTGAACCTCGAACGACATCGGGCGGATGGCGCGCACGCCGGCCTTTTGTCCGCCGAACAGGCCACCGGAGATGGAAAACGTCTTGGCGAGATTGTCGACCTTGAGTGCAGCGGTCATGCGACCTCCTCCTCGGGATGGATGCAGCGCACCTTGTGGGCGCTGCCGTCGAGCGTGATCTCGCCCTGTTTGCAGGCCTCGGTCGCCTTGTCGCAGCGGGGTGCGAAGGCGCAGCCGGGCGGCAGGTCCGACACGATGGGCGGCAAGCCGGGGATCGCGGCAAGCTCACGCTTGCCACCGCCCAGTTCCGGCACGCAGGCCATGAGGCGTTTCGTGTAGGGATGCGCGGGATGGTCAAGGATGTCGGTGGTGGACCCCTCCTCCACGATCTTGCCGCCATACATCACGCCAACCCGGTCGCAGAGTTGAGCGACGACGCCGAAATCATGCGTAATGAACACGATGGCGAGGCCCCGCTCGCGCCTCAGATCGTCGAGCAGCGCGAGGATCTGGGCCTGAACGGTGACGTCGAGCGCTGTCGTCGGCTCGTCCGCGATGATGACCTCGGGGTCGTTCGCGAGCGCCATCGCGATGCCGACGCGCTGGCGCATGCCGCCCGACATCTCGTGCGGGTAGTTTCGGACGCGGTTCTCGGCATTGGGAATGCGCACGGATTTCAGGAGGTCGATGGCCCGGTTCGTGAGCTCCTTGTCCGACACCTTGTGGTGGACGCTGATCGCTTCCTTCAACTGGTCGCCGACCTTGTAGAGCGGGTGCAGCGTCGAAAGCGGGTCCTGAAAGATATAGGCGACCCTGTCGCCCCGGTGCTGGCGCAGCTTCTCGAACGGCATGTCCAGCAGGTCCTCACCTTCGTACCGCACGGCCCCGCCGGTCACGACGCCCGGCGGCGACGGGACGAGGCCCATGACGGAGAGTGCGGTTACGGATTTGCCCGAGCCGGACTCCCCGATCACCCCCACGCATTCGCCGGGTTTAACGAAGAGCGACACCTCGTTGACCGCCTTGTAGATGCGCGGTCCCACGTGGAACTGCGTCGACAGCCGCTGTAGGTTCAGGATGCCCTTCTGATCGTCTGCCGGCACATCGTCGCCCCGGTCCACCAGCGTCTGAGCGCGCGGGCGGGTGAGAGCGCCGGAGCGCAGGCGTGGGTCGAGCGCATCGCGCACGCCGTCGCCCAAGAGGTTGATCGACATGACGATCAGGAAAATCATGATGCCGGGGATGATGGAGGTATGCGGATCGGTGATGAGCTGCGAGCGCGCCTCGCCCAGCATCGAGCCCAGGTCGGCCTGCGGAGGCTGGCTGCCGAGGCCGAGGAACGACAGCCCGGCGGTCTCGAGGATCATCCAGCCCACGGTCGTGGACATGGCGATCACGATGGTCGAGAGCACGTTGGGCAGTAGCTCGGTCAGGATGATCCGGGTGTGCCCCATGCCGGCCAGTCGCGCCGCGTCGATGAACTCGCGCCCTGCCAGCGAGACGGTCACACCCCGGATGTTGCGCGCGAAAAACGGGATGTTCACGGCGGCCACGGCGATGAGCGCGTTGAACAGCCCCGGCCCGAGGGCCGCGACGATGGCAAGCGCCAGCAGGATGTAGGGAAACGCCATGAGCATGTCGACGCCGCGCATGATGACATTGTCCGTGCGCCCGCCGAAATATCCCGCGACGATGCCGATGGCCGAGCCGATCGTGCCCGCGATCAGGGCGGCGAAGATGCCCACCGCCAGTGACACGCGCGTGCCGTACAGGAGCCGGGCGAGCAGGTCCCGCCCGAGGTGGTCGGTGCCCAGCAGGTGCCCCTCGGAGAACGGCGGCAGGAACCGGTCGGCGGTGTTCGTCACATCCGGGTCCTGAAGCGGCAGGAGCGGTGTGATGATGACGAACAGCAGGATCAGGCCAAGGACGACCGCGCCGAGTGCCGCCAGCCGATTGCGAAAGATCAGGCGCACGAAGTTCATGTCTTGATCCTCGGGTCGAGGAGCGACTGGGCCACGTCCACGCAGATGTTGAAGAATACATAGCAGGCGGCGACGAAGACCACGCCGCCCTGCACGAGCAGGATGTCTCGGGTCAGGATCGCATCGACCAGCATCCGGCCCACGCCGGGCCACTGGAACACGATCTCGATGAAAACCGAGCCTGACAGGACGAAGCCCGCCTGAATGCCCAGCACCGGAATGATCGACACCATCGCGGCACGCAGCGCATGACCGTAGAGCACCCGGCGCTCCCCCACCCCCTTGGCGCGTGCGGTGCGGATGTAGTCCTGCCGCAGCACCTCCAGCATGGCCGAGCGCGACAGACGTGCGACGACCCCTGTTGCGACGACGGCGAGCGCGATGGCGGGCATCACGAGGTGTCGCAAAAGGTCGGGGAGGTCCCCGCCCCCGTAGATTGCGAACATGCCCGAGACGGGCAGGATCTTCAGGTTCACGGCGAAGAACAGGATCATCATCATGCCGAGGAAGAAGGACGGGACCGAAATGCCGATCAGCACCACGAAGGTAATCGCCTTGTCCGCGAAGCCGTACTGGCGCGAGGCCGAGACGACACCGGCGAGGATGCCGAAGATCGCGCACAGCACCCAGGCGGTGCCCGCAAGGATCAGGGTCGCGTTGAACCGTTCGAGGATTTCGTCGATGACCGGGCGGTTCAGGCTGAACGACCGTCCGAAATCGCCCGTGAGCAGATTGCCGAGCCAGATGAAGTAGCGCACCACGAGTGGCTTATCGAGGCCGAGGTCGCGGTTCAGCTTCTCCACGTTTTCGGGCGTCGCATAGCTGCCGAGGATCGCGGTCGCCGGATCACCCGGGATCATCGCCATGATGAGAAACACGATGATCGTGATGCCGAGCAACACGGGGATCGCTGAGATCAGGCGTTTGAGGATGTAGTTGCCCATGGCCACCCCGCTCTCGGGCTGAAGCGCGCGCGCGCTGTCTTCGGTCTGAAAATACCTCGGGGGTGCGGTGGGTCATGTTTGCAGGAAAACATGACCATGGCAAAGCCCCCGCGCGGGTCGGGCCGGCGCAAACCGGCCCGAAACCCTTCAGTTCTTCACGACGTCTTCAAGCTGGAGCAGGAAGGACGGCTCGAGCGTGAGGTTCTCGACCGAGTCCTTCGTCACCGCATTCTGTTTCCAGTTCGCAACAAAGACCCAGGGCGCATCCTCCTGAACGATGGCCTGCATCTCCTTGTAAAGCGCGGCGCGCTCGTCCTGGCTGGTGGACACACGGGCCTGTGACAGGAGCTCGTCCACCTCCGGGTTGGAGTAATAGCCGGAGTTGAAGCCGCCCTGATCCGGGAACGCCTCCGTGCGCAGCGCAAGGAAGGGGAGCGTATCCGGGTCGTTGGTCATCCACGCCATCTCGGCCATGTCCGCCTTGCCTTCGAGCCCCGGGTTCACTTCACCCAAGAAGGTGTTCCACTCGTAGGTCTCGATGGACACATCAAAACCGACGGCGTTCAGGTCGGCCTGAATCGCGGTGCCCATTGGGATCGGGTCGAGCATGCCGGAACCGCCTTCGGTGACGTAGAAGGTCACTTCGGGGTTCTCGACGCCTGCTTCGGCCAGCAATTCCTTGGCGCGGTCGGGGTCATAGGGATAGGGGTCAAGCTCTTCGTTGTAGGCCCATGCAAAGGCGGGCGGGATCGGTCCGGCGGCGACGTCGGCCGTACCTTCGAGCACGTCGTTGACCAGCGCTTCCTTGTTGATCGCGTAGTTCGCGGCCTGCCGCACCAGCTTGTCGGCGAAGGGGCCTTCCTTGGCGTTCAGGATCAGGAACCAGACGTGCGGCCCGGCCTGTTCGAGGATCTTGTAGTCATCGCCCTGGAACTCGGACAGTGCAGTGGGCGGCACCTCCACCATCACGTCGATCCCGCCCGAGAGCATCTCGGCCACCCGGGTGTTCGCATCGGTGATCGGGCGGAAGACGACTGCCTCGCTGGCCGCTGGCTCACCCCAGTAATCGGCGTAGCGTTCGACCACGACGCGCTCGTTCGAGCGCCATTCGACGAACTGGAACGGGCCGGTGCCGACCGGGTTACGGCCGTAATCGGCGCCATTCGCCTCGACCGCGGCGGGCGAGACGAGCAGGCCGGTGGGATAGGCAAGGTTCGACAGGAACGGTGCGTAGGGCTCGTTCAGCGTGAATTTCACGGTCAGATCATCCACGACTTCCACGTTCTCAACCGCCGAGAAGAAGAAGGCCAGTGGGAAGGGGCCGGTGTCGTGGTAGGGATGTTCCTCATCAAGCATCCGGTCGAAGTTGAATTTGACTGCTTCGGCGTTGAACGGCGTGCCGTCATGGAACATCACGCCTTCACGCAGCATGAATGTGTATTCGGTGCCGTCGTCCGACACCTCCCAGCTCTCGGCCAAGCTCGGCTCCACCTCGAGCGTGCCGGAGGCATACTGGACCAGCCCCTCGTAAAGGTTCACCACGATCCGGAAATCGTTCTGTGCGGTGACCGCTGCGGGGTCGAGCGCCTTGGGTTCGGCAATCTGTCCGACAATCAGAACGCCCGGTGGCGTCTGTGCAAGCGAAGACGTTGGAGTAAGGGCCATGCCGGTGGCGAGGGCCGCGCTCGCCGCGGCGGCAAACAGGCCCCGGCGGGTCCAGGTCGAAAAGGTCATAATCAGGCTCCCAGGTTGGTTTTTTCGCGAATTTTCTTTCGTCATTGCGACTCAAATTATCATGATAAATTGCATCGGTCAATTTTTCATGATAATTGGGTGACTCAGGGAGATTACATGACTTTTTCCATCCTAGCACGCGACCCGGAAACCGGCCTGATGGGCGGCGGTGCTGCGACCGGGTCGCTCTGCGTTGGCGGCTGGGTGCTGCGCGGACGCGCGGATGCGGGGCTGTCTGCAAGTCAGGGGGCCTCTCCTTCCACGCTCTGGGGCGAGGCAGCCGTAGATGCTCTGGCACAGGGACAGGGCGCAGAGGACGTGGTGTGCCGCATTACCGATGCCGACCGGGGCCGTGCCTTCCGACAATTGGCCGTTCTCGGGCGCGAAGGGTCCGGCGCGGTTTTCTCTGGCGAGCGCAATTCCCCGCGCATCGCGGATCAAGTGTTCGAGCGTGGCGTCGCGGCGGGGAACCTGTTGGCCTCCGAAGGCGTGATCCCAGCGCTTGTCGACGGATTTTCCGGGGCCTCAGGGACCTTTCCCGAACAACTTCTGGCCGGACTTCTGGCGGCTCAGGACGCCGGCAGCGACGCGCGGGGGCTGTTTTCGGCAGCCCTCCTCGTGGTCGGTCCCGACCGCGCACCCCTGTCGCTCAGGATCGACCATTCCGAAGACCCGCTTGGCGACCTGTCCGATCTGCTCGCCCGCGCGACGTCCGGCGAGTACGCATTCTGGGCGCGGCAGGTGCCGACATTGCATGACCCGGAACGTATCCTTGACTGACTGGGGCGCACTCGCGGCCGAGCGGCTTGCGCGGATCGCGAAGGTCTCAGAACCCGGACCGGGCGTGACCCGCCTGCCCTTCACACCTGAACACCGTGCCGCGTTGGCCGAGATTCGAGACTGGATGCAGGCCGCCGGCCTGACCCCGGAACTGGATGCGGCGGGTACGTTGGTCGGGCGCAAGCCCGGCGCGGCGGATAGCGGGACCTTCTACATGGGATCGCATCAGGACAGCGTGCGCCATGGCGGGGCGTTCGACGGGATCATGGGCGTGGCACTGGCTTGCCTCGCCGTGCAGAAGCTCGCCGAAGACGGAGACACCCTGCCCTTCGCGCTCGAAGTGCTGGCCTTTGCCGATGAAGAAGGCGTCCGGTTCCCGACCGCGCTGATCGGTCCGCGCGCGCTTGCGGGGACGTTCGATCCGTCCGTGCTCGCACTGGCCGACAAGTCCGGTGCTCGGCTGGATACCGTGATGGAGGGCTTCGGCCTCGCGCCCGCCGATATTACCGGCCTCGCCCGCGCCCCGGGCGCCGCCATTGGCTATCTCGAAACCCATATCGAACAAGGACCGGTCCTGGAAACCAGCGACGAAGCGCTCGGCGTGGTCACGGCGATCTGCGGGATCGAGCGTCACTCTGTCGCTTTTACGGGCGAAACCGGCCATGCCGGAACGCTTCCCATGCGGTCGCGGCGCGACGCGCTGGTGGGGGCGAGCGAATTCGTCACTCTGGCGCATCATCTGGGTCGTGAAGATCCGGAGTTGCGCGTCACGGTCGGGCAACTCGATGTATCCCCAAATGTGGTCAACGCCGTTCCCCGCGAGGTGCGGCTTACGCTGGAAATCCGCGCGCCGGACGACCGGCAGCGGGAGGCGGCAGGGGATTTGCTGACACGCAAGGCCCGGGAGATCGCGGGGCGATGGTCGCTCGACCTCGACATGGCCCGCACTTACGCCCAACCTGCCCAGCCCTGCGATCCCGACCTGCGCGCGGGGCTCGTGGAGGCCGTGATGGCGGGCGGCGGCGCGGGGGTCGAGCTCGCCTCGGGCGCGACGCATGACGCATCGGCCATGGCTGACCTCTGCCCGATCGCGATGCTATTCGTGCGATGCCGGGGCGGCGTCAGCCATGTGCCCGAGGAACATGCAAGCGCGGCGGATATGGGCCGCGCCGTCGAAGCCATGGCGGCCCTGCTGGCGTCCCGAGCTACGGTCTAAGGCGACAGGCGCTCGCGCCCACCTTGTTTTTCAGAACTTCCACGCCATCGCAGCCGCATGCGAGATAATGCGTTACACGTTTTCCAAGTAATCAACATTTCAGTAACATTTTTCCTTGAATCGAATCGTGCAACCTCCTATTTCGACCGTGCGGTCGGCAAATCTTGTTGGATCTGGGAGGATCAATGTCAGACGCTTTCATCTGTGACGCACAGCGCACCCCGATTGGCCGCTATGGCGGCGCCCTGTCCTCGGTGCGCACCGACGACCTCGCCGCGATCCCGATCGCCGCGCTCATGGCGCGCAACCCGCAGGTGGATTGGGCCAAGCTGGACGACGTCATCTATGGCGACGCGAACCAGGCGGGCGAAGACAACCGCAACGTGGCGCGTATGGCCGCGCTGCTCGCGGGTCTGCCGACCGACGTGCCGGGCACCACCGTGAACCGCCTGTGCGCGAGCGGTATGGATGCCGTGGGCATGGCGTCGCGGGGCCTCAAGGCGGGCGACTATGACCTCGCCATCGCGGGTGGCGTGGAAAGCATGAGCCGCGCGCCCTTCGTGATGCCCAAGGCGACGAGCGCCTTTGCGCGCCAGAACGCGGTCTATGACACCACCATCGGCTGGCGCTTCGTGAACAAGAAAATGCATGCCGAGCACGGCACCCATTCGATGCCTGAAACCGCCGACAACGTGGCGCAGGACTACCAGATCAATCGCGAAGATCAGGACGCCTTTGCCGCCCGTTCGCAGGCCCGCTGGGCCGCCGCCCACGAGGCCGGACGCTTTGCCGATGAGATCACGCCGGTGTCCGTGCCGCAGCGCAAGGGCGATCCGGTCGTCGTTGACACGGACGAGCATCCGCGTCCCGGCACCGGGGTCGAACAGCTCGCCAAGCTCAAGGGAGTGAATGGCCCGGACCTGAGCGTCACCGCAGGCAATGCCTCGGGCGTGAACGATGGGGCTGCCGCGATCCTGATGGCGTCGGAGGCCGGTGCGAAAGCCCACGGCCTCACCCCCCTCGCCCGCGTCGTGTCGATGCAGGCCGCAGGTGTCGAGCCGCGCGTCATGGGGATCGGCCCGGTGCCGGCGACGCGCAAAGTGCTCGCGAAGACCGGGCTCACCATGGACGACATGGATGTGATAGAATTGAACGAAGCCTTCGCCTCGCAAGGTCTCGCAACCCTGCGGGAACTGGGTGTCGCGGATGACGACGACCGGGTGAACCCCAATGGCGGCGCCATCGCCATCGGCCACCCGCTTGGCATGTCCGGGGCGCGGCTGGTGCTGACGGCGGCCTATGAACTCAAGCGTCGCGGCGGGCGTTATGCCCTGTGCACGATGTGCGTGGGCGTGGGCCAAGGCACAGCGATGATTATCGAGCGGGTTTGACCCGCAAAGAGGAGGACCGACGACATGTATGCTCAAATGGTCAAATCCACGGGCCAAGGCGTTAAATCGCTGGACGAAATGGACCCGGTGGAGCGCGAATTCCAAGAAAAGGTCGATGCGGACATTCGCATCGAACCGCGCGACTGGATGCCCGAGGGCTACAAGAAGACGTTGATCCGTCAGATCGGCCAGCACGCACATTCCGAGATCGTCGGTCAGCTGCCCGAGGGCAACTGGATCACTCGCGCCCCCACGCTGGAGCGCAAGATGATCCTGCTCGCCAAGGTGCAGGACGAGGCGGGCCATGGCCTCTACCTCTATTGCGCCGCCGAGACGCTGGGCATCAGCCGCGACGACATGACCGAGCAGCTTCTGTCCGGCAAGATGAAGTATTCGTCGATCTTCAACTACCCAACGCTGACATGGGCCGATATCGGCGCGGTCGGCTGGCTGGTCGATGGGGCGGCGATCATGAACCAGGTGCCGCTCCAGCGCACCTCCTATGGCCCCTATGCCCGCGCGATGGTGCGTATCTGCAAGGAAGAGAGCTTTCACCAGCGGCAGGGCTACGACATCATGATGCGCATGGCCAAAGGGTCCGAGGCGCAGCGCCGCATGGCGCAGGATGCGCTCAACCGCTTCTGGTATCCGTCGCTGATGATGTTCGGGCCGTCCGACGCGAACTCGGTCCATTCCGAGCAGTCGATGGCGTGGAAGATCAAGATCAACACCAACGACGAGCTGCGCCAGAAATTCGTCGACCAGACCGTGCCGCAGGCCGAATACCTCGGCCTCACCGTTCCCGACGAGACGCTCGCGTGGAACGAGGAAAAGGGCGGTTACGACTTCGCCGAACCCGACTGGGACGAGTTCTTCGACGTGCTGAAGGGCGCGGGCCCCGTGAACAACGACCGTCTGGAAGCCCGCCGCAAGGCCTGGGACGACGGTGCCTGGGTGCGCGACGGTCTGCTGGCCCATGCAGAGAAACGCGCGGCGCGCAAAGTGGCTGCGGAATAAGGACGAGCGACATGAGCAAAGAATGGCCCCTGTGGGAAATCTTCATTCGCGGCCAGCATGGCCTGAGCCACCGTCACGTCGGCAGCTTGCACGCCCCCGACGCGGAAACCGCCGTGAAGAACGCGCGCGACGTCTACACGCGCCGCAACGAAGGCGTGTCGATCT
>CXWF01033716.1_pt1 | contig 17447 bp, 28 predicted proteins | sample 468421 | NCBI WGS metagenome assembly CXWF01 (sample SAMEA2620812, study PRJEB7988) | marine metagenome | biome: marine biome (ENVO:00000447); feature: surface water layer (ENVO:00002042); material: "saline water (ENVO:00002010), including plankton (ENVO:xxxxxxxx)" | depth 5 m
ATTAAAATTCTTAAGATAATTCTGCGCCTTAGCAATATCAATAACAGCCCAAGATTCGTTTTCTACATCAAAGGGAACCCAGTAATCTACAAACGTCTGATTGTTCGCATTAATAAAATGATACCCCCGTTTAGGGGCATCAGGTTTAGCAACAATTTTAACTAGGGTTCCTAATTTATCAGATTTTAAACCTGTTGATGTGAACCATTTTCCCTTCAATTCTACGGCATTAAACGCATCTTGAAAGGTCGCTTTATCAAGTGTAATTTGCATCAAAGTTCACCCGTCTGCATTTCTTCAATCGAAGTCCAAGTAACATCTCCGTCGTCAATAGTTAAGAAATCAAATGATTTTCCAACTAATTCAGTGTTCGTTTTACTTGCTACAATTGTTGCAGTAGATGTTTGCTTTGTTCCTAACTTATTAGTCTTAACTTCAATCACTTGGTTCATCTTATCCATTGTAGATTCTTTGATATTTACTACACGCCCAATGGGATTCGGGTTATTATGTGCATACTCATCCTTCATGTGAGTAATAAAATATCGGTCACATTCTAAACCATCAGTAATTTTTTCAATTAGATTTTCATACTCAGTGTTACGCTTTCCCCACTTCATAGGCATTTGTTTAACTTCTGTTGCTCTCTTATCAATACCCATAGCATACCAACAAAGACGCAACCATCGGTCGCACCCATCAAATACAAACTTTACAGTTTTTCCTTCAGCCATGTATTCTTTAGCAATAACAATAAATGCTTCTGCTCTTCTGACTGTTCTATCTAAATCGGGAAAACCTTCTTCATCCCGAACAATAGGGTTTAGAATTTTGATATTTGGGTCAGAATTCCAGTTTGTTCTCCATGTAGGTTCACACCCATTATCAAAATCTAATACCATAACAATAGCATCTTCATCTAATTCTTTAGTCGTTCTACAATCTAACGCTAATCCTGATTTTCCTGTCTTAGCATCACCGTAAATTAAACAACAAAGGTGCGCCCTTTGTCTTTCTAAAAGTGCCTCTAATTCTTGAGTAACTTCTGCTTTAATTATTTCTAATAGATTTTCTTTTGACACCGCTTGTGTCGTTGTTTGACTTGCCCAACTCATTCTCTCATCTCCAATGTATCTAGTATTTCTTGTAATTGGTTTTCATACACTCTTCGTGTAAACTTTTTTCCACTTTTCATGTGAAATTGAATTTGGTATAATTCATCTCCCCTATCATCAGGTCTTTCATTTGATACCGAATTCCATTCCACCGCTTCAATTTCAGATTCTTCAATAATTGCTCTATGTACTTTAATAAAACTCATTTAATCGCTTCCTATGGGGCTTCGCACCCCACCGAATGTCATTTGATGCGCCAACATTTACACACAATATTTGGTTTAATTAAAACCAACCAGTGTAGGTTTCGCCACTATCTTGTGTTGTAGAGGGAGAACCATGCTTATCCAATACAATTACACCAAATACATTGATGCTACATTGTCGCATTTCCCCAGTCTCTTGATTTTGTGACTGATTTGAACGACCGATAACCAAAATTTGGCTACCAATTCCAAAGTCCAAATCAACGTGTTCAGGAACCCAACATGGAGTTGCACCTTGCGGATTGTCGTAATCAAATTCAGAATTCAAATCTGAAATATACAATGTGCGATTTCCATTAGAGTTTGGGTTCATATACATATTTGTTACCGTTCCATCTGTAACAACAAGACGTTCCTTAGCAGGGCGATTCTTATTATTCACATGGTAATTTTCCAAATTAATTAATGGGCAAACAAATCCTCGCATATTTTCTGCAATCAGAGTTTGCAGATTATGGTTCGCAGGTTGTGGGTTCTCCAATTCATCATTATACATGATGGTTTCCAAATTTGGAGCATATAGATTTCCACTATCCAAATGGTCTTGAGTAGCAAATACATCAATGTAAACTGCTCGCTCGTTATCAACATTCCAATTCTTTGCCTTGTCACCCTTTAGACCAATTCTCCAATATTGAGTCTCCTTCCCTTCAAGGGAACCAATAAAGTGTACCCCTCGCTGAAAATTATTCAACGGTTTAGGATGACCATACTTCTTGTTTTCTTTACCAAACAGGAATTTTTGGTCATCAATAGGAACAATCAAATTTCCATTTACTTCCATTACAGATTCAGGAAGTTCAGTATTATTCAAAGGTCGGGTCAATACTTCATTATCCATAACTTGACTAACTTCATAGCCTGTTTCTGTTTTACGCAGACGCGCATATTTTCCGGCATTGAAAGTAGTGTTCTCATCACGAATAATTGCAGCCTTTAATTGGTCACGATTATATTGTTCAAAGTCTCGCAAATCCTCAACCGCAACAACATATCCAAAAACGGTGTGATTATCATTACCTTTATTAGATTGTGTGGGTTCTACGCCTGTGTCCAATACTCGCTTTTTTCCAGCAAACCATTGTCTAAATAGAGTGATAGCAATTTGATTTTGCTCATCACCTAATCCATTTGTGGACTTAATTTCATTCCATTTTTCTTCAATTGCAGACAATTCCATATTTAGAATTCCTGCCGCTTTTGTCAGTTCATTTCTCACATTTTCATCGTTCATTTTTTCACCTCAAATTTGGGCAATCATCCAAGACGCTACGATTCTTGGCGTCATGGTGTTACTTCTATATTCTGTTTCTCCTATAATTCTTAAGAATTTATATTTTAATTCGCTATCATATTCTCCCTTCAGTAATACGTCATGTAGACCATGACATATATCTTTAACAGAATGGCCTGAAAACAACATATTTTGCATTTCAGTTAAAGCCTTACTATTTCTGTTAATCATTAGTTCCAGAAGAACCCTGTGTGTCGAGTCCCGCTCAGACTTATGGCTATTTAAGGGCTTGCCTCCGGCAGTAATTGCTTGAAGTTCCCCAATAGCCTTTCTTAAATCACCATGATGAGAAAGAGCGAATTTACTCAATTCAGTTGTTGAATCAATTTCAATCCCTTCATTCATTAAGATACGTTCAAGGGTAAACTCAATTATTTCTGGATGCACTAACTTAAAATGATAACTAGCACATCTAGATTGAATTGGGTAAATAATCTTGTTTCTATCATTACAGGTAATAATGAACCTTACATTTGAATGATACCTCTCCATGACTCTTTTAAGAGCATTTTGAGCATCAAGAATCATTCCTTCCATTTCATCTAATAACACAATCTTAAATGGGACATTACCCATTTTTCCTGTTGCGGCGAAGTCTTTTATTTTCGTTCTTACCGCTTCTAATTTTCTATCATCACTAGCATTTAGTTCTAAAAAATTTGTACTAAAATCTTCCTTTAGAACATCTTTTGCTAATGCAATTCCGGCACTCGTTTTACCTGTTCCTGCCGGTCCGTAAAGTAATAGGTTAGGAATCTCATTATTTTCAATCCAACTCTTTGCATCTTCAACAAATAATTCATTACCCATCACTTCATTAATAGTCTTAGGTCTATACTTTTCAGTCCATAGCATCTCTAATTTCCTCCTTTAAATCATAAACTTTACCTGCGGCTTTTCCTCTATCTTCAACAACAACAAATACATCCGTTCTTCCACCTAAAACAGTGTAAAGACTGTGCGCCGCAGGATAATATCTCCATCTTTTCTTCATTCTTTCTGTTAATTGTAAGTAATCTCCCGGCCCTTCATCTTTAATTACTTTAATAATCTTCCATAATGTTGAGGGCTTGGAAGATGTAATTCCCTCCGGTAATCTCATTCCGGATTGGGAACCTCTTGTTCTACCTTTTTTACTAACCATTAAAAATCCTCCAAAGTTTTTGTGTAATCTTTTTTGTACGACTTATTCACACGATTTTTCTTTTCGCCGTAACCTAACATACGCCACTGTTGATGACTCACTTTAGTTTTAACAAAGTCTCTAACTTCTTTATCTTTCAACAAATCCTTAAGAAGATACCTCTCATTACTTCTCAACCCTATTTTTCTACAAATTTTATCCACTTCAGTATATTTACCCCTCTTCGGTGAATTTACATTATACCCTTTACCTTTGTGACCAAATGCCACTAATTCATAGATATAGTTCGTAGGCCACCTCCATTTAACATGGCCATCAATAAATGCTATTTTATTGGGGTGGACATTTTCATTTAACCAAATCATCAATTGGGGTATTGAAGGTTTGTTATATTTTAACATATCCGCAACGTAATTTCTATCGGTATTATTCACATACTGCCTCATCATCGAATACATATCTTTCTTAACTTCGTCTGGTTCATCTGAATTTGGCGCAATATTCATAATCTTATCTCTACCAATTTTTCCAGTCTGTCTACGCAACTTACATCTATTTTTAATCTTCTTAGGCACATCCTTCTCATTGAGGGAAGTTAGAATAATTTTACCCTTATACGTTCTAAATATTTCTAGAATAGAATCGACGTTCGCTTTGTGGTGAACATCTTCGATTAAAATACCATTTTCTTTAGGAAAGGAATAACTATCAGTGGGAATTTCATTCGCATACATTATGATAGGTTCTCCTAATTCTTTAATCGCCCTTGTTGTTTTTCCAGTCATGGGTTTACCAACAATCAATTGTGGCTGTTCTTGTACATAATTTGTCAACATTACAATAGCCCCTTTAATTTCAATAATTTATCTAAACCCACTTGGGTGTTATGTTCTCCTTCATAAATAGTATCAAGCGCTAATTTAAAATAATCCCATTGAATTTTAGAATCGGGATAATTTGGAACAAGACTTGCTAGACGGACTAGATTTGTTATTCCAGAAACCCATAAAACGGGTTTTGGTCGTACCTTACTTTCTGCTAATCTATATTGTGACTCAATATTTTCTTCCTCTAACGCACCTTGAACATATTCTAAAAATGCAGAAGAATCAGCCCTAAAAAATACTCGCGCTCTAACTTCATACCCAAGATTCTTTTTCTCATTTCGGTAAATAGTCAATTCGGGCCGCGATGCCGCCAATAAAATTCCTTGTAATTGTTCTCTACTAAGCACCCATATCACTTCCAAACACACCAACATATTCATGTGGTAATCTAAGGTGGTCTAGACCATCACTAATCAACAATGGTATAAATTCATATTCAAAGTCACCCGGAAAAACCCATTGAAGATTCCAACCTCTAGGCCAACTTTCTTCTTCATCATCCAAAGTTATTTCTCTAATAGATTGCATATATCTAGCAGTATCAAAACCTTCATCCAATAGAGTCATAGTTAATCCTTTATTGATAATCGAATTATCCTTAACGGTATAAGCACCATAGACCATAAAGGTATATGTTGTTACAGAACCAAATCGCTCTACCCAATCCATAATATCTTCATTAAACATCTTCATCCCCTTCTCGCCTTTCTTCATCTAAATGAAACCAAATAGATTCTTTTCTAGCGTAATCATTTTGGTCCTCTTCATAATACCTATAATTGTGGTTGTAATAAATTGGTCTGAAATGTGCCGGCATTAATCGCCTATCGCCATTATCAATAGCATTAGCGATACAATCATCTAATACTCTATGTAATAAATCATCAATCATTTCATAAGCATACGCAATAAATTCCTTAGATACTTGAAATTCTTCACCGGAATTCTTTTTGAAAAAGGAACCCAAATGTATCTTTGAATTAAACTTTGGCAACTTTTCCATTGTTGGTACAACTAATTTACCTTCATCAAAATATGGCACTTCTCGCCAATACATTTTCTTAGATTTGCCACGCGCATTTGGTTGGCGCATATATACCCAACCATTATCAATCTTTTCAATCATATAAATATCTGCACCAATTGGCACAATATCTCCAACTTCTTGAGTTTTCATTCTACATCATCTCCAATACAATATTTACAAAGAATGCTAAACTGCCTAGACAGTAAAAACATACTCGCGAATAAAACATAACATTCTTTTTCGCATCACTCACTACATCATCTCCTTTAAATCATCAATAGTATTAATATCACTTACAGGTTTGTCATCTCTAATTCTAACCAACCGTGGGAATCTTAGACCGTAACCACCTTGTTCATTTGTAGTTACCATATCCGCTTTAATTTCTAATACAATTCTTGGCAATACATTATGTGTTCCATCTGTGTAATCAGTAACTAAAGGTTTTAATTGTTGGGTCATATTAATAAAATCCATATCTGAAAATCCTGTTCCAGTTGCACCAACATTAATAAATTGTGAACCATTAGAAACTGCAATATCAAAAGAAGCAAATACATTTGCTCTTTTACCATCTCCGTATCTAGCACCTGTTACCACTAAATCAAGATTAATTTGTGGTGGTTTATACTTGAACCATTTGCGCTTTCCTGACTCATATTTACCATTTAGGTCTTTTACCATGATACCCTCGAATCCCCCTGCAATTGCTTCATTGTAAAATTCAATACTGTTTTTACCTTCTTTTGCCCTTAAAGCCTGATATGGAAATCGCTCTATGGAGGCCATTCTGACGCGCAAAGACTCATCAATGAGGCTCACGCCCTCAACCATCAAAGCGTCAAACACGGCCACTGTTACAGGGCATTTTAGAGCGGCTTCAGCATGGTTCTTACTATGAAATCGGGTGTTCATCTTCTTGAATTCAGCAGGTCGCCCATTTGTTAAAACGGGATATATTTCAGTATCAATAATAAAGTCCTTTATGTCACACTCATTCAAAAACATCTCAACAACATCAGGAAACTGTTGAGTTACAATTTTACCACTACGGTTGAAAATAGTAATTTCATCCTGCTTTCGATGAATTTGGTATCTAGCCCCATCATACTTAATATCCATGAGTTTTTCTCTAGGCCATTTATTACGAGGAACCTCTTTAGCCAACATTGGTTTTAGAAATGTTGCGTATGATAAATTATTACTAGGTTCTTCACCCGCTTCATACGCCTTTACAATATCAGTGTAGGAATTAGTGGCCGCAGATTTTTTAACTTCCGAATCTTTTTTATCATAAATCTTACCCAAAAGTTTTCCGAAGTTTCCTTTACCAAAACCGTGACGAAGTGTTCTTGTCCAATAACGAACAAACCACTTCTTTTCCAACGCACTCATTCTATTGAATGCAAAATTCCAAGCATTAAAAGAATCCCCATCCATTTTACTACAATCAAGAATAAGAACGTTATAGACTTGAAGAATACTAAATCCACTATCTTCACCATTTTCATCAAAGAAATAAACGCCTTCTCCTAAATCACCATACATATTTGCATACTGTTCGATTTCATCATCAAACGCATCATAGTGACTAGTAATCCATTTAATTGCTTTCTTCTTACCCAAATTATTCTGTGGGTACTCTAACGTCAATAGTGACGCCACAAGATGCTTTTCGGGTAAATTATCCCAAGACCTACGAATAACACCAATAGATGCCGTAGGTGTTAAATCCTCAATCGCTTCATTCATTCTACAAAAATTAATCCAACTCATTCTAATTCTCTCCATTCTTTTATTATCCATAGTGCAAATGTTCCCCATATAAACAACATACACCAATACGCTTGGCTCATTATTTTCGCCTCACGATTCTCTTTTTATTAGTAATATTTTTTGATAGTTTAGGAGGTCTATTTACATACTCCATACCCCTAGCAACTTGGCAACAAAGCCGAATTTTTTGAGTAGATTCTAATTCCCAAAAAGAATCCTCTTTCCACCCAAACTTCTTTTCGATGTGGCGGCATAATTCTCTCCTCGATTTTTGTTGCAAGTCCATATCAATAGGGACTTTTAAAATTACATCTGTATCATGGTCAAGACCTTTATCTAACCAAACATACACATTTCCCATGAAGGAAATAATCTTTCGTCTAAGCCATTGACTCATTCTTCCTCCTCCTTCATTTTTTGAATTTGTGGGTCCATCATGCCCATTAACATCTGTTGTACAATTGTTAAACAATCTCGCATTCCCATCATGTGGCCCAAAGCGAATGGTAATGATTCATAGTAAATTTCAATTAATTCTTCCAAAGATTTACCACTTTTCTCTTCCAAGAAGCCTTGTGCATCTTGAACGCCCTGTAACAATTCTTGAAAATTAATTTTACTCATCATTCTCACCATTAAATAAGTTAGGCCAGATTTCACCAAATGCAGAATTTACATCGGTTACTAAAATTCTTTGTGGACCTTCGCCCCATCTTCTCCCCTTTGCATCTTGCGCTCTTTCCGCAAGAAACACCATCAACGATTCAATATTTGCGATGAATGTTTTCTTTGCACCGCTTGTCCATTGGTCATTACTCTTCGATTTCTTTATTATTCTCTTCATTTCTAGTTCGCTCACCATCATTAATCCTCCCTAATATGTTTGCCAAATGTCTTAATTCTGTCATGTTAATCCTAATACCCTTCCGCGTAGGTTTACCATCCTTATGCCAACGAATATCTACAATAGGAATATTCCAATATTTACCAGTTTTTATTAGTATTTCTTCCGTCGCTGTTCTTGGAATGCGACCTCTCACTTCAAAATCATCAGCCAAAGTATTTCACCTCACCTTCATCAAAATCCTCACCAACTAAAACTTCAGTGGTAAATACTAATCCCGCGATAGAAGCCGCAGTAACTAATGCACTTTTTGTAATCTTAACAGGGTCTAAAATTCCCGCTTCCCACATATCAGTGTAAACATCATTCTTTGCATCGTAACCATCACGTTTTGATAAATGGCTATAACTCAATTCATGCCCTGAATTTTCTGCTAATTGTCTAATAGGTGCTTTTAATGCTGAACGTACAATAGAACAGAGGCCTTTCGAGAAATCATCATTTACACAATTCCAAAGTGCTAATCCGCCACCAACAACAATTCCTTCTTGAAGTGCCGCCTTTGTCGCATTTAAAGCATCATCCAACCTTTCTTTAGTTTCTCGAATTTCAATATCGGTTGAACCTCCAACCTTAATCAATGCTACACCACCCAAAAGTCTACCTATTCGCTTATGTAATTTTTCTTTAAACCACTCATTAGTTTGTGATTTCATTTGGTTAGATAATTCTTTAGCGCGAGCAGTAATGTTTTCGCTTTCCTCATCTGTTGAATCGTGAATCATAGTAGTAGATAATTGACCAATTTTAACTTTATCAACAACACCCAAATCTTCTAACTTCACATTAGAAATCTTCATTCCCAAATCAGCATTAAATACAGTACCCCCAATCATTGATTGAATATCCTTTAGAATTTCTACCTGCTCATCACCAAAGTCTGGAGTTTTCATAGCACACGCATTTACAATCTTATTATGCACATTTGCTAACAAATTAGGAAACGCGGTCCCTTCCAATTCTTTACACATAATTAACAAAGGTTTCTTTTCTGACATAGAAATCTCTAGGGCCGGAAGCAATTCGTTAATGTTATTGATAGTCTCATTAGACATTAACACCAAACAATTACTAAACTCACAATGAGTACCCTCTTCATTGTTAATCATAAGGTGACTCATATATCCTGAATCCAATTCCATCCCTTCAATAATATCAAAAGTGGTATCCAGACTTTGACCGTTCTCAATAGAAATAATTCCGTCACGACCAACCTTTTCTACAATATCAGCAATCAATACACCCAATTTAGAATCGTTGTTTGCGGCAATTGTAGCGACACCCTCTAATTCTTCTCGACCTTTGATTTTTGTAGCCATGCCATCTAATTTTTTCAAAACCAATCTAACATCACTATCCATCATTTTCTTTAAATCGACAGGATTTTCTCCATCCTTTACCGCCGCTAATCCATAATGACATAATTGTTGAGCCATAATTGTTGCAGTAGTTGTACCATCCCCACTATTTTCTTGTGCTTGGGCGGCAACTTCTTGCATTAATTCTACACCCATTTGAACAAATTCATCATCAGATTTAATCGCCTTAGCAATAGTCACACCATCATTAATTACGACAGGTTTACCATTCTGCTTAATTACCACTGTTCTTGCTTGTGGCCCCAATGTACATTTAATTGTGTTAGCCACTAAATTAATACCATCCATTAGTGCATCTCTAGCCTCTTCATCATATAATATTTCACCCATAATTATTCCTCCGTATACATTACATCTTGCCAATGAATACAAATATATCCATTCATTGGTAGCGCAGACCTATGTTGTTTGTAATAAACTTTCTTACCTATCAGAGTTTTAAATTCTTCCGGGCATTCCTCACCGATAGAAATTACTTTCATCGCCGCACCCTGATTAGTCACAATTCCAGACTCAGTAGTTTCTTCAACATGAGCCATTACTACCCAATTTCCATACGCTCTCATTCTTCTTCACCAACTTCTTCTAACATACTTAATGCGATTGCATAGATAATATCATGCTTCTCTTCAGGCCATTCTTTATTTAGAATATCCCAAAGGATTACAGAATCCTCATCACTTACTTTATTTGCTACTGCTTTTACTAAATCAATATTCATTAAAACCACCACTCTCTTCATTTGTGTAACCACACTTACGACATTTCCAAAAATATACAAATTGGACTTGTCTACCGTCATAACTTCTATCATGCTCTTCTCGCATATTTGCACCACACATAGGACACCTCATTCTTCTTCACCTCCGACCCAATCAGGAATTTCTACTCTTTGATAAAATACAGTTTGGGGTTCTCCCTTTCGCCATTCCATAGATTGATTGTCACCTAGAACAATTGCATAATTCATAATAGGTTCCCACGTTTTAATTGTGTTCCAGTCTGTTCCTGAAAAATATGCTTGACCAAACGGATGAGTATGAATCCAACATTCGATAGGTAAAGTCATTCCCGTAGGTGGTTCTTTAAACCAAACAAATCCGGGGTCTCCGGCAGAAATATAAATATTCATCTTACCATCAATAACCACTTGCACTTCGCGCCCAATATCAAACGCGGTTAAACTCATTTCCCAAATAGTATCTAAGAAATTCTCGTCTACAAATTCAAAATTTCCATCAGCCCAAGCATTCTTAATCTGCTCTTCCCAATCTTCAATCTTCACTTCAATACTTTCACTTGACAACATTAAATAATCCCTCCAATATTGTTGGCAACATAAATTCCAACCAATACTACTATTACACCCACAAGGAAATACTTCCCATTGGATTCTGATTCTTGCTTTGTTTTATATTGTTGCCAATCGTCATGGCTAATAAAACGTACTTTACCATTTTCATCCTTTACATAAGGTCTTCCATTCTTCGCAATAAACACTCTTTTATCATTCATTTACATACACCACCGGATGGTCAAATGCTTTTCCGCATCCACAATGTCCTTCTCTTCTCCACTTTTTTCTTCCTTTGAAATCATAACCGTCAAAAATCATACCACGGCCTGTTATATACAGGGCATCAGGCGTTAAAGCCCAAAGTCTACCGCATCCTTTTTCCGGACATTCCCATCTTACTAGTTTCTTATTTCTTCCTAATCCTTTCAATGTCATTTTAACACCACCATAACCAATACACACAACGTGATAATATTCACCACATTGACTGTAATAATAATTCTATTTGTTTTTTCTATCAGAACATTTAACTTCTCTAATAGAATATTTGTATCATCCATCATACTCACACATTCACAACCTTAAAATCTGCTACATCATCTTTTGCAAAATATCGGTGAATCCATTCAGCACCCATACCTGCGGCAATTACATGAGAAAAATGTTGTCCTTCTGTTGAACCATCCCATGAATCACCTTGACAACTAAATGAACCTTCAGGTCCGGCTAACAAAGTATCATGTTTGTTTTTATCAGCCCTGTAAGAAATGTAAGCACAATTTCTACCCTGCGCTCTCAAATCTAACCATTTAACATTAGAGCGATAAAGTAACCGGCGCACATCTAAATTGTCAGCACAACAGACTACCAAATCATACCCTTTAATTTGCTTCTCAGTTAAAATTGGATAAGAAATATGCCTTGTAACAGATTCATAATTCCAACTCATTACCGATGCTTTATTCATTTCGTTCTCTTTTGACTTAAAATTCTGATAAGTTAAATTCTTTTTCTCAACATTATCAGGGTCAGCCACAACCATATCATATACCTTTGTCTTATCTAGAAGCGGAATCAAGTAACTTCCAATTCCACCTGCACCAATCATCAACATCTTTCTATTCTTTTTTCCTTGCATTCTTATGCACTCCTTCTACAAATTCATCAAACGTCATTAGTGGGGTCCACTTATCAAAAACGTCTTCTCTCGTTAGATTAACTAACTTCAATACTGCTATTAGATTATTTCTCAGGGTTACTTCAGTAATATTACAAACGTCAGAAATTTCCATCTGCGTTCTCAAAGAACCAGTTGGGTTCAACCTACCCGCTAAATAAATACAAGCGGCAACAAAACCAGTATTTGCGGTAACATATTTACTTTCAGCAATCTCAATCATTAACATAGTTAATTTTACTGAGGCACTTGTCAAGTCGTTATCTGCCCCCAACAAATTGCAATATTTTTGCACTTCATCAGGAATATTTCTTTGCGAGAGAATCCACGGCTTTCTAAAGAAAGTAGCAATTCTTCTTGCACTTTTAGCAACTTGTCTAGGATGTGCGCTATTTTTAGCACAAATTTCATCAATAGTCCTAGAAATACCATTATCCTTAAATGTGTAATATACTAAGGCCGCCGCTCTAACTTCCAACGACATTCCTGATAATATTCTTTCTCTTTGGGTTGTCTTATAGTTCCATAAAACTTGGTCTCTTAAACTTTTACCCGCACCAAATTCTGATGCCAACATATTACATAACACTAACCCCTTTGATAGATTTCTTTCATGTGTAGTTTTATGATTTATCGCGTGTGTTCTTCTTAAGATTCTCCCAATTTTTGAATTATCTCTCGAACCATCTAAGTTGGTCATTCCTACTACACTTCCTAACACAAAACCCTCTTGTGTCGGATTATGTGTTCTTGGAGAATTTGGGTCGTTTGGTCTTTCTTTGCCAGATGAAGTTGCCTCTAACATTTCATCTTGTAACACAAAACCACAATCTTCACAATACAACTCACCTTTATTAGAGTCTAATTTTAGATTTCTAGAATTACATTCTGTACATTTCACAATATCTTCTACGTCGGACATTATTCCATCTCCTCTATTTTGTAAATAGCCACTTGTCTTCGTATATTTGACATAACATCGGCTAATTCTCGTATGTCTTTTTCGGCTTCAACCCATGCTTCTTCGTCTTCACAAATAACAATAGCAGTTATTACCTTTCTAATTTTAGTTGTGTCTAAACCACTTGGCGTTTTCATTTATTAATCACTCCTTGTAAATCTTTCATTGAAATATTAGGCAAATGTAATCTAGCCTCAGTTTGACCATCGTAATGGTTGTCACTTAAATAATGGCTAATTGTGCTAACAATTTCAATCGTCATCTTATCATTCAGTAATGCAAATGCTCTGGCCGCAAATTGGTCACCCACTGATGAATGTTTGGTCATGTTATCAATACAAATTGGTCCTTTAAGGAAACCATCATCAAATGGTATTTGACGGTGACTATCACCAATATCAAAAACATAAGTCGATACTGCTTGAATTTCGCTCTTGAATTGGTTATCAGTAATTACCCAATCTGCCATTTTACCTTTAACAATAATTGCCTTAACAGTGTTATTATCCCAAAACACTTTCATTCTATCCTTGTAAGTAACAGACATATCCTTAACTAATTGATAGGCTCTTTTCTGCACTAACTCATCAGTCCTGTTTTGTTGTAGGAATGCAACCATCATATTTTCTTGGGCAGTAGTTGGTACTTCACCAATAAGTCTATGCCACAACTTTTTAGGCGTTAATCTAGCCTTAAACCAAGAAGATGATTTTTGACCATGTAAATAATAATTCATGTAAGTATTCATTTTCTTAATTGAAATTGGAGCCCAGATTCCATCTGAAATCTCCATAGCGCATTCATCCGGCCCAATCATTTTAACATTGAATCTGACTTCAACCTTTTTACCCTTAAGATACCAATGATAGGGCGCACGATTTTCTAGAGCATATGAAACATTTTCAGGTAAAAGTATGTTGTTAAAACAATATTCTGCCAACTTCTGCACATCTTCTTCAAAACATGAACGGTAAATAGTTCTTGCTATTGCAGTAACGGCAGTATCTTTTGTAGTTATCATTCCTTGAATCATATATTTATTTCCATCTTTATGACAATGAATCTTAGCACCATTAATTATAATGAACCCACTAAAACTTGGGCGACCCTTTTTACCCCAACCCAAATAAGAATTCACCCACATTTTAATTGCCTTAATTGTGGGTTCTCTGTCGTTTCGATAATGGTTTGGGTTGATGGTATTAGATTGGTAAGTATGGTATCTACGACTCCACGCACCATAATTTGGTGTTTGAAACCAAGTCATATTCTGACCTTCCACATCAATAGTGGTTTTATATTTTTTACCAGAATCATCTGGCGCATTAATTTCTAAATTTATACTCATCTTAATCCTCTCGTTGTTCTTTTAAAATTCTTGTCACATTTATCGTGACGCTCTTTCTTTTGTTCTGTCGGGTCAAGTAATTGACCTCCACATATTCGACACCTTGTTGCAATTCTTTTCATATACGACCGTTTACTTTTAGTGTATTCCGGGTCTTTACTCATTCTTCCTCCTCCGTGTCTAGTAAATATTTATACAACATGACACGCAGTAAATCAGCAGGGTAGCGTTTTAATTCTCCCCAAGTATATTCTTCATCACCAATAATAGGGCGGTATCTTGCCATATCTTGCCCAGTGCGTTCTTTGGTGTAAAAGGAAGTCAATGTATATTCATACAATCCACCCCTAATATCCTTTCTAACAACGGTTCTAGTTTCAGTCCAAACTCGTTGACCACCTCTAGTTCTGTCAGGGTTAACCTTATCTTTAAACAGGTTAATCATGTCACTCTTTTTCATATCTTTTAATTCTTCATATCCTTCAAAATTCATTTTCTTCACCTTCCGGGTTCTTCTTGTAATAGTCTAACCTATCTTCTATTTTTTTCGCCAACGCCAAGAAATACGTATAAGCAAATTTATTCGATGGGAATTTAAACCCATCAAGTATTCTAGTTAGTGTAAAATCTACACGGTCCCTAGTAATATCTGTAAATTCATGCGCATCAGTTAAAACATCCTCTACGAATTCACCATCTGTAAACATTCCTTGGTCTACCATATCCAAAATTATAGCATCAAACATTTCCCAATCTTTGAACCTATTCTTCCACCACATGATTATCCACACTCAGAATGTCCACATTTATCGCAGGTGGCGCAACCACCTTGAAATACCATATTGCCATCTTCACAAGTATGACAAGTTTCAGTATAGGGGTCATCACTTCTTGATGCAAATTCTTTTAGAACGTTTGAAATCTGTGCAACGGTTCCACGCATAGAACCCTTTGACTTCTCCAATTGCTCAATCAACTTATCAAGTGGGATATGATACCTTAGACCCACTGAAATAAGTCTAGAAATGCTATCCAATTGCTCACGCCTTTGAGTGTGTTCAATTGTTGGCCGATTCAAATACGGATAGTTCACGAACATCTCAATAGGAGTATTCTCATAATGAGATACAGTAATGTAAATGTATTCATCCTCAAGACCTTCAGCCGGTAATCGGAATCTAACTGCTTCGCTAATATCATCTAAATCTTTAGGTTTAGTTTTACTTTCGCTAGTATTCAATACTTGAACCGACTTTGACCCATCACGATAAATAGTCACACCTTTACAATTATTCTCCCAAGCAAGCATATACGCTCTTTTAACATCTTCAACGGTAACATCATTATCCATGTTAATTGTCTTACTGATTCCTGAATCAACCCACTTTTGAAATGCCGCTTGAACACCAATATGGGCATCAATAGACAATTCTGGTGCTGATACGAATACTTCAGGATATTGTGCCGCCAATGGGGTAGTAATCCAAGTGCCTTCAGGGTTTGATTGGTCTATTCTAAACACACGCGCCGCAAAATACGGCTCAATTCCTGTGGAACAATCCGCAATATACCCGATAGAACCTGTTGGGGCAATAGTGGTTAAACAAATGTTTCTAAGACCTGTCACCTTATACTTCTTACGAGTTTCAGGTGGTAATTGTCTACCATCAATTAATGGTTTATAGTCACCATATTCCCAACCTTTGAATGCACCTTTCTTTTCAGCATATTCTACTGATTCAACAAATGACCATTTGTAGATAAACTTCATTACTTCTTCACCAAAGGCTAAAGCATCTTTTTCACCGTAACGCATACCCATTAGAATACAGGCGTCTGCATATCCCATAACACCTATACCGATATTTCTATACGCACGACTATGCTTCTCGATTTCAGGAATAGGATAAACATTCTTATCAATTACAGCCTCTCCTAAACGATAAGCATACTTAACTGCTTCTTGAAGCCGGTTCCAGTCCATTTTACCCTTAGATACGAAGTTACCTAGATTTAGAGCAACAAGATTACATGAACCATAATCAGGAAGTGGTTGTTCACCACAAGGATTAGTTGCGCGTATAGTCAAATCATCTCCGGTTTCACCCAAGTATTCTGGATGTGCTAAATAGTTTGCAGGCATTTGATTATTAATTCTATCAATAAAAATAATTCCGGGGTCTGCACATTCCCATGCGGATTGAGCGATTAAATCCCAAATTTCCTTATTAGAATAATACTCTTCATTTTCAAGAGTCCAATCGCCCATTCCTAAATCTGCACTAGCAGGTTCATCAGTTTCTTTATTGATAACAAAAGCGTATGGGACTAACATTCCGTTATCATCCCATTCTCCCCAATAAAATTCACAAATATCATCAGGGTACTTTTGAAGCCTTTCCATAAATCTATCTGTTACACTAACACTAATGTTAAAGTTAGTTAATGTCCCATCATCTGCTGTTTTCATCTTGATAAACTTTACAATATCAGGATGGTCAATTCGTAGTTCAGCCATATTAGCCCCACGACGTTTTCCACCCTGTTTAATTTCTTGTGTGTTTGCATCAATAACTCTCATAAAAGAAAGTGGTCCTGATGCTACTTGATTTGTTCCACCAACTGCGGCATTTTCTGGCCGAAGTCTACTGAAATCAAATCCAGTTCCTCCACCAAATTTATGAATTAATGCAGTATTCTTGGCAGTATCAAAAATTTGATTTAGACTATCTTTCATTGGCAATACATAACAGGCAGAAAGATTACCTTTGCCTGTTCCCGCATTAAACAACGTTGGGCTATTTGGTAAGAAATCACAATTCAACAAGTAATTAAAGAAAGCCGCTTTATCTTCAGGAGTCTCTCCTAAATC
>CXWF01025982.1_pt1 | contig 17033 bp, 16 predicted proteins | sample 468421 | NCBI WGS metagenome assembly CXWF01 (sample SAMEA2620812, study PRJEB7988) | marine metagenome | biome: marine biome (ENVO:00000447); feature: surface water layer (ENVO:00002042); material: "saline water (ENVO:00002010), including plankton (ENVO:xxxxxxxx)" | depth 5 m
CCGGTCAACGATCAGCCGGTGGTCGCCCCCCTGCCCACGGGCAACACCGGCGACGCGGCGAACATGGCCGAGGCCATCGGCGCGCGGTTCCAGTCGAACGCCGCGAATGCCTCGGCCTGGATGCCGGTGTCGAAACTGCCGGGCGTCGATGATTTCACGGGGGTCTGGCCGCATCTGGTCGACCGCTACAAACCCGGCTTCGTCATGGTCCTGCCGGACGGCCGCCGGTTCGCCAACGAATCCGCGAGCTATCATGATCTGGGGCGTGAGATGATCGCGGCGATGGCGGCGCGCGGCGCCGAACACGCCTGGATCATCGGTGATGGTCCCGCGGTGCGCCAATGGGGAATCGGGCATGTGAAACCCTGGCCGATGCCCAAGGGCAAGCTGGTGCAATCGGGGTATCTGCTGGTGGCTGACAGCCTCGATGCACTTGCCCGGAAAGCCGGGATCGACGCTGGCGCGCTGGTGGACGAGATCGAGCGATTCAACACCCACGCCCGCACCGGCGAGGACCCCGCGTTCCACCGGGGACGCGCGCCCTATGACCGCTATCACGGCGACGAAACCCAGACGCCGAACCCAAGCCTGCGACCGTTGGAGCGCGGCCCGTTCTACGCGGTCAAGGCGTTCGCGGGCGAGATCGGCAATTTCAAAGGGCTGGCGACGGACGAACATGCACAGGTGCTCGACACCGCCGACCGCCCGATCCCGGGCCTTTATGCCGTGGGCAACGACATGGCCAATGTGTTCGGGGGTGCCTATCCCGGCGGCGGGGGCACGCTCGGCCCCGGCATGACCTTCGCCTACCGGGCCGCGCGTCATGCCGCGGATCAGATCAGGGCGGGCTAGCTCAGCGCCAGCTTGGCCGCGTTGGCCCCGGCCACGCGGCCAAAGATCACCGCATTGCCCACCGAGGCCCCGCCACCGGCATAGCACGGGCCGGCGAACCCGCCGGTCGTCTCGCCCGCCGCGAACAGGCCCGGCATCGCACGATCCGCCTGATCGCGCACCCGCGTTTCGGCGTCGATGCGCAGCCCCGTCCCGGTCCAGCACACGATCGCGGGCCGGATGCGCACGCCATAGAACGGCGGCGTTTCGATCGGGCGCAGATGGCCCTCGTCCTTGAAATAGGCACTGTCATGGCCCGCGCGGGCATCTTCCGAGTACCGCTCGGCGGTCGTGACCAGCGCGGCCGGGCGCACCCCGATCCGCTCGGCCAGGTCGGTGAGCGTGTCGGCCCTGACCACCGGGCCTTTCTCGGCGAATTCGGCCAGCCGGTCGGCGGCCCAGTTCGGCGCGGGATGCGCCTTGGCCTCGGCCCGCGCGGCCTCATCGAACACTGCGAAACACTCGCCCGCCGTCTGGGTCGACAGCACTTCGGACAGCACGGAATACTCGGTGGATTCGTCGATGAACCGCCGCCCCTCGTGGTTCACATGCACGACCCAGGGCGGCAGATAGCTTTCGACGTCATGGGCAAACCCCGGCGTCATCAACAGCAGCCCCCGGTCATGGCCCACAAGCTCGGCCCCGGCACGCCGCGCCATTTCCAGCCCGTCGCCCCGGCACTCATCCGCGCCGATATACCACGCGAGTTCGCCCTGTTTCGCCGCCGACGGATAAAGCTCGGCCCAGAGCCGCCGGTTGGCCCCGAACCCGCCCGAGGCGATGATGACCGCGCCCGCCCGGATCGGGTCGCCGTCAACATAGACGCCCGTGACCCGGCCCCCCTCAACCACCAGCCCTTCGGCCCGCGTGTGGGTGGCAAGGTCCACGGACCGGCCCGACAGCGCGCCCTCCAGCACCTCGGCAATCTCGGCCCCGTGCCCCTCGGCCCGATGCCCGCGCCGGATCTTGTCCACGCCCGAGACATAAAGGTTCTCAAGTGGGAAATTCACGCCCAGCCCGACCATCCATTCGAAGGTCGGCGCGGACAGGTCGCAGTAGCGGCGCACCAGCGCGGGGTCCACTTTGTATTGGTTCACGGTCATGTAGTAGTGAAACTGGCTCTCCGCGTCGTCCTCGATCCCGGCCTGCCGCTGGAGCGAGGTTCCGGCGGCCCAATAGACCCCACCCGACAGCGCGGTCGATCCGCCCGCCCTGGCCCCGGCCTCGATCAACAGCACGCGCGCACCGGCATCGGTGGCCTCGATGGCCGCGGCCAGCCCCGCGCCCCCGGCCCCCACGATGATGACGTCGTAATCGGTGTCAGACATTCACACGCTCCTCCCGGTCCGCCTTCATCATGTCCGCTGCTTTCTCGGCGATCATGATGATCGGCGCGTTGGTGTTTCCATGCGGCAGGCGCGGCATCACCGCCCCGTCCACGACCCGCAGGCCGGCGATCCCATGCACCCGCAGGCGCGGGTCGACCACTGCGCCGCGCGCCGGGTCCGGCCCCATCTGGCAGGTGCCGACAGGGTGCAGGTTCGCAATCGCCGCGCCGCGCAGCCAATCCTCGATCTCGTCATCGGTGGTATGCTCGGTTCCCGGCGCAATCTCGCCCTCGACGTAACCCGAGAGCGCCGGTTGCGCCGCGATATGGCGCACCAGCTTGACCGCCCGTACCATCGTCGCCCGGTCCACGGCGTCGCGAAAGAAGTTCATCCTGATCTCGGGCGGCGCGGTCGGGTCGGTCGAATTCAGCCGGATCGTCCCAGTCGAGCGCGGGTCGAGATGCACGGGGCTCATCGTGAAACCGGGGAACGGATGCGCCGTCATCCCCGCCTTGGTGCGCCCCGCCACCGACCACATGTTCGTGTTGATCTGGATGTCCGGCCGGTGCTTGTCAGGGGTCGAGCGGGCAAAGACCCCCGCGAATATCCCGCTCGACGCCAACGGCCCGCGCCTGGCCAGAACGTATTGCGCCCCGGCGATCACCTTGCGCAGCGGGCTGTTGGCCAGCTCGTTGATCGTCACCGGCTTTTTGCAGCGAAACATCAGCGAGCAATAGAAATGGTCGCGCAGGTTCTCGCCCACCCCCGCCAGATCATGCACCACCGGCACGCCCCGGTCGCTCAGGTGGCCCGCCGGACCGATCCCCGATTGCAGCAGGATCTGTGGCGAGCCGAACGACCCCGCCGACAGCACCACCTCGCCCCGCTCGGACAGCATCGCGGTCTCCAGCCCTTCTCGCCGTTTGTACTCCACGCCGATGGCGCGCCGCCCCTCGGTCAGCACCCGCGTCGTCTGCGCCCCGGTGATGACGGTCAGGTTCGCGCGCCCCCGCACCGGGTTGAGATAGGCGCGCGCCGTCGAATGACGCCGCCGGTCCTTGGTCGTGGTCTGGAAATGACCCGCACCCTCCTGGGTCGCCCCGTTGAAATCGCGGTTGCGCGGCAGTCCGGCCTCACAGGCGGCGGCCACGATGGCATCCGCCACCTCGTTCCCGCCCGCCTGATCCGACACCCGCAGCGGCCCGCCGGTGCCGTGCAGGTCATCGCCCCCGCGCGTATTGTCCTCGGCCTTCTTGAAATAGGGCAGCACATCGTCCCAGCCCCAGCCGGTGTTCCCCATCTGCCGCCAGCCGTCGTAATCCTCGGGATGACCGCGGATATAGAGCATGCCGTTGATCGCGGACGAGCCACCCAGAACCTTGCCGCGCGGCTGATACATCCGCCGGTCGTTCAACTCCGGCTCCGGCTCGGTCTCGAACATCCAGTTCACCTTTGGATTGGTGAACAGCATCGGATAGCCCATCGGCGGCGTGATCCAGAACGCTTTATCTTCCGGCCCGGCTTCGAGCAGCAGGACACGCGCTTCGGGAATTTCCGACAGCCGTGTCGCCATCACCGCGCCGCCAGAGCCGCCCCCGACGACGATATAGTCAAAGGGGGTCACACCACGCCCGTGATGGTGTCTATCTCTGCCAATTCATCCTCGCTCAGCGCCCATCCGGTCGCCGCCACGTTGGCCTCGATCTGGCTGGGCTTGGTCGCGCCCGCCATGACGCTCGCCACCATTGGCCGCGTGAGCAGCCATGAGAACGCAAGCTCCACGAGCGTGCGCCCGCGCGCCTCGCAAAACGCCATGAGCTTTTCGGTCTTGTCCCAGTTTTCTTCCGTCAGATAGCGCCCGGCCATCCCTTCGAGCTTGTCGAACCGGCTCCCCTCGGGGATCGCGTCGCGCTTGTATTTCCCGGTGAGCAGCCCGCTCGCCAGCGGGAAATACGGCAGGAACCCGATGCCATAGGCCTCCAGCGCCGGGATCAGCGCGGTCTCGTTGTCGCGCCGCAGCAGGCTCAGCTCCGCCTGCGTCCCGATGAACCGATTGGTCCCCAGTTCGCGCGCGATATATTCCGCCTCGACCATCTCCCACGCCGCAAGATTGCAGCAGCCGATATAGCGCACCTTGCCGGCCCGCATCAGATCGTCCATCGCGCGCAGCGTCTCGTCGATGGGCGTCTCGGGGTCGGACCAGTGAAACTGGTAAAAGTCGATGTAGTCGGTTTTCAGCCGGATCAGGCTCTCATCAAAGGCGCGCACGATATTGGCGCGGCTCCCGCCCTTCGACCCGTCCGGCATCTTCAGCCCGGCCTTGGTCGCCAGCACGATGTCCTTGCGCCGCTCGCCCAGAACCTGACCCATGATTTCTTCCGACCCGCCGCCATTGCCATAGACATTGGCGGTGTCGAAAAACGTGATCCCGGCGTCGATGGCCGCGTCGATCACCGCGCGGCTTTGCTCAAGGTCGATGGTCCAGCCGAAGTTGTTGCAGCCCAGCCCGACGGTCGAAACCTTCAACCCCGAACGCCCCAGATTGCGATAGTCCATGACGCGCTCCTCAGATGTTCACGGCGCGGCCATAGGCGGCCATCACGGCCTCCTTCATGACCTCGGAAATGGTGGGATGCGGATAGATCGTGTCGATTATCTCGGCTTCGGTGCTCTCCAGCTCCATCGCCGTCGCGAACCCGTGGATCAACTCCGTGACCTCCGGCCCGGCCAGGTGCGCGCCGATCAATTCTCCGGTCTCCGCGTCGAAAATCACCTTGGCCATGCCCTGATCGTCGCCAAGCGCGATGGCCTTGCCGTTGGCGAGGAACGGGAACTTGCCGACCTTGATCGTCCGCCCGGCCTCCTTGGCCTGCGCTTCGGTCAGACCGATGGAAGCGACCTGCGGATCGCAATAGGTGCAGCCGGGGATGCGGTCCTTGTTCATCGGATGCACCGCCTCGCCCGCGATGGCCTCGACGCACAGCGCGGCCTCATGCTCGGCCTTGTGGGCCAGCATCGGCGCGCCGGTGATGTCCCCGATGGCATAGACCCCTTTGACGGTGGTGGCCCCGGCCCCCGTCGTCGGAATCAGACCCTGTTCCAGCGCGATACCAAGCGCCTCCAGCCCCAGACCCTCGGTATTGGCCACGACCCCGGCGGCGGAAATGACCCGCTCGACGTCGAGCGTATCACCCCGCGCCAGCGACAGGGTCACACCCTTCTTCGACAGTTCCGCGCCCTCGATCTTGGTTCCCGTCCGGAACGCGATGCCGCGCTTTTCCAGCGCCTTTTGCATGAAGGCCGACACCTCGGCATCCTCAGCGGGCAGGATGCGGTCGACCATCTCGACCACCGTCACCTCGGTCCCCATCGCGGCATAAAAGCTCGCGAATTCGACGCCGATGGCCCCCGACCCGACAATGGCAAGGCTCTTGGGCGCGGCCTCGGGCTTGAGCGCTTCGAAATAGGTCCAGATGCGGTCGCCGACCGGCTCCAGCCCCGGCAAGACACGCGGGCGCGCCCCGGTGGCGATGATGACGTGATCGGCTGAATATGTGCCGTGCGATTTGACCCCTTTGGGCGCGGGCGCCTGCGGCTCACAGGCCGGCTTGTCCGGCGCGCCGACCTCGACCGTGCCCGGGGCGGTCAGTTTCGCCTGCCCCCAGATCACGTCCACCTTGTTCTTCTTCAACAGCATCCCGACCCCGCCATTCATCCGCTCGGCAATCCCGCGCGAGCGTTTGACGATGGCCGCGATATTCGGCTTGGCCTTGCCCGACAGGTCGATCCCGAACGCGTCCGCGTGCTGCATATGCGTCAGCATCTCGGCGGACCGCAGCATCGCCTTGGTCGGGATGCAGCCCCAGTTGGAACAGATGCCGCCCAGATGCTCGCGCTCGACAACCGCGGCCTTGAGCCCCAGTTGCGCGGCCCGGATCGCCGCGGTGTAGCCGCCGGGGCCGCCGCCGATCACGATGATGTCGTAGTCTGCCATGGTTATCGTCCCTTGAACTCTGGTTTGCGCCGCGCGATGAACGCCGCGACGCCTTCGCGGAAATCCTCGCTTTGCGCTGCTGCAACGAACTGGTCACGCTCGGCGGCAAGCTGGTCGGCCAGCGTGGTGCGCGGGGCCGCGTCCACCAACCGGCGAAAGCGCCCGAAACTGGCGGTCGGCCCTTTGGCGATCTGGGCGGCAAGCGCCCGCGCGACCTCGTCCACCTCATCCGCCGGGCACAGCCGCGACACCAGCCCCGCCGCCTGCGCGTCCGTGGCCGACAGCGGCGCACCGGTCAGCATCATGTCCATGACGCGGGCGCGGCCCAGCCGGTGGGTCAGGAACCACGAACCGCCACAATCGGGCACGCCCGCCACCTGGTCATAGGCCATGACGAATTTCGCGCCCTCATCGGCCACCACCACGTCGGCATTGGCCACGAGCGACAGCCCGGCCCCCGCCGCCACGCCCCGCACGGCGGCCACGACCGGCGCGTCGTTTTCGCGCAGCGCAAGGATCGCGGGGTTCAGCACCTCGAGCAGCGCATCGACCACCTCATGCCCGCGCGCGGGATCGGCGGCCATTGCCGACACGTCACCGCCCGCAACGAACGCGCGCCCCTCGCCCGACAGCACGATGGCGCGGATAGCGGGGTCGCCCGTCACATCCGCCACCGCCGCCGCAAAGGCCCGCGCCAGCGGCAGGTCCAGCGCGTTGAGCGCCTCGGGCCGGTTGAACCGCAGTTCGGCCACCGCGCCCGCTTTGGTCACCTTCACAAGATCGGTCATGTGGCAAAGTCCTCCCCCCTTCGTATACGGAATTTCCGTCTTGTGTGTAAAGAAAGCATTTCCCGTATTCACGGCGCGGCCCCCGCAAATCTTCGGTTTTCAGTTATTTATGCCAGTCTCCGCGCAAACGCACCGCAAGCCGCCCCGCGATCTTTCCTTGCCAATGGACAGGAAACGGGTTTTTCTGTATACGAACGTCAAAGGGCCGAACCGGGCCGGAATCAAACGGGAGGAACAGGCATGGATCTTGGCCTGAAAGGTAAGAAAGCAATCGTCACCGGCGGCACCAAGGGCATCTGTCGCGCCCTGCTCGACATTCTGGTCGAGGAAGGCTGCGACATCGCCTTCTGCGCGCGCTCGGAAGATGACGTGAAAGCCACGGCGGCCGAGCTTGACGGCAAGGGCGTCAAGGTGATCGGCGGCGTCGCCAACGTGAAAGAGGTCGAGGGCTACCAACAGTGGCTCAAGGATGCCGCCGAAGAGCTAGGCGGCTGCGATATCTTCGTTCCCGGCGTCTCCGCCGGCGGCGGCATGGACGGCGAGAAGAGCTGGTATAAAGCCTTCGAGATCGACCTCATGGGCGTCGTGCGCGGCTTCGACGCGCTGTTTCCCTACATGAAGGCCTCGGGCAATGCCTCGGTCGTGTTCATCTCGACCACTGCGGCGGTCGAAACCTTCATCGCGCCGATGCCCTACAACTCGATCAAGGCCTCGCTCATCACCTATGCCAAGCAGATGAGCCAGTTCCACGGCAAGCGCGGCATCCGCTTCAACGTCGTCTCCCCCGGCCCGATCCTCATCGAGGGCGGTTCCTGGGCGCAGATCCGGGATTCGGATGAGCCGTTCTTCAACTCGATCCTCGCACAGCAGCCCGACGGACGTATGGGCGAGGCCGACGAAGTGGCCAAGTGCATCGCCTTCCTCGCCTCCGACGCGGCGAGCTGGGTCACGGGCACCAACCTGATCGTGGACGGCGGCTTTACCAAGCGCGTGCAGTTCTGATCCCTCATGGTCATCCGCTATGATGCGCCCCTGAACCTTCTGGTTTCGACCAAGGGGCATCCGTTCGACAAGCCGGCCTTCTTCGGCATGTTCGACGACATGCGCGGCATGACATGGACCCATGCGGAACAGCCCGCCACGGCGGCGCTGATGTCACCTGAGAGCGCGTCGGATTTCGACGCGCTCTTGTTCTACGACGTACCGGGGCTTCAGTTCAAAACGCCGAAAGCTCCGAACCTGATCGAACCAACTGATGCGTTCAAGACGGGGTTCCGGGATCTGCTCGACGCGGGCAAACCGATGATCTTCCTCCACCACGCCGTCGCCGGCTGGCCGCTGTGGGACGAGTATGCCGAAGCCATCGGGACGCGCTTTTTCTACCAGCCGGGCCAATACAAAGGCCGCGACTATCCCGACAGTGGATACCTGTTCCCGGTCGAATTCACCCTCACGCCCGAGGGCGACCATCCGGTGACCGAGGGGCTGGAACCGTTCAAGCTGACCGACGAGCTTTACCTCATGGACATGCTCGAGGATGACATCGTGCCGCTCCTGCGCGCCGACTTCGACTTTGAGCAGGACAATTTCTATTCCGCCGCCAACGCGCTCAACGCCCGGATGTGGACCCGCGACGGCTGGTCCCACGGCCCCGGCACGAACCTCATCGCCTGGGCCCGCGCGGCGGGCAACGCCCCCACCGTGACGATCCTGTGCGGCAACGACGCCACCACCTATGGCGACGAGAATTTCCGCAGGCTCTTGCGCAACGCAATCGACTGGGTGACGAGCGACGCGGCGGCCGACTGGGCACGCAGGCAATGACCGAGCCAAGCGAAACCGTCTCCGCCGCCGGGGAAGAAACCGCCGCAACGATGCTGGCCCGCGCCGCGCGGGACTGGCCCGACACCACCGCGATCATCGTCGATGACGCGCGCCTGACATGGGCCGAGCTTTACGCCGAGGCCCGGCAATGGGCGCGGGCGCTCCGCGGTGCCGGGGTGGCTCCGGGCGCCCATGTCGGCGTGCTCATGCCCAACTGCATGGATTACGTCCGCCTGTTCTATGCCACCGGGATGATCGGGGCCGTGACCCTGACCATCAACGCGCGGTTCAAGGACGATGACCTCGCCTATGCCGTCCACCATTCCGACATGGACCTCTTGTTCATCGGCGGCCACGCGCTCCCCCACATGGATTTCCACGCGATGCTCACCCGCATCTACCCGGATCTCGACATCTGGAACGGCGGCCCCCTCGACCTCGAAGAGGCCCCGCGCCTGCGCGCCGTCTACAACCTCGCCGACCCGCGCGAGACGACATGGCCGACGCGCGAGACCTTTCTCGCCGGGGCCGACAGCGTGCCCGACGCCCGCATCGACGCGCTGATCGCCAGCACCGCGCCCGACGACCACGCGCTGATGATGTATTCCTCCGGCACCACGGCGCATCCCAAGGCCTGCATGATCACGCACCGGACCCTGTCGATGATCGGCCAGAGTTTCGCGGAACGGTTTGAGCTTTCGCCCGCCGACAGCGTGATGAACCCCCTGCCCTTCTTCCACATGTCCACGATGCTTCCGATGGCCGCCTGCCGCGCCTCGGGCGCCACGCAGATCTGCACCGCGCATTTCGAACCGGGGCGCACGCTGGAACAGATGGAGGCAGAGAAGGTCAGCTTTGGCTACCTGTCCTTCCCGACGCTGGTCAATCAGGTGATCCAGCACCCCGACTTCAAAACCCGCGACCTGTCGTCCCTGCGGTTCCTGCACACCGTCGGCCCCGCCGACCTGATGGAGAAATACACCCGCGCCTTCCCCGCCGCGCAATACATCAACGCCTACGGCCTGACCGAGGCGACCGGCGTGTGTTGCTTCACCGACCCCCGCGATCCGCCTGCCGAGGCCACGCAGGTGTCGGGCCGCGTGTTCGACGGCGTGCTGGCCAAGGCGGTCGATCCGACCACCGGCAAGGATGTCGGCCCCGGTGAACGCGGCGAAATCTGGATCGGCGGGTTCTGCCTGTTCGACGGCTATTACAAGGACACCGACAAGACCGCCGAGACGCTGGTCGACGACGGCAAATGGCTACGCACCGGCGACATGGGCTATGTCTCGACCGACGGCCACATCACCTACGACGGGCGGCTGAAGGACATGCTCAAGATCGGCGGCGAAAACGTCGCCGCGCTCGAGATCGAGACGTTCCTGTGCTCCCACCCCGACATCCAGATCGCGCAGGTGATAGGGGTCGAGGACGATCACCTGTTCGAAGTCGCCGCGGCCTATGTCGAGCTCATCCCCGGCTCCACCCTCACCCCCGAAGAGGTGGTGGACCACTGCATCGACCAGATCGCCAGCTACAAGATCCCGCGCTACGTCCGCATCGTGGACGCCTGGCCGATGTCGACCACCAAGATCCAGAAGTTCAAACTCTCCCGCGACTTTTCGCGCGAGGAAAAGATCGACCCCAAATCCCGCGCCCGCGCGTCCTAGCGCAACAGCCGGACAAGCATCCGCGCCCGGTGATCCTGCCCGCCATAGAACACGGCGAGCAGGCGCACGGTTTCGGTTTTTTCGTCCGCGTCGAAATAGAACACCGCCCGCCCCTTGGTCACGCTGCGCAGGCCCGGTCCAAGCTCGGGCCGCAGCGTGCCCTGAAACGGCACGGCACCCAGTCCCTCCATCGCCGTTTCGATCTCGCGGATGCGGGTGGCCGCGCGGTCGAACGCCACGTCCGGTTCGTCGCCGAAATCCTGTGCCGCCTGATAGAGAAAGTCGAAGATCAGGCTCAGGTCACGCGCCACCGCCGTGGCGCGAACAACCTTATAGGCCAAGGTCCGCCCGCTTGCGTGCCAGCATCGCCTCAGTGTCGGCCCGCCCCGCGTCGAGCGACACGAAATCACCCCGGCGCCGCTCATCCAGCAGAACGCGCAACGCCTCGGTCGTGGTGGATTGATCGCGCATCAACTCCAGTCCATGCTGAAGCACCGCGCTCATGCTGGGAAACCGCCCTTGCGCGACAAGCTCGCGCGCAAAGGCATCTTGCGTTTCTGTCAGTGAGATCGAGGCTTTCACGCTCATGGCCGGCTCCTGATGCTACTCAGTAGTATATGAGGCCCGCCCCAACCCCGTCAACCCGCCTCCCGCGCCGCCTTCGCTGCCTTGGCCGCCGCCACGATCTCGGCGTTGGTCGGGTTGCGGCGCAGGGTGACACCGCCGTTCACCTGCATCACCTCGCCGGTGATGAAGCAGCCGTCCGTACAAAGCCAGGTGATCGCCTCGGCGGTGTCCTCCAGCGTGCCGACGCGACCCAGCGGATATTCCTTCTCGAACGCGCCGACCACGGCGGGGTTTCGCGCCGCCCGCTCGGTCATCGGCGAGGCGGTGAAACCGGGGGCCACGCTGTTGGCCCGGATGCCGCGATGCCCGAACTCGTTGGCGATGGTGCGGATGACCTGATCGATCCCCGCCTTGGTGCCCATATAGGCCGAATGGTCGTCCATCATGATCTTGGCCGTCGCGGACGAGACCTGAACGATCGACCCGCCATCCGCCATCTCGCGCAGCGCGGCCTGAAAGAACTGAAACGGCCCGACGAATTGCAGGGCGCACATCTTCTCCAGCTCCTCGCGGGTGTTGTCGAGGAACGGGGTCAACAGACCCCAACCGGTGCAATTGACCGCCAGATCGATGCCGCCGAACGCATCGACACAAGCCCCGACCATCGCCGCAAGCTGCGCCTCGTCGGTGATGTCGCACAGCGCCCAGGCCCCGCCGATCTCATCCGCCAATGCCTTGAGCGGCCCCTCGTGCCGCCCGGCCACCAGCACCTTCGCGCCCTCGGCCGCGAACTGGCGGGCGGTGACCTGGCCAAGGTTGCCCTCGGCCGCCGCGCCCAGAATGATCGCGCGTTTGTCCTGTAGTCTTCCGGTCATCGTGTCCTCCTCAGACATCGGGGGTCGGCCAGTCCTCGCGGATCGGCGCAGCGCCGTCCCAGTCGGCCGCGGCCTCCCGGACCTGGCGGAAAATGGATTGGCGGGCGGGGGTGTATTCCGTCACCTCCCAGGCGAAATGCGGGCGCTTCGGATGCTCGAAATAGGCGATCCGGCCCAGCCCGGTATGGGCGTCGAACACCTGCCGGTAGCCCCGGTCGCGCGCGGCCCGCGCCACCGCATCGACATCCGTCACCCAAGACGATGTGCTGTGCGGCACCAGACCATCACCGAACCGGTCCAGAAACCGGGAATAAAGCGTCGGCGCGGCACTTTTCTGCACGATTACCTCAAGCTGAAGTCCGGCCCCGTGGGTCAGCGCCGCATCCACGACGACGGGCGTCTCCACCCCGTCCACCCGGCTGTTGGGCACCGCATAGTCGCGCTTCACGAACCACGGGCCGACCCCCAGGCTGTCGGTGAGAAACCCGAGCGCACGGTCGAGGTCATCGCTCACATATGCGATCTGCCGGATCTCGCCAAAGATGCTCATGATGGCCCCACCTCTCTTTCGTATACCAATACAGCAGTTTTCGCATACACGAAACCCGGAACCATCAAGGGTATCCACCCCCCATTCGATCACAACGTGTGAAAAATGGTGCGTTCCCGCGCGAAACCTGTCGAAAGCACAGCATTGTTCTGGATCAACGCGTATTCGGAATGTTATAGTAAAAAACACGAAATAGATTGCAGACGACTGCGGAAAGGGCGGATCGCCAATGGCCAAAACTTCGGGCATGACTCACGCGCAAACGGTTCGACTTGCACTGGAAGACGACATTTTCGCTGGGCGTCTGGCCCCCGGTGCCTCGCTCGATGAGGAGGCTCTGGCCCGACGGTTCTCGGTCTCCCGCACCCCCGTGCGCGAGGCGATGTTGCAGCTCATCCAGTCCGGCCTCGTCGAAAAGCGCCCGCGTCAGGGCGCCATCGTCGCCCAGATCGACCTGTCCGACATGATCCGCCTGTTCGAGGTGATGTCGGAACTCGAAGGCATCTGCGCGAAATTCGCGGCCCGGCGCATGACGCCGCAGGAACGCACCGCGCTGCGCAAGCTGCACGAAGCGTCCGAGGCCGCCTACAAGGCCAACAAGGACGACGAGTATTACCACCTCAGCCGCAAGTTTCACCTGATGGTGATCGAGGGCACGCACAACCACGAACTGATCGAGACGACGAACCGTCTGGGCATCAAGCTCGTCCCTTACCGCCGCTTCCAGCTGTCCTATCCGGGCCGCTCGGAAAACAACCTGCGCGACCATGAACATATCATGGAGGCGATCTGTGCCGGCGATTACGAAAAGGCCGCCGACCTGTTCCGCAAGCACACCAACGTGCAGGGCGACGTGCTGGCCGAATACATCGCGCTCGGCGACCGGGAAGTCAGCAAGCTGAAATCCGCGGGCTGAACGGCCCCCGAACATGGAAAAGCCGCCGGGGGAGGAGACCCGGCGGCTTTTCTTGATCGCGGCTGCCTCAGGAAACGAGTTTCAGGGGCGCTTCGACCAATCCCTTGAGCGTCGACAGGAACCTGGCGGACAGCGCCCCGTCCACGGCCCGGTGATCCGACGACAGCGTGGCCGACATGACGGTCACGAACCCGACGCCCCCGTCGATCTCGCGCGCTTCCCGGCGCGGCCCGCCCACGGCGAGGATCGCGGCCTGCGGCGGATTGATGATCGCGTCGAAATTGCGCACCCCGAACATGCCGAGGTTGGACAGGGTAAAGGTCCCGCCGCTCAGATCCTCGGCCGTCAGGCTGCGGTCGCGCGCGCGGGTGGCGAGGTCTTTCGCATCCGCCGCGATGTCACGCAGGCCCCGCCCCGCGACATTGCGCACCACGGGGGTAATCAGCCCGGCATCGATGGCCACCGCCATCGCGATATCGGCCTGATCGTAAGGCGTGATCCCGGTCTCGGTCACATGCACGTTCACGTCCGGGTGCTTTGCCAGCGCCAGACCACAGGCCTTGATGAGCAGATCGTTGACCGACACCTTGGGATCGCCTTCGTCAGCCGATCCGTTCATCCCCCGGCGCAGGTCCATGAGCGCGTCGATCTCGATATCGACGGTCGTATAGAAATGCGGCACCGTCTGTTTCGACGTGGTCAGCGCCTTGACGATGGATTTGCGCATCCCCGTGAACGGCTGCTCCGCGCCCGCATTCGCCGGCCCCGAAGCCGCCGCGACCGCACCACCGCGCGCCACCGGCGCCGGACGGGTCCACAGCCCAGCGGCCAGCGCGGCCTCCTGCGCGTCCTCCAGCGACACCCGGCCCTTGCGGCCCGTGCCGGTCAGACCCTTGAGCGCAATGCCAACCTCGTTGGCGAACTTGCGCGCGACGGGGCTCGCCAGAACACCCGCGTTCTCGGCCCGGATTTCCTCTGCGCTGCGCTTGGGCGCGCCGCCCGAGGCCCGCGCCACGTCATCCTTCGTCACCTTGCCGCCCCGGCCCGTGCCCTCGACGCTGCCCAGATCGACACCGCCCGACTGGGCCGCGCGTTTCGCCAGCGGCGTGGCCTTGACGTCTTTCGCAGACTCCGCGGCTGGCGCGGGCTTGGGCGCCTCCTCCCCGCCCTCTTCCGACGGATCGAACGAGGCATCGACCGGCTTGAAGTCGGCTATGAACGCGTCGATCGCGGCATCGTCCACCGACGCATCCGCCATGACGGCGATCAGCGTGCCGACCGGCACCGTGTCGCCCTCGGCCACCAGAATCCGGCGCAACGTGCCGCCCTGATCCAGCTCGACCACATTGACGATCTTGTCGGTCTCGACATCGACCAGCTCGGCGCCCTTTTCGGCCGCGTCACCTTCGGCAAGGTGCCACCCGGTCACCGTGCCTTCGGACATTTCCAGACCCCATTTCGGGAGTGTGATTGGCGTAATCTCGGTCATCTCACGCTCCTTCCATCACGCGACGGATCGCGGCTTCGATATCGCCGGGGCTCGGCACATACATGCGTTCCAACTCGCGCGCGAAGGGCACCGGGGTATGCGGCGCGGTCACTTTCTCGACCGGCGCGCGCAGGCTCGCAAACCCCTTAGACGCGGCGATCCCGGCGATTTCCGAGGCGATGGAACACATCGGGTTCGACTCGTCCACGACCACCAGCCGCCCGGTCATCGACAGGCTTTCCAGCACCGTCTCTTCGTCCAGAGGCGACGTCGTGCGCAGGTCGATGAGGTCACAGGTGATCCCCTCTTCGGCCAGCTTGTCGACCGCCTTCATCGCGAACGGCACCATCCGGGCCAGCGCCACGACGGTCACGTCGGACCCTTCGCGCACCAGATCGGCCTCGCCGAACGGGATCAGGTATTCGCCGTCCGGCACCTCGCCCTTCTTGGAGTAAAGCGCCTTGTGCTCGAAAAACACGACCGGATCATCGTCGCGGATCGCCTGCTTCATCAGCCCCTTGGCATCCGCCGGGTTCGACGGCACCACGACCTTCAGCCCCGGCACGGCCGTGAGCATCGGATAGATCGTCTGGCTGTGCTGGGCGGCGGCGTTCATCCCCGCCCCCATGCTCATGCGCAGGACCACGGGCGTTTTCGCCTTGCCCCCGAACATGTAGCGGAACTTGGCCATCTGGTTGAAAATCTGGTCGAGCGAGACACCCACGAAATCCGCAAACATAAGCTCCGCCACGGGCCGCATCCCGGCGAGTGCCGAACCGTTGGCAAGCCCGACAATCGCGCTTTCCGAGATCGGCGTGTCGATCACCCGGTCCGCGCCGTACTTGGTCTTGAGCCCCTTGGTGACGCCAAAGATCCCCCCGGCCGCCTCGATATTGCCCGAGGTGCCGCCGGACCCGCCGGCCACGTCCTCGCCCATCACGATCACGCTCGGATCGCGTTCCATTTCCTCGTGCAGCGCCTGGTTCAGCGCGTCGCGCATCGTCAATACGGCCATCTCGCGCCTCCCTCAGTAATCGATGTAGACATCGGACATCATGATGTCCCGACCCGGCGTCGGGCCATTGCGGGCGCTATCGACGCTCGCGTCGATCAGCTTGAGCACCTCGTCGTCGATGGCGTCCAGCTCCTCGGCGGTAAAGATGCCCGCGCCCGTGACCTTGTCGCGGATCGTCATCAGCGCGTCCTTGGTCTCACGGAAATTCTTGACCTCGTCCTTGGCGCGGTAGTTCTGCGGATCGCCCTCGAAGTGGCCGAAATACCGCGTCGCGGTCGCAAGGATCGCGCTCGGCCCGTTGCCCGCGCGGGCATGTTCGATGGCTTTGCCCGCCGCTTCGTATACAGAGAAATAGTCGAACCCGTCCGCCTCCCAGACCGGCATGCCAAAGGCCTCGGTCCGGGTCTTCAGATCGCCGCCGATGCCATAGCTCGCGCCGGTGTGCTCGGAATATCCGTTGTTCTCCAGCACGAAGACCTTGGGCAGCTTCAGCACCACCGCCATGTTCATCGCCTCGAACACCGTGCCCTGGTTCGACGCGCCGTCGCCGGTGAAACTCACCGAGACCGACCCGTCGCCCCGCGCCTTGCACGCCACGGCGGCGCCCACGGCAATCGGTTGCCCGCCGCCGACGATCCCGTTCGCGCCCAGCATCCCCTTGTCGAGGTCGGCAATGTGCATTGACCCGCCGCGCCCTTTGCCAAGACCATCGGCGCGCCCGTAAATCTCGTGCATCATCCCCTTGGGGTCGCAACCACGGGCAAGGCAATGCCCGTGCCCCCGGTGCGTCGAGATGATGAAGTCACTGTCGCGCAGGTTTTCGCAGACACCGACCGCGATGGCCTCCTGCCCCGAATAGAGGTGCGTAAAGCCCGCGATCTCGCCTTTCGGGTTCTCCACATGCAGGCGTTCCTCGAACTCGCGGATCAACCGCATCTGCCGATAGGCCTGCCGAATCTGGTCCGGACTTTGCTGCATTGTATCCTCCCGTGGCACCCGTCAGTGTCAATTTTTGCGCTTTTTCAGCGATTGGATATATTCATCTCAGATTTTTGTGTATATGAAAAGACCTGTTTTTGTATTCAGAGCGGAGGAGACGGCCGAATGGACTTCCAACTGACCGAAG